>Ga0308165_1000141_pt1 | contig 181496 bp, 176 predicted proteins | sample PhyWR2_FD_201032 | JGI IMG/M metagenome (GOLD analysis project Ga0308165, IMG submission 201032) | Phyllosphere microbial communities from UC Gill Tract Community Farm, Albany, California, United States - DLSLW.R2 | ecosystem: Host-associated > Plants > Phyllosphere > Unclassified | place...
AGTTGGTAGCAAATGATGCGGTTTTCCAAGTTTTTCCGTAATCCTTTGATACGGTAAATCCCGTGGAGTCCCACCAAGGTATAGCAATATATCGTTCGGAAGGATGGATATAGGTTTTGCCATAGGCCTGATAAAATTGGCTTGCCACCTCAGAACGGATACCGCGAATGGGGTCAACGTAATACAGTGCCCCCTGGCAGTACCATCCCTTTAGTTCCAGATAACGGTGGTCGTCAAAACGGTAGATGACCTGCGTCGGCGTCTCCTGCGGGCGGGAGCAGCCCGACACTGCGAGTAAGCTGGCCATCATGACCAGAGACAGTCCTTTGATTGTCATACAGTCTTCCTTTTCGACCACGCCAACAATTACCGCAAGCCCTTACTCGGGTCACACTGCATTCGGCTCCAGCCCTTATAGTTCTTCACCTCTGGCACACTGGTGGGCATGTCCTGCCAGTTGGAAAGGTATTCTGCGGTCAAGCCACCTATGGCCTTTATGGCGATGTATTGCAACCCCCAGCCTGGACCTGCTGAGCCATACTTTAAGTGGTGTAGATCACCGTCATCATCAACATAATCAATTCCGGGCCCGCCCGGCATTACTCGCGGATCATCAAAGGGTTTTGAACTCATATACAGATTACCCTGACGGGTGAGCAGGAAACCCTGATCGTTGACCACGGTGAAGGAAAGCATATTCTCTCTTAACGGACTCCAAGTCCCGTTTGGCTCAACGGTATGAGTGTTGGTAGCGAAATCACCGCTACGCCAGGTTTCACCGTAATCTTTTGATACGGCGAAGGCGTCTGTATCCCATGAAGGGATGGCGATGTAGCGCTCAGATGGATGGACATATTTATCGGCAAAAGCGCGGTAAAACTGGCTGGCCACTTCAGAACGGATTCCGCGAATGGGGTCAACGTAATACAGTGCACCCTCGCAGTACCACCCCTTTAGCTCCAGATAGCGGTGGTCATCAAAGCGATAAATGACCTGCGTGGGTGTCTCTTGCGGGCGGGAGCAGCCCGAGACTGTGAGTAGGCTGGCCATCATGACCAGAGACAGTCCTTTGATTTTCATACAGTCTTCCTTTTCGACCACGCCAACAGTTACCGCAAACCCTTACTCGGGTCACACTGCATCCTGCTCCAGCCTTTATAATTCTTCACTTCTGGCACGCTGATGGGCATGTCCTGCCAGTTGGAAAGGTATTCTGCGGTCAAGCCACCTATGGCCTTTATGGCGATGTATTGCAACCCCCAGCCTGGACCTGCTGAGCCATACTTTAAGTGGTGTGGATCACCGTCATCATCAACATAATCAATACCTGGTCCACCCGGCATAACTCGCGGATCATCAAAAGGTTTTGAACTCATATACAGATTACCCTGACGGGTGAGCAGGAAACCCTGATCGTTGACCACGGTGAAGGAGAGGTTATTTTCTCTTGTTGGACGATTACCCCTACCTGGCTCTAAGCTATGAGAGTTCATCGCAAATGATGCGGTTTTCCAAGTTTTGCCGTAATCCTTCGATACTGTAAATGCTGTAGAGTCCCACCAGGGCACTGCAATATAGCGTTCGGAAGGATGAATATACGTTTTGCCATAAGCTTGATAAAACTGGCTGCTTATTTCAGAGCGAATGCCACGCGTTGAATCTATGTAATGCAGGGCTCCCTGACAGTACCATCCAGTCAACTCCAGATAACGGTGGTCGTCAAAACGGTAGATGACCTGCGTCGGCGTCTCTTGCGGGCGGGAGCAGCCCGAGACTGTAAGTAAGCAGGCCATCATGACCAGAGACAGTCCTTTGATTTTCATACAGTCTTCCTTCTTGGTTGAGCAGGCACTCTTTCATAACTTTCCACTCGCGGCATCGGCCACTGTAGGTTAGCCACCTCTTTGTTATGAATCTCCGGATAGCGTGCCGGTACCACGCGGGTGGCGTTCATAAACTGATTAACCACGCCAAACTCACCAGTCGGTAAAACACTATGGGGTTTATTCATATATTTTTTGGTTTCAGGCCCGGGCAAAATACCGGTTTCATAATATTCGCTAACACCTTTGTCCTCTGACCATTCACGCCAGTCGGCAAATTTTATCAATCTTTTCCAGAAGTCACCGTGGTCCATATCGAATGCTTTACACGGGCCGATGGCCAAATCGTAGGCCATTGCCAACTCGGGGACTTTGTCTGACATAACTATCGAGGAGTGCTGGCTAAACATCACGTCATCGGACTTGCTGTATAAATCATGCAGCTCCGCCTCGGTCAGCCTGCGGCGAAAGACAATCTTTTTATTCGCCTCGTTTACGCCGACCACTTTGGCACTGACGATATCCACGTTGCGCCAGTATTTGAGCGTGTCGAGTTCTCGCTGAGTCAATACGTGCCCCGGCCGCAAATCTTTGAAAGGGTGATACGGCGGGCAGTCAACGGTTTCTTCCACGGTTTGCTGAGACGCCCCCGTCGCCCCCGCCCGGGCGTTATAGGAGACCATGGCGTCATTCCCCCCCACCGGAGCATGGTAGGCCTTGTTTTTATCGCCCGCGTCATCCAATGCTTCAGGCTGGCCCATCAGGGTAAAAATAAACGGTTCGGGGAGCGTTTCACCGTTGGGGATCACGTCGCTGAAGGACCAGCGGGCATTGGTCGCCGCAGAATACTCAAAGTCGCCTTTAGCGGCAGGGGGTCTTCTAAAGGCTTTGCCGTCAGGCGGTAGCCCGACGCTGCTGTTCTGAAAGAAGACTCGCTGTTTGAGATTGGGAAGCGTCTTGGCAACCTCTTGCGGTACGCCTCGCCAGCCAAAACCCTGTATCGGCAACAGCGACACCGTGCCGTCATTGGGGCAAAAGTAGTTATAGACCTTGCCGAAGTTATTACGCTGATTGAGCGGCGTGCTGTACCAGCTGTTATTAAACTCTTTACGAGGCAGCGCCATGGTATCCAGCAGTTTCTTCTGCTCTTCAGGGCTGACTAACCCGTCACCGTCGGCACAATATTTGCTGTTGGTCGCCATCAGTTTGCAGAAATTTTCAAAGGTCTTCTGCCGCGCCGCGCCCGTCTGGTGATGACCCGGCTGGCCGTTCTCCAGCCAGCGATTTTCCAGCGAATAAGGGGAGTGATTGAGGATCACGCAGTCTGCAGGCTCATACCCAGCCTGTTTAACTAACATGTTCGCCAGTATGGTAATGATTGTTCCTTGGCTATGCGCCACGATATTGATTGTGTCTTTCTCAGTGCCTGACTTTTGGCGAATAGTCAGAATAAGGTTGGCAAGACGCTGCGCGGCATAAAACTGGTAAATCCGGTGAGGATTGTTGTACACGGGGTGGGTAAAGTCGCCGCCGTTAGCGAGCTCGGCGCGGCTGAGAAACCCGACCACGCCTAACGTCGCTCCGCCCGCGCCCGGCCCAAGCATATCGGGGATGTTTGTGGTCGCGTTGGCAAAGGTTCCGCCGCCCCAGACACCGTTTAAATCCAGAGTGTTATGGAAACAGTCCATCGGATATTTCGCACCAAAATGGCGCAGTATTTCCGGGTTATTTTCTCGATACGCATCGTAAGGCAGAGGCGTATCAGGGTTTTTACCGTTTTGGACCATCGCTTCACGATACTGGCGTTGGTCCTCTTGCCACGTCTCGTAGTCAACAGGACGATAGCCCCAGTAGAAAGGAATGATCGGCGAACGGGCGCTGTCTGAGCATGCCATCTGTTTTTGCTGCGGCTCGTGGCAATCCTCCATCACGCCGGACGCACTGCGAATGCGGTACTTTTTCTCTTCCCACTGGTGCGGCCATAGGTCATCACGTCCCAGACGCTTTTTCAGCCCCTCAATGATGCCGCGCTCCTGATTCTGATAGGCCTCCCCCACATCATTTACGCCATGGACCAGAATGACGATGCCCGGCATCGGCCGATTCACCGGACAGTTGGTGGTATAGCTTTTCTTGCCCGCGCTGACCGGCACGCCGATGCAATCGCTGGCCAGAAAACGCGGAGTATGCACTTTCTGGCTTTGTGGGTCGTGCGGCTCTGGCGCGTCATCAAAGGGGTTGGGGCTTTGTTGTTCAGGTTGTTCAGTCATGCGGTTCCCTCCGGGCTGTCATTATCGTGCAGTATTTCTAGCGACCAGGTATCCAGCTCACTGCTGTTCAGTAACGGGGACTCCCCCTGATCGTCGGTAATCCCCTCAATCACCTCGCCTTTTCTATGCAACCTGAAGCGTTGCTGGGTCAAGATGTGGCCGGGGTCATTGGGCGCATGCAGTCGGAACTGCTGGGCAAGTTGGCCCTCAATGAAAGAGGGTTTCACCTGATCGATACTGGCTTGTGACATGTAAGCGACATGCTGCGTTTTGAAAGAAATGTCGCCAGGCGCGATAACCTCCACCCTGCCATTCATGAGCCGAATACCCGCGCCGCCACACATCAACAGCAACTCTTTTTGCGCGTTGAGGACAATCCGCCCCTGCGAACTGGTGAGGTTGATATCCTGACTGGCGACTTGAGTTATCTCACCCTGCTGGGCAGTCAGCTTGATCGGGCCTTTGGCGGCGGTGAAGACCATCCCCGCCTTGCGTACCAGCACCGAGAACACGTCGCCTGCAGCCATGGTGAGTCGCCGAAAGGTATTAATGTTCATATCCCGCTTGGCGGTCGATGCCAGATCTTCACCTGCATGCACCATCACGCTGGCCGGAGAGGTCACCGTCACACCTGCTTCACCGTGCATTGACAAGGTTGGCTTCTGCGCCTCGGCAATGTGTTGGCGCAGATCAGTCACGGATGACAGATCAGCCGCCGGCGTGTCGGCAATTTCCGCGCTGGCAGCAAGGGAGCGCGCTAGCTGTAATGCCGACTCGAGCTGCGCGATGGTGGCGGCCATGTCATTTTGCTGGCCCGCGGCCTTGGTTTGCCGCTCGGTGGTGATATGAAAACTTTCTGCGGAACGCAGGGCTGCCTGTTTATCAGTGCGAAGCTCAACCCCTTCGCCTCGTGGCTCGCCCTGAGCATTAACCAGATGGCCTAAATTCAGCTGACTCTTGCCGTATTCGGTAGCCAGCTTGATGTGCTCTTTGCCCGCCTTATCTTCCATGCGCAATTTGTTATTGCGCAATGTGCGGATCACGTTGCGGGTTGAGTTAAAATCTGTGACCAAATCTGGATTGATTTCGTCATGGAAGGCATGAGCAATATAAGGCCGTTCGGGGTCCCCTAGTTGGAAGCCTATACCGACCTCGGTATTATCCTGCAAAGGAAAATGAATGCCGTATCGGTCACCAGCGTACTGGCGGCCAAGGCGCACCGGCATACTCTCCAGCCCTTTTTTCCAATCGGCTTTATCGAAATCGAAATGCACCCGATAGCGCCCGAGATTATCAATTCTGGCCAGCTGATCATTGAGCTTTTGCCCGGATATTCTGGCGGGAATAGTGCCGCTAATCACTGGACGCGCTATACGAGCCGGGCGAAAACAGACTCTCTCGTTGTAAGGGATCCCGGTGAGTTGGCATTGAAAGCTGGATTGACGAGAGCCACTAAGCCGCATTCTCGTCACGACCATAGCGTTGATAAATGCCTGAGGGATGGCCCCTTCTATTTTGACTTCGGTACCCGGAAGGATACCAGGATCGTCGGTGGTAGCGGTTAAGATCGTCATGCCGTTGAGGGTCAGCTCGTTTCTCATTTTGGCGTAGTGCCAGCTGGTTTCCGCCTGCTGATTTTTGCCAATCTTCCAGCGGTCGCCGCCTTCAAGATGGATATCACCATAGTGATATTCGCCGCCGTGGGTTAAATCCTCGTCACGAAGCGAGTCGGCTTGCTGATCCAGTTGGTGATAGCCTTTACTGGACACATAACTGTAGTTTCTGACGTCAACAGAACCGGGGACAACAACATGTTTTGTCACCAAATTTTGGATGCTATAACCCGCTGCGACATTACCTGACGGGTTAGCCGCTGTGATTTTATGGTCAAAAAGATAACTAGTCTGTAAATCGCCAAATACGATGACGACAATATCGGCATGCTCAGGATGAGCCTCAAACCGGAACCATATGCCCACTTCTGCCAATAATCGCCGGATAAAAGCCAGATCCGTTTCTCTCCACTGCACAATCATTTCGCGGCGCGGGTAAATGTAGCTTAGAGAATCAAAATTAATCTCATATCCCTCGAAACGGTGCTCCTTCAGGATGCTTTTGACCACTTGCGGAACGGACATATCCTGATAAATCGCACAACGCAGGCGAGTATCCAATAGCGCCAGAGGGTGCTCCAGCACGGCTTCGTATAACGTTTCATCCACACTGGTGCTGATACGTTCAAGTGAAGTGATCACGCCACAAATTTGGCGCAAGGCTGTCCATCGATTGGCCGTTTGTACCAAGCTTGACCAATCAGGATTGAACCCTCGCATTCTGAATGAGGCACTCTTTTTCAGCAAACTGGCTGCGACGACGTCAGCCTCATTTGAGGTAAAGCGGATGCAATATCGGTAAGGTTCGCTGAGGGCTTCCTCGCCGTGGAAAGACTCCACATCAGCGACAAATTCAGAGTTGGGGATATCTAATAAGTATTTATTCAGCGACTCTTCTGGAATAAATTTAGGTTGCTGAGGCGTTAGCGAGTATCCGTACATTGGCATCCCTTTTATTGCGTCGTTATCGTCACTGATAACGAAATTTGCTAAATCATAATAAATATATAATTATAACCCTAGCTTTTTCATCATTTAATTTTCACTAATAGTAAAGATGCAAAACCACGTCAGAATTTTCTTAGGAACTTTGCATTTTTATATTTAATCGCCTTCACCTTAAGAATTTTCTTGGGGAGTGGCGAATAGAGTGAAGTATAAAGAGAGCCATAATGAGTCAATCCTTTATTGTTTTAGGTGATACCACCACCCACGGCGGCACAATATGCGAAGGTGAACCCCTGCTGAGCATCGATGGCGCAGCGGCAGTATTGACCGGGCATAGATTCGATTGCCCCAAGTGCGGCGTGGAGGCCATGCTCATTGGCACCAGCCCTGTTTCAGTCTTGGGTAGGTCTCGCGTACTTGAAGGGGATGAAGCAACCTGCGGGGCGATTGCCTTACATTATGGCAGCGCCGTATCTGAAAGTTTTTATAAATAGTGGAATAGATCCCTTCAGGCGAGAATCAGAATTAAAATAGCGCAATACGAAACTCAATGCGTTAATAATACTTAATCTATTAAATCATTCGAGTAAGTTGATTCCTATTAAGCATGAAAATCCGATAAACGCATCAGGCCACACCCCCCCTACGTCTGTATAGCACTGGAATATCCTGAAATATTAAAGCGAGTAATGGCATGAGCGACATTATTTACTTCCCCCTGCTTTTGCTTTGCCAGCATACCTCTCATTCCGCCATCAGATTCAAGACAGCCTGCCAGCAGAAATAGAGTCTTGCACTTCCCCCATTTCCTCCTCGCGGTTGTGAATATAAGCTGTTGCGAAATCCCACCAGCAACCGCTCACAGGAACGCCCGATGTCATTGATGGAATTCACCTTTGTTTCGCAACCCGGCCGGGTTGTTTTTGGTCAGGGCACGCTGAGTCAACTGGGCGAGGAGCTGGACCGGCTGGACGCGGCTCGCGTGCTGATTTTGTCGACAGCGGGGCAACGCCCGCAGGCGGAGAGTATCGCCGCGCGACTCGGCAACCCCGCCGTGGGCATTTTCGACAAGGCGGTGATGCATGTGCCCATTGAGACAGCCCGCGAGGCCCGCGACGTGGCGCGCAGCCTCGGTGCTGATTGTGCAATTGCCATTGGCGGTGGTTCCACGACCGGCCTTGGCAAAGCCATTGCGCTGGACTCCGGCCTGCCAATTTTAGCCATCCCCACCACCTATTCCGGCTCGGAAATGACCCCGGTTTATGGGCTGACCGAGAACGGCGTCAAGCGGACCGGCAAAGACTCGCGCGTTTTGCCCAAAACCGTGATTTACGACCCCACGCTGACTTTGCAGCTTCCCGTGGAACTCTCAGTCACCAGCGGCATCAATGCCATCGCCCACGCGGCTGAAGGTCTGTACGCACAAGACGGCAATCCGGTGATGTCGCTCATGGCCGAAGAGGGTATTCGCGCCTTGGCCCAAGGGCTGCGCAAGGTGGTCGAGCAGCCCCAAGACCTTGCTGCTCGCAGCGACTGCCTTTACGGCGCGTGGCTGTGCGGCACCGTGCTTGGCAGCGTTGGCATGGCCTTGCACCACAAGCTTTGCCACACCTTAGGCGGCAGTTTTAATCTGCCTCATGCTTCGACTCACACTGTCGTGCTGCCCCACGCGCTGGCCTACAACGCGGCACAAACCCCAGAAGCTTCAAAACGCATCTGTCGGGCTTTAGGAATTGAAGGCGCCAATGCCGCACGAGCAATCTACGATCTAGCCGCCTCACTGGGCGCGCCGCTGTCGCTAAAAGCATTAGGAATGAAAGAGGCCGAATTAGACCGCGCGACCGACATCGCGCTCGCCAACCCATACTGGAACCCAAGGCCGGTCGAGCGCGGAGCCGTGCGCGAACTGTTACAAGATGCGTTTGCGGGCAATCGACCATAATGTGATCAACATCTCAAAAGCTGGCGCGCTGTCGCCAGCCTATTTTGTAGACTTTCCCGTCAATCTAGCCCCTCTCGTACTTCACCTCGCTAGCCAGTTCCGCTGTTACGAACTGCCCGTCATCGCCCCTCATTATCAGTAAATCGCAGTTGCAGGTTTTGGTTACACCTTGTTGAAAATTCACACTTTTAGCTCAATTAGTATGGCAGTGAATTTTCTGCCTTGTGACCAGTGATAGCACGAGGTTCTCGACCCCAGCGATGGGTCAAAAATACCCTGCAAAAATAAAAACCGGAGATATGAGTCAAGATGCAGAACCTCGATGAACACACCATCACGCAGGAAGTTCTCTCGCGAATGGCAGGAACGGAAGACAAGCGTTTACACCACGTTTTCAGCAGTTTGATACAGCATCTGCACGACTTCGCCAGAGAAGTGCAGCTCACCGAGCAAGAGTGGGAAAAAGGCATCGAATTTTTGACCAGCGTGGGCCAAGCCTGTAGCCCGGTGCGGCAGGAATTTATTCTGCTTTCTGACATCCTTGGATTCTCGACGCTGGTCACCGCACAGAATCACCGCAAGCCGCAAGGCTGCACCGAAGCCACGGTTTTCGGCCCGTTCCACGTGGCAGATGCCCCGGCTATTGAGCCGTGGGGAAATATTTCGCCCGATATGCCCGGCAAGCCGTGGTTTGTCAGTGGCACGGTGAAAGGGTTGGATGGCGAAGTTGTCCCTCATGCAATGCTGGAAGTGTGGCAAGCCGATGAGCAAGGTTTTTACGACGTGCAGAAAGCCGATCTTGAAGCGGCCCAAGGCCGCGGCATTATCAGGGCCGATGCACAGGGCTATTTTAACTTTCAAACCATCGTGCCCGTGGCCTACCCGATCCCCGACGATGGCCCGGTAGGCAGGGTGCTGCGAGCACTCGACCGCCACCCTTGGCGCCCTGCTCACCTGCACTTTATGGTCCACGCCGACGGCTACCAAAGACTGGTTACCCATATTTTCAAACAAGGGGATGAATATCTGGATTCCGACGCGGTGTTTGGCGTGCGCTCATCGCTGATTGAAGAGTGGGTAATGCATGATGCGGGCATCGCGCCTGATGGCAGCTATTCAGCACAACCTTTCTGCACGCTGAACTTTGATATTGTCCTCAACCCAAATTCCATTGAGGTTAATTAAGGCAAAAAAGCCAAGGGACAATGCCCTTGGCTTTTGTTTTTATGCGCTAAATCGCGGGAAATCTTACTGGCCGAGTTTGCCTGAAATGCCATAGCGCGGCGCAGGTTTGGCATTGGAGAATTTTGCGGAGATCGCGCGGCGACCGGCTTCCCATGCTTGCCAGTCCTCGCCGTCATGCAGAGAAGGAATGGTCACCAGTTCGCCTTTATCCAAGCCCGCCAGCGCGGCGTCAACCATGTCGGCCGCGCTCATGGTGCTGGCTGACTCTTTTTGCTTGGCGTAGCCCGCCACGTCCCAAAACTCTGTCGCGGTGGCCGCTGGCAGTACGGTTTGGATACGCACGCCTTTGTCAGCAAGGTCACGTTGCAAGGTATGGCCGAAGCTCAACACGTAAGATTTTGAGGCGCTGTACACCCCATTCAGCGCTTCAACCGCAATGGCTACCGCCGAGCTGATATTAATAATGGTGCCGCTCCCCTTGGTAGCAAAATTCGGCGCGACCGCGTAGGTCAGGCGAGTCAGCGCGGTGATGTTAAGCGCGATCATCGCTTCCATCTCATCAACATCGCTGTTCAGCACGGAAGCCACCGAACCGATACCAGCATTGTTGACCAGCATGCTGATGCTCTTATCTTCGCGCAGCAGGCTCTCGACCTGACGCAGCCCGGCTTTATCATTGAGGTCGGCTACCACCGTGGTGACCGAGCGACCGGTGTCAGCACTCAGGCGTTCGGCCAGCGCCTTTAAACGCTCGCCGTTGCGGGCAACCAAAATCAGGTCATAACCGCGTTTTGCCAAACGGTCTGCGTAAATCGCACCGATGCCCGCAGAGGCTCCGGTGATCAGTACTTTGCCTTTCTGGGAAGTTGTAGCGTTGCTCATTTCATCATCTCTCTTTTCATAGGGTAGCCCGCAAAATGTCGGGAATGGGGCTATTCTGCTCCCTACCCGAGCCAGCCTCAATGACGTATATGCCACGTTTTAGGACATTGTTTTTGCCCTCTGGCACAATAGAAATATCTGTTTTATGCTCAATGCAATGAATTACGCCACTTCAATAAGAAGGGAATTATGCACACTGTTGGCTTTGTTGTTTTTGCAGACTTTCAGGCTCTGGGACTCGCCGTCTCCAGCGTGTTTGAATACACCAATATTTTGCGTGGCGAAAAAGTCTACCAGTTCAAGCTCGTCTCCGAGGCGGGCGGCCCGGTGATGACTTCACAAAGCTTTTCCGTAAACACTGAGCGCCTCAGAGACTCCACCTACGACACTCTGATTGTTGCCGGTGACAATGAGTGCAACTTGCCGCCGCAGAGCTTGCTGGATTATCTGCATAACGCGCCCAACGAAAGCCGTCGGGTCACGGCGATTTGTACCGGAGCTTTTATTCTCGCGGCGGCCGGGCTGCTGGACGGCAAGCGCGCCACCACCCACTGGATGCACGCACAGAGATTCAGAAAAGAGTACCCCAACGTCATGCTCGACGAAGACCGTATTTTCGTTACCGACGGGCAAATCTGGACGTCGGCCGGAATGACGGCGGGTATTGACCTCGCACTAGCTATCGTCGAGAAGGATTTTGGATTGGATACCGCGCGTCAGGTTGCGCGCAAGCTGGTGGTGTACCAGCGTCGCGGCGGCGGGCAGTCGCAATTCTCCGCGCTATTGGAGCTGGATGCCAAATCTGATCGCATCCAAATGGCGCTCTCCTACGCCAAAGAGAATCTGAATTCTGACCTGTCGGTAGAATCGCTGGCCGAGGCCGCGAGTATCAGCCCACGCCACTTCAGCCGGGTATTTCGCGAGGAGACCGGGCAGTCGCCGGCGAAGGCCATCGAGCGGCTGCGGGTTGAGGCCGCGCGCCTGATGATGGAAACCACCAATCATCCGATTGAGATCATCGCGCGAGAAACCGGCTTCGGCGACCGCGAAAGAATGCGCCAAGCCTTTCTCCGCGCCTTCGGCATGCCGCCGCAGGCCATCAAACGCACTTCCAGCGGGGCGGTTTCTTAGCCCCAACTGAGGTTTTGGGATTACAGAAGCTCGATGCCGAAACGGCGCACTACCAGAGCAAACAGCCCAAAAAGTAGGGTTGTCATCACCACGCAAACGCCAAGCGTGGGCCAGAACCCCAACCGTGAAAGCAGCGCGGGAAAAACCAGAAACATCGGCAGCGTCGGGATCACATACCAAAAGGTATACCAGGCATGATTGGCAATTTTCTCCATCGGTTGCTTTTCGACATACAGCCAAACCAAGGCAAGAAGGGTGATCAGCGGCAAAGCCGCCATAAAACCGCCGAACTTATCGCTGCGTTTTGCCGCTTCAGAAACCGCCACCACGACTGCCGCGGTCAGGATGTACTTTGTGATGATCCAGAGCATACGCCCTCCGGTAAACCTTCGATTGTTCAACGCATTAAAGCTGCCAGCGGCGCAAACGTGGCCTCAGACAGTCAGCCTCAAAGATATTTAGTGATCTCTTTGAATTCGCGGATCACATCCGGCGACACTTCCCCATCGGCCTTTACGGCATGGTCCAGACAGTGGTCGAGATGGTCATGGATCAGCGTCTTTTTGGCGTTACTCACCGCTTTTTCAACCGCCTGCAGCTGCTGTGCGATATCAAGACAGGTTCTTCCGCTTTCCAGCATGGTTATCACGCTGTTGAGATGGCCCGTCGCGCGTTTTAAACGTTTGATGATCTCTGGGTGGGTTTCGTGCAAATGCATATTTTCATCCTATCGGGGGGGATAGGATGAGAGTAGATGATTTCTGTTTTGGCCGCACTGAATTTCTACCCATTTTCTTTCGATCAGACTTTGAGGAGGGATCACAGCTTCTCATCAGCTTGCACAGCAGATGAATACTCGATAAACAATATAAATTACTTATGGTTTTGGAATGTATTTTAAATAATAAAAGGCATTTAAATAAAATTTCTGATTTTTTTGCAATTCACTTCAAAGTAATTCGGCGGGAATTATCAAATAGTATTATTTCACATAACAAAGGAGTTGTTTATGAAAGTATTAGAATCCTCTCAACTTGATGGAATCTCGGGTGGTGGTGGCCGTAATGATAGTGCAGCCCAGCGTGGAGCGCGTAATAGAAACAACTCAAGAGGCGGGCGAAATAATGGCGACTATTATTCCAGACACACCAATCCTAACTGCGTTAATGGCGTATTTACCGGAATGCTAGGCGGTCTTCCAGGCGTTGCTGTTGGTGCTTTCAAAGGAGGTTGCTTTGATAGTGGCAATAAAGGTGGCGGCAATGTTGGCATGGGTAAAGGTGGTAATAAAGGCGGTGCGGGGAACTGCGCAGGCAAGAACGGCTCCGGTGGCTGTAGCTGGTAAAAACCTGTTAAAACAGTAGTAAACCCTATTTTTCAGCTCATGGTAAAACGGTATGTATCAATTAATTCGCGCAGTGTTTGTCTTCATCGGATTCACCTTAGCCACTTGTTTTCTCGGCGGTGCCGGAGTGACTTTTACTCACGGCTACAATGCCCCAAGAGAATTATCAATAATTATCGTTACGGTGGTTTTCTTAGGGTGTTTCATTCTGGCTGCTAACTTCTTGGTTAAATACCTGTTTGCTGAGAAATTTAAAAAAATAAAATAGGTTAATTTTTAGGGAATTGCTCCAGAAAATATATTTTTTCTGGAGCAATTATTTAATGGAATAAGTTACTCATTTATTTAACTCGCCGCCTATTGAATTGAAAGTAGAGATCATTGGATACTTGGATAAAATAGCTGATTCTCGCTAACATAGAGAATTAACCGATTCAACGAAGACAGAGGTCGCTATGGATGAAATCACTTTCCCTGAGTTTCTGAAAGTTGAGCTGCGGGTGGGTAAAATCGTTAAAGCCGAGGCGTTCCCCAAGGCCAGAAACCCTTCTTACATTCTGCACGTCGACTTTGGAGAAGAGCTGGGCGTGCGCAAAAGCAGCGCGCAGATAACCAAGCATTACCAGCTTGAAGAGTTGGTGGGTAAAAAGGTGGTGGCGGTGGTGAATTTCCCCAAAAAGCAGATTGGCCCGATCCGGTCAGAGTGTCTGGTGACCGGCTTCCACGACCAGAATGGCGACGTAGTGCTGTGCGTCCCCGACGGCGACGTGCCGCTGGGGACCAAGCTGCTTTAATTGGCAGCCGGTTACCCCCGAGCCTTGCACTGGGTTGCCATTAGGCCCGGAAAGATCTTCTTCGCCGTGGGTTTATCGACGGCGATTTGGATCTCCTGCATGGCTAGCTCGGTCTGCACGGTGGCGGTGCTGACTTTGGTGCCATTAACATAAAAATTCAGGCTTTGATGCAGATGGTCACGCGTCACCTGTGCCATGCGGCTCACCGCCTTATCTTGCAGCTTAATTTCCAACAGCACGCTGCCCGGATTCACATTATCCTCTTCCAGCACTCTCAGATTTAACGCTTTGAAATCACAAGCTGAATCAAAGCGCAGCTCGGCGTTTTTGCTGGCTGCCATGGTCGGCGATATGGCTAAAAGGCTACCAATCATTAGCGAATATGAGATGAAATGGCGCATAGAGTGAATCCCTTCTGTTGGTCATGATGTCGCGCAGTAAGAGTTAAAATCTGGCAGGGGCGGTGATTGCCGTCAAGCGGGTCCCGCCAGCTATGACTCTTTCACCAACCCTAAAATCGCTTCTCGCACCCAGCGCTGCCCGGCGTGGCCGTGGTTGCGCTCGTGCCAGATTAGGCTGACCTCGAACTGCTCCACCAGCCACGGGACTTCGGCCTGCGAAAGGCGATCGGTCATCACCTGCTGTAGCAGCCGACGAGGAACCAGCGCGACCAGCTCACTGATGGCAACGATTTGCGGCACGAACAGGAAGGACGCCGCCGACATCACTACCCTGCGCTGAAGGCCAAAAGTCGCCAACGCGTCATCAATCGGGGTGGTAAAACCGCCGTCCGAGGGGGAAACAATCACCTGCTCCAACTGGGCAAATGCCTGCATGCTCAACTCGCCATTCAGCGCAGGATGCCCGCGCCGCCCCACCAGCACATAGTCTTCATCAAATAAATGGCGGGTTCGCAGCTGCGCGTGGCGGCTCTCCGGCGTGACGATTGCCAGATCAATCTCACCGCTGGCCAGCTGTGGCTCCAGCTGGTCGGGGATATAGTGGCGCAGCGCAATGCGCACGCCGGGCGCTGATTGGCGCAGAGCCAGCACCAGCGGCATCGTCACGGCGGCCTGAATATAGTCGGTGCAGGCGATGGTCACCGTCAACTGTGCGCTCTGCGGATGAAAATCTTGATGAGATTGCAGCGTGCGCCGCAGTTGGTCCATCGCCTCGCGCAGTGGCCCCAGCAGCTCGAGCGCCTTGGCGGTGGGCGTCATGCCGCGCCGAGCGGGGACCAGCAGCGGGTCGTCAAACATCTCGCGCAGTCGATTGAGCTGTGCGCTGACCGCAGGCTGGCTGAGGTTGAGCCGCGCCGCCGCCTTAGTGACATTCTGCTCGGCAAGCAGGGCTTCGAAGGTGACCAGCAGGTTGAGATCCATGCGCATGGTATCCATCATTTGGATTCCTTAATATAAATCAATCGATTTCTGTTATCCCTAAGTTCTGCTGATAATGCAAGTTCAACCCCCTATCAGGCAGGAATAGTCGATGAACTCCTCTCAAAAACCCCTTGTTACCGTCGTCGGTGCGCTGAGCAAACAGGGCCGCAGCGTGGTGCAGACTCTGTTGCAAAGTCAGCGTTATCGAGTGCGAGCTTTAACCCGGCGGGTGGACTCCCCCGAGGCGCAGCAGCTGGCGCGTCTTGGTGCCGAGCTGGTGGCGGTGCCCCTTGAGTTAGGCCATAAACCGCAGTTTGTTGAGGCTTTTCAAGGGGCGCGGGGCGCCTTTCTGATGACGCCGCCCATCGCGCCGGATGCCAATTATGCTGAAAGCGACGAAGCCCCGTTGGGCAAAGAGCTGGCCGACGCCGCCGTCGAGGCGGGCGTGGAGCATATCGTTTTCACCGCGCTGGAGAATGTCGAAAGCATCACTGCAGGCAAAAAGTGGGTGCCGCACTTCACCGATAAAGGCCGGGTCGAGGAGTATATCCGCACTCTGCCGGTGACCTGCTCCTTCATCTATATGGCGTTCTTCTACACCAATATTTTGGAGTATTACCCGCCGCGACTTGAGGGTGATACGCTGATTTTCCCTCTCTATCTGCCGGAAAATCATCGCGCGCCTTTTGTCGATCCCCTGACCGCAACGGGGCCAGTGGTGTTAGAAATTTTGGATAATCGCGAGAAATATGCCGGCCAGTCATTGCCGGTGATTGGCGAATTCCTCTCACCCAGAGAGATTGTCGACACCTTTAGCCGCGTCACGGGCCGAAAAGCGGCCTACAGTTCGGCCTTTACCCGAGAAGAGCTGGTGCAGCATTTCCCGTCATTCGCCGGGATGAATGCGCTGGTTGATGAAGTGGTGGGCATGGCCGAGTACGCCGTGGAGCATGGCTACTATCGCCCGGACCGCGATATAGAATGGAGTCGACGCGTTAATCCCGCCAGCCTGACGTGGGAGCAATTTCTGAAAACCACCGGCTGGCAAGGCGAAGACACCTACTTCGGACTACTTCGCGACTAAATTGTCTATTGGCGATAAGTGTCGCGAAAGGTGCAACAAAAGTGGCAAATGCGCCTTAATGATCACCCCTGCGCACCAAACTGGCGCAGGGGAAACTGCCGCAAAATCTGCGCAAAATGGCGCAAAGCAAAACAGTCACCACTGTTTTTACCCCGCGGTGAATCATTCAAATCATCCACTTAATCCCCCCGCCACTTTGTAGGCTTTTCGCGCAAAAAATATCCAGCCAATTTTGATTCAACTGTTTCACCTTGGAAAAAATTTGGCATGGCCGTTGCAACCATCATGAGAGAGATATCGATGGCGAGGCCTTATGGAACAGCAAGCACTGATTCAGAAAATCAAAGATCAATATGAGTCTTTACCCAAGCAGGTAAGGCTGGTGGCAAGCTTTGTGCTGAATTACCCGCAGGAAGTGGCGGTGATGTCGATGCGTGAGCAGGCCAAGCTGGCCGGGCTTCCCCCTTCGACCATGACCCGTTTCGCCAAGCGATTGGGCTTCTCCGGCTATGACGATATTCGCGAGATTTTCATCAATGCCTTGCGCAATAAAGGCAATGAATACAGCTCGCGCGTCTCGGCGCTGGTCGAAATGAAGCAGAAGGTCGGCGAAAGCTCGCTGGTGCTGGATTTGGCGAACACCACCATCTCCCACATTCAGTCGCTGTGTCAGGCCAGCAATCTGGCTTCGATTGTCAGCGCGGCCAAGACCCTGTCGCAGGCACGCAATATTTACTGCGTGGGCATGCGCGCCTCTTTCTCCATCGCGTTTCACTTTTATCACGTGGCCTCTTACTTCCAGAGCAACCTGATTTTGGTGGAGGGTGCCGGTGAAAGCGGCCTGATGACCCTGATGCACAGCATCGGTCCAAAAGACGTGCTGCTGGTGTGCAGCCTGTCGCCCTATTCGCGCCGCGCCGTGGTGCTGACCCGCTACATGGCGCAGCAGAAAGCCAAAATCGTAGCCATCACTGATGACGCCAGTTCGCCCGTCGCGCGTTTGGCCAGCGACACCATTTTAGTTCAGAAGCAAACCACCTCGTTTTTTGACGCCATGACGCCGGCTTTTTTAGTCAGCGAACTCTTAGCCACGCTGATGGCGGCCACGGCGAAAGTCGATGTCCGCGCCTGCGTGACGGACACCGAAGAGAAGCTCTGGCTGATGGGCGAATGGTGGAGCCACAAATAGATCTTACCCGGCCCTTGGCAACATTAATTGATAGGAAATAAAGATGAGCGTTTATAAACCAGAACTGACTACCGCCCCGAAACATGGCCACAAAAGCCTGCTCTACTCAGAAGTGGTCAGCGACCTGAACACCTTGGATTCCGTGGATATCGCCGTGCTGGGTATTCCTTATGGCTCGCCGTATTCGATTGATGAAGTGACCAACGATCAGACCAACGCCCCGACCGCCGTGCGTCAGGCGACCGACCGCGCCGTGCGCAGCATTGAGCGTTATGACTTTGATATCGGCGGCCCGCTGATGGACAACCAGCCTATCCGCATGGTCGATTGCGGCGACATCGCCGGCGACGCCCGCCAGCTCAACGGCCATTACGACGCAGCAGAAGCCGTGGTGCGCAAAATTCTCTCCCTCGGCGGCATGCCGCTGATCATCGGCGGCGACCACGGCGTGCCAATCCCGGTACTGCGCGCGCTGGACGGCGTCGGCCCGATCACCCTGATTCAGATCGACTCCCATCTGGATTGGCGTCAGGAGGTCAATGGCGTGACCGACGGTTACTCCAGCCCAATTCGCCGCGCCTCTGAAATGGCCCACGTCGGCGAAATCTTCCAGATTGGACTGCGTGCCAACGGCTCCGCGCGTCAGGAAGAAGTGGACGCCGCGCTGGCCTATGGCGCACATCTGATCACCGCCCATGAGCTGCATGACGAAGGCGTCGAGGCCATTCTCAGCCGCATTCCCGACGGCGGCAATTACTACCTGACCATGGATGCCGACGGCATCGACCCGACCATTATGCCCGCCGTGGCAGGCCCGGCGCTGGGCGGCGTGACCTACAGCGAGGCGCGCAAACTGATCCACGGGTTAGTCAAGAAAGGCCGCGTGGTGGGGATGGATATCGTTGAAATCACGCCGAAAAAAGACCTTAACGGCATTACCGCCATCACCGCCTGCCGGTTCTTCGTCAACCTGATTGGCATGGCCGTGCGGGCCGGGTACTTCAAAAAATAGAGTGCCAAATAACAGTAAAGCGTCAACACCAGGGAGCCTTCATCGGCTCAACTTATAAGCGCAGCCGACTGCGCAACAAAAACATTCATCACTTCACTACACAGGATAACCGCAATGAAAACTCGTCGTGTACTTGCTGCTTATGTCCTACCCGTCTTGCTCGGCGCGGCCAGCGCCATGTTTAGCCTGACCGCCAGCGCTGAAAACGTGCTGGATAAGGTGATGGCGGACAAAAACCTGCGCGTCGCCATCCCAGTGGACTACCCGCCGTATGGCTATGTCGGTGCGTCCATGGAGCCGGAAGGCATTGATGTCGACGTCGCCAAGCTGATTGGCCAGAAGCTGGGAGTGAAAGTCACCTTAATTCCGGTGACTGCGCCAAACCGCGTGCCTTACCTGCAAACCGGCAAGGCGGATATGACCATCTCGTCACTAGGCAAAACCGCAGAACGCGCCAAAGTGATTGATTTCAGCATTGCCTATGCGCCGTTCTTCGACGCGGTATTTGGCAGCAGTAAGCAAAACATCACCACGTTCGCCCAGTTGGCCGGGCAGAAAGTTGGGGTGACGCGCGGCTCCATGGAAGACCAAGAGCTGACCAGCCAGTCGCCAAACGCCATTCCTCAGCGTTTTGAAGATAACAACAGCACCGTGGCGGCTTATCTCTCCGGGCAAACGCAGTTTATGGCGATTGGCACCCCGGTGGCGGGCGCCATGATGAAGAAGAACCCGAAACTCGACCTGCATATGAAAGTGATGCTAGCCAACTCGCCGTGCTACGTCGGTATGCCGAAGGACCAGCCGCAGCTGGTTGCCAAGGTGAATGACATTATCCGCGCCGCCAAGGCCGACGGCACGCTGGACAAGCTTTCTGAGAAATGGCTGGGTGCGCCGGCAGGCAACTTACCGGAATAACCCGCAGTAATTTCCCCCTTCAGCACTGCGCTGGCGGGGGAAGTGAATTGCCACTATCGGGCATCAATGCCACTTGAGGAGCCGAGTCTCTATGTTTGATTTTACTACCGTGCTACAGCAGTGGCCGTTATTGCTGAGTGGCACCCTGATCACGCTAGTCATGACGCTGATATCGACCTTCTTGGGTATTTGCCTGGGGATTGCCAGCGGCTGGGCGCGCGCTAACGGCCGCGGCCTGTTACGGCTGTTGGTGGCCTGCTATGTCGAACTGCTGCGCAACACGCCTTACGTGGTGCAGCTGTTCTTTATCTTTTTCGGCCTGCCGGTGCTGGGCATTCACTTGTCGGCCATCGAGGCCAGCACCCTGTCTCTGGTGCTCAACCTCGGGGCTTATACCTCTGAAATCGTCCGCGCGGGGATTCAAAACACCCCGCGCAGCCAGATTGAAGCGGCGCAAAGTCTGGCGCTTAACCCATGGCAAATCTTCACCCGCGTGGTGTTGCCTCCGGCCTTGGGTCGCGTCTGGCCGAGCATGATAAGTCAGGTGGTGATCATCATGCTCGGGTCAGCGGTCTGTAGCCAAATCTCCACTCAGGAGCTCTCTTACGCCGCCAACCTGATTGCCAGTCGCTCTTTCCGCAACTTTGAGTCATACATCGTGGCGACGGCGATTTACCTGCTGCTTGCCATCGCGGTGCGTCAGTTTCTTGGGTGGTTCGGCCCGCGCTTTATTTTTGGTCCACAAACAGGAAAAAGATCATGAGTGATTTCTCGCTGTGGGATATCTACCGCAACCTGCTGCTGGCGCTGCGCTGGACCGTCGGGCTGTCGCTGATTGCCTTTATCGGCGGCGGCATCGTCGGCGCAATCCTGCTGGTCATGCGCCTGTCCCATCGCCGCTGGCTGCAAACCATTGTGGTGATTTACGTCAACCTGTTTCAGGGCACGCCGCTGCTGATGCAGCTGTTTTTGACCTACTTCGGACTGGCGCTGTTTGGCATTGATACCACCCCGCTGGTGGCCGCCAGCCTCTGTTTAACCCTCTACGCCAGCGCCTATCTGACCGATATCTGGCGCGGCAGCGTGGAGAGCATTTCCAAGCAGCAGTGGGAGGCGTCCGCCAGTCTGGCGCTCTCTTTCGGCGAGCAGCTGCGCTACGTGATTTTGCCGCAGGCGGTGCGCGTGGCTATCGCCCCGACCGTGGGCTTTATGGTGCAGGCCGTCAAAGCCACCGCGCTGGCCTCGGTGATTGGCTTCGTTGAGCTGACGCGCTCCGGGCAGATTATTGCCAACGCCACTTTCTCGCCATTTTTGGTGTACGGCAGCGTGGCGCTGCTCTATTTCATCCTCTGTTTCCCGCTCTCGCTGTGGAGCCGGTATCTCGAAAAACAAGTAATGCGTGGAGCTGATAACCATGACCGACACTAACCACACCGAGGCCGGTTTTGCGGTCGTTGATATCACCGGTTTGCACAAACGCTTTGGCGAGAATGAAGTGCTGAAGGGCATTGATCTGAAGATCAAACGCAAAGAAGTGGTGTGCATTCTGGGCAAAAGCGGCTCGGGTAAAAGCACCCTGCTGCGCTGCATTAACGGGCTGGAGAGCTTCCACAAAGGCACGTTAACCGTCGACGGCCAAGCCTTGCGCCACGACGACCCGGCCGCCATGCGCGAGCTGCGTCAAAACGTCGGCATGATTTTCCAAAGCTTCAACCTGTTCCCGCATCTCACCGTGGGCCGCAATATCATGCTCGCGCCGACGCTGGTGAAGAAGATGCAAAAAGAGTCGGCAGAGCGCGCCGCGCGAACCCTGCTGGCCCGCGTCGGTCTGGAGGAAAAATTTAATATGTGGCCCGCCAGCCTCTCCGGCGGCCAGCAGCAGCGCGTGGCCATTGCCCGCGCGCTGGCGATGAACCCGGAGGTGCTGCTGTGTGACGAAATCACCTCGGCGCTCGACCCCGAACTGGTCGGCGAAGTGTTGCAGGTAATCGAAAACCTCGCCGAAGAAGGGATGACCATCATCATGGTGACCCATGAGATGAACTTTGCGCGCAAAGTCAGCGATCGCATCGTCTTTATGCATCAGGGGAAAGTCCACGAGGTGGGCACCCCGGAACAGATTTTTAACGCACCACAGACGCCGGAGCTAAAGCAGTTCCTTGCCTAACTTCGGCAGCAGCATTACGCAATTTTACGGGGCATTCCCCCACCTTGAGTCCAACACCTTAATGCAGTAAACCAGGAGAAAAGCATCATGGCACATACTCGTATTCGCCCGTTTAATACCAAAGTCACCTACCCTGAGCAGAATCTGGATAATGATTTATGTCAGGCGGTGGTCGCCGGAAATATGGTGTTTTTGCGCGGTCAGATTGGTCAAGACCTTGATACCCGCGAGTCGGTTGGCAAGGGCGACGTCGCGGCACAGACCGAGCAGGCGATGTATAACATCAAAATGCTGTTGGAAGAGTCGGGCAGCAAGCTGGAAGACATCTGCAAAATCACCGTGTATCTCACCGATGTGCGCTACCGCGAGACGGTTTACAACATCATGGGTCGCTGGTTGAAAGGCGTTTTCCCAGTCTCAACCGGCCTGATGATCACCTCGCTGGCGCGCCCTGAGTGGTGGGTTGAGATTGACGTCATCGCTGTAAAATCATAAGGAAAGCATGATGCAGACCGTGGTAGATATCCTGTCTAAATTGGTGAGTTTTAACACCATTAGCCTCCAGTCCAATCTGGCGATGATTGATTATATCGACACTTATCTGGCCGATTATGGCATCGCGGCTCGCCGGGTTTATAGCGAAGACGGTCTGCGCGCCAACCTTTACGCCACTATTGGCAACCCTCAGCGCGGCGGGATCTGCTTTTCAGGTCACTCCGACGTGGTCCCGGTCGCAGGCCAGCCGTGGTCGCAAGACCCCTTTGTGCTGACCGCCCGAGATGGCCGCCTTTATGGTCGCGGCAGCGCTGACATGAAAGGCTACTTGGCCTGCGTGCTGGCGCTGGTGCCCGAATTTATTGAAGCCACGCGCCACCCGGACGCCGCGCCGGTACACATCGCGGTCAGCTATGATGAAGAGATTGGCTGCGTCGGCGTGCGCGGCCTGCTGGATGAAATATCGCGCGACGCCGTGCGCCCCAGTGGTTGTATCGTCGGTGAGCCGACCCTGATGAAAGTTGCTACCGCGCACAAAGGCAAAAGCGCGTGGCGCTGCGCGGTGCACGGGCAGGCTGCCCACTCTTCTCAGCCCGATTTAGGGGTGAATGCGATTGAAATTGCCGCCGAACTGGTGACATTTTTGCGCCAGCAGGGCAAAGGCTGGCAGCAGGAGGCGGGCGACGCGCGCTACGATCCGCCGTGGTCCACGGTGCAAGTCGGCACCATTAAAGGCGGAACCGCCGTCAACGTGGTGCCGGACCACTGCGAATTCGACTTTGAAATTCGCGCCCTGCCCGGCTCTCCCCACCAGCAGCTGCCCCAGAGCTTGCAGCAGTGGGCGAGCCAAGAGTTGCTCCCGGACATGCGCCGCGTCAGCTCAGACACGGATATTCGCCTGTCGCAGCAAGTCGCCTATCCGGGGCTGCAAGACGATGAGTCGATGGACGCCCTCAAGCAGCAATGCGCCAGCGCGCTGCCCCAGCACGACTTCGAATCCGTAGCTTTTGGCACCGAAGCCGGGCTGTTCCAGCAGGCTGGCATCCCTACCGTGATTTGCGGCCCCGGCTCCATTACTCAGGCGCACAAGGCCGACGAATACATTGAGCTGTCGCAGCTGGAACTCTGCCTGACCTTTTTACGCAAGATGGTTAGCGGCGGTGGCCTGTAACCCCGCTTTCAGCTGCTCTTGATTGAGCGGCACGCAATAGACTGGCGTTCCGGCTTCGAAACGCCAACCTTCCGCCAACCCACCGGCGTCCACCACGTCAAAACCGAACTCGTCGAGCAGCGCCGTAACTATCGCCTTGCCCTGCGCGTCATCACCGGCAATAGGCAAAGCGCGGCGCTCCGCAGCGGAAGCAGGCAGTCCGTCATTCAGCAAATCATCCATTCTGATGGCATTAAAAGCTTTGATAATCCGAGACTCGGGTAGGTGCTTTGCCAACATTTCACTGGTGGTGGTCTGATGCTGGTCGAGCTCAGGGATGCGACCGTCCCGGTCGGGATAGTAGTTGTTGGCGTCAATCACCACTTTGCCCACCAGCGGCGCGGCGGGCACGCTGCGATACGCCTCTAATGGAATGGCGATCACCACGATGTCGCCGAACTCGGCCGCCTGCTGCGGGGTTCCCGCCTGGCACTCGGTGGTGCGAGTTAAGGTAAATAATGTTTTGGGATCGCGTGAATTGCTCAGCATCACCTGATGCCCCGCTTTTAAAGCCAGCTTGCTGATAGCCCGGCCGACAAAACCTGCCCCAATAATGCCTATCTTCATGATCTTCTCTCCAAGGTTAATGACACAGAGAGCTTGATTGATATAGATTCGAAGATAAATGGCCGTTTAATTTGATAACTAACAACCCAGAGTGGTGAATCATGGACAGACTGACCAGCATGAACGTGTTTGTTAAAGCAGCCGATTTAGGCTCTTTCGCCGCGACGGCGGACGCGCTGGACATGTCGCCGCAAATGGTGGCGAAGCACATTGCTACCTTGGAAGCGCAGCTCGGCATTACCTTGCTCAACCGCACCACCCGCCGCCAGCAGCTGACCGACGTGGGCCGCGCCTACTATGAACGCTGCAAACGCGTACTGTCCGAGGTGGAAGCCGCAGACTCGCTGGCGTTGGATATGCAAACGCATCCCAAAGGCATTTTGAAGGTCAGCGCGCCCATCACCTTCGGCGCTTTTACCATGCCCGCCTTTGTCACCCGTTTTCTGGCCCAGCACCCGGATATGCAGATAGACCTCTCCCTTGACGACCGTTACGTGGATCCGCTGGAAGAAGGCATAGAAGTGATTATTCGTCTGGGGGATTTAGTGGATTCATCGCTGATTGCTCGCCAGCTCAGGCCATACCGGCTTATCGCCTGCGCCTCGCCGGACTATCTGGCCAAACGCGGCACGCCGGAAACGCTGGAGGAGTTAGCTCACCACGACTGCCTGCACTATGGCTCTTCCCCCGCCTCGCAGCCCTGTCGCTGGCTGTTTAGCCGCGACGGCAAAACGCAGGAAGTGCATATCGCCGGGCGTTTTCACTGCAATAATTGGAATGCCTTGCTGCACGCGGCGATCAGCGGTTTTGGCATTACGCTCGGCCCGGAAATCGTGCTGGAAAGTGAAGTCAAAGCAGGCCGACTGGTGCAGGTGTTAACCCAGTACCAAGGCCCGGCCCGCCCGATGCACATTGTCTACCCGCCCACTCGCCGACCGACGGCCAAACTCCGCAGCTTTGTGGATGCGATGGTGGCGGAGTTCGGCCATTAAGTGTGTGAAGATCAGCCGCCGAGCTGCCCGCGATGGCGCTCGATGAACTCGGGCAAGGTCATCAGCGGCTGGCCGATAATCTCCCTGCCGAAGTCATCCAACCCGGCCAGCAAACCTTCCTGCTGATCTTGCCGGATAGCCGTGAAATGGCTGCGCAGCGTCGGGTTATCCGGCGCACCCAGCAGGCTCAGGAACTCATCAACCTCCACCTGTTCGAAGCGAATCGGCTTATTTAATACCGACGCCAATAGCTCTGAGATATCGAGGTGGCTGTGCTCGCGCGGCCCGTGCAGTGGGTAAACCTTGCCGACGTGCGGCTCCGGGTTGAGCAGTATCGCGGCAATCACCCGCGCAATATCACTGGCCGCAATCGGTGCAAAGCGACTGTCGGCCCCGAACGGCGTGACATAGCGCCCTTCGCGGATCAGGTGCGAAGTGTAGAGCAGCCACTCGGCGAACAGCGTCACCCGCAGATGGGTGGTCGGCACGCCGGACCAGTTCAGCACCTGCTCGGCCATCCAGTGGTTGAGCGTCTGCTGGCTGGTGGCGTTCGAGCGCGACTGCTTTTGTGACATATTCACAATCAGCTCAAGATGCGCCTCTTTCGCCGCCTGAGCGAAAATCGCCGTGGCTTCCACCAGACCGTCAGCCAGCGGATAGCAGAGATAGGCGGCAGAGACTCCGTCAAGCGCCGCGCGAACCTGTTTCAGCTTCAGCATGTCGGCGACCACCACTTCCGCCCCCAGCGCGCGCAGCTGCTCGGCGCGCTCGTCGTCCCGGCGCACCAGCGCACGGACCTTGTGCCCACTCTCGCGCAGGAATTTTACCGTCGCCGCGCCCGTGTCCCCCGCCGCAGCGGTTACCAGAAAGGTTTTCATCATCAATGCCCCAGATTTAAGATTTCCAGCGGCCTGCGGGTGTTAGTCAATCACGCAGGCCGCCGTGGAGTGACTCACAGACTGGCGAAATGGTGCTCTAGTCCTTTAGGGTTGCTGCCCCAAAAACCAGAAACTTGCTGGGAAACCGGATCGGGATAAATATCCTCGAGATCGTCGATAAACCCTTGAACGATGGCCTCGGCGGCGACGTCAGGAGAAGTTTTATCAATTGGCAGGCCGGAAGATAATTCCGTGTCGATTGGGCCGGGGAAGATGCCGACAACCTTGATGTTTTTAGCTTTTAACGCGCCACGCGCCGCCTGAGTGGCTGAATGCAACGCCGCTTTTGAGACAGAATATCCAGCAACCGGTGCCATAGGTGCCAACGCCAGCACGCTGAGCACGTTGGCAATTACGCCACCGCCGTTCTTTTCGATTAACGGCGCGAAGGTCTGAATGACGCGCAGAGTGCCGTAGTAATTGACCTCGATATCCCCGGCCAGCTCGGCGCTGGTGGCGGTCAAAATACCATTAACGTGCATCACGCCCGCGTTGTTCACCAAAATATCCACGCCACCGACGCTGGCCGCTGCGGCGGTCACTTCATCCGCTTTCGTGATATCAATTTTGATGGCGGAAACGCGGTTATCGCCGAAGTCAGGCAGCGTCTCAGGGTTACGCGCCCCGGCATAGACTTTGCCCACGCCGTGCTTGAGCAGCGCGCGCACTAACTCAGCGCCGATACCGCGATTGGCACCTGTAACAAACACCGTTTTGCCTTGAATATTCATCTTATTTACCTATTGAGTTGTGCTCACCCTTAGGTGAGATTTTTAACTTCCGAGGCATGCCTTAATGCGTTGGCGATGCCGTCTTGCAGAAGCTGCGTTGACAGCTCCTTATCTGGAACCAAACGGGAGAGCTGAAGCGTCCCGACCATCACCGCCCAGATAGAGCGGGCCGTTCTCTGGCGGATCTCGTCACTTGCCTCTTGCGGCAGGCAGTCGGCGATGCGCCCAATGAAATCTAGGGTCTTGTTGGCAATCATGGCGCGCGTCTCTGGCGGCCGATTTTTCAGCTCCGAAGCCAGCGCCGCCACCACGCAGCCCGCCTCTGGCGTGTCGCGGTGCTCAACGCTCAAATAGCGAGTTAGAATCAACTCAAGGTCGACTTTCGCTGCGTCTTCAGGACGCCCAAAAATGCGGCAGTAAGTCTCGTCCGCCGCGCTGCCTACGGCTTCCTGAATCAGCTCTTCCTTGGATTTAAAGTGGCTGTAGAAGCCACCTACGGTAAGATTTGCGTGGCCCATCAGGGCAGCAACCCCCACCTTTTCAATTCCTTCCTCGCGGAAACGCTGCGACGCCACCTTGACGATGTGCTTGTGCGTCTCTTCTTTATGGTCTTTTGCATAGCGCATGAAATCGCTCTCCTCGGGTTATCTTCATCTTCATTAAATTATGATCATAATATAACAAGGCGTCAGTAAGTCATCATCTATTTGATGTTTGCTGAAGATAACCTTAATTAAGTGCTGCGATAGCTTTTATGCGTCGGGCAACTGTCAGAAATCGAACAGGAAACCTTGTCCGTTGTGGCGAATGCGCCCGGCGTGCGGCGCGCCAAAATGGCCGGGGAATATCAGCGAATCATGCTCCGCGCAGTGCTCGAGCAGCTGCTTGCGGGTGGTCACCGCCTGCTGCGGGTCCATACAGAACCGGCTGTTCCACTCGGGCCGATAAATTTGTATCGGATGGTGCATCACGTCGCCGGTAAATATCCCCTCATCCTGCCCGCTGACCAAGCGCAGGCTGATGTGGCCCGGCGAATGGCCCGGCGTGGGGTCAATTAACAGCGTGTCACTGAGCTGGTCACTCATGTTCACCACCTGCGCCTGATTGGCGGCAATCACCGGCAGCACCGAGTCGGTGAACACGTCACACGGCTCCTGCGGCAAATGCGGGTTTTTCGCCGGATCCCAGAAATTCAGCTCCTCGAGGGAGAAAACGTACTTGGCGTTGGGGAAAGTCGGCACCCAGCGCCCGTCCACCAGCCGCGTATTCCAGCCCACGTGATCCACGTGCAGATGAGTACAGAGCACGTAATCCACCTCTTCCGGCGAGACACCCGCGCTTTTCAATCGGTCGAGATAAGGCTCGTTCAACTGATGGAAGTGCGGCGACGCCGGGCGCTGTTTGTCATTGCCGCAGCAGGCATCGACCAGAATGGTGTGATGCGGCGTGCGGATTAACCACGAGTGTACCGACATCACAATCTGGTCGGTGGCAGGCTGGTAAAAGTGCGGCGCCAGCCAGTGGCCGTGCTCCTTGAGCACCTCTGGGTCCCAGTTGTCGAACAGCTCCGCTGGCCTAAAGCTTGGGCCGTGCAACTCTTCAATTCGCGTGACGCTCGTCTGCCCGATTTTCCAGGTCGCCCCGGTTTGCGTATTCATGGTTTACCTCTTCTTTATTCAGCGTTAAAAGCTTATTTTTCAAAACTATTGGAGCAACTAGGCCAACTGGGCTTTCGCTGAATCGTCGGAGGAGGTTCGCGGCCACATCGCCCCTGAAAGCTCGGTCACCACGCAGATAACCGCCGAGATAACCATGCCCGATAACACGATGATGAACAGCGCTTCCAGACTCGCGCCGAAGGCCGATACGGCAAGCCAGCCACCTCCCGCCGCTATCGCCAGACGCACTGTGCCTGCCAAGAAAATACGCCACATATGACCACTGCCCTGCGCCGCAAAACCGAGCGCGAAAACAATGGCGTTGGCCGCATATAGCGGAGCGACGACGTGCAGATAGAGTGCGCCGGTCTGTTTAATCGCCGCGTCGTGGGTAAACAGGCCCAGCCACAGGTCCGGGAACAGCGCCACCATCAGGCCGATTGTTTCAGTGATAACCACGCTGGCTGCCACGCCAATCCAGGCAATTTTCCGCGCTCTGGCAATCTGCCCGGCCCCAACATTGGTGCCGACCATGGTCAGAACGGCGGTTCCCAGCCCAAACAGAATGGGGATCAATACATAGTCGAGCCGCGACGCCGTGCCGTAACCGCCAATGGCTTCAACGCCGAACTTGCCCACCGCGCCGGTTACCAGCAACACCATGATATTCAGTTGAATAGTGCCCAGTGCCGCCAAAATGCCGACTTTCAAAATGTCGCGGAATAAGTCCACACGCAGCGGAGAGCGGCGAAGGTGCAGACCCGAGCGCCCGCTAGCCATGTAGCGAATCAGCACAATGGCCGCCAGCCAGTAATAGAGGCTGATGGCGATACCCGCCCCGGCCAGCCCGAAGCCGTGGAAAGGCCCCAGCCCAAAGATAAACAGTGGCGAAAGGGGGATCAGCACCAGCGCGCCGACCAGCGTCACCGTGGCGGGAACCTTGACATTCCCCACCCCGCGCAGCACCGCCGACAGCAGATTGACGATCCAAATTGGCACGGCGGCCAAGAAGACAAAAATCGAGTAGGTTTGCGCCGACTTCAGCGCCTCACCCGTGCCGCCCAGCGCGGCATACAGGTGCGGCCCGAATCCGATAACCAGCACAGAAAAGGCCAGCCCGAAGGCAACGGCAATTACAATGGCGTGCAGGATCAGCGCGTCCACGTCAGCATGTCTGCCCGCCCCTGCGGCCCGCGCCACGGCGGAAGCCACGCCGCCGCCAATCCCACCGGCGGCCATCATGGTCATTAGCATCCACAGTGGGAAAACCATTGAGACGCCGACCAGCGCGGATGTGCCCAGAAACGACACATAGTAAGTCTCGGCCACGCTCACCAATGTCTGTGCCACCAGCACGCCAATGGTCGGCAGCGCGAGGCGCATCATGGTTTTAAACACCGGCCCGTTAAGCATCGCTTCGCGCTTTTGGCGCTTCACAGCCTCACTGCTTGGTTGGACATTCGCGTTCATTTTTTCACCCTGGTGTGGTTAAGGCTGCTCGCTACGCGGCATGAAGGGCATCGCCCATCAGCTCACATCATTATATTATGATCATAATACTATGGGCGGTAAAATCTGAACGCAAGAGGGGGAGCGATAAATATTTTTGGGGAGATGAGTGGCGGGGAAAGTAAGGAAGGATCACATGAATAAAATTTTTCTCATGTGACCCTATGTCGTCTGGTTACTCTCTTTCGACTTGCAGTGACTCGCCAATGGCATAGAAGTTGCCGCCAGCGATGTAGTGCAAACTGCGAAAATCTGGGTCGGAGCTTTCAAACGCCCAGTGGCCGTTTTTGAACACGCGCGTATCGGCCCATGCGCCAATCACTTCGCCAATAAACATGTCATGGGCCTGCTGGTTGTGCGGCTCATTGATTAACCGGCAGGACAACCACGCCGAGCAACCTTCGACAAAGGGGCCGTCGTGGCCTTCAATGCTGAACAGCTGCACGCCGGTTTTCGCCAATTTCTCCGGCTCGGTAAACAGGCTGCTGCGGCCTAAATCATAGGTCAGCTGCAACTGAGCCACGGTCGGAACCTGCAACACAAAGGTGCCGCTCTTTTCGATCAGCTCACGGGTTTTAGTGATTTTATCCAGCACCACCATCACTTTTGACGGGGTGAAGTCCAGCGCGCACGACCATGCGGCGGTCATCACGTTATCCACCCCGTCGTGGCTGCCAGACACCAATACCGTCGGTCCGTGATTGAGTAAGCGGTATGATTTTTCGAGTTCAACGGGCGCAATAAATTCGTTCATCAGGGTTCCTTGGCGGCTAGGCTCGCTTCTGTTTGTCGTTCGTTAGGCGGCATAACAATAGCAAAAGTCAGTTACCCAGAAAAACCTTTGAAAGATGAATTATTCACTCTGCATCCATTCACGTAGCGCCTGTGCATATTCCTGACCTTTGGCCTGTAAAGCATCAGCCTCCAGCTTGTCGGCGGTATACACCATAAAAGGCGTGTTCCAAGCTAGCCCACAGCGATGAGCAGTGGCTTGCAGCGGCGCCAGCAGGGACTCAATACTGAACAGATTTCTCCCACCGCGGCGATAAGACTCTTCAACATTGCCCGCGGTGGCGGCAATAAATAGCGGTTTACCCTCGAGCTTACTGCCCTCTTGCGGATAACACAGATAGAACATCCGCGTCAGCACCGCCGCCTGCCACTGCAACATTACGGCTGGCATGCTGTACCAGTGAAGAGGGAATTGCAGCACGATGCGATCGGCAGACAGCAGCCGCGCGGCTTCGCGCTCGCCGTCAGCATGGATGTCCATTCCCTGCGGGTAAAGTGACTGAACATCAACGATTTCAACCTCTTCAAGCTTGGACGCTTCGGCGATTAGGGCTGCATTAGCCTTGGATGTGGTCAGGTCTGGATGGAAAACAAGGATTAATGTTTTACTCATGGCGCGTCTCCTTAGGTTGATAAGGAGATAATGAGCAGGCGTGAGAAATTACTCCAACAGATAATAAAGATAATCTATTATCGATGAGATGAATTTAAGAACGCTCGACCTCAACTTGCTGGTGGTGCTCGACGCCTTATTAGACGAAGCACACGTCACCCGCGCGGCGGACAGATTGTGCATGTCACAGTCTGCGACCTCGGCAGCTCTCGCACGCTGCCGCGAACTGTTTAATGATCCGTTACTCGAGCGCGGGCGAGGCACCATGCGCCTCACGCCTTATGCCCAGACGCTGCGCGCTCCGCTAAAATCGCTGCTGGGAAACGTGGTCGAACTGATCAATCCGCCTTCGCTTCCTCTCAACCAGGTCCAGCAGACATTACGCATCACCATGGCGGATTACCCGGCGCTGTTTGTGATCGGGCCGCTGATGCAGACTTTGCAGGCTTCGGCACCGGGAATTAATTTGGTTATTCAAGCGTGGGCCGGTGCCGACAGTGCAAAAACGGCACTGCTTAACGGTTCAACTGACATTGCAGTTTCGGTTTTCCCACACGTAGAAGAGGAGCTTTACTGCAAAACGCTGCTGGAAGAGGAGTACGTGGTTGCAATGCGCGAGCAGCATCCCGCCGCCGCGAACTTCGACATTGATGGCTGGTTAGCCTATCCGCACATTGTGGTTTCAGGTAAAGGTGAGAATACGACCCCGGTTGACACCGCGTTAGCACAAAGGGGGTTGACCCGCCGGGTCGGGCTGGTGCTGCCAAATTTCCAGATGGTACCACCGCTGCTGGCCAGCTCAGACTTAATGGCGCTGCTCCCTTCACGGGTTGTGCCTTTAACCCAAGGCATTACTGCACTTCCCCTGCCGGTACCCGTGGCGGGCTTCCCGCTACACATCGCCTGGCATCAGCGCCGCTCGCAGGACATCGCGTTGCAGCACGTCGCCGAGATCCTCGGCCAACTGCTGCACTGATAAGAGAAAACAAAGTATTTCTGTAGCAGAAATGAAAAAGCCCCAGCGATATTTGCCGGGGCTTTTAAGGTACTACAGTGTTAGTAATTAACATTCATCAACTTATAACTTAATACTACTTCAAATGATGTACATAGCTTCACAGGATATATTAGTAACTCAGGTACTGCCGTCCTCCTATAATAAAATGGAATAAAGCATCAATCCTGTGTCATTTATCGGTTTCTCTGTTCGAAATAGAGAAGCGGATAAGTACATCTCCCACGCGATATATACTCTTTGATGCGTTGCCTTACTTTCATCGCGACATTCTCGATCACATACTTTCGTACCCAAATCGCGAACATTACTCTTAACAACAAGGCCTTACATCATCGCGCATTCCCATGCGTGCGATTGTGAAGATTAACTACGTGGCCTGAAATCGTCATCACTCGAATTGGTTTTCATCCCTCTCCGCGGTGAATCGCCCAAACAACAATATTTCGTGGCCCGTATCGCACTCTATTTTATAGAGTATTTAAAACTCTCTATATAACGATGAAGGAGGGGTAAGAAATACTTGTTACTTCAAACTTCGCTTCACCGTTAAGTCCCAATCTACTCGTTCTTAGCGAGGTGTCAACACTGTATTTAAGAACATGTTTTTATTCTCAGCCATACCCAAAAATTAAATCAAATTTTTGATATTTCCCACTTTTTCTATCAAGTCTTCAAGTGGTTGAAAAAGCGGCTGTGGAAGCTGGTCGCAATCATACCAACCCCAGCCTTCGCACTTCTCAGGCTCGGTGTTAATCGGCTCGCCCTGCCCGGCTTTTGATTCCGCGATACAGAACAGGGTCACATAGTGTTTTTGTTCAGCAGTGAAAATGTCGTTGACCCACGGGCCGGGCTGCACCACGTCAAGAGACAGGCCGGTTTCTTCGAGGGTTTCTCTAAGGGCGCACTGCTCTGGCGTTTCACCAAACTCTAAATGGCCGCCGGGAGCCGACCAAAAACCCGCTCCGTGGCTGCCTTTCCTGCGACCTAACAACAATTTCCCTTCGCGGAAAATCAGTACCCCGACGCCGATTTTAGGCATTAACTTCATGATTTCTCTCCGTTAACTTCGCTCTGCTGGCAGCTATTTCTCCCCTCCAACATAGTTCTCAGCAAGTGGTTTGCCAACCAGCCCCGCCGCTTTCTCCAACAATATCCTCGGAGTTGCAACTTGGCGCACAAGTCAGCTAAGATACGGAACATATACGAATCATATATAAACCATATATTGCGAGAACCCCGATGGGCATTATCAAAATCTCAGAAATGATGCATGAAAACCTGCGTATCGCCAGCATGGCATTCACTCGTTCAATGAATGCTCAGGCCGAGCATTGGATGAAAGTCGGCATGCTGATGGAAATGCACCCAGACCTTTCTCACCGTGATATCTGCCAGCTATTGGTAAAAGCCAGCACGGAATCGAACGAGCAGTTCGATGGCATAAAGACACTACTTAACGATGGCGTGACAACAAGGAAGAGTGTTAATGAGCAATAACTCCTTTATTAAATCCCCCGAAGGCATCATCAAGGCGCGCGCCGCCGGGCACCTTGCCGCCCGTGTGCTGCAAATGATTGAGCCACACGTGCAGCCGGGCGTGACTACAGATCATCTGGACGCGCTGTGCCACGACTTTATCGTCAACGAGCTGGGCGCTATCCCGGCCAACATTGGCTATCAGGGCTACACCAAAACCACCTGTATCTCGGTGAATCACGTAATTTGCCACGGTATTCCTTCTGATAAAGTGTTGAAAAAAGGCGATATCGTCAACGTTGACGTGGCGCTGATCAAAGACGGTTGGTACGGCGACACCAGCCGCATGTTCTATGCCGGTGAGCCTTCCATCCTCGCCCGCCGACTGGTGGACACCACCCTCGAAGCCATGCACGCGGGTATTGAAGTGGTTCGTCCGGGCGCCACCCTTGGCGACGTGGGCTTTGCGATTGCCGCCGTTGCCAAGCGCGAAGGCTTTAGCGTGGTAGAAGAGTATTGCGGCCACGGCATCGGACAGGGCTACCACGAAGATCCGCAGGTGCTGCACTACGGCCAAAAAGGCCAAGGCTTAGTGCTGAAAGAGGGCATGCTGTTCACCATCGAGCCGATGATCAACGCCGGCCAGCGTTTCTCCAAACTGTTAAAAGATGGCTGGACAGTGGTGACCAAAGACCACTCCCTCTCCGCGCAGTGGGAACACATGGTGCTGGTCACTAAAGATGGCTATGAAATCCTCACCCCTTGGCCATAAAATTTAAGGCTCATTCACTTGGGCCTTTCTTGACCTATTTTGTCCTTTTTTGTATTTTAAGGACATGCACACATTCCTGATTATTGTCCCCGAAGGGGGCATGCTGTTCGAGCCTACCGGCATCGCCGACATCCTGATGCAAGCTAATCGCTTGAGGCCTAAGGATTCCCCTCATCCACCCTATCAGGTGGAAATCGCCACCACCCAGTCGCATCGCGTGATCCGCGGCATGTCCGGTTTGAACCTGCTGGCCGACCATCGGCTGGAGGACCTCGACCCCGCAGTGCCGCGCGATACCGTGATGATCACCGGTAAAGGCTCGACTCCTGAAGAATCCGCACTGGTCGCCAACTGGATCACCCGCGCTGCGCCCCATACCAAAAGAGTGGTGTCGATTTGCGGCGGTGCGCTGTTGCTGGCGCAGGCGGGCTTGCTCGACGGGCGTCGCGCCACCACCCACTGGCGGCAGCTGGATAACCTGCAAAATACCTATCCCAACGTGCTGGTCGAGAAAGGCCCGATTTATCTGCAAGACGGCAATGTCTGGACCTCGGCGGGCGTCAGCTCCGGCTTCGACCTCACGCTGGCGCTGGTCGAAGATGATCACAGCTTCACGCTGGCCCGCGACGTTGCACAAGACTTGGTGATGTTCCTGCGCCGCCCCGGCGGGCAGTCGCAGTTCAGCCGTTTCCTGCTCAGCCAGTCCAATACCCCCGGCCCTATCCGCGACCTGCAAAGCTGGATCCTGCAAAATCTCTCCGGTGACCTGTCGGTGGAGAAACTGGCCGAGCGCGTCGCCATGAGCCCGCGCAACTTCACCCGCGTCTTCACCCGAGAAACCGGCAGCAGCCCGGCGAAATACGTTGAAGAAGTACGTCTCGACGTCGCCCGCCAGCACCTTGAGCAAAGCTCAGACAAAATCGAGCAAATCGCCGCCGTGACCGGATTTGGCAATAGCCTGAATCTGCGCCGGGTGTTTGAACGCAATCTGCAACTCACACCGTCGGATTATCGCGAACGCTTCTATGCACGCAACTTGGCCTAAATTGATTCTTATTTGTCATTTACGCCAACCAGCCAAAGCACTATTTTGAAACCAGACAACTCACCAAGGAGTACATCATGGTCAAAGTAGGCATTAATGGTTTTGGTCGCATTGGTAGAAACGTTCTGCGCGCCGCGCTCGGCCGCAGCGATTTTCAAGTCGTGGCAATCAACGACCTGACCGACAGCAAAACCCTCGCACACCTTCTTAAATATGACTCATTGCAAGGCACTCTCGCGGCCGATGTCGAAGCCTCCGAAGGCCAGCTAAAAGTGAACGGCGACGCCATCCGCGTTTTCTCTGAGCGCGATCCGGGTGCAATACCATGGAGCAGCGTTGGCGTCGAACTGGTCATTGAGTCCACCGGGTTCTTCACAGAAAAAGCCAAAGCCGAAGTGCACATCACCAAAGGCGGCGCCAAGCGCGTGATCCTCTCCGCGCCGGGCAAAGACGACGACATCACCGTGGTGATGGGCGTGAACCATGAGAAATATGATCCGGCGCAGCACAAAATTGTCAGCAACGGCAGCTGCACCACCAACGGTCTGGCTCCGGCGGCGCAGGTTCTGCATCAAAGCTTCGGCATCGAGCATGGCCTGATGAACACCACCCACGCCTACACCAACAGTCAGGCACTGCACGACCAGCCGGAAAAAGACCTGCGCGGCGCGCGTGCGGCGGCGCTGTCGATTGTTCCTTACTCCAGCGGCGCGGCAAAAGCCTTGGGCAAAGTCATTCCTGAACTGGACGGACGCCTGACCGGCTACTCACTGCGCGTGCCGGTGCCGGTGGTTTCTATCGTTGACCTGACCGTGACGCTAAAACGCGACGTCACTGCCGAAGAAGTGAATAACGCCTTCCGCCAAGCCGCAGGATCCGGTCCGTTGAAAGGCATTTTGGGCTACAGCGACGAGCCGCTGGTGTCGAGCGACTATCAGGGAGATGCGCGTTCGTCGATTATCGACGGGCTGTCCACACTGGTGATTGGTGGCAATCTGGTGAAGATCCTCGCGTGGTACGACAACGAATGGGCCTTCTCTAACCGTCTGGTCGATTTAGCCGTGCTGATGGACCAACGCGGCCTGTAATGGCGGCGTGAAGCAACAGTTAAGGCCCGCCGTCGTGCGGGCCTTTTTGTATCTGCAATCAATCATTAAACGAAATAGTGCTTTTCGAGAATGGCGGCGCCGTCGTCGATGGCTTTATGAATCGACGCCACGCAGCGCGCGCTGTCCCCCGCCTTCAGCCCCAGCAACAGCTCATCATAGTTATGGTGGCCCTGCGCCATGTCGGCAGATTGCGGATATAAGTAGTTGAAGCACGGACCAATCTGCACCCAAAGCTGCTCAATCAGCGAGGTCAGGGTCGGCATCTCGGCATACTCATACAACGCAAAACGGAACTCGCGGTTGGCCTGCAACGCCTGCTCGGTATCCTGCGCCAGCTTGGCTTTCATAAAAGCGGCATTGAGCGCGGTCAGGCGTTTTAGCTTGCTGGCATCCATCTTCTGGCTGGCCTGCGCAATCGCTAATCCTTCGAGATTTTTGCGGATCAGGGTGATCTCCTGATACTGAGCCAGAGAAATATCCGGCACCAAAAAAGCCTGCGCGGGGGTAGCATCCAACGCACCGGCGGCCACCAGCCGCAGCAAAGCCTCGCGCACCGGCGTCACGCTGGTTCCCAGCTGCCCGGCAATTTCCTTGGTCACTAACCGCGCGCCCGGCTTCAACACGCCGACAATTAGCGCGCTCTTCAGATTGGCTTCAACCTGCATGGTGAGGCTAACCCGCTGCGCTTTTTCCATCTCAAACATGTGAATTTCCTTTAGCAAAAAATTGACTTTGCTTTTGCGGTTTTATGCATGGCTTGCAAAAAATACATTATATAGGATATATCCTGTATTAAGAAATCGAACAGTGAGTAAACAACCACGCGCCGTCAAAGACGCATTCTACTTTCGCCAACCGCTTGTTGACGACATCATATTGGGGAAATGCTATGAGACTACCTGCCTTCAAACTTGCCTCGCTGGCTGTGTTAATCAGCCTGATATCACCTCTGGCTTCAGCTTCTGAATTAACCATTGCTCAGGCGACCTCGGCCACGGCCATGGATCCGGGCTTTTTGAAAGAGCCCGCCACGCTGGTTGATAACCTGTTCGATACGCTGGTGCTGCGCGACCCGCAGATGAAATTACAGCCGGGGCTAGCGACGAGTTGGAAAGCCATTGATGCCTCGACTTGGCAATTTGACCTGCGCCAAGGGGTGAAGTTTACCGACGGCGAGCCGGTTGATGCCAAGGCGGTAAAATTCTCCCTCGACCGCATTCTCGACCCGGCCAACCACGCGCCGACCATCTCTTACATCCGCACCATCAAGTCGGTCGAAGTGACCGGCGATTATCAAGTTCGCATCCAAACCGATGGGCCGGACCCTCTGCTGCCAACCCGCATGAGCCGCTACCCGGCCTACATTGTGCCACCGGCCTATGTCAGCAAAGTCGGTGCCGCCGAGTTCGCCCGCAAGCCAATTGGCAGCGGTGCTTACACACTGTCCGAGTTCGTGCCAGACGAGAAAGTAGTGATGAAAGCCAACCCGGACTACTGGCGCGGCAAACCGGCTATCGACACGGTGACTTGGAAGCCTATTCCTGAAGCCACCGCCCGCGTCACGGCCTTGCTGACCGGGGAAGTACAGCTGGTAGACAGCGTTCCTGCCGACTTGGTACCGGCGTTGAAAAACAAGCCGGGCATTCATCTCGAACAGGTAAAAGGCGGCGGCCTGACGATTTATCTCGGCCTGAAGAACGATCAAAAACCGCTGAATGATGTGCGCGTGCGCCAAGCCCTTTCGCTGGCTCTCAACCGCACGGCTTACACCACCCAGCTACTGCACGGCTTTGGCACCCCGACCGGCACTATGGCGGGGGAAAAAGATTTTGGTTATCAGCCGATTGCCGCACCGGCGCAGGACATCGCCAAGGCCAAGCAGCTGCTGGCAGAGGCGGGCTATCCGAACGGATTTAGCCTGAAGTTTCAGGCTCCGCGCCGCTACATCGCCAGTGCTGACGTGGCGCAGGCCATCGTGCAGGACTTAGCTGCGATTGGCGTCAAAGCCGAGCTGGAAGTGCCGGAGTGGTCGGTTTACACCCAGCAAGTGGCGGCACAAAAACAGGCTCCGCTCTATATGCTGGCGTGGGGCTCCACCCAAACGCTGGACGCCGACGCCGCCCTGTACCCGATTCTGCACTCCGGCGAGCCTTACTCCACCGTCAGCGACCCCGATCTGGACAAATTACTCAATGAGAGCCGCCTGACGGTTGATCCCGCCAAACGCGAGAAAATCTTGCAGCAGATTCAGCAGGTGGTGGCCGACAAGCAGCCGCTGATCCCGCTGTACCGTGAGGATTCGATTTACGCCAGCAGCGACGCCCTGACCTTCTCCGGTCGCCCGGATGCGCGTATTTCCCTGTTCACAATGAGCATTAAATGATTTCACCGCTCTCCGTTTTGCGCAGAAAACCTCGTCGCCGCCTGTATGGCGACGGGATTCTGGGCGGACTACTGCTGGCGCTGATTATCCTCGCCGCGCTGCTTTCGCCGTGGCTGCCGCTGCCCGATCCCCTGACCAACAGTCTGGCGGATACCTTCTTGCCTCCGGGCAGCCACACGGCGTCCGGCATGCACTGGCTGGGCACTGACCAGCTTGGGCGCGACATGCTTTCGCGCATTTTGGCGGGCAGCAGGCTGTCGCTGTTTATCGTGCTGATGTCGGCATCGATTGCCGCCGTGGTAGGCTCGCTGCTGGGCATGCTGGCCGGTTACGTTGGTGGCTGGCTGGACGCTACCATCATGCGTTTGATGGATATCCAGCTCGCCGTGCCCTTTATCCTGCTGATTTTACTGGTGATGGCGCTGTTCGGTGCCTCTCTCAGCAACATTATCGTGATCATGGGCGTCACCAGTTGGGCGATTTATGCCCGCGTGGCGCGTGCCAAAACGTTGGAAATTCGTGAACTGGAATATATCGAAGCCGTGCGCGCGATGGGCTTTTCCACCCCGCGCATCCTGCTGCGCCATCTGTTACCCAACCTTGCTACGCCGCTTATCGTGTTGTTAACGCTGGACATTCCTCGGCTGATCGTACTGGAAGCGTCCATCGGTTTCCTCGGGATGGGCATTCAACCGCCGACCCCGACGCTGGGCAATCTGATTGGTGAAGGCCGCTCGTACATGCTGCTGGCACAGTGGCTGGTGCTCTATCCAGGGCTGTTTATCGTGGCGCTGGTGGTTGGCTGCAACCTGCTCGGTGACAGTTTGCTGCGCAAAACGCAGATAAGGCTGGATTGATATGCTGAACTACATTTTGGCCCGTCTCGGCCAGTCAGTTTTAGTGATGTTTGGCGTCTCGGTGCTGATTTTCTTGAGTCTGCACCTGACCGGCGATCCGGCGGCGGTGATGATGCCCCCCGGCTCCAGCCAGCAGGAAATCGACGCATTTCGCCACAGCATGGGCTTCGACCGTCCGCTGCTGTGGCAATACAGCCACTATCTCAACGGCGTACTGCACGGCGATTTGGGGGATTCCCTGCGCTACAGCCAGCCGGTCACTAGCCTGATTAGTCAACGCATCCCCGCCACCCTGCTGCTGGCGGTTACCGCGCTGGCGTGGAGCACGCTGGTCGGCTTGGCGCTCGGCATCCTGAGCGCCCTCAAGCAGAACAGCTTATGGGATCTGTTCTCGCGCCTGATAGCCTTCAGCGGACAGGCGGTGCCGGTGTTTTGGCTGGGGCTGATGATGATCATCCTGTTTAGCCTCAACCTGCGCTGGCTGCCCTCGGGCGGCTATGGTCAGGCGGCAAATCTGGTGATGCCCGCCCTGAGCCTCGGCGCTTACTACATGAGCGCCATCGCGCGATTAGTGCGCGCCAGCCTGATTGACGTCCTCCAGCAAGATTACATCCGTACCGCGCGCGCCAAGGGCCTCAGCCAGTGGCGGATTGTGGTGCGACATGGGCTGCGTAACGCCTTAATCCCGGTTATCACCGTGCAGGGGATGTATTTCGCCTCGCTGCTGGGCGGTGCGCTGGTCACCGAGATCATTTTTGCTTGGCCGGGGATTGGCCGATTGGCGGTGCAAGCTATCCAAAACCGCGACTTTCCGCTGGTGCAGGCCATTGTCCTGCTGGCCGCGCTGGTGTTCGTCGGCATCAATCTGCTGATTGACCTGCTGTACGTGGTGCTCAACCCGAGGATCCGCCTGTGATTGATATCAAACCCACGCTGCAACTGCTCGCCGACATCACCCCTTTTCGCAGTGTCGCCGGGGAAATTGACCAGCAGCGCGAGTTGGCCCAGTGGCTGGAAAACTGGCTGCTCGACGAGTTGGGTGCCGAGCCGGTGCTGCCGGTCAGCGCGCAGCTTTCGCAGCCTGCCCCGCCGCTGGTTCACGCCCGCTTAGAACGCGGCGCGGCCAAAACGCTGGTGCTCTACAACATGTATGACGTGATGCCCGCCACCGACAGCGGCTGGGATATTCCGCCGTTTTCCGGCGGCGTGGTGGAGTGGCCGGATCTGGGCGAAGTCTACGTGGCACGCGGCGCGGAGAACAATAAAGGCCCGCTGGCGGGCATGCTGATGGCGGTGAGAAACCTGCTGGATGTTGACCTGCTGAACGTCAATCTGGAATTTATTCTTGAAGGTGAAGAGGAGATCGGCAGCGGCTATTTGCGTCGCTATCTGGCCCAGAGCCCCTGCCCGATTGCTCCGGCAGAGGCCGTGCTGTTCCCCTCTCTGTGCGAATACGGCGGCGGCGCGCCGCGCGTTTACCTCGGCTTTACCGGGCTGACTGGCGGCAGACTCAGCGTCAGCGGCGGCGCATGGGGTGGCCCGCGTGCGGCCATTCACGCCAGCAACGCCAGTTGGATAGCCAACCCGGCATGGCGCTTAGTCGAAGCCCTTGGCCAAATCGCCTCGGCAAGCGCCAACGGCGTGTTGGCAAAAATCTTGCCCGATGCCCCGGCCAATGCCCTGCTTGGCGAGTTAGCAAAAACGTTCAGCATTGAAGAAGAACTGCGTTTTCGCCGCAGCGAGGCGCTGTCAGTCAGCGGCGACACCCTAAGCTGCCTGCAACAGTGGCTGGGCAGCGCGGTGCTGAACATTGCCGAGATCCACACGCAACCTCAGGGTGGGCGCGGCGTGATCCCACATCACGCCGAGGCCGAATTCGCCCTGCGCACGCCGCCGGGCATTGACTCTGCCGCCCTGCTGTCTGCGATTCAACAGCAGCTTGCTACCTTGCCCGGCGCAGCATTACAGCTCGACGACAGTTACCCCGGATGCCGCTTTGGCCTAGAGGCCACGGGCGTCGAGCCGCTCCTCGCCAGCTACCACCAGCAACAGGCCGTGCCACAGATCTGGCCATGGGCGCCGGGTTGTGCGCCCGCCTACGCCTTCGCCCCCATCGCCCCGGCTTTTCTGATTGGTGGTCTGGGCCACGGCGGCAATGCCCACGGCGTCAACGAGTTCGTCACGCTGCGCGGTTTGCAGCGTTTTCAGCAGTCCATTAGCGACTGGCTGACCGCATTTTGATTTTTTCCGGCTTCTGGCCGGGCGTTAACACCAGGGAACCACCCAACCTGACTTCAGGATAAAAAATATGCACAAGACAGATGATTTTAAACGCGTAGAACTCGGTTTCTTCCCCACGCCGCTTGAGCCGTTAACCCGTCTCGGCGAGTCGCTGGGTATCCAACTGGACATCAAACGCGACGATTACACCGGCTTTGGCGGCGGCGGCAATAAAGTCCGTAAGCTGGAGTATCTGATGGCCGACGCCGTGCGTCAGGGGATCAATGTGATCATTACCACCGGCGGCCACCAGTCAAACCATGCGCGCATGGTGGCGGCTGCGGCGCGCAAATTTGGCATGAAGCCGGTGCTGGTGCTGCGCGGTAACCCGCCGGAGAGCTATCAGGGCAACCTGCTGCTCGACAAGCTGTTTGGCGCAGAGCTGGAGTTTCTCGACCCGGACGGCTATTTCACCCAGATTGCCGATGCGATGCAGGCTCACGCCGATGCCGCCACCGCGCGCGGCGAAAAGGCGCTGATTATCCCCCTCGGTGGTGCAACCCCGTTGGGCGCGTTGGGCTATGTTCGCGCCGTGGAAGAGCTGGACGCGCAGCTTAAAGCCCGCGGGCAACAGCCGCCAGACGTCATTGTCGCCCCGACCGGTTCCGGCGGCACGCTGGCGGGTTTGTACGTCGGCGCGCGCCAGTACTGGCCACAGACCAAAATCGTTGGTATCAGCGTGAGCGCCAAGGCGCAGTGGTTTCAAGAGCGGATTTCCGCGATGGCGCAGGATTGCGCAGACCTGTTGCAGTGGCCGCAAAGCTGGTCGCCAGAGGACATTTGGATTGAAGACGGGTTTGTCGGCGCGGCCTACGGCGTGCCTTCTGAAGGCGGGATCGAGGCCATCTATCGCGTGGCGCAGGCCGAAGGGGTACTGCTCGACCCGGTTTACACCGGCAAAGCCATGCACGGCCTGATTTCACTAGTGCAGGAGGGCAAAATCCAACCCAACTCGCGAGTGATTTTCGTCCACTGCGGCGGCTCTCCGGCCCTCTATCCCTTCGCTCAAAAACTGCTGGAGCGCTGAGATGTTGCCGATGTTGCGTTATCTGACTGCACGAGACGTGCTGGCACTCGGCGGCGACAGCCCGCAGCGGGCGGTGCATGACGTGACCGACGTGGTGCATTTGATGCGTAGCAATGCGGCGCAGATGCCCGCCGAGACGCATGTCAATTTGGCATCACCCCGCGCCAAGGCTTACGCGCTGCCCGCCAGCGTCGGCGGGCGATTCAACGCCGTTGGCGTCAAATGGACGGCTCACCGCCCGCAGCCGCAAGACGGTTTTCCGCTGGCGCTGACCATGACGCTGATAAATCAGGCTGACAGCGGCATGCCCGTCGGGCTGGTGGAAAGCGGCGGGCTGACCGCCACCCGCACCGCCGCAGTTTCCGCGCTGGCTCTGCGTTTAGCCGCACCGCGCCCGGTCAAACGGGTGCTGTTGCTCGGCGCGGGCGTGCAGGCGCAGGCTCATCTGCATATGTTAAAAGCGCTTTTCCCTAAGTTGGATGGCCTGATCTGCTGGAGTCGCTCCGCCGAGAAGCGTGACCAATTAGTGCAAAATTCCGGCCCTCTGCCTTGGCCAGTGGCGCTGCCGGATAGCCTCGAACAGGCGTTGTCGCAACCTTTCGACGCGCTCATTACCTGTACCAGCGCCGCCGAGCCATTTCTCGGTCCCGAGGTGATGCAGCAGGGGCGAATCATTCTGCAAGTGGGTTATCACGAGATGAGCTTTGAGGGAATTCGGCAGGCCAGCAAAGTCGTCGCCGATTTATGGGGCGACTTCTGCCAGACTAGTGCCAAAAGCCTGTTTCAGATGTACCGCGCCGGAGAGTTTAGCACCGAACAGCTGGACGCCGACCTCGCGCAGTTGCTTATTGACCACTGGCGGCCTTCGGCAGATGACTGCGTCTATTTCTCCTCATTTGGCCTGAACGTGTTTGATATCGCCCTCGCCGCCCGCCTGTTGCATGACGCCCAGCAGCAAGAGATCGGCCAGCTGCTACCCCTGTTCAACGGAGCGCCCGATGCTCATTCAAGCCGCTGACTTATTGGCCCAATTGGCACGGGGCGAGCAATTTCTACTGATTGACGTGCGCGAACAAGCCGACTGGCAGCAGGCTAGCTTGCCGAACGCGGTCAATCTCAACGTTTACGACTATTTTATCCCCGACTGCACCGAGGCGGGCCTCGCCACCATGGCGCACTCTTTCCAGCAGGCTTGGCGGCAGCTTCCACAGGCAGAAAACCGCATTCCGGTATTCTTCGAACAACGGGTGGGAATGCGCTCCCCGCGCGGCGCGTGGTTTGCGTGGTTTATCGGCTGCGAAGGGGCACTGATCCTCGACGGCGGACTAGAAGCTTGGGTCGCTGCCGGAGGCCCATTAGCGCCGGGGCAAGGCGCATCGGCAGTTGTCTCGCCAAGCGAAATCCCCGCCCCCGCACTGACACCAAGGCGGCGCCAATGGGTTGCCAGCCGCGACGAAGTGATTGCCGCCGATGGCGTGCAGAGTGTGATTTTGGACGCCAGACGCCCGAGCGAATTCGACGGCAGCTTTGTCCACGACTGCTGCCACCGCGCAGGCCGTATTCCGGGTGCGCACTTGCTGTTCTGGGAAGATGTACTGGAAAACGGCGCATTTCGACCCGCCGCTGAAATCGCCCAACGCGCCGAGCAGGCGGGTTTACAACCGCAACAGCGCATTATGATTTACTGCCATCGCGGCGCCAGAGCCGCCACCGTCCTCGCCGCCCTCAAACTGGCGGGCTACCAAAACCTCGCAATCTACGTCGGCTCATGGCACGAATGGGCCGAGCACGGGGAGCTGGGGTTAGTGACGGGGAAGTGATGCTAAAGCACGACCTCTACCAGCTTCCGTAGGGGTAGGTTTTGTTTTTGATGAAATCTGGCGTCTCGCCATAATATTTGTAGCCATTTGGATGCTTGGTAATGCCTTTACAGATATCTAGCTGCTCGCCGGAGAGTGTTTTTATAGATGAAGGTGTAACGCGGTAATTGGGATAATTACCAACATCTTGCAGCCAGACAGTCACCTTCCCCTCCGGAGCTAGACCAATCGTCATTGTGTCGTAATACACATCTAAACCGCGATAATTTTTATGTCCAGCGGACTTCCTCATCTTTTCATCAAGGGAGTTAGTAAAGGACAGGCGAGTTTCATAAACCTTTTTATCGATAATGGAATCCCAACAAAAAGTAATGTATTTGGGTGGGTTTTGAATTTTGTTCCAGTATCCAGTTGGACTACGTGGCCTATCCCCCCAGCTTCCTACTATTTCTGGGCCTGTATGTGTCTTATCGAGAGTTTTAAAACTATAGGCGTTGCCCTTGGTGTCCATAACAATGGCATAAGTCACTAAAGCTGGCAGAGCTTTGGGAGTGATAAAAGTAAAGTACCACTCTTCTGGAGCGGTCCTTTCTGAGTTAATAGTATTGGCTTCAACGGCGCTTTGACATCCAGTGATAATTAATGCTGAAAGAAGCCCTGCCAGACGTGTTATTTCCATATACCTTACCATCCATTTTAAGCGGCCCTCTTGGCCGCAATTACGCCTCACCAATTTCCGTAGGGGTAGGTTTTGCCTTTGATGAAAGCCTTTGTGTCTTCTCCATATTCATAGCCATTAGAAAATCGGGTAATACCTTTACAAAAATTGAGCTGGTCTCCGGAGAGTGTTTTTATAGATGAAGGTGTAACGCGGTAATTGGGATAATTACCCACATCTTGCAGCCAGACCGTTACTTTTCCTTCGGGTGCCAAACCTATAATCATGGTGTCGTAATAAACCTCTGTTCCACGCCGATTTTTATGGTCCGCCGGAGTTATCATTTTTTCCCAAACAGATTGTGGGAAGCTTATCGATGTTTCATATACCTTCATATCGATAACTGAGTCCCAGCAAAACACCATAGCTTTAGGCGGATGCTTGGCTTTATTCCATGTCACCGACGAACGACGAATATGCTGACTCCATTTACCTACACTGTCTGGGTTATCCTGAGTTCCATCGAGCGTGTTGAATTGATAAACAATATCGTCGGTATCAAGAATTGACGCAAAAGTCACTAGCGCGGGCAATGCATGTGGGGTAACAAAACTAAATCTCCACTCGCCGTACGGCAGTGAGAACGGATTTGAGCCACCCGGGCGAGTGCTATCAGCAGTAGCTTGGCAACCTACTAGTGTCAAAGCCAATAAGATTGCGGCCAGACGTGTTATTTCCATATACCTTACCATCCATTTTAAGCGGCCCTCTTGGCCGCAATTACGCCTCACCAATTTCCGTAGGGGTAGGTTTTGCCTTTGATGAAATCTTTTATGTCTTGATCATATCCATATGAAAAATCACTATCGGTGATTCCTTTGCAAACATTTAACTGGTCACCGGAAAGCGTTTCCATGGCTGAAGGTATAACGAGATAATTGGGATACTTACCAACATCTTGCAGCCAGACGGTCACCTTCCCCTCTGGAGCTAGACCAATCGTCATTGTGTCGTAATACACATCTAAACCGCGATAATTTTTATGTCCAGCGGACTTCCTCATCTTTTCATCAAGGGAGTTAGTAAAGGACAGGCGAGTTTCATAAACCTTTTTGTCGATGATGGAATCCCAACAAAAAGTAATGTATTTGGGTGGGTTTTGAATTTTGTTCCAGTATCCAGTTGGATTACGTGGCCTATCTCCCCAGCTTCCTACTATTTCTGGGCCTGTATGTGTCTTATCGAGAGTTTTAAAACTATAGGCGTTGCCCTTGGTGTCCATAACAATGGCATAAGTCACTAAAGCTGGCAGAGCTTTGGGAGTAATAAAAGTAAAATACCACTCTTCTGGAGCGGTCCTTTCTGAGTTAATAGTATTGGCTTCAACGGCGCTTTGACAGCCAGTCAGAATCAATGCAGAAACAAGCCCAGCAAGACGTGTTATTTCCATATACTTTTATCATCCATTTTAAGCGGCCCTCTTGGCCGCAATTACGTCTCACCAATTCCCGTAGGGGTAGGTTTTGCCTTTGATGAAATCTGGCGTTTCGCCGTAATACTTGTAGCCATTTGGGTGCTTGGTAATACCTTTGCAGATTTCAAAATTCTCACCTGAAAGTGTTTTTAGGGTTGAGGGCGTAACACGGTAATTAGGCTCATCTCCTATTCCCCGCAGCCAAACAGCAACCTTCCCTTCAGGGGCTAAACCAATTTGCACAGTGTCATAATAAGCTGTGTTACCTACATAATCCTTTAATCCACTGGGTCTAGACATTTTGTCCTGAATTGATTGGGGAAATGAAATGTGAGTTTCATAAACCTTTTTATCAATGATAGAGTCCCAGCAAAATATCATAAGTTTAGGAGGAGCTTTGATCCTATTCCAATGCCCACCGGGTGCTCTTGATTGATCATTCCACTTATCAATAACCTTATCTAGAGACGCAGTACTGTCTAAGGTGTTGAATCGATAATCTATCTGATTAATATCAAGAATTGCAACAAAGGTAACGAGTGCAGGCAGCGCCTTGGGGGTGAAAAAATTAAAGCGCCACTCCCTAGCTTTGGTCGGGGCATCTTCTAGATTTGTAGCATGGCAGCCCATTACTGTTAGTAGTGGCAGCAAAAGTGCCAGACGTGTTATTTCCATATTTTTTTTCCATCCATATTATAGACCGTCCTGCGCCACTGTTCATCTGGTCGGTTGGTAAAGGTCACTAGTTTTGCGGGTTTGACAGCACCAATAGGCAGACCTTGTTCATCTTTAATTACGCTATTCCAGTTAGCGGAGCAGTGGAGATACTTTTTAGCTAATACCTTGAGTTCCGGAGTCACAAAAACATACTTAGTGTCACCACTACGTACGGCTCGACCAAGGCGAACTGCTTTTTCACTGAGATAATTCAGCTCTTCCGGTAAGGCGAAATCGGGCACGCTTTCATCAACTGGATCGAATTTCACTCCTGCCTCTTGTGCAGCATCGAGCATCACTCGCAGAGGAACCTTTGACCAGTCATTGTATGTTGTCCGCTCCAGTGTCAAAGCGGCGGCACTTCGTTTTTGTAATCTGCCGTAATGGTCAGCTGGCATCCTGTCGTCATGCCAGGTTTTAACGTCTATTTCGACATTCTGACAAATTGAATTAATGGCCGGAAACTGATTCATCTCTTTGAGCTGTTGCACTGTTTGCTGATAAACCCTTGTCTGTTTATCGTCAGTAGAGAAGGGGACGGTTTCAAACTGCGGTCGAGTCAGAAAATAGGCTTCGTCTTCCACCGGGTTATAACCCCCTCCTATATCGGAATGTGCTCCGGGTAACTCCACTTCTGGCCATGCGGGTTTCACACTATTGAGAGCGAAGTTAAATCGGCACTCGTGCTGGGCAGTAATGTGGAAGACTTTTTCTGCTACACCGGGGCGCAGAGCGATATTCACATCACCGGTATCCGCTGTATGAGGGTTAAAGCCATTTTCGGGCGTGCCAATCGCAGCCACGGTATCAAAAATGCCAATAAACCGGGTTTTACCTCCCGGAGTGCCGTTGAACTCAACGTTGCCTAATCCCGCTTTTATCGCGGCTATAATTTGAGGGTCTTGAGAGAACACGCGATTGGCAAAATGCCGAGCTGCGGCGGCACCACGGCTGAAACCAAAGATATCGAATTGCAATTCTTTGATAATGCAAAAACGCGCATCTGGATTGTTGTAGAAATAATCATTAAAGCCATCAATTAACATTCTGACAGCTTTATCGGTCTTTTTAACTACTCCAGTGTCGCCAGTTCCTGTGCCCATACCATAGGTACTATCACCTTCGCCTGTTTCAGTTCCAATTCCTTCAATATAAATTGCATGCTGACCATAGCCGGTATCCACGGTGATTTTTTGGTTATATAAGGTATTAAGCCAGTGCACATTCGTATAGTAACCGAGATGGCTCCCAGCAGAAGTGCCGCTGTAACCACGTTTTATTTGGATACAACGCGCGTAAGTTGATGTTGCATCCTGATTATTCATCTCATAATGCTCGGCATTACATGCCTTGAGACGCGCGTCAGTGTTGTTGGCATTATTCCCCGTACCATCAAAGAACACGCCGAGGGTGAGGGTAATTTCGCGTTTCGGTTTCTTTGCCATCTGCCCGCGCTGCTCCGGCTCTGTGCTTGAGCTCTTTGCCGCCGTTTCTTCGCCGATGAATTCATAGGTGTCATTCACCATTGATGGAATGAATTCGGCATTGCACGGGCAGCTACTTCTACTGTGCAGCGTACCGGCAAATTTGCGGCCGTTAATGGTGTCATAGGGAATGTGCCCCACAATGATGTAAGTGCCGGGGTGCTTGCCGCAGCTAACCCTATCCTCTTCCCTTGCCACCGCTCTGCCAAACAGTGTGTGGGTAAAATCCCCTTCCAGAATGATACCGCCACAGGTAGTTTCGTCCTCGACGACCAGGTAATAACCTTTTGTCATTAGTGCACCCTCCTAGGCGGAGTGAAGCTTGAAACAAGGTTTTTTGCCGCCGAATAGGGGGTGTTGAGCCTCAGGCTCTGAGAAAGGGACTGATAAACTGAAGGGCCAGATTGAACAATTTCCAGCCAATGTGCGAGCGTGCTCCCGCTGCGACGCATCGTATCCGTATTAATTTCCTTTTTTATATGGTTATTCCGCGCTCATTTTACCCATGGCTAGCGTTTCGCCAAAGGTTACTTTTCATTATTGGACTACAAGTGCTGCTCCGTCTGAAATTTCCTGTTCGCGCGCCGCAGTAACAGCGCCTGCTGAATGTCTGGTCCGGCGGCGAGAAGCTGGCGGGTGTAGTCGTGCTGCGGGGCGTCGAGGACCTGCTCGGCGGGGCCGCTTTCAACTACGTTACCGCGAAACAGCACCACTACGCGGTCACAGACTTGGCGCACGGCGCTTAAGTCATGACTGATGAACAGCACCGAAAGACCGAGCTCTTCGCGCAGGCGACCCAGCAGTGACAGGATTTGCCCGCGAACGGAGAGATCGAGCGCCGACACGGCTTCGTCCGCCACCAACAGGTCAGGTCCGAGGGCCAATGCGCGGGCGATGGCTATGCGCTGGCGCTGGCCGCCCGAAAAGGCTCCCGGCAGGCGCTGGGCGTGGTGTGGCTCCAGACCCACCAGTTCAAGCAGTTCCGCCACTCGACCTGCAATCATCGAGGCCGGGCGCAGTTTATGCACCCGCAGCGGCTCGGCGATTTGCTCACCGACGGTGATTTTTGGATTGAGGCTGGCGAACGGGTCCTGAAAGATGATCTGCGCCCGGCGGCGCATCGCCAGCTTCTGTGCCGGGTTGGCATTGCGCAGGTCAATGCCGTCGAAAACCACCTCGCCGCTGTCGGCGGGGATCAGGCCAATTGCCGCCCTTCCCAAGGTCGTTTTACCCGAACCGGACTCGCCAATAAGGCCGACAATTTCCCCACGGCGAATATCCAAACTGGTCGGAAATAGCACCGTCTGGCGCGTGGGTTTGATGAAGGGTAAAGCGCGCTTTTGCGGATAGCTTTTGGTCAGCGAACGCAGGCTGAGCAAGGGCTGCTGGTCGGCGTTTGCCGTAAAGGGAGGGCTAATCTCCGGCTGTGACGCGGCAATCAGCTTTTGGGTGTAGGGGTTTTGCGGCGCGGTGAGTAGAGCTGCTACCTCTCCTTCCTCGACAATATTGCCGCCATGCATCACATAGGCGCGGTCGGCGTAGCGTGCCACCAGACTCAGGTCATGGGTGATAAGCAGAATGCCCATCTCCATCTCCTGCTGCAACTCTTGTAGCAGGGCGAGGATCTGCGCCTGAATGGTGACATCCAGCGCGGTGGTCGGCTCGTCGGCAATCAGTAAAGCCGGTTTACAGCTAATGGCGCTGGCAATCATTACCCGTTGGCGCATCCCCCCGGAAAGCTGGTGAATATACTGTTTGGCGCGCTGTTCGGGATTGAGGATGCCCACCCGGTCGAGTAAGGCAATAGCCTGCCGGTGAGCCTGCTTCCAACTGAGATTTTGATGGCGAACCAGCACTTCGGCAATCTGCTCGCCAATCTTCAGCACCGGATTCATGCTGGTCATCGGCTCCTGAAAAACCGTCGCCATGCGGTGGCCTCGCAGAGCTTCTACCGACGAGTAGCCGGGACTGACGATCAGCTGGCCGTCGAAGTGGATCTCGCCCTGCGACTGCTCGACGCCCACGGGCAATAGCCCCATCAGCGCCAGCGAACTGAGGGTTTTGCCCGAGCCAGACTCCCCCACCAGCGCCACGATCTCCCTTCTGTCGACTTGAAAAGAAATCGGGTTAACCAGCGTGCTCCCGCTGGTCGTGCTAATCGCCAGCCGGGTGGCCTGCAACAGGGGATGGGAAGAGGACATACGCTGCGCCTATAAAGAAGGTGATAGCCAGAGAATATATCCTATATTCTCTGGCCGCAACGTCGGCTGAAGCAGCGCTTAGGCTGGTTTGAGATAAGCTAGAACTAACGCTGTTGCTTCTCCAGTTCGCGCACCAGCGGGATGACCTCTTTGCCGAAGAACTCGACCTCTTCCTGAAAATGCAGAAACGCCAGCAGCATCAGGTTCACACCCGCATGTTTCAGCTCAATGATCCGTTCGGCGATTTGCTGCGGCGTGCCGATGAGGTTGGTTTTGAAGCCATCATTGTACTGCACCAAGTCCTCGAGGGTGGATTTCGCCCAGTTGCCCTCGCCTTCGGGTGAAGCACTTCCGGCGTTTTTCACTTCATGCTGGAAGCCTTTCACCGCCTCGGGATTGGCGTGGTCGAGGATCTCCTGCAACACCTCTTTGGCCTCTTTCTCGGTGTCTCGAGCAATCACAAAGCCGTTTAGGCCAACCTTTACGCTATGGTGATTGGCCGCCGCTTTGGTTTGTAAATCATCGATTTGCTGTTTGACGCCCTCTGGCGTGTTGCCATTAGTGAAGTACCAGTCCGACACTCTGGCCGCCATATCCCTCGCCGCGCGCGAGCTTCCTCCTTGGAAAATCTCCGGCAGCGGGCTTAAAGGTTTGGGTTTCAGCGAGTAGTCGCGATAGCGGTAAAAATCCCCGGCAAAGGTGAAGCTGGGTTCGGTCCAGATGCCGCGCAGGCAGCGAATAAACTCTTCTGAGCGCAAATAACGCTCTTCGTGATCTAACCACGGCTCGCCGATGGCTTTAAATTCCCCGCGAAACCAGCCGCTGACGATATTGACGGCAATGCGCGCCTCTGAAAGATGGCTGATGGTGGCGATCTGCTTGGCCGCCAGCGTCGGGTTCCACGGCCCCGGCAGCAGCGCGGCTATCACTTTGAGCTTCTCGGTGGAATCGAGCAGAGCCTGAGAAAAAGAGACCGATTCATGCTGATTGTCCGCGCCATAACCGGCGGTGAAGCGAATCTGCGTCAGGGCGTAGTCAAACCCTGCTTTCTCGGCGATTTGCGCCAGTTTGCGGTTATAGCCGATATCCCAGCTGGTGCGCTGCGGGATATTACTGATCACTAGCCCGCCCGACACATTAGGCACCCAGTAGGCAAACTGAATAGGATCATGCTTGGTTTGATTTGCTGACATCTTTATCTCCCTCGTGATAAGCAAATTTATATATAACCAATTTCGATATTTATCTAATTACAAATACCATTTGGATATAAAACAGATAGCACAAGGCGTGCCAAGGCGGCAGAAAGAGAAAGTGCTGTGAAATTAATCAGATGGATGTTTTAAAGGCGTCGGCAGGCTGCTGCATTTGCAACAGTTGTTAGGGTCAGGTGTGGGTTTTGCAACACGAGGAAGGCGGGCCTGCTGGCAAATTCAGCAACAGGCCCTGTAATCAGCAGAAAGTTAGACCAGTTGGCCTAAGCTTGCGGCGTCAAAATCATGCAGTTGGTCCTGATTGCCGTTGCGGATTTTACTGACCCACTGCGGGTCGCTGAGCAGCGCGCGGCCCACGGCGATTAAGTCGAACTCGTCGCGTTCCAGACGGTGCAGCAGGTTGTCGAGGCTGGCGGGTTGTGCGCCTTCGCCAGTGAATGAGCCCATAAAGTCATTCGACAGCCCGACCGAGCCCACGCTGATGGTGGCCGCGCCGGTCAATTTTTTCGCCCAACCGGCGAAGTTCAGCCCGGACTCACCATCAATCTCTGGGAACTCTGGTTCCCAGAAGCGGCGCTGCGAACAGTGCAGGATATCCACGCCCGCCTCAACCAGCGGCAGCAGCCAGTCGGTCATGGCATCCGGGGTGGTCGCCAGTCGGAAGGCGTAGTCTTGCTGCTTCCACTGGCTGACGCGCAGGATGATTGGGAACTCTGGCCCGACCGCCTGACGCATGGCTTTCACGACTTCTGCGGCGAAGCGAGAACGCTGTTTTAGCGCCGCGCCGCCGTAGCCGTCGGTGCGTAGGTTGGTCGCCGCCCAGAAGAATTGGTCGATGAGATAACCGTGCGCGCCGTGGATTTCGGCGACGTCAAAGCCTAAACGTTTGGCGTCTGCGGCGGCTTGGGCGAAGGCGGCGATGGTGTCGGCAATCGCCTCATCGCTCATGATTTCCCCACGCGGCTGGCCCGGACCAATCAGCCCTGAAGGGCTTTCCACTGGCGCTTCGGGTACCCATTCGGTCAAAAAGCTGGCGACTGAACCGGTATGCCACAGCTGTGGCCCCATTTTGCCGCCCGCCGCGTGAACCTCATCAATCACTTTTTTCCAACCCGCCAGTGAGGCTTCACCGTGGAAGAAAGGAATTTTTGGGTCATTGCGTGAGGCCGGGCGGTCAACCACCGTCCCCTCCGACAAAATCAATCCGACATCCGCCGCCGCGCGGCGCTGATAGTAGGCCGCCACGTCATCCCCCGGCACGCCGTTGGGCGAGAAAGAACGGGTCATGGGAGCCATCACAATACGGTTTTTAAGCGTTAGATTTTTTAACTGAAAAGGTTGAAATAAGACATCTACATTCGCTTTGCTCATGATTTAATTCTCTCTATGTGGTTTGCAAAGTCGAGGGTATATTATGTATACCTAGTGTCAATCAGGCACCACAACGCTACCAGGTATAGTTAAGGAAACTACTGTGTCGATTCAAAAAGCCCCCTGTGAAACCAATGAATGCCCGCACCGACTGCTGTTGGACCAGATTGCGGATAAGTGGTCGGTGCTGATCCTCAGCGCCCTGTGCGAGCAGCCGTTACGATTTAATACAATTAAGCGCCAGTTAAATGGCATCACTCAGAAGGCGCTGACGCAAAGCCTGCGCAGATTGCAGCGCAACGGCATTGTGGATCGCAAAGTGATCACCGCCTCGCCAATTGCGGTGGAGTACCACATCACCCCATTAGGGCGCACGCTGAAAGAGCCGTTTAGCGCGCTCTATAACTGGACGATCAGCTATCTTCCCGAGGTGGAAAAGGCGCGGCAGAAATTCGATTTGGACGCTGAGGAGGAGTAAAAACGCGCGTGGTAAGCACAATCCAAAGACTTAATTTGTTCTATTTATGCAACAAATCATCAACCAGATGAGGGTTTATCTCGCATTTTGAATCAAATAAAGTGAGTGATATGCGTGTTAAACAGAGAAAGGCGTGATGCAAAACTTTAAATTACTTTATGTATTTGACCCACTTTGCGGCTGGTGTTACGCCAGCGCGCCAGCGTTAGCCAGCCTCGCGGCGGCCTTTCCACAACAGTTGGAACTGATGCCCAGCGGCCTGTTCTCAGATGCCGGTGCGCGCGAAATGACACCTTCGCTGGCTACCCACGCTTGGACTAACGATCAGCGCATTGAGTCGCTGACCGGTCAGGTGTTTAGCGAAAAATACTTCAACAATATTCTGATGGGCACCGATGTGCGTTTTGACTCTCAGGCGATGAACCGTGCCCTGACGGCCATTCGCCAACTGGACACCAGCTTAGAAACCGAAGTTCTGCATCACTTACAGCACGAGCGCTATGTCAACGGGCAGGACACTTCGGCTCCTCAAGTGGTTGCCAACATTGCCGCGCAGCACGTGCAGGCGGCGGGTTATGAGTTGGATGCCAGCGACTTTACCCTGCGCCTGACTCACGACGAAGCACTGGCCGAGCAGACTCATCGGCGAACCCAGACCACGCAGGGGCTGATGGATAAACTGTCGGTCAGAGGCGTGCCGCTGTTGCTGGTACAAACTGGCGACCAGTATGAGCAGATCAGTGGCAAACCGCTGTATGTTGACCCGCAGGCATTGGTTGCGGCTATCCGTGAGAAACTGAATGCCGCAGCCAGCTAATTAGGCCGATTTCGCCGGGTACTGCTCGTCGGTGACCTTCTCAAGCCACTCTACCGGGCTGCCGTTAAGTGATTCAGCAATGGCAATGTGCGTCATTGCTGTCTCACTGGTCGCGCCGTGCCAGTGCTTCACCCCTTCAGGTATCCAGACAATATCCCCCGGATGTATCTCTTCCACCTCGTGACCCCATTTTTGGACCCAGCCACGACCTTGGGTGACAATCAGCGTCTGGCCTAGTGGATGCGTATGCCACGCAGTACGCGCGCCGGGCTCGAAGGTCACCGTTGCGCCGCCCACGCGAGCGGGTTCAGTGGCCTGAAAAGGTGCGTCAATCCGCACTTTGCCGGTAAAATAGTCCTCTGGACCGGGCTTCGAGGGTTGTGAACCATTACGTAAGATCTTCATGTTTTGCTCCTGAAAGGTGTCTTCTAAAGAGGCCATGCTGGCGTGATTCAACGTTACAGAGATCTATTGCCCGCGACTACGGCCTAAATCTGCAAACGGCTATGAGCCTAATTCATTAATATCGCATGAGGCGTTGCGGCGGATTAATGAGGAAAACTCATAAGCTCATACCGATTATGGCAACTAACCAAATTATCACTGCCCCCCTACACTGCTGCTATCCCCACTAAGGAGTGAGCACAGTGAAAACACGTAAATTAGGTAATAGCCAACTTGAAGTCTCATCCATCGGCCTAGGCTGCATGGGATTAAGCTACGGCTATGGCCCGGCCACTGAAAAAAGTCACGCTATTGGCCTGATTAGGTCAGCCTTCGAGCAAGGCGTGACGCTGTTTGATACAGCGGAAGCCTATGGTCCGTACATTAATGAACAGCTGCTGGGTGAAGCCGTCGCGCCTTTTCGCCAGAAAGTTGCTATCGCCACCAAGTTTGGATTTGAGTTTGACGGCAAAGGCGGGCAAAGCGGCCTGAACAGCCGCCCTGAGCATATTCGGGCCGTGGCCGAGGCGGCGTTAAAACGATTAAATACCGATGTTATCGATCTGTTTTATCAACACCGCGTCGACCCGCAGGTACCGATTGAAGAGGTCGCCGGAACGGTAAAAGAGTTAATTCAGGAAGGTAAGGTGAAGCATTTTGGACTGTCCGAAGCCGGCGCACAGACCCTTCGCCGTGCTCATGCCATACAACCCGTCACCGCTTTGCAAAGCGAATATTCGCTGTGGTGGCGAGAGCCTGAGGCGGAAATTCTGCCCACTTTGGAAGAACTGGGCATCGGCTTCATCCCCTTCAGCCCGCTGGGCAAGGGCTTCTTGACGGGTGCTATCAATCAGGACACGACTTTCGATAGCAGCGACTTCCGCAATATTGTCCCGCGTTTTTCTATTGAGGCACGCAAGGCTAATCAGGCACTGGTGACTCTGCTCGAGCAAATCGCCCAACAAAAAGGCGCGACGCCTGCGCAAATCGCTCTTTCGTGGCTACTGGCGCAAAAGCCGTGGATTGTCCCGATCCCCGGCACGACCAAGCTCTCGCGTCTGCACGAAAACTTAGCCAGTGCGGACATCGAACTGAGCCAGCAGGAGTTGAGCAACATTGAGAAAGTGCTGGCGAGCGTGACGGTAGAAGGCGCACGCTATCCGGAGCATTTGCAGAAACGTGTCGGAAATTAAGCCCATTTTGATTACTGGGAAGGTGCCGCAGCAGGCACTTTCCCTTTGGCTTTAGGCTTTATAACGCAGTGCGTCGACCAGCAGTGCGAAGGCCGATGTGTGCTGTCGGCGGCTCGGATAATAGAGATAATAACCGGGGAACTCCGGGCACCAGTCCTGAAGAAACTCCACCAGCTCGCCGCTTTTCAGCTCTTCCCGTACATTGTCTTCCGGCACCAGCGCCATGCCAAAACCTGCCAGCACCGCCTTCTTGATTTGCGCATTGGAATTGAGGATCAACTGCCCATCAACCCTGACGCGCAGCGGCCGCCCTGCTTTTTCAAACTCCCACGCATAAATCCCACCCAGCGTCGGAAGACGCAGGTTGATGCAGCTATGCTGTTGTAAATCATGCGGCGTTAATGGCGCAGCCTTGTCGGCGATATAAGACGGCGTGGCGACCACGGCCATGCGGAAATCTGGACCAATGCGCACGGCAATCATATCCTTGTCGACCTGCTCGCCAAGACGAATTCCGGCGTCGAATCGGTCGCTGACAATATCTCGCAGGCCATAGTCGATGGTGACTTCGACTTTGATATCCGGGTAATCCGGCAAAAATTTTTCCAGTTTTGGCCACAGCACGGTATTGGCCGCGTGTTCTGCCGCCGTGATGCGAATAGTGCCAGCGGGTTTATCCTTCAGCTCGGTGATGGCGGTCAGCTCGTCTTCGATTTCCGCAAGGCGCGGCGCGACTCTCTCCAGCAGCTGCTGGCCCGCCTCGGTAGGTGCAACGCTGCGCGTGGTACGAGTCAGCAGGCGAACGCCCAAACGCTCTTCCAAACCGCGAATAGCGTGGCTGAGGGCCGACTGCGAAACGCCCAACTTTGCCGCAGCGCGGGTGAAGCTCTGCTCTTTCGCCACCATGGAAAACGCAATCAGATCGTTAATATTTGCTCGCAGCATTAATGATTTCTCTTCATAAATTCATTTTAATTATACGTGCTGGAGAAATGCCTGCCCAGCGCGTATCTTTTAGATTGAAATCAAGCACTCCCCCCGCTAATCAAATGAGGCAACCTGCGTAGATGAATAATCCCGTTTCGCTGATCGGTCAGAAAATCCGCCTTCGTCCCATGACAGAACAAGATGCCGACGCCCTGCTGCTTGCCGCCTCTGACGGTGAGTTGTGGAATATGCAATTGACCAATATTCCGTCGCCAGACACCGTCGCGCAGTACATCAACATCGCTATCACCGGCCGCAATGCGGGGACGGTGCTGCCATTTGTGATTGAGGAGATTGCCAGCGGCAAGCCGATTGGCTCGACCCGCTTGTGGAAGATTGATACTCAGAATCGCAAGTTGGAAATCGGCCACACTTGGCTGTCCGTGTCTTGGCAGAGAACTTACGCCAACACCGAAGCCAAGCTGTTGCTGCTCACCCATGCTTTCGAGGTGATGAACTGCGTGCGGGTGCAGTTCACCACGGATGAGCTGAATGAGAAGTCGCGCAACGCTATTTTACGCTTGGGTGCCAAGCAGGAAGGGATTGTGCGCCACGAGCGCATCATGCCAAACGGCCGTAAACGCAACTCGGTGCGATTTAGCATTATTGATGAGGAATGGCCTGAGGTCTGCGGCAATCTGCACAGCAAATTGCAGAGTTTTGGCGCAGTTGGCGAATGAATCTGCTCGGCTTCGCGCTGGCTATCCTACCCGTGGCCCTCTCGCCGGGGGCCAGTTTTACCTTGGCAATGAACAACGCCGTTCAGCAGGGAATGCGCGGCACGGGAAGGATTATTCTCGGCACCCTGCTCGGCATTTATACCCATGCGCTGCTGGCTGGGCTTGGCATCACGCGGCTGATTGCCGCCTATCCTGCCTTGATGAATACCATCAAAATCATCGGCACGGCGTATCTTATCTATTTAGCGATTCGGCTGATCCGCAGCGGCCTGAATGCGCAGGATTTGGCTTTCACCTCTGGCAATCGTTCAACCGGCATCAAAGAAGCTTACTTAGCCAACGTGCTGAATATCAAAGCCATTATGCTCTATCTCACTGTGGTGCCCGCCTTCGCAGGCAGCGGCGCAACCCCGTGGAGTTATCTGGTATTGGCATCAATTCACGTCGCGATTATGGCGCTGTGGTTACTCTTCGCCGGACAGATGCTGATCCGCTCCGCAGCCAAAATCAGCACCCGCAAACTGAAGAAAGCGATCGACATCGGCGGCGGCACGTTATTGCTGATTTTTACGATTTGGCCTTATTTGTCTCTTTAGTTCCTAACCCTCTCATTCCCCATCAAACCCTTCACGCGCCTTGCGAAAATCAGCGGCATTTTCAATTACCCAGCCCCAGAGCGGCATCATATTGAGCAGCATGCCTTTGCCGAGTTCAGTGAGCTGGTAATCGACGCGGGGATGGGGGATTTTCTGCTGATGGTCATAGCGGCTGATCAGCCCGTCGCGCTCCAACTGGCGCAGGGTTCGGGTCAGCATGCGCTGGGTCACGCTGGGCAAGGCTTTAGCCAGCTCGGCGTGTCGCAGAGTGCCGCGCACGCCAAGGGTATAAACCACGCCCAGCGACCAGCGGTTTCCCGCATGGCTGAGCACCTCTCTTTTCAGCGTGTCGTCTTCATCGCTTAATGCATCGCAAATCGCGGAAAACTCAATAATTTGCTGCTCGTCTAGCTTCATCACGCCCTCCAGTATCATCTGTGTGCCTAATTGCTCGCCCTGTTTGACCCAGGCAGGATAGGCGCAACAAGAGGAGAAAAGTATGGAAAATACCATGGTGCGTCAACCACATAACGTTTTAATTCTGGGCGCGGGCGAGCTGGGCATGGCGATGCTGACAGGTTTTATCAAGCAGCGCGAAAGCCATCCCGAGCTTCAACTGACCGTGCTGCTTCGTCCTGCTTCACTGGCAGAAAATGCCTCTGCTGGGCACAAGCGCAGAGTGCAGCAGTTGGCCGAATGGGGTGTCGCCACCCTCGCCGCCGATTTCAGCACTCAGTCGGAAGATGAACTGGCGCAGGTTTTCGCGCCTTTTGACGCCATCGTTAACTGTAGCGGCTTTGTTGGCGGCGCGGGTACTCAGCTGAAAATCAGCCGCGCCGTTTTACAGGCAGGTGTTGCGCGCTATTTCCCGTGGCAGTTTGGCGTAGATTACGACCAGATTGGCGTTGGCAGCGGGCAGCCGGTGTGGGACGAGCAGTTGGCGGTCCGCCAGCTATTACGCCAGCAACAGCAGACCGAGTGGGTGATTGTCTCGACCGGTATGTTCACCAGCTTTCTGTTCGAGGAGAGCTTTGGTCTGGTGGATATTCCCGACGGTAAGGTGCGCGCGCTAGGCGATGCTAACTTCGCACTGACCCTGACCACGCCGGAGGATATCGGCCTGCTGACAGCGGCAATCTTCTTCCACCAGCCGACCTTGGCTAATCAGGTGGTGTATATTGCCGGTGACACCGTCACGTATCGCCAAATCACTGAGATACTGAGCGAGCATTATGGTAGGGAGTTTGTGCTGCACGTGGAAGAGATTGCCAGCTTGCGAGCCAAAACGCAGGCCTCGCCGGAAGACATGTCGGCGGCTTACAGTCTGGCCTTCGCCCGAGCTGACGGGGTGTCGTGGGACAAGTCGCAGACCTTCAACGCGCGCCACGGCATTGCGGTGACCGACGTCAAAGGCTGGCTGGCGCAGAATAAGCCCTGCGCCTGATTCAGCAATCATCAACCTCCCCGCAGTGCAGAGGGAGGTTTTTTGCTATTAAGAGCAGTGAATGCTGGTGATCACGCCCTTCTCATCAGCCATGATATTCAAACGCTCGGGGTTGAAGTCCATGGTGACGCCCATGCCCGGGGTGATGAGGCGCATAGGTTTGGCAAAGCGCATGCCGTCCAGCGTAGAGGCCGGTTTACCAATCAAGTATTGGAAAGAGGCGGCGTTACAGGTGTCAGGCTGTTGCACAGGGTTTTGCTGCTTGGCGGTGTCAGTCTGATGTTGACAGGCAGTCAGCGCGAAGGTGGCCAGAGAAGCGACGATCAGAAGTTTGATTTTCATTATAAAAGACTCAAGGTTGGAAAAATAAATCAACCCAATGAATTTAGACATACGCATTGGCGTAGTCCATAGGAAAATCCATAAAAACGCCTGACAAATTCGCGTATCACTGAACTAGTTCACAATGTACATTTGGTGAGTTATGCACTATATTGCGGCGATTAACGCGATATTCCACCGGCTAATTGCCGTGGAAATAACATTTTATAGCGCTCTGTTTTTGCATAAGGAACCGCACCATGGCGACGCAGTCCGTCGACACTTCCCCCCGTTCTGTGATGGGTGGCGCAATGATTATTGGCGGCACCATCATCGGCGCAGGCATGTTTTCTCTTCCCGTTGTGATGTCCGGTGCCTGGTTTTTCTGGTCAGTGGCCGCGCTGGTTTTCACTTGGTTCTGCATGCTGCACTCGGGGTTGATGATCCTCGAAGCCAACCTGAACTACCCAATAGGTTCCAGTTTTAATACCGTGACCAAAGACCTGCTGGGCAACGCGTGGAATCGCATCAACGGCTTAACCATCGCCTTTGTGCTCTACATCCTGACCTACGCCTATATCTCGGCCAGCGGCTCGGTTATCCAGCACACCCTGCGCGAAATGTCGGTTAACTTCTCCCCGCGTCTGGGCGGCCTGCTCACCGCGCTGGCGGTGGCCTTTATCGTCTGGCTGAGTACCCGCGCGGTAAGCCGCATGACCGCCATTGTGCTGGGTGCCAAAATCATCGCCTTCTTCCTGACCTTTGGCAGTTTGCTGTGGCACGTCAAGCCGGTGAATCTGCTCAATAGTGTGGAAGTGAACCCGAGCTATATGCCTTATCTATTAGCCACGCTGCCGTTCTGTCTGGCGTCGTTTGGCTATCACGGCAATGTGCCGAGCCTGATGAAGTACTACGGCAAGGACCCGAAAACTATCCAGAAGTGCGTGCTGCTGGGCACCCTGATGGCGTTGGGGCTGTACGTGATTTGGATGCTCGGCACCATGGGCAATATCCCGCGCCCTGAGTTTATCGGCATCGCCGAGCGCGGCGGCAATATTGACGTGTTGGTGCAGTCGCTGAGCCAAGTGCTGAACAGCGCCGGGCTGGACTTGCTGCTGACCATCTTCTCCAACTTCGCCGTCGCCTGCTCCTTCCTTGGGGTGACGCTGGGCCTGTTTGACTATTTGGCTGACTTGTTCAAGTTTGATGACAGCAAAACCGGCCGCTTCAAAACCGCGCTTGTCACCTTCGTCCCGCCGATCATTGGCGGCGTCATCTACCCTGACGGCTTTATCTACGCCATTGGATTCGCCGGTTTAGCGGCAACCGTTTGGGCGGTTATAGTCCCGGCGCTGATGGCCAGAGCCTCGCGCCAGCGTTTTGGCAGCCCGCGTTATCGCGTCTGGGGCGGTAAGCCGATGATTGTTTTAGTGCTGCTCTTTGGCGTGCTCAACGCCACGGTGCATATCCTCGCCAGCCTCAACTGGTTGCCGGTATACCGTTAAAATATATGCAAAAATGGGCGCGGATCTCAGATCCGCGCCCACATTAAGCCTCTTCTTATGCTGCGTTAAGCATCCACAAGCTTAAGCATCGACAAACAGTACTTTCCCGCTAATAAACCCATCGACTGAACGCTCGAAGGCTTTGCCAACCAATTTGCTTGGTACCGGCTGGAAGCCCGGCATCATGTCGGCGAACAATTCCCAAGCTTCTTCAACCACGGTTGGGTTGATGGCGTTGATGCGAATGCCGCGCGGCAGCTCGTGCGCCACGCATTGCACGAAGGTGTCGATAGCGCCGCTGGTGGTGGCATCGGCAATACCTTCCGGAATAGGTTTCACATTCAGAATGCCGGAAATCAGAGTGAAAGAGCCGCCGTCGTTGATGTAGTTCAGCCCCTCTTTGACCAGTCGCATCTGGCCCAGCATTTTGCTTTGCACGCTGGCTTCCCACTGCTCATCGGTCATCTCGGCGAAAGGTGCGTATTCGCAGAAACCGGCGGCGTTAACCACGGCGTCAAATTTGCCGACTTTTTCAAACAGCGCGCGAATTGACGCCTTATCGGTGATGTCCACCTGATGGTCGCAGCCTTTGCCAGACAGGCTGGCGGTGATCACCCGGTGCTTGGTTAAACCGGTAAGTGCTGCCTGACCAATCTTGCCCTGCGCGCCAATAACAATGACAGTTTTCATATTTATTCCTAAGTGTGTGTTGAACTCGCCGACACTTTAGGAGAGTGGTGATACAATTAAAAACAGAGATTACATGTAAGAGATATCACAGATTATGATAGATAGAATCGACCTCAAGCACATGCGGGTGTTCGTCCAACTGGTGAGAGAGAAAAGCGTCTCGAAGGTAGCGGCGGAGGCGGGTTTAACCCAGCAGGCGGTGAGCGGATACTTGAAAAGGCTGCGCGGAGAGTTTCAGGAAGAGCTGTTCCTGCGCCAAAGTAACGGCCTGCAACCGACCCACTTCGCCTTCGAGCTGTGTGCCAAGTTCGAGCGGGTACTGGAGGAAGTGGACAGCATCTATGATGATTTGCCCTTTGATTTGGCTTCCGCCAACCAGACTTACACCATTATCGCCAATGAGTATGCCCAGCTCTCCTATGTGCCGCTTTTCGTGCGTGCCGCCACTGCGCTGGCTCCTAATATCACGTTCAATATCATTGACTTCGACCACCGCACCCATGAAGCCCTGCTGGCGAGCGGCGAGGCGGATATCGTGATTGGTTTTGGCGAGTTTATCGATCAGCGCCTGACGCAGGCCCCGATTCAACAAGAGCACTACGCCTGCGTGGTCAACGAGCATTCGGCGATTTTCGAGCAGATCCGCCAACCCGCCGATTTGGCCGCCTTCCCCCACGTGGCGATGGGCAACAATGGCTACCATTTTAGCAATACGGTGGACGCGTTTTTGAAGGAACAGGGCGTGGAGCGCCGGGTGATTGCCGTGCTGCCCTGCTATACCGCGCTACAGAGCTTCTTGTCGGTCAATGACGTAGTGGCCTTCGTGCCGTCCACTATGACCCGGTCAGGCAATTTCAAAACGATAGACTTTGCCGTGGAACCGCAGAGTTTTGACGTGGTGGCGGCATGGCATCGCCGGGTGGCGTCCAATCCGTTGCATCAGTGGGTGGCGGAGCAGTTTTTGAGTTTAAACGCGCCCTGACGAAAATGCCGGGGCGCGAACAGCCTTACAGCCAGCGTTTGAACCACGCGGTTTGTTCGGCGACTACCGGCGTGAAGTGCTCGCCAGAGTAGAAGTCGTAGTGCTTCGCGCCTTGCTCAACGTAGAGCTTTTTCTCGGCGGTGGTCAGCGCGTGGTACAGGTCAATGCCCTGCTCCGGCGGGTTAACCTTGTCCTGCTCGGCAACCATCACCAGCACCGGACAGGTGACTTTGGCGGCGTGGTCGGCGGGCTTGTAACGCAGGGTTTCACGCACGGTCAGGAATGGGATCTTGATATCCATCGCTGGATACTGGGTTTTATTCTCTTCGAAGAAGGCTTTGGACTCGTCGTCGCTCAGCACTTTAGTGATGGAAACCATCATCTCTTTGCCGGTTGCCAGCTTCTTATCATTCATTTTTTCCAGCGTGGCGATAAAGCCCGCCTTGTCTTCCGGCGACATCGCACCGGTCACCACGTTTTCACCGTCGGCGAAGCCCAGCTGGCTCACCACGGCTTTCACGCGATCACCCGCCTGCGCGGCCGCAGCCATCACGTGGCAGCCGCCGAAGCTGGTGCCCCACAGGCCAATGCGATGGCTGTCGATGATGCTTTCGTCTTGCAGTGTGCCAAGCACGGTAAGGATATCGGCTATCTGCATTTCAGGCACTAAACGGCCTTTCTCGCCGCCGCTGGCACCAAAGCCGCGATAATCGAAGGTGACGGCGGCAAAGCCCGCGTCAACAAAGGCTTTCACGAATGCAGGCAAGAGGATTTCCTGAATACCGCAAAAGCCGTGGCAAAGAAGAATGGCGGGTAAATTTTCACCGGTTTGGGGTGCATGAAGCGTAACAGCGATGTCGTCTGCGGTTTTATATTTTGAAATTTTCACCTGAACTACCTTATTGGTACAAAAGGAGCCCGTTGTATATCAACAAAATTAGCTTGGAAACAAGAGGCTAATTCTGACTTGATTACTACAGAATATTTCATCAACCGCCGACCCAGCCGATTAACCGGCAAACACCCCGCGCCCTTCCAGACAATCATCAATCACCTGCAACACGGCTTCTTCGCTGTTCAAACCCGCGCGATATTTAGCGTGAGTAAACACCGCAGGCTGGCCGTTTTGCATTGCGAAACCATAACCGGCGCTTTTCAGCATTTCCAAATCATTGCCGCCGTCGCCGAAGGCCATCACTTCGGCATCTTCTACGCCATAAATTGCCTGGATCCGCTTCAAACCGTTGGCCTTGTGGTTGCCGGGAATAATCAAATCTACCGAACCGTGGCCGCTGGAAACCGGCGTGACGATATCCCCCAGCGCCTGCTGCACCTCTGCCATCAGTTGCGGCATATGGTCTTGCGACATTTCTAAGGCGAACTTGAAAATCACGTCGTCAATCTGCCCGTAATCGCTGATGCGGTTGAGGCGGAAGTAGTAGCGGCTCATCTTCTTGAAGAAAGCATCGCCAAAGGAATTGAGCATGTACGCGCCGTTTCTGCCGCATACTACCACTTGGAGGTAATCAATCTGGCTGATGAAATCCAGCACCCGCGTTATCTGCTCTTGTGGCATCTGCCCGCAGTAAATCTGCTGCTTTTTGTCCACCACGTAGGCACCGTTTTCGGCGACATAGGCGATATCTTTATCCAGCTCATCGAAGAATGTTTTTAACTGGTAATACTGGTTGCCGCTGGCGACCACGAACTTGATCCCCCTGGTCTGCAACTCGGCGTACTGCTGGGCAAAGCGCGGGCGATTGTAGTCGCCATGTTGATTCAAAAAGGTTCCGTCCATATCGACGGCGATAAGCTTAACGGCCATGTTGACTCCCCAAGATTGTGAAAAAAAAGCCAGTACCCTCGTACTGGCTGGCACCATGCCACTCAGAAAAAATCAGTATTTAAGTTTGTAAGCCCCAAGGCTGATGACGATAAACAGCGCCGCCATCATGGCGAAAGCCGCGGTCAGGCTGGAAAGATGGGCCACGAAGCCGATAAACGCCGGACCGGCCAGCACCCCGAGATAGCCCAGCGTAGCAACCATTGCGACCGACATATTGACCGGCATCACCTTCTCTTGCCCGGCCAGCGTGATAAGCACCGGCACAATGTTGGCGACGCCAATACCAACCAGCGCGAAGCCAATCAGCGCGTTACTCCAACCCGGCGCGAGCACCACCAGCAAATAACCCGCGATACCCAACAGTGCGCCAAACACCAGCACCTTTTTGCGGCCCAGCTTCTTCACCACCGCGTCGCCGGTTAAACGCATAATCGACATGGTGATAGCGAAGATGGCATAGCCCCAGCCCGCGTGTTCCAGCGCCAGCGCGCGGTCCTGAGTCAGGAAGACGCCGCCCCAGTCGAGCACCGCACCTTCGCCCATAAAGCAGATCATCGCCATCAGCGCCATCAGGATCAGGCGGAAGTTAGGTCGCGCCTTGCGCCCCGGCTCGTCAGAGGCTTCTTCGTTGCCACCGGTGGGCAGCAGTCGGTTAAAGAAGAAAGCGGTGATCAGCACCACCAACGCCACGGCGTAGCCGGTGCTGTGTAACGGCGGCAGCCCGGCGCTCAGCAGCAGCGCGCCGCCGCCCGCCCCGGCAATGCCGCCGACGCTGTACAAACAGTGGAAGCCCGACATCAGGGGTTTGTCGGATGCTTGCTCAATCAGCGTGCCCTGCACGTTCATCGCCACGTCGGTCAGGCCGATGCCCATGCCGAAGATAAACAGTGACAGCGCCAACAGGCGGATGTCGCTCAAAACCGCCAGCGGCGGCAGCATCAGGCAAAATAGCGCAATGCCAATCACAATCATCGAACGGCAGCCAAACCGGCCAATCAGTCGGCCAGAGCCGAACATTGCCAGCAGAGAACCACTCCCCAAACAGAGCAACAGCAGGCCGAGATCCCCTGCCGCCGCCTGAGTGCGTACTTGGGCGTAAGGCACCAGCGCGGCCCACAGGCCCATTGCCAAACCGGTAACAAAGAAAATGGCCCGCGTCGCCAGACGATTAACGGGAGAGTCCGTAATGGAAGTCGCAATTTGCAGTGACATCAAGCGTTACCCATATGTATTCAAAGGAAAAAGGCCGAAGCGGCAAAACATACAACCACTTATTAAAAGTCTTTTAATAAGTGGTTAATCTACAGGTGATGAAGAAATAAAGTCAACTAGCGGAAAGGTAAAGAAGTGAAATTAGTCGGCAAAAATGCGCTGGCGTTGGAAGTTAGCCAGCGTCAGTTCGGCGATGCCAATCAGGTAATCGGGCTGAATAGACTGGCGATACACCAGCTGCGGCATGTGCTGTGGCGGGATAGTCAGCAGGCATTGGCGGCCGACTTCAGCAATCACCTCGGGGGAGATTTGCACGCCGGAGAGCGCGATGGTCGCCGGGTTGATCACCGCCACCAGCGACCTGACCAGATTGACCATTTTGGTGATTACCGGCACGTCATTGCCCTGCGGCACTGGCAGGAAAGAGACTTCTCCAGCAAAGTGGCTGGCCCCCTGCAACACCTGCCCATTGATCACTACGCCGCAGCCGGTGCAGTGATGCTCGGGTTGCAGAATATAGGCCAGCGGCGCTTGCTCCTGCGGGCAGTTGTTGCGGTAAAAACCCCAGGCGCTGTAGTTCATGTCATTCGCCGCCTCGACGAAAATTCCGAACTGCTGGCGCAGCTGCTCGGTCAGCTTCAGCCCCACAAACAGCGGGATATCGCAAGCTAGCACTTCCCCCTGTGAGACCACGCCGGGCAGGCCAATGCCCATCGCGCGAATCGCCGGGTGGCGGGCAATCGCCTCACTAATGGTGTCAGTGAACTGTGCCAACGTGAGGAATTCAAAACTTTTATCCCACTGCTCCAGCACGTCGCCTAATGCCGAAGAAACCGACACCACGATGCGGCTCTGCTCGCTGGAACCTTCGACATACAGGCTGAGCAGCGAGAAGAAGCTTGGATCACAGGCGAAACGCTGTGCCGGACGCCCGCCGCTGGAGACATCCTGCGCCAGCACCATCACCTCTCCGGTCAGGCAGAGTTCATTGAGCACCGTGCCGCAGGTGGCGATGCTTAACCCGGTGTTCGCCGCCAACTCGGCCTTGGTCGCCGACATCAGCGCTTTTAAGGCATTAATCACCAGCACCACGTTGTGCTTCTTGATTTCGCGAGTTGTGCGGGTAACTGGGGTATTCATAACGCCTCATAGACCGGGAGTAAGCAGGATGGAAGTTAATTCATTGAACTAAAGGGGATTATACCACGCGCCACACGCCGTTCTTGGTCGGGCCAACGCGGGTCAACAGCCCCTTTTCTTGCAGGACTTTAACATTACGTTCGACGGTACGGCGAGCAACACCTAAAGATTCTGCCAGTTCGGCCAGCGTGATCGACGGCGACGCCGCAATGGCCGCCAGCACTTTCTTGCCGGTGGCGGAAAGCCCCGACGAGTTTTCTACCGACATTTGTACCGACATTTGTACCGACAACTCGCGCGAATTGCCTTGCTGGACTTCAATCCCCTCGCGCAGAGCAGCAAGGATTTTCTCCAGCATAAAGGCGATAAAAGCCGTGCAGTCGCTGGCCCGGTCGCATTCGCCCAACACGCGGTAATAATCCTGCTGCTGATTATGGATCAGCGTTTCTACCGGCAACCATGCCAGCTCGCTGCGCCACTCGCTGAGGATCAGCGTCTGCCACAGGCGACCCATGCGGCCATTGCCGTCAGCGAAAGGGTGAATAAATTCAAATTCATAATGGAAGATTGAACTGGCAATCAGCGGGTGAATATCCGTGTGCTGCAACCACGCCAATAAATCACTGACCAAGCGGTTAACCTGATTGGCGGGTGGGGCCATGTGAATCAGCCGACTGTCGCGATAAACCCCGACATCGCCGCTACGCAGCACGCCGGGGGCATCCACCAGCCCGGTCATAAGCAACCGATGGGCAGAAAGCAGGTCAGCCTGCCTGAAGCTGCGCCAATCGGGCAATTTCTCATATGCCTGAATGGCGTTGCGCACTTCCTGGATATCTTTCGCCGGAGCCAGCACGCGCTTGCCTTCCATCAATGCAGTGACCTGCTCGGTGGAAAGGCTGTTATGTTCAATCGCCAAAGAGGCTTGGATAGTGCGGATTCGGTTCTCTTTGCGCAGCAGCGGCGAGGCGTGCCCTGCCCGCGCCGCCCAATGGCCCAATAGCTCCCCCACCTCAACCACGCGGTTCAGTATTTCTGTAGTGATGGTGAAAGGTGGCTGGTAACCCGCCATGAAGATCCCCTGTTATCCCTAATCCAAGAAGCGCTGAGCGTGGTCAGCATCCAGTTTTTGTACTGCGTCGTAACGGCCAAACAGCCGGTAACGGTTGATAGCAATCCGGTTGTAACACATGTCGCGGAAGGATTGCGGGAAAATGCGCAATATTCCCATCCAGCGCCAAGGCGCGGGTAAGCCACTCATGGCGCGGAAAATCGCCTCGGAGCGCAGGAACACTTCTCCCTTATCAATCAACACGATGGTGTTGACCTTGTCAGCCGGAAGTCCGGACCAGACAAACAGCGCTTTGCCCTTCTCAGACTGCACCGGCACCATGCGCACCGTATGATGGCGGTCATGGCGAATGAGAAAATTGACCCAGCCGATGCACAATTTGCAGGTGGCGTCGAAAATCACTATCCGCTCACCGGGCTGAATATAAGGGGGATTGCCGCGCATGCTTTGCTCCAGTGAATCTGTCAGCCGCGACCAAAAATGGCGATCACCGCGTCCAGATGTTCTTTCATCGCCTTTTTAGCGGCGCGGGTATCGCGCGCTTCAAGAGCCGTCAGAATAGCCAGATGCTCGACTTCCGAACGATGCGGCATGTCCTGCGGCGTGTAGTGCAACTGTAGCCCGCGGAACATGGTGCCGTAACGGTGTCCGAGCAGATGGGCAATGATAAAGGCATAGGCCGGATTTCCGCTAGCCTGCGCGATACGAATGTGAAACAAACGGTCACCGGGATGGGTCGCTGAACCTTGGCGATTATCGCGGCAGTTCTGCTCATATGCCTGCCTAATCCCCGCCAACTCCTCATCAGACGCGTATCTTGCCGCCAGCGCGGCTGTTTCAGGTTCGATCAATCTTCTGGTCTGTAACAGCGAGAACGGTGGCAGCTCGGCGGTGAAATCCAGCTCGATATTCAGCTCGTCGTCGACATCCGCCCACTGGTTGCGCCCCGCCTGAGCCATCACCGGCTCTTGGGTAGGTTGCTGCACAGTTGTCGGCTGTTCGCGGACGATCACGCCATTTCCCACCTTAACGTCCACCAGTCCGATCACTTCCAAAGCAATCAGTGCTTCACGCACCGACGCGCGGCTCACCTGTAATTGGCTGGCCAATTCACGCTCGGCGGGCAGACGGCTGCCGGGTGGAAATTCTTTATTATCGATTAAGGTTTTCAGTTGATCAGCTATCTGCCTGTAAATACGAGGATTTTCTAATTTTTTTATCGGCATCGGACACCTGAAGTCATTTTAAATTAAGTGATTCAGCTAACATTTATGGGACAAAAATCTTGCTGAATTGTTTTATGCATGTAAAAAACTAGTTAAATGAAAAGGCGTTTTAAGTTGCACTCTGGCTGGTATTTTAGCAAAAAGATAGCAAAAAGAGCCTGACTTGACTCGTTTTTTTCGCCTTCAATGGCCTGACCATTAGACCTAAATTCACCACATCGTCTTCGGAGAAATCATGGATCTGACCGGGAAAAAAGTGCTGATCACCGCAGCGGGGCAAGGTATTGGCTTCACTACCGCCAACCTTTTTGCCATGCAGGGGGCGCAGGTTTTCGCCACCGACATCAATATCGACAAGCTCCACGGCATCCGTGGGATTGAGCCACACCTCCTCGACGTGACCAACCCACAGGCCATCTGCCAGATTGCCGAAAAAATCGGCCCAGTGGACGTGCTGTTCAACTGCGCGGGCGTGGTACACAGCGGCGACATTCTCAGCTGTACCGAACGCGATTGGCAGTTCGCACTGGATCTCAACGTCAGCGCCATGTTCCACATGATCCGCGCCTTCCTGCCCGCCATGCTCGAGCGCAAAGCAGGCTCAATCATCAACATGTCCTCCGTGGCCTCCAGCATCAAGGGCGTGCCAAACCGTTTCGCCTATAGCGCCACCAAGGCCGCGGTGATTGGCCTGACGCGCTCGGTCGCCGCCGACTACGTCACGCAGGGCATTCGCTGTAACGCCATCTGCCCGGGCACCGTCGAATCCCCTTCTCTGCGCCAGCGCATTGCCGCTCAGGCCGAAGCCGAAGGGCGCAGCGAGGAAGAGGTCTACCAAGCCTTTGTGGCGCGCCAGCCGATTGGCCGCATTGGCAAAACCGAAGAAATCGCCCAACTGGCGCTGTATCTGGCCTCGGATGCCAGTTCCTACACCACCGGCACGGTGCAAATCATTGATGGCGGCTGGAGCAACTGATCTTCGCGCCTTGGTAACACATTCAATTAGAAGGATTTTTGTCATGAAATTATTACGCTACGGCCCGGCAGGCAAAGAGCGCCCGGCCATTCTGGACAGCAACGGCAAGATCCGCGATTTATCGGCTCAGGTGAGCGACATCGGCGACGACACCCTGCTGCCCGCCTCACTCGACAAGCTGCGCCATCTGGACATTAACAGCCTGCCCTTGGTTGACGGCAATCCGCGGCTCGGCGCCTGCATTGGCAGCGTCGGCAAGTTCATCTGCATCGGCCTGAACTATGCCGACCACGCGGCCGAAACTGGCGCCGAGATCCCCAAAGAGCCGGTGATTTTCAGCAAGTGGACCAGCTCAATTGTCGGGCCAAACGATGATGTAGAAATCCCCCGCGACTCGGTGAAAACCGACTGGGAAGTGGAGCTGGGCGTGGTGATTGGCAAAGGCGGCCGCTACATCAGCGAGGCCGACGCCCTGTCCCACGTGGCGGGCTATTGCGTGATTAACGACGTCTCCGAGCGTGAATTCCAAATTGAGCGCGGCGGCACCTGGGACAAAGGCAAAGGTTGCGACACCTTCGGCCCGATTGGCCCGTGGCTAGTGACCGCCGACGAAATCCCCGACCCGCACCAACTCAACCTGTGGCTGGAAGTGGACGGCAAGCGATACCAAAACGGCAACACCCGCACCATGATTTTCAAAGTGCCGGAAATTGTCAGTTACCTGAGCCGTTTCATGAGTTTACAGCCGGGCGACATCATCTCTACCGGCACCCCGCCGGGCGTCGGATTAGGGCAAAAACCGCCGGTCTACCTGAAAGCCGGACAAGTAATGCATCTGGGGATCGAAGGCCTCGGCGAGCAGCGCCAGAAAACGGTGCAAGCGTAAATTTTAAGGAGTTGTCACTCATGACCACCATCACTGCATTACGTGTTGAAGATATTCGCTTCCCGACTTCGCTGGCACTCGACGGCTCGGACGCCATGAACCCGGACCCGGACTACTCGGCGGCTTACGTCATTTTAGAGACCGATAACCCGTCGCTGGCCGGGCACGGCCTGACCTTTACCATCGGGCGCGGCAATGAAATCTGCTGCGCCGCCATCAACGCGTTGCAGCATTTGGTGATTGGCCGCGATTTGGCGGCTATCACCTCCAATATGGGGGCTTTCTGGCGTGAATTCACCAGCGACAGCCAACTGCGCTGGATTGGGCCGGACAAGGGCGCCATTCATCTGGCGACCGGTGCAGTAGTCAACGCGGTGTGGGATCTGTGGAGCAAAGCCGAAGGCAAACCGCTGTGGAAATTGGTGGCCGACATGTCGCCAGAAGAGCTGGTTCGCTGCATCGACTTCCGCTACATCACCGACTGCATCACACCACAGGAAGCTCTGACGCTGCTGCAGCAGCGCGCCGACAACAAGGCGCAGCGCGTCGAGAAGCTGCTGGCCGAAGGTTACCCGTGCTACACCACCTCGGCAGGCTGGCTGGGCTATCCCGACGACAAGCTGCGCCGCCTGTGCCAAGAAGCCGTGGACGCCGGTTTTGATTATCTCAAGCTGAAAGTCGGCCGCGATTTAGAAGACGACATTCGCCGCGTGCGCATCGCTCGTGAAGTTATCGGCCCGGACCGCAAGCTGATGATTGACGCCAATCAGGTGTGGGAAACCAATGACGCCATCCCGTGGGTCAACGCGCTGGCCTTCGCCAAGCCGTGGTTTATCGAAGAACCCACCAGCCCGGATGACATCGAGGGACACCGCAAAATTCGCCAAGGCGTGGCTCCGGTGAAAGTCGCCACCGGCGAGATGTGCCAGAACCGCATCATGTTCAAACAGTTCATCATGCGCGAAGCCATTGACGTGGTGCAGATTGACGCCTGCCGCATGGGGGGCGTTAACGAGGTGCTAGCCGTGATGCTGATGGCCGCCAAGTACAACCTGCCGGTTTGCCCACACGCGGGCGGCGTCGGGCTGTGCGAATACGTTCAGCACTTATCGATGATTGACTATCTCTGCATCGCCGGAACTCACGAGGGCCGGGTGATTGAGTATGTGGATCACCTGCACGAGCACTTCCTCCACCCTTGCGACATCAGGGGCGCGGCCTATATGCCACCGAAAGCACCGGGCTTCTCAATCGAGATGCATCAGGCGTCTATCGACCAATATCGCCACCACGCCTGATGGCGCAGCTTTAGGAGCAGACGCGATGAGCCAGCCGAGAATCGATGCCCACCAGCACTTTTGGCGCTACGAGCCGCGAGATTATCGCTGGATTAGCGACGACATGGCGGTGCTGAAGCAGGATTTACTGCCTGAACAGCTGGCACAGGCGTTACAACGTCACGAAATTCAAGCTTCGGTGGTGGTTCAGGCCTGCTCCAGCATTGAAGAGACGCGCTGGCTGCTGGAGATTGCCGAGCAGACATCTTATGTAAAAGGCGTGGTTGGCTGGGTAGATATTGCTTCGCCAGAGCTGGGAGCACAGCTCGAACAGTTGGCCCATCCGCTGCTGCGCGGCATTCGCCATCAGGTGCAGGATGAAGCCAATCCGGCGGCGTGGCTGAGCGACGGCGCGGTAAATCGCGGTCTTCGCCAGCTGCAACAGCAGGGTTATGTCTATGAACTGCTGGTCACTCATCGCCATCTGCACGAGGGCGCGCAGTTCGCCGCGCGCCATGACCAGCACGCGCTGATTTTGGACCATTTCGGCAAGCCTGACCTCAGCCGAGGCGCGCGCCACTGGGCGCAACAGATTGCGCCTTTTGCCGCGCTGGAACACGTCAGCTGCAAGCTCTCCGGCCTGTTAACCGAGCCGCGCCCGGCGGGCATGACGCCCAATGACCTACTGCCCTATTTCGACGTGGCGCTGGACGCCTTCGGCCCAGAACGCCTGCTGTTTGGCTCGGACTGGCCGGTCTGCCTGCTGGCAGGGAGCTACCAAGACGCGCTGACCCTGTGCCAACGCGCCACCGCCGCGCTGAGCAGCAACCAGCAGGACGCCATTTTCGGTGGCAACGCGTATCGCCTGTACAACCTGCAAAACTCATTTTTGGAGTACCCATGAATCTGCATCTCGACAACAAAGTGGTGATCGTCACCGGCGGCGGCTCCGGCATCGGGGCCGCCATCTCGCTGACTCTGGCCGAAGAAGGGGCCATTCCGGTGATCATCAGCAATACCGAACCGGCCAACGAGTTGATGCACCAGCTGCAACAGTTTCAGCCACAGGCCAGTTTTGTGCTCACCGAGCTGCGTGACGAAGCTAGCTGCACGAAGGCGGTAAAAGAGGTGTTGACCCGCTACGGTAGCATCGACGGCTTAGTGAACAACGCCGGGGCCAATGACAGTGTGGGCCTCGACGCCGGGCGCGAAGCCTTTGTGCGCTCGCTGGAGCAGAACCTGATCCACTACTACCTGATGGCCCATCTCAGCCTTGAGGCGCTGCGCGCCAGCCGCGGAGTCATCGTCAATATCAGCTCTAAAACGGCGCTGACCGGGCAAGGCAACACCAGCGGCTATGCCTCTGCCAAGGGCGGCGTGCTGGGGCTGACTCGCGAATGGGCCGCCGCGCTGCTCAAAGACGGCATTCGCGTCAACGCGGTTATCCCCGCCGAGGTGATGACCCCGCTATATGAGCGCTGGATTAAAAGCTTTGATAAGCCAGAAGAAAAACTGAGCCAAATCACCTCACATATCCCCCTCGGCCAGCGCATGACCACGCCGCAGGAGATTGCCAACACCGTGGTGTTCCTGCTTTCGTCCCGCGCCTCGCATACCACCGGCCAATGGCTGTCGGTCGACGGCGGCTACACCCACCTTGACCGGGCGCTAACATGAGCCGCCGCTTCTGTCAGGCGCTGGATTTGGTCGATGACCCCCAGCTGATCGCCGAGTACCAGCAGCACCATCAGCGCATCTGGCCGGAAGTCGCCGAACATCTGCGCCAGCACGGCATTGTGGAGATGGAGATTTACCAGCTGGGCAACCGGCTATTTATGGTGATGGACACCACGAATGACTTCGACGGCGAGCAGTTCGCCCTTCGCAGTCAGGAAAACCCAAAAATCTGCGAATGGGAAAAGCTGATGTGGAAATATCAGCGCCCCACGCCATGGACGCCCGCAGGTGAAAAGTGGGTGCCACTGAAGCGAATTTTTGCGCTTGTAGACCAACCCTAGCTCGTAACCTAAGAGATTGTTTTTCAAGTTATCTGACATAAAAAACCAGCCTCGTGCTGAAACAAACCCTGCAACCAGATATCAAGGAATTAACCATGCTCGCCAATAAAACTGAAAACCCTGCTTATGTAGGGCAAAAAGCGGCCTCCGGCTTCCGGCTGGCCTTTATGTTAGTCACCACGCTGTTCTTCCTCTGGGGCTTGTCCTACGGCCTGCTCGACGTGTTGAACAAGCATTTTCAAGAAGTACTGCACGTCAATAAAGCCCAGTCCGGCCTGTTACAGGCGGCCTACTTCGGCGCTTACTTCGTCATCGCCCTGCCTGCCGGTTTCTTTATGGACCGATATGGCTACAAGGCGGGGATTTTAGTAGGCCTGTGCCTCTACGCCCTTGGTGCGCTGCTGTTTGTGCCCGCCGCAGGAGCCAGCAGCTTCGCCATGTTCTTGCTGGCGCTGTTCGTGATTGCTTTAGGTCTGGGCTGTCTGGAAACCGCCGCCAACCCTTATGCCACCGTGCTGGGTGAGCCTGCCGGTGCCGAGCGCCGCCTGAATTTAGCGCAATCATTCAACGGCTTAGGCCAGTTCGTTGGGCCAATCATCGGCGGCTCACTGTTCTTCAGCGCCACCCAAGGCCCGGCGTCTGAAAGCCTCGATTCGGTAAAAATAACCTATGTCGCCATCGCCGTGCTGGTGCTGCTGATTGCCCTGCTGTTTGGCCGCACCAAGCTGCCGGATATTCGCGAGAGTGGCTCTGCATCGGAGCAGGCCAGCGGCGTGGAGAAAGGCCTGTGGCAGCACGCTCACTTTACCGGCGGCGTAATTGCACAGTTCTTCTACGTGGCGGCACAGGTTGGCGTCGGCGCGTTCTTCATCAACTATACCACTGAGCACTGGCACACCCTGTCGAACCAGAATGCCTCTTATCTGCTGTCGATTGGGCTGGTGAGCTTTATGATTGGCCGCTTCTTCAGCACGTGGCTGATGGGCTTTGTGCGCCCGGCCACCCTGCTGGTGACCTACGCCATCATTAACATTGTGCTGTGCGGCATCGTGGTGGCGGGGATTGATAATGTCTCGGTGATCGCGCTGGTGGCGGTGTTCTTCTTTATGTCGATCATGTTCCCCACCATTTTCGCCATGGGCGTCAAGGACATGGGCAAACAGACCAAACGCGCCAGCTCGGTGATGATCATGGCGATTGTCGGCGGGGCAATCATGCCTTACCTGATGGGCGCGGTCGCTGACCATTACGACACGGCGGTCTCCTATCTCCTGCCGCTGGCTTGTTTTGCCGTGGTGCTGGTCTATGGTTTACGTCAGAGAGCGCGTTAAGCGCACAGGCTTGCCGGGAAATCCAAAGGAATGCTGAACCATTATGATTATTTCTGCTTCAACTGACTATCGGGCGGCCGCGCAGCGCAGGCTGCCGCCCTTCCTGTTCCACTATATTGATGGTGGTGCCTACAACGAACATACGTTACGCCGTAACACCGCCGACCTAGCGGACATCGCGCTGCGCCAGCGCATTCTTAATAATATGTCCGAGCTGAGCACCGCCACCACGCTGTTCGGTGAGCAGTTGGCGATGCCGGTTATTCTCGCCCCGGTGGGGTTAACCGGCATGTACGCCCGCCGTGGCGAGGTGCAGGCCGCGCGCGCCGCCGCCAAGAAAGGTATCCCTTTCACGCTGTCCACCGTGTCGGTTTGCCCAATTGAGGAAGTGGCGCCAGCCATTGGTCGGCCGATGTGGTTCCAGCTGTATGTGTTGAAGGACCGTGGATTCATGCGCAATGCGCTGGAGCGCGCGCAGGCGGCAGGCGTCAAGACGCTGGTATTCACCGTCGACATGCCAGTGCCGGGGGCGCGCTACCGTGACGCTCACTCAGGCATGAGTGGTCCCAATGCCGCCGCACGCCGCATTCTGCAAGCCGTGACGCACCCGCAGTGGGCGTGGGATGTCGGCCTAAACGGCAAGCCACACGACTTGGGCAATGTCTCGGCTTATCGCGGCAAACCCACCACCCTTGAGGACTATATCGGCTGGTTAGGCGCCAACTTCGACCCGTCGATTTCATGGAAGGATTTGGAGTGGATCCGCGAATTCTGGAAAGGGCCGATGATCATCAAAGGCATTCTTGACCCCGAAGATGCCAAAGACGCAGTGAGATTTGGTGCGGACGGCATCATCGTTTCCAACCACGGCGGCCGCCAGCTGGACGGCGTGCTCTCCACCACTCGCGCCCTCCCCGCCATCGCCGACGCGGTGAAAGGGGATATCACGATTTTGGCCGATTCCGGCATCCGCACGGGTCTGGACGTGGTGCGCATGATCGCTCTGGGTGCCGACAGCGTGCTGCTGGGCCGCGCCTTCGTCTACGCCCTCGCCGCCGCAGGCGAAGCCGGGGTGATAAACTTATTAGAATTGATCGAAAAAGAGATGCGCGTCGCCATGACTCTGACCGGCGCAAAGACTATCGCCGATATCAGTAGAGATTCTTTGGTGGCGGGGAGTTTTGGTTAACCAGACAGACAGACAAAGTGATTATCGCCACTCGTCACGACTCTGGTTTTCAAAGGCAACGCCTTCGACCGACTGGTTTGCCCAGAGTCCAAAAGTTGAGTCATTCTGAATCAGGCCGCTGGTGCGCGCCAATGCAGTGATGGCGTTTCGAATAACCTCATCCCGGGGAACCTGTAACAAGGTTCCCAGCTCATCTAACCGTTGAAGTTCCTTTTCAGATAGATCAATCACCAAGCGAGCCATAGCAACTTCCTCCTAAGTCCTTTTGACAAGCTTAGCGCTTTTACTCTCAATATTACCAGACCGAAAATGACTGTTTTAGCACCAACAAAAACGCCCGCAATAAGCGGGCGTGAGGCAGAGCGGGATCTCGGGTTACTTGGTTAAGGCAACAATACCCAAGGTCACGGCGGCGACGGCGGCAACACCACCGGCGACGGCGCCTGCGGTATCCCAGTTGTCCTGCGTAGTGCCTTTCATACAAGTATTGGTGTGAACCAAACGGCCTTCGGAGTCGTACATCGGCGGGCACGGAGAGTTGGTGGCGCAGCCCGCCAGTAAGGTTGCCAATAGCCCAGCGATAATGAATTTTTTCATGGTATTCCCTTCATGGTGTCACCCTCTGCAATGGCAGGCTGGGTGATTATCGCGCGACTTTACCACTAATCTGTCGCGCGCCATTATCGGGGAATATTTGCAAATTATTTGGAATGTAAAGTTTCAGCAATCAACCGCGAAAACTCTGCGCCAAGTGCTAAGAAAGCGTAAGCGGTGGCAGTTCGAGGTTCTCGCGGAAGGTATCGCCGAGATAATCCTCGTCGAGCAGATGGCGTTTTCGCAACTCGGGCAGCAGGCCGTTGAGCAGCAAATCTTCCTGATCGGGCTGGCCCAAACCGTGGAGGGAAATCACATCCAGCACCCCGGCGTGATAGCGTTTTTCAATGGCGTCGGCCAGCTGTTCCGGCGTCCCGGCGTTAAACCAGTGGCCAGTTTCCTGCGCCTGAATGATCAACTCGCGCACGGTTAAGCCTTGCTGGGCGAAGCGTTTGAAAATCTCCGCGCGGCCGCGACGGCGGTTGACCTGCGCCACGTCGGGCAGCAGGCTAGCGGGCAGAGGCTGGTCAAGGGGCACCTCGCTCAAATCAATCTCGCCACCCAACATATCGGCCAATTTAAGCCGCCCCTGCTGATAGTCGATGCGTTCGTGCTTTTCGCGCAGTCGGCGCGCCACGTCGGCGTCGCTTTCGCCAATCACCGAATGGAAGGAATTCATCACAAACGGCAGGTTGTCGTGTCGGCCATAGGCCCGCGCCCGCTGGTGTAGCTGCTCGACGAAGGCCACGGCGTCCTCGAAGGTCGGCTGCGAGGTGTAAATCACTTCGGCGTAGCGCGCGCCAACCGAAACGCCCTCTTCCGACTGTCCGGCCTGAAACTGTACCGGACGCCGCTGAGGGGGAACCGGCACGTTTAACGGCCCCTGCACGCGAAAGAAGTCACCGTGGAAATTCACCGGATGCAGCTTCAATGGGTCAATCTTGGTGCCGCCGGACGCCGTGCGCTGCACCGCGCTGGCCTCGTTGGCGTCAAACAGCTCGTTCAGTACGGCAATAAACTCTGCTGCGCGGGCATAGCGCTGGGAGGGGTCTGGTAGATTAGCTCCGCCGAAATTCTCTTCGCCCACCGAGGAGGTGACGGCGTTCCACGCGGCGCGACCGCCGCTGACGTGGTCCAGCGTCGCCACCAGCCGGGCCAGATTATAAGGGTGCTGATAGGTGGTCGATACCGTGGCGACCAGACCAATATGCTCGGTGACCTGACTGAGCGCCGCCAGCGTGATCAGCGGGTCCTGACTGCCAGTAGAACCCGCCAAACCGGCGGGATCGGCTTGCAGTAAGTCGGCGGTAAACAGCCCGGTGATTTTCTGCGCTTCGGCCTTACGCGCCAACTCAACGGCGCGTTTTATGCCCGGTAATGGCCGCGAGTCGTTGGCGGCATAGAGGTAACTTCCCGCCCCCACCAGCGTTTTTAAGCGTCTTCTGTTGTTTCCAGCCACGGTATTCCCTTCTTTGCTAAGCCAAACCTATAAAATAGGGCGCGGTGCTTTTTATTGGCTACCAAGAAAAAGGCATGAGCTTTCCACAATATAAGATAATCAGGGCGGTCACTGGCGCAGCCAAGGGGCGGCGGTGGTCCAGAAAATAATGTTCACCCCAAGGTAGTTCTCAGCGAACTGGATAAACTCCTGCTCGGTGAATTTCTTATGGGTTTTAGGGTTGGTATAGGTCAGCGTGGGCTGCTGTACCGCCATCGCCACCAGATTCAGCTTGCCTTTGTATTGATGGAATAACGGATATGCATTTTTCATCTGGCCCTTTTTATAGGGGACAATATCGGGGCCGCCTAGCCCAATATTATTGGCCTGAGCCGTCTCAAACAGCCGCGACATATAACCATGGTCGTTATTCCATTCGCACGGCCAGAAGTTGACGTACTGCACGACATAAGATTTCTTGAACACAGACTTGGCAAACAGCATATTTTCCTGCGTGGCGGCGAAATAACGCTCACAGGTAAAATCACGTTTTGCGGCTTGTTTTTCATCAATATCAATAGAGGTTTCCGGCAAATTGATACCAGCAATTCTGCCATCAAAGCGCTTGGCGAGTGCGGCCAAAAGCTGTTGATATTGCTGCCTAAGTGCCGGATTCCACTGCATCGCCACCCAGCCAGAACCTTCGGGCTTGCCTTCTCCGGGGTTGTCCGTCTGCTCCATCAGGCCGCCGAGGTATTGCGGCTCCTGCTGGAGATAACTCGGGATATTTTTATGTTGCGGCTCGAAGAAGCGATCTTGCAGCTGAATAAACAGTTTCTTATGCAGCTTATTGGTGAACGCTAAATCCTTTTCGATGGCCGAAAAATCATACTGGCCTTTGGTCTTCTCTAACTGCTTCCATGAATAGACAATCTGCACGCCCTGAATATCATCTCGTTGCAGCAGCGGGCGGATATTTTCCAACTGGTCAGAATCGGTAAAGAGGTAATTTTGTGGCGTGGCGGCCTGCACGCTACTGGCAAATAACAGGGCAAACAGAATAAACATAATGATAAATCGCATACCTGAAACCTTATTTCCACTGAGATAGGAATAACAGTATGGCGATGGCTCTGGGGGGAATTGTCAGAGCAATGTCAAGATGCAAAACTAATTTTGCAATGTCAGCAATGGCCCGGCGAGGCGATGCTCCAGCCGCAGGGTCAAACCTCCCCGCGCCTCTACCCGAATGACCGACATATTGGCCCAGATGGCGTCGGCATCCGCGCGCTGTGGCCACGGCTTGGGCTGAAGATTGTCGCTGCGCTGCCACCAGATTTGTTGGAAGTCGCTACGGCGCAGCAACGTCTGTTCAAGCCACGTCGGTGGGCAGGCCGCTGGCACTCTCGGTGGCTGTAGCGTGATTTTTTGCCCCTGTCGCTGGAGCCAGTTCAGCCCGCCGCTACCCTGCAACGCCAAGGTTTGCTGCCACACATCGCTGCCCGAACGGACGGTTAATTGATAAATTCCGGCGGGGAATGGCTCGCCGCGCTCCTGACTGTTCAGCCGAAATTGCTGGTCTGGGTCATATTCGGCATTGGCCTCATTCATCAACTCCTCGCCGTTTGGCAATGTCAGGGAGATGTGCAGGTCGTGTCGCAAACTTTTGCCGCTGAACTGCACGCGGTAAATACGATTGAGAGGAATATCGCGCTGTATCAGCACCAGCGTCGGGTGATCCAACCAAGAAGGCGCGGCTATCGGCAGGTCATTGCCGCATTGGCGAGACACCACGGCGTCCAGCGCCTGCCGCCATGCGTCGCGCTGCGCGGCGCTGCTCATCTGCGGCCAAAGGTTAATCAGCTGCTGCCACGCCTGACCATCTTGCTGGCTGAACAAGGCGTGATACACCGGCTCGAGAGGCGTCGCGGGCAGCGCGCTCTTAGCCGGAGAATTCATCGCCAGCGTAAGCAACAGGGCAGTGAGAACTTTCGGCGTCATGATAATTTATCCAAACGATAACCCACGCCGCGCACGCTGCTGATAGCAATGCCGGGCAGCTTTTGGCGCAGTTGCAAAATATGGGTGTCTACGGTGCGAGTCGAGGGGAAATGCTGGTAGCCCCACACCTGATTGAGCAGCTCATCGCGAGTAAATACCCGCCCGGCCATCTGCACCAGCATCGCCAGCAGGGCGAACTCGGTGGCGGTCAGCGCCACCTCTTTTTGCTGCCAACTGGCCGACTGGCGCGATGGGAACAGCAGCAGTTCGCCGCTGCCCAACTGCCCTTCCCCCAGCGGCCGTAGCTGCGCGCGAATGCGAGCCAGCAGTTCGACGTGAGCAAAAGGTTTGCTGAGGTAATCCCGCGCTCCGGCTTCCAGACCGGCAACTCGGTCTTCCACATTGACGCGAGCAGTCAGCACAATCACCGGCAGCGCCTTTTTCGCCAGCCAGTTGGGTAAGTACTTCAGGCTGTCGCCATCGGGAAATTGCCGGTCGAGAATAACCAAGTCCGCCAGATGCCAGTGGCGTTCCACCTGACTCAGCTCGCTCAGCCACTGGCAGTTAAAGCCTTCCTGCTGCAAAAACAGCTGCAATCCCTGCCCCAGCGCGGCGTCGTCTTCAATAAGCAGCAGGCGATATTGGGTTTTACTGTTCACAAGGCAGCTCCAAAGTGAAAGTGGTCGGCGGGCCGCTGAGAGTCAGTTTCCCTCCCAATCTGCGGGTTACGCGCTGGACGATGCTCAGGCCAAGTCCCATCCCAGCGCGGGAAGAGAGCTCGCGGCGCAGCTGGGGCAAAGCTTTGACACGCAGATCCCCGCCATCGCTGATCTCTAAAATCAGCCGCCCGTTGCGGCAACTGGCGCAAAGACGCACCGGCGGTTTGCCGTGGCGAAATGCGTTATCGAGCAAATTATTCAGGCACAGGCTCGACCAATAGAGCGGCAGTTCAACCTCAAGGTCGCTATCAAGGCAAAATGTCAGGCCGGGATGCGCCTCGGCGATATGCCATAGCCAGTCGCTCAAGGTGATTTTTACCGGGGCTTCCAGCACGTCGCGAATGCCGTCTCCGGCCAGATAGTGCCTGCTGGCCTCGGCCATCTGGCGCATGCGCTGTACGCTGTCGGCCAGTTCGCCGAAACCGGCCTGCGCATCCGGCGACAGGCTGTCAAAATCGCGGCGAAAGTGCTCGACCACATTCCCTAACTGGCTGATCGGCGTACGTAATTCATGGGTGAGCATCTGCACAATAAACCGTTGGCGCTGCTGTAATCGCCGCCGCTGCCAGCCTGTCCAGCCTAAGGCCAACAGGACCGCCAGCAGCGCCACCGCCAGCAATACCCGCCAACCGTTGGCATAGCTGGCGGCGGGAATGGCGCACAGGGTACCCAGCGCGACGTCGCATCGCCCTCCGGCGGCCACCAGCTCAACTCCCGCGCGCTTGGCCAGCGGCTGCCAGACCTCAGGCGCATAGCGCAGCCACTGCTGGGCCTGCTGACGCCACAGAACCCCGTCCTGCATCAGCCAAGTTTGACCATTCGCCAGCGCGTCAAGGTTGTCATCCGATAGCTGGCCGACGCCGCCCAGCGCCTGCGGCCTTTCCCGCACATGCAAGTAAGCCTGCAATCGCCCCGCCTCGGCAGGATGGCGCTGGAGATAATGCCACGCCGTGCTGCCCCCCAGCGGATAGATTGGGTGAGCCACAAACCACTGATCCGGTAATGCCGTCTGCTGGCACTGCGCCTGTTCAAACTGTTGAAAAGCTGGCGGAATACCCTCGAGGGATCCCGAGCAGTGCTGGCTGTACTGATAGAGCGCGGATAACGCGGCGAGTGGCATTTCGTTGAGCTGAGGGTAGAGAGAGGCTGGGCGTAAAAGTAGCGGATCAAGCTGGCGCAGCGGGCTGAGTGAAACTTGACCCAGAACCGGCGCACCATCCAACAAGCGAGAGAAATCGCGCAGCGCCTGAGAAAAAGGCGCAGCCGAGCAGCCGCCCAATAGCAGCGCGCTACAAAATATCAGGCCAAACTTCCTGACTTTCTCCCTCATGGGTGTCGCACTCCTTTGCTGAGAATGCCGCGATTATGCCCTGCAATACCAAAAATCCCAACTCAGCAAAACGGCCTTTATTTATTGAATTTTATTGTTCTCATTTACTCATCGCAGAATTTTATTTATATCCACACTTTATCTGCTGGTTCTATTTGAATGTGAATTCATGGAGTTATCGAAACATATTCTGCTAATTTTGCTTAAGTAAAGATTTGTTGGTGCAATTCTGATTCTCTGACTAACATTAAGTCAGCTAATACAACGTAATTACTCTACGTGAAATTAGTGACCTGGCGCACGAATAATGAATTCGCGCTCGAACATTCAAAGATGAAAAGCATGGTAATAAAGGGAGAGAGTCTATGAACGATCATTCTGCTCCTACATCGGCTCATTACAATGAAGCTTATGTAGAACCGGTAAATGGTGTGCCATTAAAACGTATTTCATGGAGCGCTATTTTCGCCGGCGTCATTATTTCAATCGTAGTTTATTTACTGTTATCCATTTTGGGTACCGCAGTGGGGGCTAGCACCATTGACCCGCTGAAAGAGCAAAATCCGTTAGACCACATTGGCACCGGCGCCCTGATCTGGACCGGCGTCAGCATGCTGATTTCCATTGCTGCCGGGGGCTACGCCAGCGGCCGTCTGGCCCAGCGTGAAGGGGCTTTGCACGGGGTATTAATGTTTGGGGTCAATACCTTAATAAGCCTGTGGTTCTTGGTGGTGGTGGTGAATAGCGCGGTGAGCGGCGCAGCCAGCGTGGTTGGTAGCGGGCTACAGACATTGGGTAGCGGAATATCAGCCGCCGCGCCTCCGGTGACTCAGATGGTTAAAGACAAATTGGGAGAAAATAATATTAATCTCGACAGTTTGCAGAATGAACTGGAGACCACGCTGCGCCAAACCGGCAAGCCAGAATTACAACCTGAGAATTTGCAAAATAAAGCTGAGGGAGAAGTTAACAATGCCCAAAATCAAGCTGCAAATACGGCTAATCATCCACAAACCGCCGACACCGACGTCGTCAACTTTATTAAAGGTTTAGTTCAGCGCAATGAGAGTACATTCCAGGCCGCTGACCGTGACGCGTTGAAAAATATCATTAAAGCGCGTACTGGTAAAAGCGATCAGGAAGTGGAACAGATTGTCGCGCAGACCGAGAAAAGCTATCAACAGGCCCGAGCAAAATATGAAGAGTTGAAACAGCAAGCCGAGCAGAAAGCCCGCGAAGCCGCCGATAAAGCCGCTGCCGCGACGGCGAAAGCCAGCTGGTTCGCCTTCTTCTTACTGATTGTTGAAGCCGTTCTCGCCGGTGCTATGGGTGCTTTGGGTCGTCGCACTCAGCCACGCGCGGTGTTTAGCGATCAACGCCCATTAAGATAAGCCTGAAGTAAGTCGTTGTTAACTAAGAGAGAGGATAGCAATATCCTCTCTTTTTCATTTTTACAGCGCCATGGTGAGCAGCACCAGCGTTAACAGCGCCAGATAAATCTTGGCGTGCAGTTTGTCAGGAATTCGCCCCACCCACGGCGTCGCCGCTTGCATGCCCAGCCATGACCCCGCGAGCAGCACCACAAACGCCAGCATATCCACATAACCCCAATACCCATGCCCCGGCAGAGCCGCCGCGCCCGGCGAGGCCAGCATATAGGTCAGCGTCCCGACTATGGCAACCGGCAGGCTGAGCGGGTTCGCCATCGCGGTGGCGACGGTCATGCTTAATCCCCGGCGGCGCATCATCGGCACGGTCATCACGCTACCGCCGACGCCGAGAAAGGTGGCAATGGTGCCAATCACCAGCCCGCTGAACGCGGTTTTCCCTACGTTTGGCTGATGAGGAGCTGTCTTTGCAGGTTGAGAAACAAAGCCTTTTCGCAATACGCCGTCGGCGATAGTCATCGCCAGATAGGCCACAAAGAGCCAGCGGATCACGCCGCCGCCGGTGGCATTGGCGAGTAAAGACCCGGCCACCGCGCCTAAGGCGATAAAGCCCGCCAGCGGCCATATCTGACTGAGCATCAGGTTGCCTTTGCGCCAGTGGCGGCGAGTCGCCATCGCCGAGGAGACAATCATTACGCAGGTCGAGGTCGCCACCGCGATGTGCATCGCCGCGTGGCCTATTGGACTATTTGCGCCATAAAGAGTGATTAAAGTGCGATACAGCAGCGGCACGATGATAAAACCGCCGCCAAAGCCGAATAAGAGCGTGGTGATCCCGGCGATAAAGCCGAATAGCGTTAACGTGAAGTACAAAGTGAACATGGTGGTGGGCCTGAAGTTGCAAAATAGGCCCCACTGTAAGCAAGCTAGGCTTGTCCTGCTTTCGTTATTCAGTCAATAATGTTTGTGTTTCAGCCAATATGAGAATCCTGCGTGCGCAACGTTTCTATCAATCTGTTGGATGCCACCCCCCGCCCGGTGGTTGCCATCCGCACAGACTACGCCTACGGCACTCAGCTGGCCTGGCACAGCCATCGCCGTGCTCAGCTGCTCTACGGCGCGCCGGGCGTGATGGAGGTCGCTACGCAGCACGGTAGCTGGGTGGTGCCGCAGCAAAGTGCGGTGTGGATACCCGCCGAAACGCCACACAAAGTGGTGATGCTCGGCGTCAGCACGCGCAGCCTGTATATCGAACCTTCGGCCATACCCAGAAGCGGCGAACAGTGCGAGGTGATCGCCATTCCTCCGCTTTTGCGTCAGCTGCTATTGGACGCCGTGGGGCTGCCTCTGGAATACGCTACTTCTGGCCGCGATGGCGCGCTGGTCAGCCTGATGATGCATGAAATCGCCCGCGCGCCCACCCTGCCGCTGCATATCCCCTTTCCGCGCCAAACTGCGCTAGCGAAGCTGTGTCAGGGGTTTCTTCAGCAGCCCAATATTCACACTCCTCCCAGCCGCTGGGCAGAGTTGCTGCACATCAGTGAGCGCACTTTCAACCGCCAATTTCGGGCAGAGACCGGGATGTCTTTCCTGCAATGGCGGCAGCGGGCCTGCGTGGTGCTGGCGCTCTCAAGGCTCGCCACCGGAGAGCCGGTGACCACCGTGGCGCTGGATATGGGCTATGACAGCCCGGCGGCTTTCTCGACCATGTTTCGCAAAATGCTCGGCCAGCCGCCCTCGGCTTTCAGCCATTTCACCGGCGCGGTGTCGAATATTTCACGATAAATCATCGTTTATCTGGCTCATTTCATAAGCTGTGCTAAACCTTAATCAGGCTTATCAACAAGGAGTGAGTTATGAAGAAGCGTTATCTAGTAGCATCAGCGTTAGTTCTTTCCGCCTTACTGGCAGGCTGCTCCAGCAATTACGCCATTCAGACCAACGACGGGCGTACCATTGTCAGCGAAGGCAAACCAAGAGTTGACCGGGATACCGGCCTAATCAAGTACAAGGATGCATGGGGCAAAGAACGCCAAATCGCCCAGACCGACGTGAAAGTGATGACGGAAATCGGCAAGTAGGATGTACTGAGCCTTAAAAGTAAAAACCCGCTTCTGCGGGTTTTTTTGTTGTGGATTTATGGAGAAGATAGCAATTTGGGAGAAAGTGTTTCTTTTTGGGAAACAGGTGTCATCATAGCCATTCTGGAAAACTTATTTTAAAGGATTATCACTAATGGCTATGCTCACCCCTCCGCATCCGGGCGGCTTGATCACTGAATATCTTGAGGATTACGGGATCTCGCTTCGCTCATTGGCGAAAGATTTGGGCGTATCTCCCTCTGCCTTGAGCAAGGCCGCGGCGGGTAAAACAGCAATTACTCCCAAAATGGCATTACGGCTCGAAGTGGGGCTAGGTATCGCGGCCCGCCTTTGGCTGGCAATGCAGGCAACGTATGACCTCAGCAAGGCTCGGGAAAGAGTCGATCTTTCAAGCGTTGTGCCGTCGTCCCACACTCAGGCTCAGACGGCACATTAGAAACGGCCCCCCAATGGGGCCGAATCAAACCTTAAAGCACATCAGCAAACAGTTGGTACATTTGAGCAAAGGCGCGGTGGGTGACTTTCTCATTGTACTGGCTCATGCCGGGAACGTTGGCGGTTGGGTCGGTGAAGGAGTGAACCGCGCCGCCGTAGTTAATGAGCTGCCAATCAACGTTGTGACCTTTCATCTCTTCGACAAAGCCAGAAATTTGCTCTGCTGGGATCAATGGATCTTCTGCGCCGTTCAACACCAGTACGGAGCCGCTGATGTTCTTCGCGCCGTCGGTGTCTTTGGTGTCTAACCCGCCGTGGAAGGTCACGAAGGCGTTGAGTTTTGCGCCGCTGCGGGCCAGTTCGAGCACGCAGTGGCCGCCGAAGCAGAAACCGATCGCGGCCACTTTCGCCACGTTCACTGGTGCATGTTGTTGCGCCAGCAGTGCGTCCAGCGCGCCTTGCATGCGTTGGCGCTCGGCGGGCTGGTCTTTCACTGCCATCATCGCCGCGGCGGCTTCATCACCATTGGTCGGGCGAACTTTCGCGCCGTACAGGTCAGCGACAAACACCACATAGCCTTTTTCAGCCACGGATTTCGCGGCGTCGATAGCCACGTCGGCCACGCCCATCCAATTTGGCGCTAACAGAACGGCCGGCTGGTTTTTGGCCCCTTTTGGGAACACCAGACAGCCCTGAAAATCCTGCCCTGCAACCTGATAATCGACATACTCAACGCTGATATTGCTCATTCACGACTCCAATAGATTTTGGTTTGGTTATCATTAAAAACTATCTCGCCATAAATGTATCAGTCAAATTGCGTATAAATATGAATGTCATACAGAATTTCGATGATGAAGAAGCTCCCAGCCCTTCTCCCCCGCCACCAGCCAATGGGTAAGCCCAAGCTGCGCCAGAAACGCCTCGTCGTGCGACACCACCAGCAGCGTTCCCTGATACTGATTGAGCAGCGCCTCGAGCGCAGCCAGAGAAGGGAGATCCAGATGGTTGCTCGGCTCGTCGAGCAGCAAACAATCGGCGGGCGGGTCGGCATAAATCACTTTGGCCAGCGCGGCTTTGAGATGCTCGCCGCCGCTGAGTTGCGCGCAGGGCAGCAGCACTCGGCTAGCGTCTAGCCCTAGCTGGGCGAGCTGCATACGCAGCTGAGATTTCCCGGCGACGCTATTCACCTCAAGTAACTGCTCGAGGATCGTTTGGTGTGGATCAAGGCTGGAGAACTGCTGGTCGAGATAAGCCATTTTCGCCCATGCCTCGCGCAGTCCGGAAATTGGCGGCAGCAGACCCGCCAGCACTTTCAGCAGGGTCGATTTACCACAGCCATTGGGGCCTACCACGCCAATTCGCTGGCCGCCGCTAATGGCCAAGGTTATCTGGTCGAATGGCGGCGTGACAAAGGGTAGCGTGACTTCGGTAAGCGCTACCACCTTTTGAGCAGTAGCAGTCGTGAGCGAGCCGGAGTGCATGGCAATATGCGCCGCCGTCTCGAGGTGCTTCGCCGCCTCTTGGACCTGCTGGCTGAGCTGCGCCCGCGCTTCAAGTTGCTGCTTGTGTAACTTACCCGCCGAAGCCTCACTGCGCCCTTTTTGCCTCCCCAGCAATATCTTGGCCTGATTGGCCTCTTTGCCACGGCGATCGCCGCGTGATTGGCGTTTCTCGAGCTTTTCACGCTGGTCGCGCAAAGCCAATTCCTCCCGTTTTCGCTCGACTTTGAGCCTCTCCAGCTTCTGCGCGGCGGCGGCCGTCTCCTGTGCTTTCGCCTGCTGGTAAAAGGCGTAATTGCCACCATAGCTGCGCAAACCCAGTGAGGACAACTCGACAATGCGCGCCATCTGCTGTAGCAGCGCGCGGTCGTGGCTTATCACCACTAAGCCGCCGGTCCAGTTTTGCAATTGTTGCATCAGCGCGTGTCGGCTGGGGCCGTCGAGGTGATTGGTCGGCTCATCAAGAATGAGGAAATCGGCGTCAGAAAGCGTCGCGCCAATCAGTGCCACGCGCATCGCTTCGCCGCCGCTAAGTTGGCTGACCGGCGATTCCGGCGTGAGATAGCCCAATCCGGCACCTTCCAACTGGGTTTGCAGCCGCTGACGGATATCCCAATCATCCCCGACCTGCTCGAAATCGCTCGGGCTGACACTCCCCGCCTCAATCCGCTGTAACGCGGCAAGGGTGCTGGCAACGCCCGCCAGCGCCGCGACGTGGGGATATTTTTCAGGAGTAAGATGTTGCGCCAGATACCTAACTTTACCGGCGCTATTGCACTGTCCGGAAGAAGGTGCGAGCAGCCCGGCCAATAGCTGCGCCAACAGGCTTTTGCCCACACCATTACGCCCCACCAGCCCGGTGTGGCGACCATCAAATTGCTCGGTGAGATCAGTGAACAGCGGCGTGCCGTTGGGTAAAACCAAAGAGACGCGGTCCAGCGTCAGAATAGGATTCGTCATGCGATAACCTTAAAATTAATGCACCAAAACAACTCCACGGAGGAGCTGCAAGAGAGCCGCCGAGGGTGGCGGTGGGCATTAATTGCGCATTGGACGAATACCTCATTGAGATGTGAAAAGACCGGGTGACTATAAAACAGCCGCTTTTCGGCTGTCAAATCTCCCGGTCAATTTTGTGGTTTTTACAGCTCGGCGGCGCCGGGGTTATCAAAGCCAACCCGTCCGACAAACGGCAGGCGCAGCGCCGGAGATTTGATGTCCACGCCGAGGTTCAACCCCAGCAGGTTGACTTCAACCCCCTCTTCGACACCCAGCGTAAAGCCGAGAACGCCAAGCACCGAGACCTGAAGACCACGCCCGGACGGCGGCAGGCCTATCGGGTTCGTCAGCCCACGGTAGTCCTTGCCGATTGCGTTAGACGGCATATCCAGCTTAAGACCCGGCACTTCGCGGCCGATATGCGCCATGAATGTGTTGCTGTTTGGCCCCGGCCACGCGTGATAGGTGTGCGGATAAGGATAGCTTTTTATCGCCGCCTCAATCTGCGGGATCAGCGTCTCGGCCAGCTCGCCACGGCGGTCCGCCAGCAGTTTGGGTTTAGAACCAAACCAGTAGCCGTCGGGAATGGCGTAATCGCGGCGAACCACGTTATTGCTGCCCCAGCTCACCACGTCATAACGGGTGAACTGGGTATCTCCCGCGCGTTTATAGATGATCCACGGATGCACCGCCACCAGCCCGCGCCAGCCATAGGTCGGCGCGGCGTAAATCTGGACAATGGCGGTACTTTTCAGCGCTACCGGATTGGGAGCAATACCCGCAGAATCACGTCGCGCGGTTGACCAATCGCCGCCCACGGCCTGCTGCTCCTTGCCCTGCGAGCTTTTAACGTAACTGCACCCCAATGACAGAAAGAGGATGCAGACAATGCACAGGGGAACCCATTTAATCGCCATCATGCCTTATGTACCTGTGGAAGCTAGCCCGCGCCCTGCGGGAAAATCAGCCTAATAAATTATCACATGTACCCGCCGACGCTATGGCTCATCTTGCTGTTTAGCACGTTCGGCTCGGGCGAGCTGCCGCCCCTGACGCCAGTTCAGCAGCGGGGTGACGGTCAATCCGTGCACCAGCACGCTGGCAACAATCAGGGTAAACGCGATATCACCCATGCGTTCCGCCTCCGCGCCGCCAATGCCGTGGGTGTAGGCGTAGGCAATGTAGTTAATGCTGCCGATGCCGCGGATCCCCAGCCAGCCAATCATCAGCCGCCGGGCACGCGGCGCGCCGCTGCCGATAGTCGCCAGATAGACCGACAGCGGGCGGATCACCACAAACAAAATCGCCGCCATTAGCAGGCCAGACGGGTCCCAATGTTGGGAAAGGGTAATGCCCAGCACCACGATAATGGCGGCGGCGAACAGCCGCTCGATGGTATCGCCGAAGGAGAGCGCGTCGCCCACCATCAGCCCTACCGACTTGGCCGGGCCGCCGTCAGAGAAGGCGTGGCGGATGTGCGGATTGACCAACTCTTCGGCGGGGCGATAGCGCTGGTCATCATCCATATTTTCCGGCGGATGCAGGTTCACGATACGCAGTTCGGCAGCGCGCAGCCCGACCCCAGCGGCGAAGGCGGCGAGGAAGCCCGAGGCGTCGACGCTTTGTGCCGCCGCATAGCTCAGGGCAATCAAAGAGAGCGCGATAAAGTCACTCGGCGCGATATCGCCCTGCACGCTTCTCAGGCGGGTGGCGAGCAGGCCAATCAAGCGCCCCAACAGATAACCAATGCCCAAACCACCGAGCAGCGCCCACAGCACGTCCACCAAGGCCCAGTGGCCGATTTGCAGCCAGCTGAGGGGTTCGGGGGAATTCATAATCAGCAGCGCCAGCATCAAAATCGGCAGCGCTGAACCGTCATTCATGCCCGCCTCGCTGGATAACGAGACGCGCAGATTGTCGTCATCACTGGCGTTATTGACTGAAATCAGGCTCGCCAGCACCGGATCGGTAGGCGCGACGATGGCCCCGAGCGCCAGCGATATCGGCCAAGACAGGCCAAACAGGTAGTGCGCCACCAGCATCACGCCCGCGACGGTAATCAACATGCCGGGAAACGCCAGCCTGACACCCATTCGCCAGCCGTGATTACGAAACGGCATGCGCAGCTTCAAGCCGGTGATAAATAGCGACGCCGCCATAGCGATTTCCGTCAGTCGGCCGGTGAGTTCTGAATGCGCCACCATATCCACGTGCAGCAAATCCAGCACCCACGGGCCACAGGCCACGCCAGCGGCAAGGTACAGACCAAAGGTGGTCACCGGGCTGCGATGGATCCAGCCCGATGCCAATGACATTAGCAACAGCAGTCCACCCACGGCCGCTGTCCATCCTAGAAAACTCATGGACTCCTCCAGTAAAAGCGGGGTTGAGTGAAATTTTTGAAATTTGAAGGGGATACAAAAAGGTTAGACTAAATGACAGATTCCTCAATATAATCAGATTATTCATAAACCAACGTTATATAAGGAGGATTGCCATGCTGACCCGTGAAATGTTTTTCATTTCGCTCGTCCTTAGCGATCGTCGCTGCTCAAGCGTTACCGGTATCGTGCTGCGATAACCTGCTTGAGCGAAGCTAACTAACAACCTGAGAACTTCCCTCCGGCTTACCGGTTATCGTCAGCGATTTTTGACGATAGGCATCTCTATGCCTGCAAATCTGAGTAAGCATCATGAGCACACTACTTTCCGCACAATCTGTCGGCTACGACAATTCCTTCGGCCCATTACTGGCTGAGATCACCTTTAGCCTAAAAAAAGGCGACCGCATCGGCCTGATTGGTCACAACGGCTGTGGCAAAAGCACCCTGCTGAAGCTCCTCAGCGGCGCACTTTCCGCCAGCTCCGGCAGCATCACCCTTGCCAATCACTGTTTGATGGCCTCCGTCGAGCAGCACTTGCCCGCCACCTTACAGCACTCCACCCTGCTTGAGGCGGTACTTAACCATCTGCCGGACAGCCTGCATCAGCCCGAACGTTGGCAAGCCGAAGTGCTGCTCGCCACGCTAGGCTTTGATGAATCGGCGTGGGAGCTGACGGCGGGAACCCTCAGCGGCGGGCAGCATACTCGCCTGATGCTGGCCCGCGCGCTGATCCGCCAGCCGGATTTACTGCTGCTGGATGAGCCGAGCAACCACTTGGACCTGCCCACCCTGCTGTGGCTGGAACAGTTTCTGCAAAACTGGGGCGGCAGCTTTGTGCTGGTTTCCCATGACCGCAGCCTGCTGGACAGCGTCACCAACTGCACCTGGATCCTGCGCGACAAAACGCTGCAATACATACGCTTACCCTGCACTCAGGCACGTCAGGCTCTTGAAGAGAAAGACACCGCCGATGCTCATCGCCATCAGGCCGAACAGAAGGAGATTGACCGGGTGGCGAAAAGCGCCAAACGGTTAGCCATCTGGGGCAGCGTGTATGACAACGAGAAGCTGGCGCGTAAGGCCAAGCAAATGGAGAAGCAGGTGGACCGGATGAAGGATGAGCAGACTCAGCTCACCGCGGGCAACCAGTGGCAGTTGAAGTTGACGGGTGAAGCCCTGCCCGCCGACCGAGTTTTGGCGCTAACCGACCTGAAAGTTCGCCCAGACCACGATGCGCCGGTGCTGTTCGAGCTGGACGAAATCCGCGTAAAAAGTGGCGATCGCGTGGCGCTGGTAGGTCGCAACGGCTGCGGGAAGTCCTCCCTGCTCCGCAGCCTGTGGCAAGCCTTCGAAAAGCCTGAAAACCCGCAGCCGGGGATGGTCTTCCACCCCAAGGTGCAGATGGGTTATTACGACCAGAGCCTGCACCAGCTGCGTGACGATGACTCGCTGAGTGACGCGCTGGCTCCTTTCGCCCCTCTGACCGAGGACCAGCGAAAAATGGCGCTGATTGGTGCGGGTTTCGCCTACCTTCGCCACCAGCAAAAGGTCAGTACCCTCAGCGGCGGCGAGCGTTCGCGCCTGCTGTTTATCGGCCTGACGCTGGCAAACTACTCGCTGCTGTTGCTCGATGAGCCGACCAACCACCTGGATATGGAAGGCAAAGAGGAGCTGGCCGAAACGCTGAAAACCTTCGAGGGCGCGGTGCTACTGGTTTCCCACGACCGCACCTTGATTGAGCAGAGCTGCAACCGTTTCTGGCTTATCCACCAGCAGCGTCTAGAGGAGTGGCACGATCTGGCCCCTGTCTACGCCATCTTGGCAGACAAGCCGATACCTGTGACAAACCTGAGTTGTGATGAAAAACCGGAGGCGACACCTCTCAAACCAGACCGCGAGGAAGAGCACCTGCTCGCCACCTTAGTCGAGCTCGAAACCAAGCTGGCCGAGGATTTGGCCCGCAAACCCAAGCACCAAAAACCCGCCCTACAGCGGGAATGGCAACAGCAAATCGAGCAGTTGAATCAGTTGTTAGATTTGGCGTAAACGCAGGGCCGCAAGGATGCGGCCTGACTTCGGGATGGGGATAAGGAGAAAGTTATCTCTACAGGAAGGACTTAAAAATGCGTGCTTATTGTAGACTTAATGCCAGTCAGTCAATCACATCTTGGCGCTCAATTATAATCCCTTTTCATGCTGTGCCAGCTTGGTGCGGTACAGGAACGGATGAAGGAATTAAACGATTGGGTCTGTCAGGAGGTGATCCGCGTCAATGACTACATTTTATAAACCCTGAACCAAGAGCATACAGCCGCCTGACATGGCGGCTTTTTTACGCCTTTACTCTGAGGCTGTCAGACGCACAACACGGCGCGAAAGCCTGAACGCATGCCGATATCGGGCAGAGATTCGTATACCCCACCACGGCGGGCTCTGCCCCGGGAATAAATACTTAAAAACAGGCCTCGTGCGCAATGCTATCCACGCCTGCCCGCTTTATATGTCGCTTTTAATGCAGCGTCTGTAGAGGCGAAAAGCAATCCAGTAGTGGCGTAGGTTGCCAAAAAAAACTTTATTTCACATGCAAACAAATGCCACCTGTAATGCACTTGTTTTTCCTTGAAGAGAGATAAAATTTAGAGTAGATCTAAATTGTTTAATTAACTATAAACCCACCCACCATGAAATAATTAGCAAGCTTAATATGGCTAGTCATATTAACCTGAGATAATAAAATGGAACTTAGACTAAAGAATGTAGCAAGCTATAATAAAAAAGATTACACAAGGCTAAATCTCACTTCAAAAACAAATATTATATATGGGCAGAATGGTGTTGGTAAATCAACAGTGTCTAATTTCTTCTATAATGTCAACGAAAAAGAGTTTAAAGACTGTGAATGCTCCGAAATAGAAAACTACAGGACTATTGTTTATAATTCAAGATTCATTGAAGATAACTTTTATAATAAGAATGAGCAAAAGGGGATTTTCACTTTAAGCAAAGGGAATGCCGAAATAGAGAAAGAGATTTTTGAATTAGAAAATTCAAGAAAATCATTACTAGAAGCACATAGAGTTAAAAAGGAAATTTTAAGTAATCTTCAGAGAGCAGAAATACAGGCTGAAAACACTTGTATTGACAATGTGTGGTTAAAAGCCGAAAAAATCAGAAACTCTCAACTTAGAGATTTAATGAGAGGTTCAATCGGTAGTAAACGAGATTTTTATTTGAAAATAAAAAGTCTACCAGCACTCCCAGAAATTGATTTAGAAGCCTTGGCAGATGAATATTCAGAACTTTTAAAGCACAAAAATAGCGAGCTATCTTTAATAAGTAAATTTCAACCACAACAATTATCTACTGAAGAAGTTACATTGCTACAACTACCAATAATTGATTCTAGCAATAGTTATCTATCTGAAGTGATAAAAAAACTAGATAATCTTGACTGGGTTAAGAAAGGAAAGGATTCATATTTAGAAGATACTACATGCCCTTTTTGCCAAGAAGATACAATTAGCCCAGAATTTATTAAAGCTATAGAGTCTATTTTTGATGAAAGTTATTCTAATAAAATAAATAAAATAACTTCAATAAAGAAAAATTATTCAATTTATAATATTGACTTACTTGATAAAATAAAAAAAGATATATCATCATGTGAGTTATTAAATGAGCAGGAAAAGGAAATAAGCTTAACTTACATCACAGTTCTGACGGGAGTTTCAAATAGAAACCTAGAATTTATAAGTAATAAAGTTACAAACCCGTCTATTATTGTTGTGCTAGAAGAGGAACCGTATACAGTTAACGCCTTAGAGATGTCTATAGAAAAATACAATAAAAAAATAACTGAAGTTAATGAAAAGGTGAAGAAGTTCAAGATAAGCGAAAATGATATAAAAGGAAAAATATGGAGTGGGTTAAGGGATTTTTGCAATGTAGAATACGCCGCTTTGAATAGTGTCATGATAAACAATAAAGTTGAAGCAGCGAGAGTTAATGGAGAACTGAAAACTATTGTAGAAAATGGAACGGCAATTAGACAGGAAATAAAAAGCAAGAGAGATCAGGTGTCTAATATAGATAGTACGATCGTTTCAATAAACTCTCGACTAAAAATACTTGGCATACATGGATTTAGCATCGATGTACACGCTGAAAATAAAGGAAGCTACATAATCACTCGTCCTGAAAACAATCACAACGTATATAAATCATTAAGTGAGGGTGAAAAAACTTTAATTACATTCCTCTACTTCATTGAATATTGCAAAGGGAGAGTGGATAAAGATGAAGAAGATAACAAGGATATATTTGTAATCATCGATGACCCGATTTCAAGTCTTTCACAAAATTACATATACGATATAGCATCTTTAATCAACTTTGAATTAATACAAGATTTAAGAATAAAGAAAACATTAACTCTTACTCATAATCTTTATTTTTTCCATGAGCTAATAAAACTTGCTCCTAAAAGTAAAGGTGATAAAATTTTCAAAAGGGACTATAAACTAACTAGAATAACTAAAAATGAATTTAGTGTTTTCTCAAACATTGAAAAAAATAACGTTTTAAATGAGTATCAATCACTGTGGCAAATACTAAAGGATGCTATTGAAGGGAATGTTAATAACATAATAATACCAAACGTTATGAGAAATATTCTCGAGTATTATTTTGGGTTTGTTCATAAAACAGATGAATTACAATCCGCCTTAAATAATCTCGCTAAAGATGAAGAACATGTTAATTTCAGGCCTTTCTACAGGTTTATTAATAGAGGGTCTCATTCCGACTCAGTAAACATAACTGATATGGGGGAGATTTCACCAGAAGTTTATATTAATCAGATGAGAAATATTTTCTCAATACTGGGTGACGAGCAGCACTTCATCAAAATGATTGATGAAAAAGAAAATGAAGAAGATGTTGTTACTACTTAGGCTTCCTGTTAACGATTTGGCAATGAACGACGGTGCTTGCACACCGTCTCCCACTTTCCAAACCTATAGCGTTGGTACTCGCGTACCTCAACTGGTTTAAACATGATCTCATCTCCATGCCAGCACCACTGTTGCCAGTGGCAGCCTTTACACCCTGCGTATAAAGCAAATACATAGAGTTTGACTAGAAGAATCACCTAAGCAGTAACAGACGTAAAATACATTAAATCATTTAATTTAGGAACATATTTTTGTTTTAAAACCAAATGCATTTAATAACACTTGAACATAATTGATAATTATATTATTAGACTGCTAACCAAGGTGCTCATTATTGATTTTAGTAGTTATAAAAATTAGCATTTGGATTAGTTATTCCGACTACACCATATTCATCTAAACCACGCTTCATAGCATGGTAAATTGTCAAAAAACTTGGAATCTTAAGTAACTTCATGCGATTAACCCTCGTACTTTTACATCCCATGAGTAGCTCTTTAGACGTCGCATTAAAAGGGAACATGTGATTTCGAGGTTGTTTGTGATTTGTCAGAAGTCTTGACCGTTTTTGAACAGCTTTAAATACTGCGTTTACTAACCACCCATCAAGTGATTTAAGCTGAGTGATGTCGTTAATGAGTGGATAGAAACTCATAATGCCTTTAAAGAAAATTCTATTACTACGCCCGTTAATATATGCGGAAATCATGTCTTCGGATAAGTTTCCGTATAAATATCGTCTAATTTCGCATATTGCACTCAATAGAGCCTCATCTTTGCCGTTAGCCGGAATTTTCAAAGCTCGAAGAGGAGTATACATTAATGGCTGAATTAAATGCTTATATAGAATATAGGAAATTTCGCGTTTTATATTAACTACGGATGAGTCCTTAATGGAAATTTTATCGACGGATATTGAGTAACCAAGGAACTCTACAAATTCTTTGTTTTTACTAAATTCTGAAGGTATGCCTTTAGCTGATAATATACTGATTCCTTGGGATTTCTCTTGGTTGAGAGCGACACCAACATCTTTAGAAAAAGATGTAATAATATCAAAGGCTTTTGTTATTTTTGTATAGTCCTGTGACCACACGATTGTATCGTCAGCATATCTCGCAAATTGCAATCCCTCTTTTTCTAAAAGTTTATCTAATTTCCAGCATGCTAGATTAGCTAAAAATAAAGATATAGATGTTCCTTGAGGTATTCCCTTATCTCGGCCCTTAAGAAAAGCCTTAACGATATATTTCTCTTCTTTAGATATAAAAAAACCATTCTGGCTAAATTGTTCAAGTAAATAGGCATGCGAAATAGTATCAAAAAATTTCGAAAAATCGAATTCAGCTACGAAAACACGCGTATTGAGAGAAAGTTCAACAGCAATATCTTGAATCGCAAAGTGTACATTTCTATCATCTCTGTAAGCGTAAGAAAATGAGCTAAATCTATGCTTGTTCTTCGATAATAATCTGCGATAAAAAAGCGTTGATATGGCGGCGTCCGGTATTTGATATATGGAAACATCACGATAGCCTCCGGATGATTTGGCTATTTTATTCGTAGTAACGCTAAATGGTTCATAAGTCTCTGATTCTATTTTTTTATATATAGAATGAGCAATTGCCTTAGCATGTTTATTAACATAAAAAGGATCGAATTTTTTATCTACTGCCCAATGTGGAGGCTTTGATAAAGTTTTCAGGTTGTTAGGGTTTTTACTTCTTTCTTTCTTTCTATTATTTTCTATGTATAAAGAATTGTGAAAAGCATGGTGCTTATTAGAAAGTTTCTTAGCTTCATTAGTTATTGCTTCAAATATGCTTAGTTTTAAATCCATTTCAATCTCCTAAAAAAAAGCCCAGCTTTCGCTGGGCTCGTTCCACGGATGCAACCTACGTAAAAGATAGTCACTACATCCCCTGGGTGGATGTTTTGTCCTCCAGGGTTCATTCTCAACTTCAATTGAACAACTGTTGAAGTTGAGCATCAAGGGCATCCGCTCACCTCTATAGGCATTTATGTATTAAAATGGAAAGGGGTGGATAAGTCAATGCCGCTTGTTGTAATTTTCGCTAACGAGCAATATTAATAATATACCATGGTAATTATTACATTTGAAATTAAAAGACATACTTAGAATAATTAAGCTTAACATTTAAAATATAACCATCTATGCCCTCTGAATTTATTAGTGATAATGCCATCTATTTGAATTGGAAATCGCTATTTTGATAGGCTGCTAACTATATTTGGTTGCGTAAGTGTTTTTTAAGCTATAAATATCATTTATGATCTTATTGGTTTATTGAACGGCTATTGACTTTCTGTTCACTCGAAATAGTAAAATATGGGCCATTCGTTATGGCTCTAAATACTGATATTTTACCGTCTTATAGAAATTTCGTTCCGCGCGCTTGCGCCTATAACTTCCAACGTTCAGGCATGGCGCCATGTCACGCTAGTTCACTATAAATCTACGGCACTCTGGCGCGCTCCACATTTATTTGGCGTAAACGGAGGGCCGCAGAGATGCGGCCTGACTTCGAGATGGGAACAAGGAGAAAGTTATCTCTACAGGAAGGACTTAAAAATGCGTCTTTCTTGTAGACTTAATGCCAGTCACTCAATCACATCTTGGCGCTCAATCATAAAATCCTCTTCTGTCTTTTCATGCTTTAAAAGTGAGGTCCAGCTTGGCTTAGCAGGTTGTGGGATCAGGACCTCATCATTTGGTTCATTTTTCAACTCAGTCTCGAGGTTATTACCTTTTTTGGAAACCAATATAGTGCGCATTATATTTCTCCTTGTTTTCACTCATATGCGATATGCACCACTTTCCCCTTACCCTGCCCGACCCACCAGCCCCAAAATGGTCTCAACTAACTCATTCTTCGCCTCTTCGGCGCTGATTTGTTGGCGTACGGCGGCGCTGGATAAGGCTTCGGCGGCACCGAGCATGGCCCAAAGTCCGGCGTTGGAGATCTCGCCTTGCTTGGCGTAGGGACTCAGAATTCCTCGGCACTTCTCGATAAAGCCGCATTCATATTCACATTTGATTGTTTCCAGCTCGGGCATGCCGTTGAGTGCTGAGACAATGCCGGGGATTTCGCTCCCTTGGTTCAACACGCACTCCACATAAGAGTTGGCAATCACCGCCGCTTTATCTGCCAGCTGCTCGCCGCTCTCCGCCAATGCCTTGTCCATCACCACCGCCTGACGGTGATCGTAGTCCTGATACAGCACCGCCAGCAACCCGGAACGAGTGCCAAAATGGTCATAAACCACCGGCTTGGTTACGCCTGCTCGCTCAGACAAATAGCCGAGCGTCAGGGCCTCGGTGCCCTCTTCACGAATAATTGCCCACGCCACGCTGACCAATTGCAGATAGCGATCCTCTCGGGAGAGCCGGATGCGCGGGCGTGACGAGGCCACTTCTTTCCTGTTTTCGTCGCTTGACATGCTTATATACCAAAGGTAACTTACCAATAGTATATTATTTTACAGTTCACCCTGACCATCCACAAGAAGGAATTTGCCATGCATACGCTGATTGTTGTTTCACACCCGATTGCCGGCTCTCTGACCCACACTGTCGCCAAGCAGATTGCCGAGGGGATCAATGGCTCAGAGGGAGGCCATAGCGTCGAAATCGCCGACCTTGCCGCCGAAGGTTTTGATCCGCGCTTCACCCCAACAGATATGAATTTCTTCAATGGCAAAGCCTCCCTGCCTGAAGATGTGATTGTCGAGCAGCAGCGAATCGAGCGAGCAGATTCACTGGTGTTGGTTTATCCAATCTACTGGTGGTCGATGCCGGGTCTGCTCAAGGGTTGGATTGACCGTGTGTTTACCAATGGCTGGGCTTTCTATGACGATGGCACAGGGAAAGTGGCGAAGAAATTGCCTCACCTGAAGGTGCATTTAGTGGCGTTAGGGGGCGCAGATATGCGCACTTTCGCGCGTCATGGCTACTTTGGCGCGATGAAAACCCAGATTGATCACGGAATTTTTGACTATTGCGGCGCGCAGGTGATCACCTCAGAACTGATCCACACCGACCACTCTGCCGATGTCGAGGCCAACTTAGCCTTAGCCAAAAAGCTCGGTCAGAAAGTCGTCGCCACTCACCAGCAAGCCGAATCACTGTGCGCATAATGGCTCATTTGCCTTAAACAAAACCCGCTTTACCCCCTTATTCCTGCGTTTGATTGCCAGCGGCTGACGGTAAAATCACCACAATCGCCGATAGAGCATTATTTTCTGCCGCTGGCACCTCTTCAAGCACCTCCAATACGGGGCAATTTTTGCGTGGCAAAATCATTTTTACGCAGTGGAAGTTTGGACGATATTCAGGCACTTGGTGAAAACGGCCAGCCGGTTTATGCCTCTGCACTCCAGATCCGCGAAACATTACGTCTTCGCAAGCAGCAGTCGATTGCCGACGTGCTGGCCATTCCCCAACCCAACGAAGCGGGCGACCGGATTGACTGGTATTCGCCTATCGCGGGCAAAGTCACCTCGTGGTTATCCGCCAGCGACAGCGAGCGCGCCTCGGCCATTACCCAGCTCGAACAGTGCCGCGCCGTGGTGCAGACGCTGTGTCAGGCGGCGTTGAAGTCCACTAAGCCGGGCCAGCAACTGTTTGGCACCTTGTTGGCGAAAGCCATTCAGTTTCCAGATCAAAACCATGTCTATCTGGTGGATGGCAGACCCGTTCTGACCTTCTGGGGCTTTGTCCATCTGGATAAAAAATCCCGCATTGATGCCCTTGATTGCCTGCGCCCGCCGGTGTTTAAACCGGAAAGTTCGCTGGTTGACCTGCCATTGCCGACCATCAAACGCACTGAGCCACTGCCGCCGTTGGTAGAGCCTAAACCTCAGGTTGAAATTAAACCGCAGCCAGAAGCCGCGCCTGCCGCCGCCGTTAAAAGCCCGGCCAATCGCGGCTGGTTGCGTTTCTGGTGGTTAATTCCCGGTGCGGCGCTGGCCGCCACGCTGGTGATGCAATTTACCGGCGCATTTGCCCCCGCCGAGCACCCGGCTCCGGTGGAGCCGGCAGTTGCCGAGAAGCGCGCCCTGCCTGCCAGCGCTGCCCCGGCGGTCACCGCCAAGGCCATCGAGCCAAAACCTGTCGTTGAAGATAAAGTGGAAGATAAACCGGCTGCCGTGGCCGCGACGCCAGCGCCGCAAGTTATTCCAGCAAAAACCACCGAGCTGCCGTTAGCGCCCGCCGTGGCGACGCCGCCAGTGGTGGAACCCGCTCCGGCTCCGGCCCCGGTGGCAGCCACACCGGCAGCGCCGGAAGATAAAAACGCGCTGACCATGCCGTCAGACGCCGTCAAAGTCGGCTCCACTAAGTTCCTTAATGGCAACTGGCGCGTGGTGCTGGACATTAAAACCCCGGTCACCGGCAAGCCGCCGAGCCTGAAATACCAGATTAAAAACGGTAAAGGTACGGCCAAAATCCAATATGGCGACGGCATGAGCTGCAAAGCTGACGTCAGCGCCGGTCTGATGAGTTCAGGAAATCTGGTGATCAATAGTCGATTTAAAGCCAAATGTAGCGATGGTTCGAGGTATCAAATGCCAGAGATTGTCTGTACTCAACCTCTGAACGGTACCGCAGATTGTAAAGGCCGCTACGATGCCAACACCGTCATCCCAATGACCATGAAGCGCGAGGGGAAATAATCGATGCTGGCATCTATTCCTGATTACAAACAGCGTATTACGCTGATTAAGAACAGCGGGATCCAGTTTTTGGACTTCGCCCTTACGCCGCAGATTGATGAAGATCTGCCGTCCAAATTTGTGCGCAAAAGTGCCAACGGCCCGCTGCTGCGCCTCGACCACGACCCGCTGACCGGCAAATACTCCCTGCCGGTGCCGGGTGCGCAGGTTGAAGTGGTGCGCCCGGAATCGAGTATTTCGCTGGCCCAGTCTCTCGCGCTGCTGGAGAAAATCTGGCTGCCGCTGCCTTTCCTGCGCTTTACCCCGCCACGCAACTTCTCCGGCGGCCCGGATAACTGGGCGCGGATGCAGGTGATTGCGCTGGATAAGCCGGATAACGAAGGCCACACCCATCGCATCATTTTGGCTTTCGATACCAAGGTTGCTGCTGACGCCGCTGAAGTTGAAGAAGGCCAACAGCCCGAGCAGCTGACGCCAAACGACAACGACATCAAGACCGGCAGCAGCTTCGCGTTGGCTTTCTACAATGATGAGCTAAGTGACTTCCTCGACCTGACGTGGGTCGACGGCTGGCTGCGCGAAGCATTTAGCCAGCAGGCGATTCAGCGCGAAAACCGCAATCCGCGTGATATCAAATCTGCCCTACGTGAGTTCGAGTATCAGGCGCACTATCTGAATCTACTGGAAATGCTCGGCACCCAGCTGTCGGTTCCTGAAATCAAAATCAGCACCAGCACCCTGCAAGAACCGGCGATCAATGTGGATCTGATTCTGGACGTCGGCAACTCGCACACCTGCGGGATTTTGGTGGAAGAGAGCCCGGACGAAAGCAACGGGCTGAAGCAGACTTATGAGCTGCAAATCCGTGACTTGAGCCAGCCCCACCAGCTCTACAACGAACTGTTCGAAAGCCGCATTGAGTTCGCCGAAGCGCATTTCGGCAAGCAGAACTTCTCGGTGGAAAGTGGTCGCGACGACGCCTTTGCGTGGCCTTCCATCGTGCGGGTCGGGCGTGAAGCCAGCCGCATGGCGCTGACGCGTCAAGGCACCGAAGGCTCGACCGGGCTTTCTAGCCCGCGTCGCTACCTGTGGGATGAAGAGAGCTACGCGCCGGGCTGGCGATTTAGCCAGAGCAGCGGGCGTTCTGCGCAAGAACCAGCGGCCACCGCGCTGCCGCAAACTTATCTGTTCAACGATGAAGGCCAGCCGCTGTTTACCGTGCCGGTGGACGAACGCCTGCCGGTGTTCTCACCGCACTACAGCCGCAGCTCAATCATGACCTTTATGCTCTCCGAGCTGCTGGCGCAGGCGCTGATGCAAATCAACAGCGCCGCGCAGCGGATGAAGATGATCCACTCGGGCGCGCCGCGCCAGCTGCGCAATATCATCCTGACGCTGCCTTCGGCGATGCCAAAACCGGAGCGCGAGATCTTCCGCCGCCGCATGCTCGAAGCCATTGGCGTGGTGTGGAAAGCCATGGGCTGGCACCCGGCCGATGAAGAGTTCGCCACGCCGGGCCAGCGCGCGCTAAGTCAGGTTCCGGTGCCAGAGGTGCAGATGGAGTGGGACGAAGCCACCTGCGGCCAAATGGTCTACTTATATAATGAATCTCAGGTGAATTTTGCCGGGCGCACCGAGGCATTTTTCGCCAGCATGGCGCGCCCGGACAAAGAGCTCGCCGAGGGGGAAACCGTCGGCAAAACCCTACGCATCGCCTCAATTGATATTGGCGGCGGCACCACCGACTTGGCTATCACCCAGTATTGGCTGGACGACGGCGTGGGCAATAATGTGAAAATCCTTCCACGTTTGCTGTTCCGCGAAGGGTTTAAAGTGGCGGGAGATGACATCCTACTCGACGTGATCCAGCTTTACGTGCTGCCTGCGTTGCAAGGCGCGCTGAAGAAAGCCGGTATCGCCAACCCCGAGCCGCTAATGGATAAGCTGTTCGGCCACGAAGGCAGGATGGACGGCCTGTCGATTCTGCGCCAACAGGTGACTTTGCAGATCTTCATGCCAGTTGGCCGCGCGATCCTCGAAGCCTATGAAAGCTTCGACCCGTTAGACACCAGCGCCGAAATCGAAACGCGCTTCAGTGACCTGCTCGAGCAGCTGCCGACACAAAAAGTCCGCGACCACATTAATAGTGAAGTGCAGCGCGAACTGCGCAACGACTCCGCGCCGTTCGACATTCTACAAGTGCCGTTAATCCTCAATTTGAGCAAGCTGCACGCCGAGTTCTTGTCGCCACGCATGCACATCACCCAGCAGTTGCGCTCGCTGTGCGAAGTGGTGGCGCTTTACTCGTGTGACGTGCTGCTGCTGACCGGCCGCCCTTCCCGCTTCCCGGGCATTCAGGCGCTGTTCCGCCTGCTTCAGCCGTTACCGGCCAACCGCATTTTGTCCCTTGATGGCTATCACACCAGCGATTGGTATCCGTTTAACAAGTTAGGCCGCATTGAGAACCCGAAATCCACCGCCGCGGTGGGCGCGATGCTCTGCCTGCTGTCGTTGGACCTGCGCCTCAACAGCTTCTATTTCAAAGCCGGGGATTTTCAGCCGTACTCGACCATTCGCTATCTCGGCATGCTCGACAGCAATAACGCGTTGACCGGGGAGAACGTTTATTACAGCGATATCGACCTCGACCAGCCTGATTTCCAGCTCAGCCAAGAGGTGAGCTTCCAGATGCGCGGCCCGCTGTGCTTAGGCTTCCGCCAGTTGGATAATGACCGCTGGCCCGCCTCGCCGCTCTATACTTTGTCGATTAACGACCACAAACTGGCGCGACGCATTGCCGGGGATAACGTACTGACGCTGAAGCTTAAAGTCAGCAAACAGGGCGATGGCGACAGCCCGGAGCAGGTGGAAATTGCCCAAGCGGCGCTTCAGGACGGCACGCCGGTGCCAACCGACCATCTGCGACTGAAATTGAACACGCTGGCGGCCAGTGGCTCAGGTGCCACTCATTACTGGATCGACAGCGGGAGCGTATTTAAGAAATGACTTCTACCCATTCCGAACGTCTAAGCAGCCAGCTGACCCATATCGCCAGCGGCGTGACCCAGGCCATGCAGTGGATTGAGAGCAACCGCTCGCAGTCGCCGCGCCTGAATATGGAAGCCGACCGCCTGAAGCTGAAGCTGCGCCGCCAGCGCCACAAGGCAGAGAATCTTGCAATCTCAGCATCACAGAATCCTGGGATTGGGCTTTATGGTTACTCGCAGGCGGGGAAATCTTACCTGCTGAATGCGCTGGCCGCCGGTGAAAACGGCAGGCTGGAAACCCTGCTGGGCGACCGCGTTCTCGACTACTTCAGCCACATCAACCCGAGCAGTCAGGCTAGCACGCTGGTCACTCGCTTTAGCCGCCAGTCCGAAAGCGTGGACTCGCAGTGGCCGGTGCAACTGGCGCTGCTTAACGAAGCCGAGCTAATAAAAATTGCCGCGCTGGATGCCGCCACCCAAGGCCCGCGCGCCGAGTGGGATCAGCAGCAGATCCTCTCTCACCTGCACAGCCTCTCTTTGCATCGCCAGCCGGAAGCCATTGACGGCCTGACTGGCGACGACGTGGTGGCAATCTGGGACATGCTGGCGCGCATGGATGCCAAAGCCGACCGGCTGCGCGCCCTGCACTTCTGGCCAGCGGCGGTAGAGCTGGCGCCTTATCTGGGCATTGACGACCGCGCGCGCCTGTTCTCCATCCTGTGGAACGAAGCCAGCCACGCCACTGCGTTTTATCGCCATTTTGCTCATGTCCTGCAACAGCTGGAAGGCGCGACGCAGCTTCTGGCGCCTCTCAGCGTGTTGGTGGATGACCACCTGCTGCCCGCCGATGGGATAATGAGCCCGATCACCCTAACCGCCGACTATGAGACGGAATCACGCGGCCAGAGCCTGTTGGTTCGCCCGCTGTATCAGGGCGTAGCCGGGCAGCCGGTTGAGATTTCACTGGCAGAACTGACGGTGCTGACCGCCGAGCTGCTGCTGCCGTTAATGTCCGCGCCGCAGGAAGCGCTGTTTGAGCAGGTTGACCTGCTGCTGTTCCCGACGCAGGCCGACGCCCGCGAGCTGGGCACCACCCACAGCCTGCTGTCGCCGGGCCTGTTGCACGCTAAAAACGCAGGGCTGTTGGAGCGCTACACTGAAAATCAGCAGGTCAATTCGCTGCTCGTGTGTACCGCCGCTGGCAACCGCGACGCGGTGAAAAGCGTCAGCAAGGCGCTGGATAACTGGGTGAAACAGACTCAAGGTGAAAACGCGCAAATCCGCAGCCAGCGCAAGCCGGGCCTGATTTGGGCGCTGACGCCGTTCGACCAGCGCATCACCCACAGCGAGCATTTCGATGAAACCGTGCAGCGCCACGTCGGCACCCCCGGCGATGCTTGGGGCACCATGCTGGCGATGGACAAACGCGGCATTGAGCGCATGGCGAGCTGGCTCACCGCCGAGGTGACTGCGACCAACAAGCAGGCGCGCCTTAGCGAGCAGCGCGATGAGTTGCGCCGCGTGCTGGCCGATAACCTGCTGGGGAGCTGGCTGCCTTCTTCAAACGAGCAAGCACTAGCCCAGAAGCAGAAAATTGCCGAAAGCTTGCTAAAAGCGCTGCAAACCCGCGCGGGGGTTCATGGCGAACTGCTCGAGCGCCTGCTGCCCGCCCGCGAAGATCTGCGCCGCCTCTACTTGCAGCAGTTCGAGGTTCAGCCCACGACCAGCGTTACCAGCAGCGGCGCGACTGCTCCGGCTCTGACCGAGACTTTTGGTATTGGGATCAGCATCGACCTGTTCAGCGATGAACCGCTGGATGCGCCAGTCGAGGAGCAGCACGCCAGCCAGCAGCCTGCCGCCGACACCGACTTTGCGCGCCAAACCCAGCACTATTGGATTAACCACCTACGCAATCTGCCGGACAATGCGCCGCTGGTGGATCTGCTCGGCATCGGCAAGCCGGGAGTCGAAATGTTGGTGGAAGAGGTGATCACCGCCGGGGTGCGGATGGACGTCGCGGGCATGCTGTCTGGCGTGCTGGAAGAGACTCAGCAATCCGTGGCGGCCAGCGAAAGTCAGGCCGATCGGCAGGTGTCACGCGTGCTGACGGTGATGGGTGACTTTGTGGCTTGGCTCGGCTTCTTGCAGATTGAAGAGTCGCAGCGCCCGGACAGCCGCATTAACCGTGGCCACAAAATCTTCGCCAAGCCGCCGAAAAACTGGAGCAGCTCCCAGCGTTTAACCAAGCTGACGTTGACCCCGGCCAATAACACCGCGTTCTATATTTATGACTGGCTAGTGGCGCTCAATGACGTGATTATCCAAAACGCCGGATATTCCGCCGGACGCGAAATTCCGCTGGCGCAGCGCGAGAAGCTGGGAGAAATTTTGCAGCAGATACGCGGCGACTAGCCGGACCCCTGAGTGACAAAAGGCCTGCTTTCATCAAGCAGGCCTTTTTCATTATTAACGCTGGCGATGTGGTCATCTGTTGCCGCTGACGTTAAGGTCCTAACCTTGAAGATAGGCAATGAGTGGTATAAGTAACAATAAAATCTTGCAGGGCAATTAATGAGTGCTATAAGTGACAAAAATTGAGTTTCCATGAGTTAACGAGTACTCTACTACTCATAAGACTTTCTGGGGATCCGTATGGAATATTTAACGCTACAAGCTTTCCTGCAAAATCAATGGGTGGATATGGCGCACATCACCTTCCCCGAAAGCGAAGACAACGCCTTTCGAGTCACTGAACTCCATTATGATTCGGACTATGCCGTTGAAAATCTCGGCCGCGATGATAATCACGCGGTGTCACTGAATCACCCTGTTTCTCTGTTCTTTGAGAACGACGGGCCACGCGGCTGGCTGAAATTCCTTGATGATATTATTCCAAGCGGTGCCAGCAGGCGCTATTGGGCAAACTATCTGGATCTTGAAGGCATGGCGGCCGACCAGCAGGATTTCGTATTACTGCGCCACGGCACCATGTCGCCGGTCGGCAATTTGAGAATTAAAGAGTCGCTCCCCGACTATCATCCTCAGGCTGAACAGCTTTTTTTCACCCTCGATGATGTGAAAAATAGAGCCTCAGATTTTCTGGATTATGCCCAGCAGCGTGGAGCTGCCGCCGGGGGGGCGACAGGCGCGGGCGGCGAAGCACCAAAACTGTTACTAAGATGCAGCCAGCATGGTCAAATCTGGATTGATACCTACCAGAACGATTCACTCAATCGAGATACACACTATCTGGTGAAATTCCCGCGCGGCAGCCGTAGTGAGGTTGACTGCAATATTCTGCGGGCAGAGTTCCATTTCTACCACGAACTTGCGGCAATGGGTTTTGATACCATCCCAACTCAGCATATGCGTCTTGAGGAAGGCCTGAACTACCCTTCTTTATGGCTACCCAGATTTGATATTTGCTTTGCAGATGATAGCCACATCAAACGCTTTGGCATGGAGTCAGTCTATTCAGTATTAAGAAAAGCGCCCGGCACGACGCTGTATCATGAGGAAGCCATCAGGGCTCTAATCCATAAAATCACCCACAGCGACACCGTGATTGAACAGGGTTTTGACTTTGATATTCCCGCCTTTGTGATTGAATGGGTGCGCCGCGATTTACTCAATATTATCTTTGGCAATAGTGATAACCATGGGCGTAACACGTCACTGCTCAAGGATGAACACAGCATTCGTCTGGCGCCGATATACGATTTCGCCCCGATGAAAGCTGACCCCGAAGGAATAGCCCGAACCACTAAATGGACCGCCCCATTAGAAATCGGTGGTGAGTATGATTTTGCGGGTATAGCTGCAGCGCTTGATGACCTTGTTCCGGCAGAAAGGCTATTAGATGCTTTGAGGGAAACGGCTCAACAGCTCCTCGGCCTTAAAGCAAGATTGGTGGACAGAGGCGTGCCTGAGCAGATTATTAACATGCCGGGGATCGGCTTTGACTTTATCGCTGAAAAATTGCGTCGTTGGGGGCTGCTATGAAAGGTCATGAATCGGCCCCGGTCTCGGCGAAAGAGACCATTCGCAAAATTCGGGAAAGGCAGAAGCTGTTGCAAAATGCCTCAGATTCTCCGGTCGAAAAGCCAGCAACGATGGCAGAGAGTTCCTCGCGTACTCCTACTCGGCAAAGAGTATCTAAAAGCTCAACAGCTGTAAGCACTCAGGACCGGCAAGCCGTGATGCATGGCATCATTAAACAGCTGCTATTGGGCGAGTTAACACAGGGCGGTGCGTTGAAAAAGTTGCGGATCGAGGTGTTGAACCTGAAGCAGGATGCTTATGCAAAATTGGTTGCTGTCTCAAGGAAAACCTTGTCAGACATCGAGAACGACAAAGGGAATTATACCTCGGACATCATCAACAAATTGTTCAAGCCGTTTGGCCTGCAAGTTGGGTTGGTGCCGGTCTCCAAACAGCTGTTAAGCACGCTGTTAAAGTAATGTTCAGCCATGCTTCAAAATAAAAATCTGATATTGGGTTTAGTCAAAGACCTTCCCGCTGATCGTATGCCTGCTGGGCTTTGGTAACTTCTGCAAGACTATTTTGTGTCCACTCAAACAGAGCAAAAAAGGGTTTCTCCAGCGTGCGGCCCAACGGAGTGACGCTGTAGATCACCGCCACGGGCGAAACCGGTAACACTTCGCGAACCAAGATCCCACTGCGCTCAAGCTTTCTCAGGCATTGAGTGAGGGTTTTCTGCGTGATCCCATCAAGACGACGTTTTATCTCATTGAAACGCAATGGTCCTTTGGATAATGCGCACAGCACAACGATGGACCATTTATCCGTGATCTGTTCTAACAACAGGCGCGTAGTACAAGCCCTTTGGATTTCATCATCGTTCATTTTGGTCATCGTGGTTCCTTTTTGGGTACCTAATACCTTTAAAGTGCCTAATTGATATTAAGTATACATTCGATACTATCAAGCTCCAACCTACCCGGAGTCCGCATCATGCCTTCATCAAAGTTAGACGCGCTTTTCCAGCCATTAACCATAAAATCACTGCATTTGAACAACCGCATCGTGATGGCTCCCATGACCCGTAAATTTTCTCCACAGGGTGTGCCGGGTGAGGATGTCGCGCAATATTATCGTCGACGCGCGGAGAATGACGTTGGGCTGATTATTTCGGAAGGCACGGCGATTAATCGTCCCGCCGCAAGAAATGAACAAGGAGTGCCTTTTTTCTATGGCGATGCCCCATTAACGGGATGGAAAAATGTGATAGAAGAGGTTCACGCTGCGGGTGGGAAAATGGGCCCGCAGCTGTGGCACGTGGGGGCAATGGCCGGCGTCGACAGCGATGCAACGGCGGATAATCCGGCAGAAAGTCCGTCTGGCCTCCTTGCTCCCAAAATATCTCACGGCGTAACCATGTCCGAAGAGGATATTGCCGATACCATTGCCGCATTTAGTCAGGGGATGGTTGACGCCAAGCGGCTAGGCTTCGACACCGTCGAGATCCATGGCGCGAGCGGCTATCTGTTGGATCAGTTCTTTTGGGCGGAGACTAACCTGCGTACCGACGCCTATGGTGGAGCCACCCTTAAACAACGCACCCGCTTTGCTGCCGAAGTGGTCGAGAGTATGCGTAAAGCCGTCGGTTCCGATTTCCCCATTATTTTGCGTCTCAGTCAGTGGAAAATTAACTACTACGATGTCCGTATGGCCGATACACCGGATGCTATGTCTAAATGGTTGATGCCGCTGGTCGAGGCGGGTGTGGATATTCTCCACTGTTCCCAGCGTCGCTTCTGGGAACCTGAATTCCCGCAGATTGATGGCAAAGAGGGGCTGAATTTTGCTGGCTGGGCGAAGAAACTGACCGGTGCCACAACCATCAGCGTGGGTTCTGTCGGCTTATCCGGTGAATTTACCTCTTCCTTTGCTGGCGAAAGTGTACGCCCTGCCAGTCTGGACAATTTGGTACAGCGACTTGAGAAGGATGAGTTTGATCTTATCGCGGTAGGCCGTGCCCTGTTGGGTGATCCGCAGTGGGTGCGCAAAGTGCGTGAGGGTAATACCGAAGGCCTAAGAGATTTCAACGTGTCAGAACTGTCGACTCTTTTCTAGAAATTAACACGCCCGGTCATTGATGGCCGGGCGTCGTTACGCGGAGTCTTAATCTAGGGTCTTATCTACGCAGAGAACTTAGCTACACATGCAGCCGCTGCGTTCTGGCTGACTGTGCAGTGTTTTGCGCCAGTCCCCCGGCGTTTGACCGAATTGACGTTTAAAACTGCGGTTGAAGGACTGCTGGGAATCGAAGCCCAGAGAGATAGCCACATTGACGATGGGCTCGCCGCTGTTCGCCAGTCGCTCGGCAGAAATATTTAATTTTTTCGCACGAATATATTCGCCTAACGCCGAGCCGGTATGCTCTTTAAACATCCGTTGCAGATACCATTTTGAGTACCCTGCTCGCTCGGCGACGGTGTTGATATCCAGTCGCTCTTCCAGATTCTTGTCGATCCAGTCAGTTAAATCGTGAATAAAATCAGCCGTTTTCATGTTATTTCTCCCGTCTCTCTGACGAAATGTAGTTTCTGGTCTGTTTTTAGACTGACGGGATTTGCGGATAAATGCAAGTATTATTGTTGCATTAAATCTTCGCTTTTCCTCCGTGACCGACTTCACAGATATCCGCTTTTGAAAACAGCACATAAAGTGCAACAGTAATTCTTGCTCTTTGTTAGGGACCTCCCTACAATCCCCCCGACTTAATGTATCTTTCATTGATACTTTAAATTTAGCAACACCTCTTTTCTCGCTGCAAAATTGTGTCATTGAACGACGCAAATCGGACAAAAGCCCGCTCAGGCAAAGGACGTTACCCGGATGACAGGATCCGGTTGTATTGCCTGACTGAGCTTACTCACTGGAAATAAAAATAATGGCAAGTCTGCAAAACCCAATGGTTAAACGGGGCCGCTCACTTCGCGCGCCTCTGCTCGCACTGCAACTCTCTTTGGTTGCGATCTTGGTCACGGTTCTCACTGCTTGCGACAACAGCACAGCAAAAAATGGCCCGCCTCCCCCTCCGGGCGTTAGCGTGGCGGATGTCGTCGTCAAAAAGATTAACCAATGGGATGATTTTAACGGCCGTATTGAAGCCGTACAGAGTGTGCAACTGCGCCCGCGCGTATCGGGTTATATCGATAAAGTGAATTACACCGAAGGTCAGGAAGTTAAAAAAGGCCAGGTTCTGTTCACCATCGATGACCGCACCTATCGCGCCGCCCGCGAACAGGCTCAGGCCGAGCTGGTTCACGCGCGCAATCAGGCGAATCTGACCCGCAGCGAGTCAGGCCGTACTGAGAAATTGATTGGCACTCAGGCCGTCTCTACCGAGATCTGGGAGCAGCGTAAAGCCGCCGCGTCGCAAGCGCAGTCCGACGTTCTTGCCGCGCAGGCCCAGTTGGATGTTGCTCAGTTAAATCTCGACTTCACGCAGGTCACCGCGCCAATCGATGGCCGCGCCAGCCGCGCCATGATAACCGTGGGTAACCTTGTGACTGCCGGTGACAGCGCGAGCGTGCTCACCACGCTGGTGTCACTCGACAAAGTCTACGTTTACTTCGATGTAGATGAAGCCACTTTCCTGCGTTATCAGTCACTTGCTCGTGATGGTCAGCATATTGCCGCGCCGGGAACCCAGTTGCAGGTCAACGTTGGTCTGGCGGGTGAACAGGGTTATCCGCACACCGGCTATGTCGATTTCACCGACAACCAGCTGAACTCCGGTACCGGGACTATTCGTATGCGCGCCGTGCTCGATAACAGCGAACGCCGCTTCACGCCGGGGCTGTTTGCTCGTGTGCAAATGCCGGGCAGCCCGCAGTTTGACGCGGTGCTGATCAACGATAAAGCCGTGCTGACCGACCAAGACCGCAAGTTTGTCTATGTGCTTGATAAAGATGGCAAGGCGCAGCGTCGCGATGTCGAATTGGGCCGTCAGTATTCAGGTCTGCGTATTGTGCAAAAAGGTTTAGTCAGCGGTGACAAAGTCATCGTCGATGGTGTGCAAAAGGTGTTTATGCCGGGCATGCCGGTGAATGCCAAGACGATTGATATGGCTTCAACTGTCGCTTCTAACTAAGCCCTGAAAGAGAATCCTGAATTATGGACTTTTCCCGCTTTTTCATCGACAGACCGATTTTTGCCGCGGTTCTGTCGATCCTGATTTTTGTTGGTGGCTTAATCTCCATCCCGCTTCTGCCGATCAGTGAATACCCGGACGTGGTACCGCCGAGCGTGCAGGTGCGCGCCGTGTATCCGGGTGCTAACCCGAAAGTGATCGCCGACACCGTGGCTACACCACTGGAAGAGTCGATCAACGGCGTTGAGAACATGATGTACATGAAATCTGTTGCTGGCTCTGACGGCGTGCTTGTCACCACCGTGACTTTCCGCCCGGGTACAGACCCGGATCAGGCGCAGGTTCAGGTGCAAAACCGCGTGTCTCAGGCGCAGGCCAGATTGCCGCAGGACGTTATTCGCCAAGGGATCACCACCCAGAAGCAGTCGCCAACGCTGACGCTGGTGGTGCATCTGTTCTCCCCTTCCGGCAAGTACGACTCGCTGTATCTGAGTAACTACGCCACGCTGAAAGTGAAAGATGAGCTGGCGCGTCTGCCGGGCGTTGGTCAGGTACAAATTTTCGGTGCCGGTGAGTACGCGATGCGCGTCTGGCTTGACCCGAACAAAGTGGCGTCGCGCGGCTTAACGGCTTCAGACGTGGTCAACGCAATGCGCGAGCAGAACGTTCAGGTCTCTGCCGGTCAGCTTGGCGCAGAGCCGATGCCGACCAAAAGCGACTATCTGCTGTCGATTAACGCCCAAGGCCGTCTGCAAAACGAAGAAGAGTTCGGCAATATCATCCTGAAAACCAGCGATGATGGCACCGTGGTGCGCCTGCGCGACGTGGCTCGCATTGAGATGGGCTCGGGCAACTACGCGCTACGTTCCCAGTTGAACAACAAAGATGCGGTGGGGATTGGTATCTTCCAAGCGCCGGGCGCCAACGCCATTAACCTTTCTGACGCCGTGCGCGACAAAATGGCCGAGCTGGCAACGCGTTTCCCAGAAGGCATGACCTGGAAAGCGCCTTACGACCCAACCGTGTTTGTGCGTGACTCCATCAGCGCCGTCGTCCATACGCTGCTGGAAGCCGTGCTGCTGGTCGTGCTGGTGGTTATTCTGTTCCTGCAAACCTGGCGTGCGTCGATCATCCCACTGCTGGCGGTGCCTATTTCGGTGGTCGGTACCTTTAGCGTGCTCTATCTACTCGGTTTCTCGCTCAACACGCTAAGCCTATTCGGGCTGGTGTTGGCGATAGGGATCGTGGTGGATGATGCCATTGTGGTGGTGGAAAACGTCGAGAGGAACATAGAGGAAGGACTCTCGCCGCTGGCCGCTGCTCATCAGGCGATGCGCGAAGTGTCTGGGCCGATTATTGCCATTGCCTTGGTGCTCTGCGCGGTATTCGTGCCGATGGCCTTCTTGTCCGGCGTGACCGGCCAGTTCTATAAGCAGTTTGCGGTCACCATTGCCATTTCAACCGTGATTTCCGCGATCAACTCCCTGACGCTCTCCCCGGCGTTGGCGGCGCTGTTGCTTAAACCTCACGGCGCGAAGAAAGATGTTCCGACGCGAATCATCGATCGCCTGTTCGGCTGGCTGTTCCGTCCGTTCAACCGTTTCTTCCATAAAAGTTCTGAACGCTATCAGGGCGCGGTTTCCCGTACGCTTCACCGTCGTGGCTCAGTGTTCGTGGTTTACCTGCTGCTGCTGTGCGGCGCGGCCTTTATGTTCAAACTGGTGCCGGGTGGTTTTATTCCGACCCAAGACAAGATGTACCTGATTGGCGGCGTGAAGATGCCAGAAGGTGCCTCCCTTGAGCGTACGGATGCGATGATCCGCAAGATGAGTGAGATTGGGTTGAGCGTGGACGGCGTGAGTGATTCAGTCGCCTTCCCCGGCCTGAATGCGCTGCAATTCACCAATACCCCGAATACCGGTACGGTGTTCTTTGCCTTGAAACCGCTGAATGAGCGCACCCGCACCGCGGCGGCGATCAATGCGGAAATCAATGCCAAGATTTCGCAGCTTCAGGAAGGTTTTGCCTTCTCTATTATGCCACCGCCAATTCTTGGTTTAGGTCAGGGTTCCGGCTATTCACTGTATATTCAAGACCGCGCGGGTCTGGGCTATGGTGCGTTGCAAACCGCGATCAATACCATGTCCGGCGGCATCATGCAGACCCACGGCATGGGCTTCCCGATTTCGTCTTATCAGGCCAACGTTCCACAGCTGGATGCCAAGATTGATCGTGATAAAGCCAAGGCTCAGGGCGTGTCGCTGGATGATTTATTCAGCACGCTGCAAACTTACCTCGGTTCGACCTACGTTAACGACTTCAACCGCTACGGCCGTACTTATAAAGTGATGGCGCAGGCCGATGGTCCATATCGTCAAACGATTGAAGATATCTCCAACCTGCGCACCCGCAATGACAAAGGTGAAATGGTGCCGATTGGCAGCATGGTGAACATCACCACCACTTATGGCCCAGACCCGGTGATTCGTTATAACGGCTTCCCGGCGGCGGACATTATTGGTGATGCCGATCCGCGCGTGTTGTCTTCGACCGAAGCCATGACCAAGGTGAGCGAGCTTGCGGATAAAGTCTTGCCGAACGGCATGAATATCCAATGGACTGACCTGAGTTATCAGCAATCAACGCAGGGCCACGCGGCGCTGATCGTCTTCCCGGTAGCCATCCTGTTGGCGTTCCTGGTGCTGGCGGCGCTGTATGAAAGCTGGACATTGCCACTGGCGGTCATTCTGATCGTGCCGATGACCATGCTCTCGGCGCTGTTTGGCGTGTGGCTCACCGGCGGGGACAATAACGTCTTCGTGCAGGTTGGGCTGGTGGTGTTGATGGGGCTGGCCTGTAAGAACGCCATTCTTATCGTCGAGTTCGCCCGTGAGCTGGAAATGCAAGGCAGAGGGATTGTCGAAGCGGCGCTTGAGGCGTGTCGCCTGCGTCTGCGCCCTATCGTCATGACCTCGATTGCCTTTATCGCGGGGACTATTCCGCTGATTCTCGGCCACGGCGCGGGTGCGGAAGTGCGCGGAGTCACGGGTATTACCGTGTTCTCCGGCATGCTGGGGGTAACCCTGTTCGGCCTGTTCCTGACTCCTGTGTTCTACGTGGCCTTGCGCCGACTGGTAACACGTAAAGAGCGTGAAGAAACCGTGACTGCCTGAAGGTAAATAGCAGAAAGCAAAAAGGCCGGGTTAATAACCCGGCCTTTTTTATGGCTCAGTTTCAAACAACACTGAGCACTGGTTCTCAATGAGAGCTGCCTTAGCTTATTTCTCGGCAGAGGCTTCTTGATCCTGTTCCGTACAGGCGTTTTTCTTATCGCTGCACCAGCTGCGAGTGTCATTGCACTCAAACTCACTCAGCGCGTCGGCTACGGTGTGGCGAGCCAGCACGGCCAGAGAAGCTTCTTCAGCTTCGCTGACTACCGATTTGAAGTACCAGCAGGCGTTGGCGCTCACCAAGCATTTAGCCTCCACCGCCGGGCGTGAAGCCCAGATGCGTTTGTCATCAATCACGGCGGTGTAAATGTCCCGCAGGGTGATTTGATCCGTCGGGCGACCGAGAGTAATGCAGCCGGTACGGCCAAGCGTCGAGACAATAATGCCGTTACGCGTTAGCGGAACCATCAACTTGCGAATAAAACTGGGGTTAGCTTCCAGAACCTTAGCCAAAACCGCACTGGTTGCGCGTACGCCGGTTTTTTCGGCTACGGCGACGCTGAGTACCATTTGCATTGCAGTCGGAAAGCGAAAATCTAACATGTCATTGTCCTGAGCGACGAAGTTCTAAAAGTATATTGGCTTTAGTCAAATACGCCAAAATGCTGAACGTCAATTGGACAATAATATAACAAACACTACTGCAATATTGAAGTTTAGCGCCCTCGGAGCGCACAGATAGACTATGTTTCAGACGTTTTCACCCTCGCCACGCACATAAGTTCTATACAGTAGTCATTGTTAATTCAGGCTAAAGGATGACAACTTGGTACTTTAGGACCTTCGCGTGATAAACGCACAAATGGCTTACTGCGGCTAGGGTTGTTGCGGGGGTAAGGATTCGCTGAGTTACATTTTCTGTGCCAACCAAGTTGTCAGCGGCGATAGGTTAGATAGCAATAAATGCGCTTTTCACAAAAGCAGGAGTGAAAATCAGAAAATGGTTGTTCTAAATTTTTAGCCGACTGATAAAATGAGACATCCATCACACTTATGACGCCCCAATGTACAAAACTATAATCTTCGTTTGCTCCGCCTGCTTGTTGTTAAAATTAGTCATGGATTGGCAGGTTATTCTGCAAGTCGCTGATAACTAATCATTGCATCAATCAATCCCATAATCCAAGCATCTTAAAATCTCAGGATTATGGGATTTTTGAATCCTATAATTACCTAATCATAAAATCTCAAGATTTAATGATTCGTCGCCTGATAAATCGCCGTCACGGCCTCTTGGTTAGCATTTAACACCTCATCCAGCGACATCTTCCCTTCCAGAAGTGCCGAGATATTCTTACCCACTGCATCCCCCATCTGATCAAAGCCCGGAATACTGACATATTGCACGCCCTGATAAGGTACCGGGAACAGCGTTGGCTGCTCGGGGGTGGCGGTTTCCAAGGCCTGTTTCACCCTTGCCGCGTAAGGAGCCAGCTTTAGATAATGTGGTTCGGCATAAGTCGAGTAACGGCTGCCGGGAGGAATTGCGCCCCAACCTACCGTCTGCGCCACTTGCTGAATATAAGCGGGTGACGTCGCCCACGTAATGAAGGCCTGCGCCTGTGCTTTTTGGTTGCTGCTTTGCGGCACGGCCAGCGACCAAGCCCAAAGCCAGTGCGAACCGTTAGCGGAAATCGCCACCGGAGCTGGCGCAAAGTCGACCTTATCCGCCACCATCGAGATTTGCGGATTGGTCACCATGCCCGCCGCCACCGTACTATCGACCCACATCGCACATTTACCCTGTGAAAATAGCTTCAGGTTTTGCCCAAAGCTGTTCGACTTAGCGTCCGGCGGGCCATAATTTTGCTGCAGAAAAACGTAATCTTTTAAGACGTTACGCCATTCATCGCTATCCAGATGGGGTTTCCAGTCAGCGTCGAACCACTCCGCCCCATAGGCATTGGCCATGGTAGTCACCAACGCGACGTTGTCTCCCCAGCCCGCCAAACCGCGCAGGCAGAGTCCGTAAACGCCTTGTGATTTATCCGTCAGCTGAGCAGCCAGATTTTTAATTTCATCCCAGCTTGGGTTGTCTGGCATGGTCAGATGTTTGGCCGCGAACAGGTCTTTGCGGTAATAAGTCATGCTGCTTTCACCATAGAAAGGCAAGGCGTAGAGCCTGTCCTGCCATGATAAAGCGCTGCGAATGGGCTTGAGTAAGTCGTCAACGTGGTAATCAGCGGGCAAGTTATCCAGCGGCGTTAGCCAACCTTTTTGCCCCCACAGCGGGACTTCATAAGTGCCTACGGTTATCACGTCGAAGTTGGCCTTGCCGCTGCTCATGTCACTCAGCACCTGCTTGCGCAGTTCTCCGTCATCCATCACGTGCCACTCAAGCTTGATATCAGGATGAGCCTGCTCATAACTGCTTGAAAGCTGCTGCATGATGGTCATGTCACCATTGGCGATGGTGGCGATTTTCAAGGTGGTCACAGCATGAGCATTCAGGCTAAACGCCGCTAACGTCGGAGATAACACCCATTTTAACCATTTGAAATCAAGCATTAACCGGCTCCAGCGTAACAGGGGGCGCGGTCTTGACTGGTTCAATAACCGGCTGCTTACTCTCTTCAATTTGCGCGGTGGTCGGCGCTTTCTTTAAATGGAAGAATGCCATTTTCTCCCCCAATTTACTGGCATGGGCATTTACCGTCTGACTAGCGGCAGTAGCCTCTTCAACCAGCGCCTCGTTTTGCTGGACGGCACTTTCCATCTGCACAATGGCGACATTTACCTGCGTGATCCCGCTCGACTGTTGGTTGCTGGCTACGGCAATTTCAGCCACAAAATCCACGACTTTCACTAACCCCTCGTTGATTTCATTCAGGGTTTCACCTGAGCGCAGCACCAGTTTGCTGCCGACATCCACTTTGCTGACGCTGGCCTGAATCAGGGTTTTAATCTCCTGCGCTGCTTTCGCCGATCGCTGCGCCAGTTGGCGAACCTCAGAGGCTACCACGGCAAATCCCCTGCCCTGCTCGCCGGCGCGGGCAGCTTCAACCGCCGCATTCAGCGCCAGCAGGTTTGTCTGGAAGGCAATTTCATCAATAACGCGGTTAATATCGCCAATCTTCTTGCTCGACTGCTCAATCTCTTGCATCGCCGTGACAGCGTCACTTAATACCGCACTGCCCTTTTGAGCATGTTGGCGCACGTTTTGGACTAACTGGCTGGCCTGAGAAGCATTGTCAGCATTGAATTTCACCGTCGCCGTCATCTGCTCCATGCTGGCTGCGGTTTGTTCTAGAGAGCTTGCCTGCGAATGCGTGCGGGCCGACAAATCATGATTTCCCTCGGCCATCTGTTCTGCCGCCTGGCTTAGTGCCTGAGCGCTCTCTCCCACATCACGTACTATTGATGAAAGACGGGCGTCCATTTGCGCCAGCGCCTGCATCAATCCGCCCATCTCATCCCGTGGGATATCGCCGATGTGGTGATTCAAACCACCTGCCGATATCGATTCGGCAAGGCGTTTAGCCCGGCGGATAGCCGCCGTCAGTGAGCGAATTAACAAGCCTCCGGCAATTAAGGCAATCAGTATCCCAGCGGCGAGAATGCCTAACATACTGTTGCGCATAGTGTTAAAGGCATTAGAGCTTGCGCTGTAGTTGGCTTCGGCCTGCTGGCGCATCAGGTTATCCAGCGCATCGATGTCTTTTTGCAGAGCAAGGCTGCCCGAACGCAGGCGGGTTTCAATAATCACTAAAGCCCCGGAGGGGTTGCCGGAGGATAGCAGAGTACCCGCGTCACTCAACGCGACCTGATAGTTTGACAGGTCTTTGAGGAAGGTTTGGCGCAAAGAAGCACTGCCAGAAACCGTCGGCGTTGTCTGATAAGCCTTCTGCTCGGTGACGATTTGTTTGCGGTAGGTGTCGATTTGTTGCATCCGCTGGCTCACTTCATCGCTATCGGTCCAGTAGCGCAGCGTTTCAAACAGGGTGGCGGACTGAAGCTGTGTCAATCGATAAAGCTTGGCGGAGTGTTGCAGAGGAAGTAGTTCGGTACGGTAAGTGGATATGGCTCTCTGGTCGGCTGCGCGTAATCCGATGATCCCCCACCCTGTGGTGATTGCTAGCAAAATACACAGCAAACTGACGATGCCGATCAGTCGCGTGCGAATGGTGAATCGCATAACTCACTCCATAACCTAAGATAAAAGCGATTAATCTGCGGGCTGTCGACACTCTAAACCCAGCGTAATGTCACCACCCAGAGAACAACTTATCGGCAGTTAATGGGTAAACTTTATGCAGCGGTATAAATATTTGGCATGCTCATTAGACTGCAAATCTCATAATCCAAGAATCTAATGATTACAGAATCCTATGATTTACTGAAGTTTCAGATTTAGAAATCGTTGAATCATGAGATGTGAAGATTCTAAAATCTCATAATCCTTACATCCCAGAATCACCAAATCACAGGCAGTAGAATTTAGCTCATTCCTGCTAATCCCTCCCCTCCCCCGCCATCAATACACGGAGAAATCACCTTTAACTCATTGATTTAATATCAATGATTATAGGATTATGTAATCACTAGATTCCAATATCCCAAGATTAGATGTGCACCACTCAACCTCACATGATTCTGAAATCCTATACTCCTATAATCCATGGATTATAGGATAACTAATCATGAGATTTAAGGATTTAAGGATTTAAGGATTTAAGGATTTAAGGATTCTAAAATCATAGGATTCAGTAATTTTATTTTAGAAGGAGAATCGCATGTTTCATATTTCGGATAGGTGTAATCCTGGAATCTTATGATTCTAGAATGAAAGGATTCCAAGATTGCATGACGATAGTAGCTCAAGATCGTGGAATCTTAGAATCTCATAAAGCTGGGATTTAGATGATGCTGGAATCCTGAAATTCTATAATCCTAAGGCCCTGAGATTCTAGGATGAGATAATCACAAGATTGTATAATCGTAAGATATCGTGAACCCTAAATCATGCAATCTTAGAATCCTAGGATTATGCAATCATGGGATTTCAAAATCCGGAGATATTGAAATCCTCGCCGTCGAACATTATAGTATCCCGTACTCATGAGATTCATGGATTTCATAATCACAGAATCCTGAGATTATATGATAAAGATAGCTTGAAATCTTATAATCCCAAGATTCAAAGATGCTGAAATCTCATGATCCCATCATCCATCATCAAGAGGTTGCAATGGCAGCGAAAATAATTTCCTTCCTGAACGGGAAGGGCGGGGTAGGGAAGACCACAACGTCCATTAACATCGCAACCTGTCTCGCCAGACAAGGACACAAAGTTGTGATGGTCGATACTGACCCACAAGGCAGCATCAGTAACTGGTATGACGAAAGCAAGTGCCAGTTCGACCTTGCAGAGGCAGCGTCGGAGAAAGAGGTCTATACCGTCAGAAAACAGCTGAAGGAGTATGACTACGTAGTGATTGACGGCGCAGCAGCCATTTCGGCAATTTCGTCCGCAGCGGTCATGGTAAGCGATTTGGTGTTAATTCCGGTTACTCCCTCACCTTTAGACTTTGCGGCCTGTGGCGCTATCCTGGCGGTCGTAGAAGCACGTGAAAACCTGCAACCCGTGATTGCGCGTTTTCTGATCACCAAGAAGGTAGCTTCGGCTAAAATGTTAGAAGTGTTGAAAGAGTCGATTGCCGACACTGGCGTGCCAGCACTCAGAACAGGCACCTCTCAGCGTCAGGTTTATGTCCGCACCATGATGGATGGCGGCACGGTATTCGATACCACTGACGGCAATGCGAAAGGGGAGATTGAAATTATGACTAAAGAGATCATGGAGTTGCTGAAATGAAAATGAAATTAGGCCAGCATCGGCAACTCAATACGGCGCTGGAAGCCGTATCTAAACCGCCATCCAGTGTCAAAAAGCTGCAAACCAATATCGATGAAGATCTGCATAAGCGCTTCAAGACCAGCTGCTTTTTGCAGGATCGTGAAATGAAAGATGTCCTGACCGAGCTGATCGAAGGCTGGTTGATCCATAACGAACGCGTTTAATCCCCGCTCGGCATGCTGATCAGCGATGGTCAGCATGATCTTCTCACTTCTTCGCCAACCTCCATCAGACGCCTGTTTTAGTGGAAGGATCCAAAGATCTAATAACTCTTTTGTTTCTTTTTAACTTTAAACCTTTCTCTTTAGAGCACTTTTTTCACTTTTATTATCATGAGGTTACACGCCTATATGTGGAGTGATTTCATGTCTCATGTGGAGATCATTCCTGTTGAATGTGGATCCTTTTCCTGTTCCAAGTGGAGTAATTTCCTGTTGATAACTTTCGGGAAATCATGATCTTACATATGTGGAGCAATTTCCTGTTGATAACTCAAGGCCGTTTCGGACTTTTAGTATTTTAGCAGGATCCTCGCCACTAAGCGTTATGAGTAAAAGGTTTAACTCCTCAGCAAGCAGGGGAGAGTGCGAAAGGTGGAGAAATTTCCTGTTGGTCTGCCCGTCCTTATGTGGAGACTTTTCCTGTTACCGCGTCACGGATGAGTCACTGACTTGAACAGCTGCAGTAATGGCTAAAGGTGGAGAGATTTCCTGTTACGGTTCTGGTTGCCTAATGTGGAAACTTTTCCTGTTCGCGCTGCAATACTTGCTCTTAAACCTCTGCCTTATACTTTTCACTAAATCATCCACTTATGGCCATTGTGACAGTGTCACATTGTTATATGTGGAAAGATTATCTGATCATTTAACATCTCAGCATACGTGGAGAGATTTCCTTTTAACAGGCGCGGATCCCTTATCAATAGGACTTTCCAAAAGGGGGCAGGGCGTTATGTGGAGAAATTTCCTGTTGCCGCAAACTCGGTTATATGTGGAAACTTTTCCTGCTGCTTGGTGAAGGCTAATGTGGAAAGATTTCCTGTGATGGGCATCGGCACAGCTAGAAACCGGTAAATAGCGGGATGAGAGCTGGATCACACAACCCAATAACCTTGGCGGAAGTTCATATGTGGAGAGATTTCCTGATCCAAACCGAAAGAAATCTCACATTGGGTTGCACGGCGAAGTGCGATCCTTATCGCTTAATGTGGAGGAATTTCCTGTTCGCTCTGCGTCACAAATCGCCAAGGATCTCATCTTGCGAGACATCTCGAAAAATCTTATGTGGAGAAATTTCCTGATCGCACTTTTTTGGAACCTACATAACGTAATGATATTAAAGAATTAATTAGTTAGTATTTTTGCTTTACGGCAGCAATTTATATGTGGAATAATTTGACTACATTCCACCTATGGATCCTGCGACATGGAACTCAATAAACTAACCGTTGTTCAGGGAAATGATCTTCTTGAGGGCGCTTATAGCGTTACGCTTGATGAGATGCGGTTACTCAATTTGGCTTTAGCCCAAATCGATAGCAGGAAACCACAGCCAGACACTCTTTACCGACTTTTCCCTCAGGATTATCAGCGGATCTATGGCGTGAATCCCACCAGCAGCCACAGACAGCTGCGCGAAGCCGCTGAAAGCTTGATGAAAAAGCCGGTTACTATCTACAAGCCGGATGCTAAAACCGGCAAGATCCGAACGGTTCAGCTCTCTTGGTTCTCGCGACTTGAGTATGTCAGTAGTGACGATCACAGCGCCGTCGTGCTGCGTTTCGGCCAAGACGTGGCGCCTTATCTCTATGAATTAAAGGAGTCTTTTACCAAACTTAATTTTGCCAACATTGCCAAGCTGGATACGCCGTTCTCGGTGCGACTGTATGGTTGGTTGATCAAAGCCAAGAACCTCTACGGCCGTCGCCCCGGCAAAGCCATTGAGGTGACACTGGATCTTAACTGGATGCGCGAGAAGGCCGGTTTAGCAGGCAAATACGAGGATTACCGCGACTTCCGCCAGAAGCTGCTGGAGCCGACGATCAACCGGATCAATGCCAATACCGACATCTCGGTGGTGTGGGAGCCGGTGAAGAGCGGCAGAACCGTGGTTTCGATTAAATTCGCCTACATGGACGAGTCCACGCCAGAGGCCACCAAGCCTATGCGACCACGCCTACCGCGCCGCCCACGCGCTGTAGCAGGCTCACAGCTAGAGGGGGAGTGGGCACGTCGCTGTATCGCCATATTCGAAGATTATCGAATTAAATTAGCTAATTACGATGCTGATGAGAAATCAGCGGTGCCGGATCTTCGCAAGCTGGCGGGCTGGTATAAGATTATTGGCGATAAGAACAAACAGAAAGAAGTGATGGCCGAAGTCGGTTCCCGCAGCAAAAAAACCGTCGCAAAGTGATGCCGCAGCAAACACAAAATCCGCTTTAATCTTCACGTAATTACGCGTAATTAACTTCTGAAGAACACCTTATTTTGGCGCTCTCCCTTAGGGAAGGGCGCTTTTAATATGGCTTACATGGTTAGTAAGTGCTTACTGGGTGAGAGCAGGAAATCATTCCATCTTTAGCACATCTGGGTGCTTTTCGGTGGCCGCTTCGTGGAAGATGTCGCCGAGGTAAGTGGCTATCTCATGCTCTTCTATAAAGTCAGGAATAGCGACCTGATGATTGAGCGAGTACTTCCGTTCGGGCAGCGCCACGTTAAAAACCTGCCAGCGGCCATCGACCTGCTTTACGCCCAACAGGCGGCCGAACACGTTGTAAATCATCATCTGCATACCCCTTGGTTACATTCCTCATTAATAGCTATTTTAGGCGCAAGTATAAGCTGCTGTATGGTTCAGCCTTACCAGCATAGTGCCAGTACAAATTTGCTATAAGCCATACTTTTTCGTTGTTAGACAAGCTTAAAACCCGACCTTACTCTTTGTCACGTTTTGTAAAAATTAATGCAAATACCTTGATGAGGAACGTCTTTTGGCAAAGTCTCTGCACGATTCTAAGACCCGCGGCCTGCCGCGTTTTACGCCACTGAAGTTGGCAGTGCTCTGTGGCTCTCTTTTATTCTCCTCTCTGTCTATTGCTGACGAGCAGTTAAAAGAAGGCATTACGCCTGCCACCGATGCTAGCCAAATTCCCGCTGCGGCTAAGTTACGCAAAGATACCGTGATCGCGGGTATCTCTGAACCTCAGGGTATTTTTAACCCTTACTTCTTCGTCAACGGTTGGGATGAAAACGTCACTAACGTGATCTTTGCCCGACTGATCGATTTAAACAGCCACGGCGAATCAGTCCCCGGTTTAGCCGAAAGCTGGACCGTCTCTCCTGATGGCAAAACCTACACCATCAAGCTGCACCCTAATCTGACCTTCAGCGAGGGATCGCCGTTAACCGCTGAAGACGTGGCGTTCACGCTGACCGTGCTTTATGACCCGAAATATGACGGTGATACCGACATTTCATTAGCCCATATCGTCGGCGGGGATGACTATAAAGCCGGTAAAGCAGATAGCGTTTCTGGCCTGAAAGTGATCGACCCGCAAACCCTGCAAGTCACCACCACGGAAGCGGGTGCGACGACGCTGCAAAAAATCGGCGGCCCGGTGCTGTCGAAAGCCTATTATGGCAAAGGCTACTCGCGCGGCAATCTCGACTATTTAAGAACCCTGCACGGCAAGCCGCTGGGCAATGGCCCTTATGTCTACGAGAAATACATCCCGGGGCAAGAGATCCGTTTCCACGCCAACACCCATTACTATAAAGGCGTGCCGCCAACGCCGCGCTTTATATATCGCGTGACCAACCCGTCGACCAACTTCCAGCTGTTCCAGACCGGTGACACCGACTACGACGCCTTTACCTCGCGCCCTGATGACATTGAACAACTCAAGCTGCTGGGCTTCGCCAACATCAACCTTTATGGTTCGAGCGATTACAGCAAAATTGAGTTCAACTTCCGCCGCCCGGCGCTGCAAGACGTCAAAGTCCGTCAAGCACTGATCTACGGTCTTGATCGCCAGAAATTGGTCGACGTGGTCTATCAGGGTTATGGCACCGTCGCCAACGAGCCTATCTCGCCAATCTCTTGGGCTTTTAACGCCGAAGGCGTGAACCAGTACAAATACGACGCTGCGCAGGCCAAAAAATTACTGGATGAAGCGGGCTGGAAAGTCGGCTCTGACGGCATTCGCGAGAAAGACGGTAAGCGCCTTGAGCTGACGCTGTTGGTCAGCAAGAAAGTGCTGAACGACGCGCTGATCCCAATTGCCAAAGAAAACTATCGCCAGATTGGCGTGCTGCTCAAACCTCAGGTGTTGGACTTCAACGCACTGATGTCCCAACGCAAAGCGGGCAACTACGATTTGGCCTCCTTTAGCACCAGCACGCTAAACGATCCGCACGACGGCGTATGGGATTTCTACAGCAAAGAAGCCGCCACTCAGGGGGGGTATAACAACCCGCAGGTGGATGAGCTGATCCATCAGGCCAATGCCGAATTGGACATTGAGAAACGTAAGCCGATTTACCATAAGTTGTATCAGGTGCTGGCGAACGATCCGCCGGTGATCTTGTTGGCAAACCGTAAAATTCTCTCGGCCAGTAGCGCACGGGTCACAGGCTTCAAACCGGATATCTACAACGGTCTGACGGGAAGCCTGCCGGATGTGAAAGTAGTTAAATAATCAGAAATAACGCCACTGCCGGTCTTTACCGGCAGTGGCAATGAGAACGTCATGAGAAATTTTATCCTGCGGCGATTGCTGCAAACCATCCCGATGCTGTTCCTCGCCTCGCTGTTGATCTTCATGCTATTTGCGTTCACTCCGGGCGATTTCATTGATGGCAACGTAACGCTCACGGCGCAGCGTGCCGCCGAACTCAAAGCGCTTTACGGCCTTGACCAACCCATGCTTACCCGCTATTTCCGTTGGCTGGGCCAGCTGCTGCAAGGCAACCTCGGTTTTTCGCTGCAATACCAAATCCCCGTCAGTCAGCTGCTCAACCAATATATCTGGAACTCTTTCCTGCTGGCCGCGATCTCCATGGTGCTCTATTGGGGCATCGCGCTGGCGGTAGGCATTGTTTCGGCGTTGAAACCCTATTCGCTGTTTGATCACGTGGTCAGCGTGGTGATTTTCGCCGCCATGTCTTTCCCCACCTTCTTCCTCTGTCTGCTGCTGATTAAATGGTTTGCGGTGGACTTACACTGGCTGCCGGTTGGCGGCATGACCAATACCGGCAGCGATGCCACCGGCTGGGCTTGGGTGATGCAGGTTGCCGCACATTTGATCCTGCCGGTACTGGCCTTGGTGATGTTGCAGGCGGGAAGCCTGACGCGCTACTTTCGCGCCAGCATGTTGGACGTTATCCGCATGGACTTCATCCGCACCGCCCGCGCCAAAGGGCTGCGCGAGAGAACGGTTATCTTCAAGCACGCGCTACGCAACGCGCTGTTGCCACTGATCACCCTGATGGGCTTTGAGCTGCCGGGGCTATTTTCGGGTGCAATCATCACCGAGAAGGTCTTTAACTGGCCGGGAGCCGGGCACATCAATATTGACTCACTGGCCGCCCGCGATTACCCGGTATTGATGGGTTTCACGCTGTTTTTGGCGGTGCTCACCATCCTTGGCAATCTGATCGCTGACGTGCTTTATGCCTGGGCTGATCCACGAATTCGGGTGAAGTCATAATGTTAAGTTCTCTGTTCTCCAGCCAGCGCCGCCTGCGAAAAGCACAGATCCCCGCGCTGGCGCAGGCCACGCCTTCGCCCCTTCATCAGGCGTGGAAAGCATTGCGCAGCAACCCGCTGGCGATGTTCTGTCTGATTCTGCTGGTGGTCATGGCGCTGTGGTGCGTGTTTGGCCCGATGTTCTCCCCTTGGCGCGATGAAGCCACCGACGCCCTGATGATCAACAAAGCCCCCAATGCCCAGCACTGGCTGGGTACTGACTTTTTGGGCCGTGATATCTACACCCGCTTGCTGCTGGCCGGGCGCATTTCACTGGTGATCGGCCTGCTGACCATGCTGCTGTCGGTGACGCTGGGCTATCTGCTCGGGGCGCTTTCCGGCTATGTCGGCGGGCTGACGGACAAAATCGTCATGCGCCTTGCCGACCTGATGATGACCATTCCCACTTTGCCTTTGCTGCTGGTGATGGGCGCGATGCTGTCCGAGCTGGATTTCTCGCCGGACTCGCGCATCTATATGGTCATCGTGATGCTTAGCCTGATCGAATGCCCGAAGCTGGCGCGTCTGGTGCGCGGGCAGATCCTCTCACTGCGCGAGCGCGAGTTTATGCTGGCGACGCAGGTGCTGGGGCTCTCTTCTCGCCGCCGCGTGTTCCGCCACTTGCTGCCAAACACCGTGCCTATTCTGGTGGTGATGGCGACCATGGCGGTGGCCAACGCCATTCTGATGGAGTCCGCGCTGAGCTACCTCGGTTTGGGCGTGGTGCCGCCGATGGCCTCGTGGGGCAACATGATGGACGCTGCCAACAGCCTGATCGACTTCCAGCGCCGCCCGTGGTTGTGGATGCCGCCGGGGATTGCCATCTTCCTCACCGTGATTGCGATTAACGTGCTGGGCGACGGGCTGCGTGACGCCTTAGACCCAAAAATGAAGCGGGGTTAACGCCATGACGCAACCTTTAGTCAGTTTTAACAACCTCTCGCTGTCATTTTCCAGCGAGCAGGGCAGAGTGCGCGCGGTGCAAGGCGTGAGTTTCGACGTGATGCCCGGCCAGACGGTCGGCGTGGTCGGTGAGTCCGGCTGCGGTAAAAGCGTCACCGCCATGTCTTTAATGGGCTTACTGCCGCCGCAGTCGGCGCGCATCGACTCCGGCGAGATCCTGTTCGAAGGCACCAATCTGCTGACGCTGCGGCCCTCCCGCATGGCGGATCTGCGCGGCAATCAGCTGGCAATGATTTTCCAAGAACCAATGAGCGCGTTAAACCCAGTGCTGACCATCGGTGAGCAGTTGGTGGAACCGTTGATTCGCCATCTTGGTGAGAGGCCAAAAGCCGCGTGGGCCAAGGCCGCGGCTCTGCTGACAGAAGTCGGCTTAGCCCGCGCGGAAAGCCTGATGGAGAGCTACCCGCACCAACTCTCTGGCGGCATGCTGCAACGCGTGATGATAGCCATGGCGCTGAGCTGCAAACCTAAATTGCTGATTGCCGACGAGCCGACCACCGCGCTGGACGTCACGGTGCAGGCGCAGATCCTCACCTTGCTGCGCGAGCAGGCCCAGCGCCAGCACATGGCGCTGATGCTCATCACCCACGACTTGGGCGTGATAGCCCAGATGGCCGACCACGTGGTGGTGATGTATGCCGGGAAAATTGTCGAGCAGGGGCCGACCGCCGACGTGCTGCGCAACCCGCTGCACCCTTATACCCAGGGGCTGATTGCCTCAAGGCCGGTACCCGGCGAACGCCGCCGCCGCTTGTATTCCATCCCCGGTCAGGTGCCTAGCCTTACCGCGCTGCCGCCGTACTGCGCATTTACCGAGCGCTGCGCCAAAGCCACCGAACGCTGCCGTCAGGGGATCCCGCCATTGGTGGGTGATACCCGTCAGGCCGCCTGCTTCTACAGTGGTTTGCCAGCCAGCGGGCTTGCCACCGCGACGCCGTTAGAGGTACAGCCGTGAACACAGAATATCTGGTCGAAGTGCAAGACCTTAAAAAGCATTTTCCGATTCAAAATGGCCTATTCGGGCAGGTGACCGGCCAGCTTCGTGCCGTGGACGGCGTGAGTTTCAACATCCGCAAAGGCTCTATCTTTGGGCTGGTGGGAGAGTCGGGGAGTGGCAAAACCACCGTCGGCAGAACCCTGCTCGGTTTATATGAGAAGACGGCGGGCAGCGTGAAGTTTCGCGGCGAAGACCTTTCGGCGTTGAAGCCCAAACAGCTAAAAGCCCTGCGGCCGAAAATTCAGCTGGTATTTCAGGACCCCTATAGCTCGCTGAATCCGCGAATTCGGGTGGGCGATGCCATTGGTGAAGCGATGCTGGAACACAAGCTGTGCGCGCCGGGCGAGCTGCGCGGCAAAGTGCTGGAAGTGATGAAGATTTGCGGCTTATCCGAGCTGCATTACAACCGTTTTCCGCACGAGTTCTCCGGCGGCCAGCGCCAGCGTATTGGCATCGCTCGGGCACTTATCCTGCAACCTGACTTTATCATTGCCGATGAACCTATTTCGGCGCTGGACGTGTCGATTCAGGCGCAGATCATCAACCTGTTTTCGGATTTGCGTGATGACCACGGCGTCACCTTCCTGTTCATCTCCCACGACCTTGGGGTGGTGGAGCATCTGTGCGATGACGTGGCGGTGATGTACCTCGGGCAGATTGTCGAAACCGCTGACCGCGACACCCTGTTCCGCCAGCCGCTGCATCCTTACACTCAGGCTCTGCTGGCTGCGGTGCCGACCTTAGACCCCGGCAGCGTGCCAGTGGCGATGGCTAAAGGTGAGATCCCTGACCCGTCGCAGCCGCCGTCAGGCTGTCGCTTCAATACGCGCTGCCCGTTAGCTACCGAGCGCTGCCGCAAAGAAGTGCCCCAACTGCGCGCTATTGGCGGAGCGGGGCATCGAGTGGCCTGTCACTTAGTGTGAATCTTGGGATGCGATAATCTCAGGATTTTGTGATTCTGAGATTTTATCGCCTCTCACCACCAGCACATAGGTCAGTGTAAATGACAGCACCAGCGCGATGGTCACCCCCATCAGGATGTAGATAAAGTAAGGGCCGATGTAGGCCGGCAGGCTGAAAATGCTCGACAAAATATAGCCATACAGCCGCACGCCGAAGAAAGCGATGAAGGCCGAAGCAATCGAACTGCTGATGGTGGTGGCGATAAAGGCTTTCTTATAACGAGTCAGCACGCCAAACAGCGCTGGCTCGGTAATTCCCAGCAAGCCAGAGACAGCGGCGGAAACCACCAGCGTTTTCTCCTCGCGGGTTTTCACGTGGAAGTAGATGGCGAAGGTCGAACCGGCAATCGCCATGTTGGCCATGAACATCATTGGCATCAACATATCCCAGCCCTGATCGGTGAAGTTCTGCAAGGCAATCGGCGTCATGGCGTGGTGCATGCCGGTCAAAATTGCCACCGGCCGGATGGCACCCACAATAAAGCCCGCGAACACCGACGAGACGTCAAACAGCCCCTGAATGAAGAACGCCAGCAGCTTGCCGAGGTAAATGCCCGCCGGGCCAATCACAGACAGCGACACCAGCGCGGCGATAAACAGCGTCAGCGTTGGGGTGAAAACGGTCTTCAGCACGTCTGGCATAAACCTGTCTACCCAGCGGTGAATATAGCTGAGCGCCAGAACCGAGAAAATCACCGGGATCACGCTGGCTGAGTAGTTGAACACCGAGACCGGAATGACATCCATAAAGTAAATCGCATTGGCCGCGCCGGGCGTGTGGCTAGCCAACGCCTTGGCGGCGTCGATAAGCGTCGGGTACATCAAGCAGGCTGCTACCGCCGCGGCTAAATACTCATTGGTTTTAAAGATTTTTGCCGCAGATACCGCGAGGAAGAAGGGCAGGAAGTAAAACACCCCGCTGGCGATCAGGTCGATAACCATCACCGTGTCGCTCTTGGCTGAAATCACTTTCAGCGCGATCAGCCCGGCCAGCAGGCCTTTGATCATCCCCGCGCCCGCGATGGCCGGAACGATAGGGCCGAATACGCCGGAGACGGTATCCATAAACAGCGACACCAGCCCTTTACGCGCTTTCGGTTTATCGGTTTTTTCCAGCGTCACCGGCTTGAGATGGCTGACTATTTCTTCATACCACTCATTCACCTTCGGGCCGATGATGATCTGTACCTGCTCACTTTGGCTTTGCGCGCCTAATACGCCGGGCAGGGCTTTTATTTGCTGCCACGCCACTTTATTTTCATCAATCAGATCAAAACGCAGACGAGTCATGCAGTGCCAGACTTTATTAATATTTTCCGGCCCACCCACGAGTTGGATAATTTTCTGCATTGCTTCTGTTTTTGCCATAAAAGCCTCACTGCGAACAGTTATTATTATGAAATCAAAAATAATGTGGTGAATAGCATGGGATACTAATGTTCCCATTCTATAAAAACAAACCAATAAAACATGACTCAACTCACAAAACCACCGTTAAAGGCTGGGTTTGATAGGGGTTTAAGTCAATTGGTATGGTTTTTATAGGTCTTTAATGTGGAATGCCAAACCACTTAAAATGAATTAAATTTAAGGTTTACAACAGGGCTTAAAATAGGGTGAAATTAATTAAATTAGATTATTTCAATCCACCATGGTCACTCGAAAAATAGCTTTTACCGGCAATTTTATTCGAGCCGCCGAGGAATACATTATGCAACCCACCCTTATTACCAATATTGAATGTCAGATAACTCGCCCCGATCGCCATAATCTGGTGGTGGTGACCATTGAGACAGATAAAGGCATTCGCGGATTGGGTTGCGCAACTTTCCAGCAGCGCCCGCTGGCGGTAAAGCTGATGGTGGATGAGTACCTTAAGCCGCTGCTGATAGGCCGCGACGCCAACCATATTGAAGACCTGTGGCAGATGATGATGGTCAACGCTTACTGGCGCAACGGCCCGGTGATGAACAACGCCGTGGCGGGAATTGATATGGCGCTGTGGGACATTAAAGGCCAACTGGCGGATATGTCGCTTTACCAGCTGTTCGGTGGCAAATCCAAAGACGCCATCACCGCCTACAGCCACGCGGCCAGTGACACGCTGGAAGGATTATATGCCGAAGTGGATCGCCTGCTGGCGGAAGGCTATCGCCATATTCGCTGCCAACTGGGGTTTTATGGCGGCAACGCGCAGGATTTCCACAGTACCAAAAATCCGACCGAGGGCGCGTATTACGACCAAGATCAGTACATGGACAACACGCTGGCGATGTTCAAAGCGCTGCGCGAGAAATACGGCAATCGCTTCCATATCTTGCACGATGTCCACGAGCGCTTATTCCCGCAGCAGGCTTTGCAGTTCGCCAAACAGGTGGAAGCCTACCGTCCGTACTTCATTGAAGACATTCTGCCGCCGCACCAAAACGAATGGCTGGAGCAGATCCGCAATCAAACCGCCGTGCCGCTGGCGACCGGCGAACTGTTTAACAACCCGGCCGAGTGGAAAGATTTGGTGATCAATCGCCGCATTGATTTTATCCGCTGCCACGTCTCGCAGATTGGCGGCATCACCCCAGCCCTCAAGCTGGGTAGCTTTTGCCAAAGCTTCGGTGTGCGTCTCGCTTGGCACTGTCCGCCAGACATGACGCCCATCGGCGCGGCGGTCAATACTCATCTGAATATTCACCTGCATAACGCGGCGATTCAGGAGTTCGTGGCCTATCCGGCCAACACTCAGCGCGTGTTCCCGGACGCCGTGAAACCCGAAGGTGGATACTTCTACCCAATTGAAAAGGCAGGGATCGGCGTCGGTTTTGATGCTAAAGCCGCGGAGGAATTCCCGGTGGTCTATCGCCCACACGAATGGACCCAGAGCCGTTTGCCGAATGGCGCGATCCATACGCCGTAAAGCAGGGCGGTTAAAGGCGAGAGTGAGGGTCAAAACGCGGGAGGTTCAAGCCTGATGACTCTTCCTGCTGAAGCTATGGTTGATGGGCGATGGGCAATAATGATTCGGGTAATGTGCAGCGCTGAGATCGCCGCGTTAATACAGGCTTCGTTATCAAGATCGAGATGGCTGGTGGCCTCGTCCATAAAGAGGATGCTCGGGCGGCGAAACAAGGCTCGGGCAATCAGCAATCTCTGCTTCTGGCCTCCGGACAAACTTCCTCCCAGCTCACCTATTAAGGTTTCATAACCCATCGGCATGGCAATGATCTCTTCGTGAATATTGGCGTGCTGCGCGCACTCTTCAATCCACTGTTTATCAGCTGACGAGGTAAATCCGGCGATATTTTCCGCAATTGAACCGGCCAAAAGTTTATCGTCTTGCAACACACAGGCGATGCATTTGCGATAATTATTAATACCTATGGCATGTATATCTACGCCATCAACCCGCAGCGTTCCTGATGTCGGTACTAATAATCCGCACATCAATTTCATTAATGTTGTCTTGCCTATTCCCGACGGGCCGATTATTGCCACGCTTTCGCCGGAATGAATATTGAAACTCATATCCCTAATTAAGGGCTTTAAAATGTCGTCATATTGGTAAGACAGCTGGTGGACATCAAAGGAGAGCGCTTTTCCGGCATGAAAGAGGTTCTGGTTAGGCATCTGTTTTTCTTTATCAAAGAGCACGATGTCTGAGACCCTTTCGTTATGCAGGCTGAGCATTCGCAGGGCCAGCAGCATATCGATGAGGCTTGAGGCGCGCTCAGAGAACTGACCTCGGTAGGCGTTGAACGCCACAAACATGCCTAATGTCATCTGATTTTCAATCACCAGAGAGGCGCCTAGCCATAGAATAACCACCTGATCGAGGGTGGCAATCAGCGAGCTTATGCCGCCAAACAGCATATTCATTTTGGTGAGTTTAATATCGGCATTCACCGTATCGGCATTTAGGTTCATCCAAAATTGAGAGCGCGAACCCGCCAGATCCAGAGATTTAATGGTGCTGATGCTATATAAGGTTTCCATAAAATGAGAGTCAGTCTTGGCTCCTTTGACTAACTGCTCCTCAGAGAGTTGGCGATAATAGTTGTAGGTTGATAAACGTAAAATGATATAGAGGGTCGTGAAACCCAGTACCACCCAAACTAACCAGCCGCCATAAAACAGCATCATGATAAATACGCCAACGGTCATGATGGTATCGATAATGCTATTTACAATGCTGGTGGTGAAAGTGGTTCTAATAATTTCCAAAGAGCCAAACCGAGAATGAATATCCCCAAGTTTGCGTTTCTCAAAATAGGAGAGGGGAAGCTTGATTAAATGGTCAAAAACGCCCGCTACCCATTGGATATCAATAACCGCATCCATCACTATTGATGTCCACGACCTCAGCATTGAGATAGCCGTTCGGAACAAAATAAAAAATAGCAGCCCGATGCAAATCAGAGACAGCAGGTTGTGGTCACTGGCCAGAATCACGTGATCCATAATGAGCTGGGTGCCCACCGGCATGAGCAGGTTAATGCTTTCAATCACCACTGACAGCGCAAAAATCTTGACCAGTGCGCCTTTCAAGCCGCCAATATTGGACAACAGGAGGCGAAAACTTAGTTTGCTACGCTTGGTGACCGGAGTGAATTCGCTATCAGGCCACAGCTCTAACGCCATGCCGGTGAAGTGTTTCGACACCTCCGCAATTCCCAAGACTCTGCGACCAAACGCCGGGTCATGAATGACCACCCGCCCGCGACGCACGGCGATAAGCACCACAAAATGATTCATATCCCAGTGCAATATACAGGGGGTTTTCAGGGCATTAAGCTCTTCAAGATTAAGGGATAAGGCCCGGCTTTTCATTTTTAAGCTGCTGGCTGCGTCTATCAGCATCGACATCGTGGCACCGCGAGAGGAGAGCCCAAACTGCTGGCGAAGATTGAAGAGGTCGATACGCGCGCCGTAGTAGTGGCACACCATTGCCAGACTCGCTAACCCGCACTCCGCGGCCTCGGTCTGCAATATCTGTGGGACTTTGCGCCGCCAGGATAGATTCAGTTTTGCACTGAGATCGTTAAAAAAGCTTTTATCCATTTACCGGCCCAGCGACGCTTTTCCGAATGCCGTAAAAGGGCGAAAACATCCATTGATAGAGCGGCCTTTTTTCCAGAAACAGGGTGGATTCGGCTTTCATGCCGCTCGAAAGCGCCAAGGTTTTATTCTGATGGCGAAAGTGAGTTTCCGTTAAAGCCACCGTCACTTTGTAGTAAGCCTCGCCTTGTCGATTGGGCTGGCCGATAGGGGAGTTACTATAGGTCGCCATCTCTTGGGCTGAGGCAGGCACGTAGGCAATGCTCTCAATCTGGCCATGAAACTGACCAAATTTCTCGAACGGGAAGGCTTCATAGCGAATATTTACGCTCTCTCCCCGCGAAATATAAGGCACGCTAGAGTTTGGCAACCACAGCACTAAGTAGTAGGTCGAGTGGGTGCTGGGTATAAGCTGCGCCAGACTGTCGCCCAGATTGACCATCTGCCCGCGGGTTACGCTCAGTGACTCAATGCGGCCATCCGCCGGGGCCTCAATGATCCGCGTGCTGTTGGCATCAGATTCGGCAAGCTGGCGTTGCAGGCTATTGTGTTCAAGCTGGTACTGAGATATTTGGTTGTCGAAATCTGCCGCACGCGTGACGATTTCCGTATCAAGGTTGGTTATCTGCAATGACTCTTGAATTCGCTGATTGGAGAGGATCTGGACGCTGTTCTGTTGCTGATAATAGGTATAGGTTTGCGCGTTCAGTTGGTCTTTCGTGGTAAGCCCTTTCAGATGGTATTCCGAGTAGTTCTTCATGCTCTCTTTGGCGAATTGCGCGCCCTTGCGGGCATCTATAAGGAAGGATAAGGATTGGCGATGCGCCAATTCATACTGCTGTTTTTGCGTTCGTAAGTTATCAACCGTCAGCTGCTTATTTTTTTGCAGTTTGTCGATAATTCTCTCTATTTGAGCCAGTTGTGACTCTATGGCTTCGCGGGTCTTAATGCTGAAATTGCCGCCGTGGGTGACTTTGCTAAAATCAATCTGATAGAGACGATCTCCCTTTTTCACCACCTCACCGACCTTCACAAAACGGTCTGAAATAAACCCTTGCTGAGTCGCGAAAATGTTCACTGAGCGAGGTTCGCTGGTTATCTCACCAAAGACGTTTATACGGCGGGTGTAGTTGCCGAGGATTAACGCGGCAATGAAGATCGTTAAAAAGAGAAGTGATAATCCTAAAACTAGCCAAGCCGGGGCGGAGGGGGTTAACAGTGCTTTACCTACCCACTTAGTCTGCTGGTGTTCTATCGATTCCTTTCGAAAAGAGAGCTTCATTTATTGGTCTATTCTGGTTTTACAAAGAAATAGGTTAATGTTTTTAATGCCATCCATCTTATTCCCATCAGGGATGATGCGCTTAAAAACGTATCTGCAAGGTTATTTCCATTGGATGCAATATTTAAGTTTGATGCGTTGGCTAAAATAATACTCAGTGTTAAGGCGAGGATATTCGCTGCGGTGTGTATCCACTTACTGCTGGTCATCATCAGATTCCATTTAAAGTGTTAACGAAAAAACGCGCCCTTAGACGCGATTGTTCAGGATGGAGTTAATAATATAGCTATCGACGGCATTGCCCATTGACGCTATTGCGATTATTGTTGCCACCAAATGCGCTTTGGTTGCGCCCTCGGCCAGAGCTATTTCTAGAGCAAGTAACAGCCGTCGATAAACTAGCTAATGCACCGCCTGCCGCCATTCCAGGGGGGCCTCCTGGTATACCTGCTATTGCACCAAGAATACCATTTATGCCAGCTTGATTGGCGCAGGTGTCAGGTGCTCCACGACTGTTTCTATTTCGTTCTGAGCGATAATCACCGGTATTGCCGCCGCGGCCACCAGATATGTATTCCACTAATGAATTATCAATAACTTTCATAAACAGCTCCTTGTTTTGAGAAGTTGCATATTTGAACAATAATATAATGTTTGTCGTGATCTAGATCTCATTGTTAAATCTATTATTTAATTTTTCATTGCTTTTTTAGTTAATTGAATTAGCTGTCCTACTATAAAATCACTTTTCAATATGCTGTGTTTTTTTTGATCTTATTTTATTTGAAGTTTTTAGAATAAAGCTTATGAGCACCTATATTTTTTATGAATTCATCAAGCTTCCTGCCAAACAATAATATATAAATTTCTGTTTTACAAAACAGCCTTATTATCATTAAATTCCTACCTAACACCTTCAATCAAATCTAAGGAACCCTGCGCGATGATGACCCTAAAACGAAAAGAAAGTATCAATGAGGTGGATTGGCAGGCCTTGGTCGAGCTGATTGATACTGCCGGTCTTGGTTTGCGTGAGCTGGCCGATTTAGAAAATGCGTTTCGCCACAGCGCTTTTTGCTGGTTTGGCTATGAACAGGGGAAGCTTATTGCGGTGGCGAGAGCCATCAGTGACATGACTTGGTGCAGCTATCTTTCCGACGTGGCCGTAGCGCCTCAGCAACAAGGCAAAGGTTATGGTCGCCAATTGATGGAAGCCGTGCGGGAAGAGTTGCTGCCCTACGGCAAGATTTTCATCTATGCCGCGCCGGGTAAAACAGACTTTTACCAGAGCCTCGATTTCGAATTCCTGTCGACCGGCATGGTGTGCGCCAACGGCGAGACATTAGAGAAAATGCAAAATCAGGGCTATCTCAGGTCTGCCTAAAGGCCAAATTATCCTGATTGAAGGGGATGACATAGGTGCAGGAATAATCGATATCAATGATATCGCTGAACGCGTAAACCCGGCCATCGCGCAGAATTCCGCGATTGAGAATGTGCATCGCCGGTGCGCCTTTCTTACAGCCAAGCAGCTCGGCCTGCGCCTTATTGACGATGACGGCGTCGTAGTGGGTGAGGGAGTGAGAAATCTGGCACCCCTTGCCGAGCACATACTGTTGAATCGAGCTTTCAATCACCTTCTGATTTAAATCGGTAAACAGGCTAAAGGGCATTCTGGCCTGTTCTATCTGCACGTTGTGCTGATTCACCGCCCGCAGCCGGGTAAAAGCCCAGATAAAATCCTCCGCCGTCAGGCCAAAAATCTGCTGCTCTTCCTTATCGGGGCGGCGTTTATGCAGATTAAGCATGCGAAAGCTGATTTCAGCGAATTTCTTCTCAGTAATCGAGTTATAAACCAGCGGATTATTACTGATACCGGGGTTAATAAAGATGCCGGAACCTTGCACCACCCGCACCGCGCCAATATCCACCAGCTTCTCCAGCGCCTTGCGGATGGTGAAGCGTGAAGCGCCGTATTCCTCGGCCAGCTGGCGTTCGGGGGGAAGCTTGATTGGGCGCTGATCTTCCGGCAGGGCGCTTCGCTGATAAATTTTACTCAGCAGATCCTGAGCAATAAATTCCTTCTTTTTCATCAACCAACCTCCCGTTCAATCATTTCGCATCGCATTATTCAGAGACTACTGCTGGTGCTGCGCAAACAGAGCCAACAGGCTGTGCGGCGCGTCTTCACCAAAGCACAGCTGCACGTTTCGCGTGGCTTCTTCCGCTGCTGCTTTGCTGCGCGGGAAGAGATCTTTCTCATAGGCGGCCAGTGCTACTTCAACATCGGCGGGGTGCTCGACAATGGCGCGCGCCAGTTCAGCGCCGTCGAACATTGCCAGATTTGCGCCTTCTCCGGCGAAGGGCGACATCAGGTGTGCCGCGTCGCCAAGCAGCGTCACGCCCGTAACACGTTGCCACTGATGGTCCACAGGCAGCACGTACATGGCGCGAACCACGGCGTCTTTTTCGCCGTCGGTGATAAGCGCAGTAAGCTCCGGTGCCCAATCGGCGAACTCGGCGGCCACCTGTGCCTTGGCTTTCTGCGGGTCAGCAAAATCAATGGTTGCGAGCCACGTTTCAGGCTGGGTTAACGCCGTATAAGCGTGCAACGTGCCATTGCCCTCGCAGTGCGCCAAAATGCCTCGGCCGGGTTCGAGGGCAAACAGCGAGCCATCGCCCACTGCCGCCGAGCTGGCCGGGTGATCCACATTGGCATTGTGCAGGTAGGTTTCTATAAAGGTGACGCCGGCATAGCTTGGCTTGGCCGCAGAGAGAAGAGGGCGGACCTTCGACCATGCGCCGTCGGCACCCACTAAGATATCCGTTACCAACGTCGAGCCATTGGCAAAGGTCAGCTGATGTTGCCCAGAGCCAAGGGGCGCGACTGACGTGACTTTATGCCCCCAGCGGATCATTCCTTCAGGCAGAGAATCCAAAAGGATCTGACGCAAATCGCCGCGATGCACTTCCGGCCTGCCGCCATCGCCTTCGTCGGGTTCATCAAGCAGCACCTTGCCGTGTTTATCCAGTACCCGCGATGCCTGAGCGCCGCGCTGGATAATCGCCTGAAACTGCTCGAAAAGCCCGGCGGCCTGCAGCGCAGGCTGGCCATTATAGTCGTGTATATCCAGCATACCGCCCTGTGAACGCGCATCGGCGGAGGCTTCGGCCTCATAAATAGTGGCGGTAATGCCGTGCAGAAGCAGAACTCTGGCCAGCGTTAAGCCACCCAAACCTGCACCCACAATGGCGATTGATTGGTTCATTCTGGTTCCTTTAACACCTTAAAAAGCCAAAATAATGTCAGATTTAAAGCTAAAGATGCCAGAAGGGTTCCCAAGAACTCAAATAAAAAGTTCTTTCGTAGATAAGGCGGGCCGTTCAGTAGATCCGAGGTGAGTGGGTGGAAGAAACAGATGAAGCAGGTTATCAAACAAAGCATCATTAATACTTTGAGTTTACTGTGCAATTTCCCCCGTGTTTTTGAGTAGATAACGTAACTTATGACAGAAATAGAGAAAGAAGCAGAATTGAATCCTAGTTCATCCATGATATTGATCCTTTAAGACTAATTGTCCAAAAACACGGGTGACGACGGCTATCCTAGCCTCCCTTTGAGCATACATCATAAAAGTTAGTGGCTTCAAAATCGTGGCTTTCATCACCCTTTTTAACGCTGCCAATATTAGTTACAACATACTCATACGTGGAAGGATTTCCTGTAAGTGCAACCTGTAGGTTGTAGGGTTGAAATTGCGTCCGCGCGCCTCTGTGGCTGGGTTTAGCAACAGAAGGTTGTCGGCATTAGGTATCAAGCCACTTAGCAATAAAAGGTCTAAATAATAACGTAACGATCATTACGAAATATCTTGACGATTTTGCGTGAATCTCGTTTTATAGCCGCGTAATTGAGCTTTCCTCCACTTCAAATCTTCGGGATCTTTTATGACTGAGTGCACTTCTCTTGACGCCCAGCCGAACGCCTCTGCTTTTAAACGATGGTTGAGTGTCATTTCACTCGCCTTCGGAACCTTTGTTCTGATTAACACTGAATTCTTGCCCATAGGCTTACTGACGCCGATTGCTCATTCGCTGAATGTCAGCGAGGGGCGGGCAGGGCTGGCGGTGATGCTACCGGGGCTGGCAGCCGCTGCCTCTGCGATCCTGTTGCTGCTGTTTTCCCGCCAGCTGAACCGCCGCACTCTGCTGCTGTTCTTATCCGCGATGGTGATTCTTTCCAATGCAGCGGCGATGCTCGCGCCCACTTTTGGGGTTTTGCTGATCGGTCGTATCATTTTGGGTGTCGCGGTGGGTGGCTTTTGGTCATTCGCCATTCCGGCAGGGCGTCGCTTAGTGGCCGAAGATCAGGGGGCGAGGGCTACGTCGCTGATTTCTGCGGGCGTGGCGGTGGGGACGGTCGCAGGCGTTCCCGCCGGGGCATTTATCGGTGAACTTTTTGGCTGGCGGATGGCGTTCACCCTGAACACCGCGCTGGCCGTTGGGGTTTTTCTGCTGCAATGGGCGACGCTGCCCTCGCTGCCAGCCAAGCAGTCGATCAAAGTCAGCACGATGTTTAGCGTGGCGAAAATCGCCGGTGTGCGTTATGGCTTGATCATCGCCTTATTCATGGCCGCCGCGCAGTTCTCCGCCTATACCTACCTCGAGCCGTGGCTGCGGTTTCAGGTCGGACTCTCGGCCTCAAATCTCTCTTTACTGCTGATGGCTTATGGTATCGCGGGGCTGGTCGGGACTTTTTTGACGGAAGTGATGGTAAAGGGCGTCGGCGTCAAGCACACGCTTCTGGCCTGTTTACTGATTATGGGCGTGGCAGTGGTCGGCGCTTCTCAGCTCAGCGACAGCACGCTAACCGCGTCAACTCTGATTGTCCTCTGGGGGCTGGCGTTTGGTGCTCTGCCGATATGTTTGAATATCTGGGTTTATCAGGCCGCGCCAGAGCAGTTTGAAACCGGATCCTCATTGATCGTGTTTATCTTCCAGATTTCGCTGGCTAGCGGCGCGTTCTTCGGCGGCGTGCTGGCTGACAGTATCGGCACCAGCAGCGCCTTTATGCTCGGCGGGATCCTCGCCTTGCTGGCCTCGGTTATTGTGCTCTTTACCCGGCCACGGCCCGCTGTGCGCTAAGTTATCCCAGAAAGGGCCGCCGCTTGCTGCGTCTGGCGGCATCTTTTAGAATTGAGGCTATGAACACAGAAAAATCCTCCACATTAAAGAAACGCGGCAGACCTAAGTCCTTCGACCGCGAAGCCGTGCTGGAGCAGGCCATGCGCCTGTTCTGGCTGCATGGCTACGAAACCACGTCGATGGCTGAACTGCTCGAGGCGATGCAAATCACCACGCCAAGCGTCTACAGCACCTTTGGTGACAAAGAGCGGCTGTTTCTGGAGTCGGTGGATCGCTATATCAAAGGGCCGGGCCATTATCAGGTGGAAGCCTGTAAAGAAGTCACCGCCAAGGCCGCCATTGAGCGTATTTTGCGGGAAGCCGCCGAGCGATATGTCAGCCCAGAAAACCCGCCGGGCTGCATGCTGGTTGTCTCGACGGTGAACTCCTGCCCGTCTACTTCGCCCGCACAAAAGGCGGTGAAAGCCGCCCGCTATGAGACCGAATGCGCCCTTAGAGGCCGCATTGAGCTGGGCATGGTCGACGGTGATGTGCCAAAAAACGCCGACCCGGCTGCCTTAGCCAGTTTCTTCAGCACCCTGCTAAATGGCATGTCGATCAAAGCCAAAGAGGGCGCGTCGAAAGAGGCCATGCTGGCGCTGGTCGACAACGCTATGCGCGTCTGGCCCGAGTAAACTGCTGCTCGGTGATAGTGCTTCCCCACTGGTCGCCTTGCCACTCTTTCGCCAGTTCAAAGCCAAAGGACTCATATAAACGCCGCGCGGCGGTGAGTTTATTGAAGGTCCACAGCTGGACCGCCGGGAAGGCTTGCTCATCACAAAATTGCATCGCGGCGGCAATTAGCTTTCTGCCCGCGCCGCTGCCTCGGCAGCCGTCGTCGAGGATAAACCAGCGCAGATGCCCATCGCCGTTCCCCAGATCTTCGCCGTCAATCGCCACCGAGCCAACAATGCGGCCATTCAACACTGCCAGCCAAATTTGATTACCGGGCTTATCCAGACGCCCGGCAAATTCGGCCAGTCCCGCCGCCACTTTGGCTTCAAAAAAGCTGCCAAAATCGTGCTCTCTGGCGTAATAGCTGCCGTGCATTTCAGTGATGCGACCAATCATTCCGGGGTGGTAGCCACAAACAATCTCTAGCTGACTTTGAGTGTCCGGCTCGCTCTCCTTACGGCAGGCTTTCAGCGCCTCGGCATAGAACCTCAGCCCCTGTGAGACAGTCTGCTGCTGGAGGGGATTCATCTTTTGCAGGGCACCGGTTACCTGCTGGCTGCCGTAATTGTTGATTATTTTTACGGTTTTCTTGCCCTGCGCCGTAAGGCTAAGCTGCTTGATCCGCGCGTCGTCAGCCGACGGCGTTTCTTGCAACTCCCCGGCGCTCACCAGTTTAGTCAGCATGCGGCTGACGCTCGACTTCTCAAGCCCGAGGATTTGCACCAGCTGCGCCGCCGTCATGGAGCCATGGTTTTCCACTTCGAGCAGGGTGTGGACCACCGACGGGGAGTATTGGGTGGCGGCCAGCGTGTTATTCATAAAACCCAACTCTCGCACCATTTTGCGCGATGCCACGCGGATTTCTTCGACTATTTGGGTTTCTGAACTCATGGTTAAACGGCCTCGAAAATAAAGTTGTATAATACAACCATATCATCGCCTAAGCCGTCAATATGGCGTAGCAGGGATGCAGGAAATAAATGCTTTCAAATCGCCGCTACTGGAAAAAATCGCCCTCTTATATTGTCGTGGTGGATTGAATTTCCGCTCAAGGAATCTACAAATTTTGAGGTTTCACGCTTTCGCATTGGGTTTGGCATCCCGCCATTTTTAGCTGTCCCTCCACTCATCAGGTGAAGAAATGATTAACGCTCAACTTATCAATAATAATGCAGACTGGCTGGATGTTCTCGGGCCAAAAATCAAAGTCCTAACCCCAACCGATAGCCAAGATGATGATTACTCAGTGTTATTAGCAACCATTGGGCCGGGTGTTGCTATTCCGCTGCACAGCCACCAAGACCGGGAAACTTTTTATATTCTGGCTGGCGTGGTGCAAGGGTTTGTGGACGGTGATTGGCAGGAGCTGCATCAAGGCGGAGTTTTAGATATCAAAAATGGCAAAGATCACGCGTGGCGAAACGTCTCGGACCAAGAGGCCAGCATCTTGATTGTGACCACCAATAAGATGAAGGATTTCTTCTTGGAAATTGGCAGACCGCCGTCGGACACCTTCGCGCCCCCGGCCCCGGAAGATATGGCAAATCTGTTTGCCGCCGCCCAACGTTATGGCTATCAGTTGGCCTCCCCAGAGCAGAACGCCGCGATTGGTTTGGTTTTGCCTTTTTAACTGCTGGTAGGTCTGGTTTATCAATATGCAGTCAAAATAATGCCGCACAAAGTGCGGCGTTATGAGTGACAAAATCTTCAGTATCAAATTATCCGGCATGCCGAGTTACCCTGACCGGTACAGATTTATAAGACGGCGTGCCACTCTGCTTGTCTATATAGTCCAATGGGATGAGTATGTTTGCCTCTGGATAATAAGCCCCAACGGAGCCTGGAGCGATGTTATAGGCAATGACAGTCATATTTTCCAAACGCAGACTGCTGCCCGCTACCATGGTTTCAATATCCACTAAATCACCGTGTTCGAGACCGCGCTTATCAAGATCGGCATCGCTCATAAACAAGATATCCCGGCGGCCAAATACGCCACGGTAGCGGTCATCCAACGCATAAATCGTCGTATTATATTGGTCGTGACTGCGCAACGTTATCATGCGCAACACATCATCACCTTCAACCAGCGTGTCCTCATTAACGCCCTCAAATACCGAGAACATGGCTTTACCTGAGGCCGTAGTCCATTTGCGCTCCGTTGGCGGCAGGGGCATACGGAATCCACCGGGGATGGCAATTCGTTCATTGTAATTATCAAAACCTGGCACGGTTTTTTCGATGAGATCACGAATAATACTGTAGTTGGCGACCAACTCCGTCCACGGGACTTTACTGTCAGGCAGGGTGGCCTTGGCCATACCGGCAACGATAGCGGGCTCGGAAAGCAGCAGATCGGAAGCAGGTTTGAGCTTGCCGGACGACGCGTGCACCATCGACATTGAGTCCTCAACAGTAACGGACTGTCTTCCGCTGGCCTGCAAATCAAGTTCTGTTCGCCCCAAGCAGGGCAAAATATACGTTTCTTTTGCAACCAGCAGGTGCGAACGATTTAACTTGGTGCCGACATGCACACTTAAATCCAGAGTTTTCATTGCCGGAAAGCATTTTTCAGGGTCGGGGAGCGCGACCGCCAGATTACCACCCAGGCAGATGAGCACCTTGGCCGTACCTTCAACCATCGCCTGCATAGCTTTAACCGCATCGTGGCCGTGCTTTTTAGGCGGAATAAAACCAAAAACTTGCTCAATCTTTTCTAAAAATGCCGCTGATGGTTTCTCTGTGATCCCAACAGTTCTATTACCCTGAACGTTTGAGTGACCGCGTAAAGGGCAAATACCCGCACCGGGCTTGCCCATATTGCCGCGCATCAGCAGCAGGTCGGCGATTAAGCGAACGTTGGCAGTGCCCTTATTATGCTGGGTAATTCCCATCCCGTAGGTCACGATAGTGGCCTTAGATTTGGCATAAAGTTCAGCAATTTGTTCGAGATTCTGACGAACCAGGCCACTCTCTTTTTCTATTTCAGCCCAGTCTGTGGCGTCTATATCGGCGCTTAATGCTTCAAAGCCCTGAGTATGAGCAGCAATAAACTCTTTATCCAGCACGTCACCTTTGAGCTGCTCAAGCTGTAGCAGTGCCTTGATTATCCCTTTCAGCGCAGCGGCGTCACCACCGGCTCTAACCTGAAAATAGTTTGAGGCAATGTCGGTGGAGCTATAGGTCGCCATTTCTATCACATTTTGAGGGTCGGCAAATCGTTCAAGTGCGCGCTCACGCAGGGGATTAAGAACCACGATTGGCACATTCTTTTTCGCCAACTCGTGCAGCGTCCCCATCATGCGTGGATGGTTAGTGCCGGGATTATGTCCCATCGAGATAACCAGTTCGGTTTCATCAAAGTCGTCAAGAGAGACGGTGCCTTTACCAATGCCGATAGAGAAGGGTAAGCCGACACTGGTGGCCTCGTGGCACATATTGGAGCAGTCGGGGAAGTTATTGGTGCCGTATTCGCGGGCAAAGAGTTGAAACATATAGGCGGCTTCGTTTGAGGCTCGCCCGGAAGTATAAAACTCTGCTTCATCGGGTGACTGGAGTCCCTGCAACACCTCTGCGATGCGGTTAAAGGCAGTTTCCCACTCAACGGGGCGCAGCGTATCTGTTTCACTGTCGTAAACCAATGGATGGGTCAAACGACCAAAATTTTCTAACTCGTAGTCCGATTTTTGCAGCAGTGAGGTAACCGTGTTCTGCGCCAAAAACTCCGGCTTAACGCGTTTACTGGTTGCTTCCCACGTGACGGCCTTGGCGCCATTTTCACAAAACTGGAACGTCGAGTGCTGCTCTTTATCTGGCCATGCGCAGCCCGGACAATCAAAACCATCGGGCTGATTGGTACGAAGCAGCGTGGCCGGCGCGGTCAAATTGTCCATTTGTGTACGCACGGCAATAGCCGTCGCTTTCAACGCTCCCCAGCCACCTGCAGGCCCGTCGTAGGGATGTATGCCGGGAACCGCGCGTCTTTTCTTAGCCATAAAAACTCCTTTAAATAGAAGTGAAACACACTCTTTGTACGGATAAGTGTAATCACTGCTCGGGAGCTTGAAGCTGAAGGGGCAACAAATATTGTAAGAATTTGAGTGTGGGCAGAGGTTAAAACTAATCCGACCTTCTTTTATATGAGGGTACGCTGGCTTAATCGATAAAGGGGATATCGTGGATTGGATTCAGGCAGAACCATAGGATGCGATTGAACCCGTGGAGATCAATGCAGCAGCGATGAGGCCGAGTCTTGAAGAGCTTGACTGCTATGAGGATCAGCGGGTTAGGAAGTGTTTTCTCGATACCTCAGTTAATTGAGGTAGGTAAGAAAAACGCGCCCTTATTTAGGGGGGTCTTACATAGACAGGGTTTCATTAAACATTATTAGGAATAATCGCAGAATAAGAAGACTCATCGCACCTTGTAGATCGGGGACTACAAGGTGCGGGGAACTTGATGTTTCAATTGTTTTTCCCTTGCTGGTGGGTTAAGTCATTAGATTAGTAGAGTCATTAAGAGGACTTTATTTGGCAGACTATTTTTATTACCCATTGATATATATACATAAAGATAAAAATAGTTCTACTTTGCTAAATAGAATATTTTTAATGCTTAGTCTGCCAACTTACAACTTACTTAATTTGCCAGTCCAGTCGCGGTGGCTCGCAATAAATGTCGCAGTCGCGGGCCAAAATCCAGCGCAACGTGCCCCCATTGTGGAACCTGCTCATAAAGACGGGAGAGGGTTGGCGTAGGGTGTGATACCTGCCAGAAGCCAGCGGCGAGCATAATAGTGGCAGCAATCAAATTTTGCAATTGTTCAGTGGTCATGCTGCTAGAGGAGGCAAGACTACTGACAATCTCGTCATGCGCCAAAAACGCATTGGTTTTGAACTGACGTGCTCGTTCGATATCAACTCCTCCTTCCAGACTCAGGGTAACATGAGTCAGCAGGTCGCAAAAAACCGGAAGGGAAATGATGGTGTCGGTTACCAGATCTGCGACTTGGGTTGGTGTGAGTTCATGGGGGGCGAAATGGCGACTTTTTATCGCGTCTCGCCATCTTTCCCATCCACGCTCAGCCAGTTCCAGCAGTAATTCCTCTTTATTCGCATAGTAGCGGCGCGCACCCGTGCGATGTAAACCTGCGCGATCGGTTACCGCAGCGACGGTAAGAAAACGAATACCGCCCAGCTCAATCGCCAGGGACTCCGCTGCATCCAACAGGGCTTCCGAGCGCTGCTGTTTATCTTCTGTGGAACGGGCTCTCTCTTTCATCTCACAAATTTAACACATCATAAGGTGCGTTACAGCAAAAGCTGTGCTAGTTTGAGTTAACGCACCTAGTGATGCGTTAAGGTGAAATTAATTGCACCACACCCTTGTGAAGGAAATTATATGAAAGCGATACAAGTCACCCAGTTTGGCGGCCCAGACGTTCTTGCTTTGAATGATCTAGCCGACCCAACACCCGGTCCCGGCGAGATAACCATTGATGTCTCTCATGCCGCCGTCGGGTTGGTGGACATCTATTTCCGACAGGGGGCGTTTAAAGACTTACCCGGTATGGCGCACCCGCCTTTCGTGCCGGGGCTAGAGGTGGTAGGCAGAGTTCGCGAGGTTGGGGCTGGGGTCACTGACTTGCGCGTCGGGGAGAGAGTGGTTTCTATGTCGGACGGGTCTGGTACCGGAGGCTATGCGTCAATTTTCGTCGCCAAAGCGGCATTCGTATTGTCTATCGAAGCGTCAGACATTGATTCTGCGCTAGCCGTTTCGGTTATCCCCAATGCGGCTATGGCCTATGTTGCGCTGACCAGCGTGGCTCGGCTGCAACTGGGCGAAAGTGTGCTGGTCCACGGCGCGCTCGGTGGGTTCTCAGCTGCTTTCCCCGGAATAGCAAAACAGCTCGGCGCATCACGGGTGGTGGGGACAGTCCGCGCGAGTAAATTAGAAGCCGCAGCCAATACGCTTTTGCCTTACGACCACATTGTGGATTCGGGCCAGCTGCCGGACGCCCTTAATAATGAAAGATTTGATGTGGTTATTGACCCAGTGGGTGGAGTAGTGCGCAGCCATAGCTTTTCCCTGATGCAGCCCGGCAGTCGGCTTATCGTCGCTGGGAATGCTAGTGGGGATTGGAGCCATCAGGTTAAAACCAATGATTTGTGGCTGGGGAGCATGACAGTAACGGGGTACAACGCGGGGGCTTACTTGCGAAAGAACCCTCAGCTTGTCCAACCCGCGCTGCGGGCCGCGTTGATATCCGTCGAGGCTGGGCTTGGTGAAATCGTCATTGACACCCTGACTTTCGATAAAGCCGTTCAAGCCCATGAGCTCATGGAAAGCCGCGCCCTGAATGGACGTATCGTGCTGGTGCCTTAAGCTACGTTAAAACGATTTGCATAGTCAGATGTGACGCAGAATTCAGATGCAGACTCTATTAATAGAGGATTTGTATCTAGCCTAATACAAATCCTAGTACGGCATAATTCTATACTTTGACTAGAGGATTTTGCATACCTCATCAAATTCAAGGCGTGGCTCTCTTGGATAAAGCTTTTCTTCATCGCCATAACCGAGGGTACAGACAAAGTTTGTTTTCCACGTCGTGCCTTTAAAGAACAGTTCATCCACCTGCTGATTATCAAAACCTGACATGCCGCAGGCGTCGAGGCCCAGAGCGCGAATGGCGAAAATCATATACGCCCCCTGTAAGGTGCTGTTTCTGAACACCGTTTCTTGAACTAATTTCTCATTTCCATCAAGAAGAGGGCGAGGATCGTAGGTTTGGAAAAGCCTTGGTAGATATTCTGTCCAAGTTTCATCATAAGCCAGAATTGCCGTCACCGGCGCGCGTTTTACCTGAGCCGGGTTTGAGCCCCACATGGCAGAAGCCAGCTTCTCTTTGTGTTGTTCATTCTTAAGAAAAAGGATCCGTGCTGGGTTGGAGTTAAGAGCTGTCGGGCCCCATTTCATGATTTCATAGATCTCATGAAGAGTGTCATCAGACACCATACGGTCAGTCCAGTAATGATAGGTTCTGGCCTGGGTAAATATTTGCGCTATGGCTTCTTGAGAAAGGGGGTTTTTAAACATCTTATTTTCCTTGGTCTTCAATCGGTTTTTGAAAATACGCTTACTATTGGTTGTTTACTGGTTGGTAAAGAATTAATCCAAAAAAAGCCGCCATTAAGCGGCCATTCTATTGGATCAGAGTCGGGCTACTGTTCCTTCAAGCACGTCAGTGAGAAAAGTTTTATCTTCCACTGAGTGCCGGAAGATATTCAATCCACAATAGCTTGCCAGAAACACGCGAGCCACTTCCGTGGCCGGGCGGTCACTGGCTAGCTCGCCACTCTGCTGCCCGATGGCAATAGCACTGCATATCGCGGCCTCAAGTTTGGATAGGTAAGCCTGATTGATGCCTTCTATCGCCGGGTTTTTGTTCCCACTTTCCATGGTGGAAAAGAGAGCCATGCATGGGCGGTTGCCCTCGGGGTCAAGACCGCCATTCACCACCCATTGCAGCAAAGCCCTAAGTCGTGCTTTTACGGGGGCTGAGCCTTGCAGGATCTCAAGTTGCGCTTTCAGCCCCAGTTCTTGATAGCGACGCAGAGCCTGCTCATACAGGTTTTGTTTACTGCCAAAAGCATGGTAGAGACTGCCACGGCCCAGGCCGGTTTTCTCGCACAGTTCCTGCGTTGAGCTTGCTTCATAGCCAGAGCTCCAGAAGACATCCATCGCCGCGTCAATCACGCGGGCGTCATCGTACTCTTTGGGTCTTCCGCTCATTGTCTGGTCCTGTCGCTGTTGTCTGCACCGGATTAAAACAATAGTTTACTGATCAGTCAACAATATTTTCAGGCAGCCTCTGACCCAGCTATGCTCCCTTTCGCCTCAGCATGGCAAGGTGCAAAATCACTCCACAAAGCCCTTCCAGTTATCCAGATATTTAATAAAGGCATCACCCAAACCTTGCTGTTTAAGATGTTGTTTGGTGACGGGTGTTTGCGGGGAAATATAATCCGGATTGATTTTTATCTGGTTAATAAAATCTTTATTTAAAATAGCCGAGCGGCCAATCATAATAAAATCGAGGCCATATTCGAACACGCTCATCAGGGTTGGTACATTCATCACTTTGCCTGAAGTACCAATTTTCACCGATGTGCCCCCAAGGCGGCTAAATACCTCCAGCATCTTTTGTCCTTCGAACGGTCCCGACTCGACGGTTTTTTGCACGTCCCATGGAACAAGGTCCAAGAAATCTATTTGCTGCTTATCGACCAGCATCTGGCAAATATGATAAATATCCTCGAAGGTTTGGCCATATCGTTCAAAGGATAAGCGAACCCCAATCTGGAAATCAGGGCGGCAACGCTCTCTGATGCCATCAATGATTTCAAATATCAGTCGCACACGATTGTCGATGGAACCGCCATATCGGTCAGTTCTGCGGTTTAGTGTCGGCGAGAGGAACTGAGTGAGCACCCATCCAAATGCGCCATGCAGCTCAACACCGTCGAAACCTGTTCTTTCTGCTCTTAACGCCGCGCTGATATAAGCCTCTCGTAGCTCTTCGACTTCTGACAGCGTCATAGCTCGGGTGTTGTATTCTTCAATGTCAGACGGGCCTAAATTCTGCTTTTCACCATTAAATTGCGCGCGCATTCCTGCATGGTGTAATTGAACTGACGACACCCCACCGTGAGCACGGATAATATCGGCAATTTTGCGTAATCCCGGCTCGTGTTTGTCTTCGTAAATACCGAGCTGTTTATTAAATGCTTTGCCATTTTCCATCACATGGGCGGCGCAGGTCATCACCATGCTGTATCCGGCGCGAGCGCAGGTCTCTATCCAGTCGAAATCATCCTGCGACGCGGTGCCGTCCTCATTACTCTGCTCTGTCGTCAGTGGAGCAAGCAATATACGGTTTTTTAGAGCAGGACCTCTTGAGAAATTGAGGGGAGTGAAAATAGTGTTATCCATATAATTTACCCAGTGTTTAAATATGAAAATAATTTGATCAGTTTGATTTCGTGATTATTGGCAAGCCTTATTTCACTTTGGCGGCCATTAAACCTGAATTCATTTAAAGCTAAAGCAGTTCAGTCGCTTTTTCTATATTCATTAAATGGAATAGAGTATTGCCATCAGTGGTAGTAATCTTGAGGAAATTAATTCCTGCCCGACGCCAATTCCCTTTGATAATAAAAACGGTCAATAAACGCTGGTAAACAGAATTATTCCACTCAGCGTAATAAAGAAGTGTCCAGACTGGTTATTCTTATAAAAAGAGTGAGGTTTTAGACTGTTTACACGGTTCGGGAATTGTCCCGCTCCGATAAAACACCAAGGAACCGCACCATGAAAATTTATCAACATCCTCTGTCAGGCCATTCTCACCGAGTGGTTCTTTTCGCATCGCTGCTGGGTTTGAATGCCGAGCTGGTGGAAGTCGATCTGATGTCTGGCGCGCATAAGAAGCCTGAGTTTTTGGCAATGAACGCTTTCGGCCAAGTGCCGGTTCTGGATGACAACGGGGTGATGGTCTCCGATGCCAATGCAATTTTGGTCTATCTGGCCAAAAAATATGGCCCAAGCAGCTGGCTGCCGGAAGACGCCATCGGCGCGGCGCAGGTTCAGCGCTGGCTGTCTGTTGCCGCAGGTGAGATTGCCTACGGCCCGGCGGCGGCTCGTTTAATCACCGTGTTCGGTGCTGGCTTTAATGCTGACGAAGTCATTGGCCGCGCTCATGACTTACTCGGCAAGATGGAAAGCCATCTGGCAAATCGTGACTGGCTTGCTGCCGATCACCCAACGATTGCTGACATCGCGGCTTACAGCTATATCGCTCGCGCACCAGAAGGCAATGTCGACCTTGCTAAATACACGGCTGTTAAGCGCCTGCTGAGCCGCGTAGAAGCATTGCCGGGCTTCGTTCCTTTTGTAAAGACCCAAGCCGGGCTGAACGCCTAGGCGTGAAGGCTGCCTGAGATGTGACGCCGAGCTGGGGGCTTAAGCGCCATTTCTTGCAGGTAGTCCAGGTTTGATGCCGTCGCTCAGGCGAACGACCTGCGTTTTTGCTGCCCGCCCGAAGAGGTTGGAACGGGCGGGCAGTGAGGATGTCCGGGTTGTTACTTCAATCTTTGCGATTGCAGATCCTGCGCACGCCACTAACGGAGACTGAGAATCATGGCAGTACAGGGACTGGACGAGAGAAAACGATTCGCCATCGTGATTGCACTGACTGCCGACAGTGGCGACTCAGCGCTTTTTGCTCAGCAAGATGAAGAGGGCCGCAAGCTGGGTTTAACGCGGGCGGAGATTGACGCGGCTAGACGCGGTTTCAGTTTCGATTTCAGCACCTCAAAAGCCATTGCTCTGGCGCTGGCGCGCGAAGAGGGCGTCCTTAACGACAGCCGCAGTCAGGCGATGCGGGCCGGTATCGACACCATGACCTGTGCAGAAATAGAGCGAATGGCGGCAGAATTGGCCGTTATACACTCGGCTAAGGTGTGCCAAAATGAGCGATAATTCACCGAGAGTTCAGACAGGGCGTATAGCATCTGAATTCCTGTCTAAGCTAGTTAACAATCTCAGAGAAATTTGGTCCAAACGTCCAGATTATTATGGTGAAATGCTGCGGCAGCACCCCGAAATTGACCCGGAAACGGTCATGAAGATTGTTTAATACCAGAGAGGGACCGAGAAATGGATCGTTGGCAGGCGATGCGCATTTTTGTCAAAGTCGCAGAAACGGAAAGTTTTGCCAAAACCGCCCGTCAGATGCACATGAGCGCCCCAGCAGTGACCCGAACCGTGGCGGCACTGGAGGAGCTGATTGGGGCTCGCCTCTTTGTGCGAACCACAAGGTCAGTGAAAACCACCGAAGCCGGGGCGATTTACTTAGACGATTGCCGACGGATCCTCAGCAGTATTGCCGAAGCCGAGTCTGCCGCCGCCGGGCATTACGCCACGCCTTCTGGAACCTTAGCCATTACCACCTCGGCCATGTTTGGGCAGTTTTACGTCATGCCCATTTTGATGGAATACCTTGATACCTATCCCGGCATGCGTGCGCGGACTTTCTTTATCGATCGTCGGGTAAACATTATTGATGAAGGAATGGATGTCGCTATCCGTATCGGCCACCTGCCAGATTCGGGTTTCACCGCGATAAAAGTCGGTTCCGTGCGCCGCGTTATTTGCGGCTCGCCTGAATATCTCAATTCCCGTGGCGCACCGGCAACGCCGGAAGACCTAAAAAGTCACCGAATTATTGCCTCTCATAGCGCGTGGGCCTCTCCCGAGTGGCGATTTGTCGACGGGCAAAGGGTGTTAATTGACGCCGCGCTGCAATGCAATACCAATGAATCAGCCATTGCGGCGGCAAAAGCCGGATGGGGTTTGACCCGCGTGCTGCTCTATCAGATTGGTCCCGCCTTGCTTGATGGCTCATTGCAAATCGTACTCAGTGAGTTTGAAGAGCCTGCGTTGCCAATTCATGTGATGTACCCCGAGGGCAGGCGTGCTCCGGCGAAAGTGAGATCTTTCGTCGACTTAGCCGTTTCTCGGCTGCGAGAAAATCCGCTCTTTAATTGAGTTCTCAAAAAGCCAGAGATCGACATCTATGGGAGAAAGCGGCCTAAGGTTCCCATTGGGCACCATCCTCCCCCCGTGCAATTTTTTACAATCCAGCCCCTTTTACCCGCGCCATACTCAGGTTTGCAGTTAAAAAATCATTAATAAAAACCGAGGAACATCGCATGACGCGCATTTTAAGCCGGACTCAACCTGAACTTATCACCTGTGAAAGCCCAATTTTACACACCGGCGAAGATGAAAAAGGGCGCTATTTTGTGGCCGAGCAGACGGTGTTTTACCCGCAGGGCGGCGGGCAGATGTCCGATCACGGCAGTGTGTCCCAGCACGGGCAAAGCTATTTGGTGCGGCAGGCGCTCAATCATGGCGGGGAAGTTCGCCATTACTTGGCTGCCCCCCAAGTCACTCTGGAGATCGGCCAAGCCGCGACTTTGCAGATTGACGCCGAGTTTCGCCGCAGAGCGTCGCTGGCCCATACGGCGGGGCATTTGATTGCCCACGTGGTGGAAACCCTGATGCCTTCCTTGGTGCCGGCCAAGGGCCACCACTTTTTGCCCGGAGCCTATGTTGAATTCACCGGAAACAGCAGCCTAGCCGCCGACCAGCTGTTGGAGCTGGTATGCAGCAAGGTGGCACAGGCGATTGAGCAAGATTTTCCGGTCACTGTCGAAAGCCTCTCATTTGATGAAATCGCCCGCCTGCGGCCTGAGCTGGCGGGGTCTATTCCGCAAAACGAAGAGATGCGCATCGTGCGCATTGGCGACTATGTGCCGGTAGCCTGTGGTGGCACCCATGCCACCACCACCTCGGCGTTGAAAGGCTTGGAACTGCGTAAAATCAAAGCCAAAGAGCGGGTGAAAATCAGCTACGAATTGGCCTGACAGCCCTGAGGCTTGGCTTCTACGCTTCCTTTTGTGGCTGGTGGTGAGTGTTTCTGATGCGGCTCAGGCTGACAACAATGGCCAGAGCCGTGGCTATCACCGCCACCCACAGATTTAAATGAATCGCCTGAGCCTCGTGCGCCGCGTCGCCGATGGAAATAGACAAGATAACCCCGACCAAGGCGGTGCCCAGACACTGCCCGAAGGTGCGCATAATCGCCAACACGCCAGAGGCATAACCGCTGTTTTCACGCGAGGCGTTAGCCAGCATTTCGCGGTTATTGGGGCTTTGGAAGCAGCCAAACCCGATGCCGCTCACCAGACTGCGCAAACAGATATCCCACATTGCCGCCTGTTCCGGCAGCAAAGAGAGCAGAATGAGTCCCAGTGCGAATATCCCCAGCCCGATGGTTGAAATCACCGCGGGCGAATGGCGGTCGGCCAGCCTTCCGGCGTGCGGCGCGGCGAGTATAATGCCAATCGGCCACGGGGTGAAAAGCAGGGCCGAGGTAAAGGCGCTATAGCCATAAACGTTTTGGAACAGAAACGGCAGGGCGACAAAGGTAATGCCTTGGCTGACAAAAGAGGCCAACGAGGTCAGCGCCGCCAGCGAAAAGCGCGATGAGGCGAACATGCCGAGGGGCAGCAGCGGCTTGGGTGCGCGGCGCTGACGCCAAACAAAGGCTATCCCGGCCAGCATGGCGGCCACGGCGTAGGCCAAAGCGTCCAGCAGAGTCTGCGATGAAAAATGGCCATTATCCGCATGGGAAAAGCTATTCGCGGCCATGATCAGCGCGCCGAGGGTGATGGCAGACAGCGCCCCTCCGGCGACATCAAAAGGTTGGCGAACCGTGCTGGTCTTGCCGGGAACCACGCGCAAAGCCAGAAGCAGCGCCACGATGCCCAAAGGAATGTTAATCGCAAACAGCCATTGCCAGCTCAGTGCGGCGAGAATGGCGCCGCCGAGCATCGGGGCGACCGCGGTGCTGGCGGCGATCAGCAGGGCATTCACGCCCAACACTCTGCCCAGCAGCCGATTGGGGAACACGGTGCGCAGAATCGCCGGGCCGATACTCAAGGTGGCAGCGCCGCCAATCCCCTGTAGCAGCCGCATGGCAATTAACATGTCCAGCGAGGTGGAGAGCACGCAGCCCACTGATGCCAGAGTGAAGAGGATCAACCCGCCGCTAAACAGCGCGCGAAAGCCAATGTGGCTGCCGAGGGCGGCGAAGATAGCCAGCGACATCGCCGCAGACAGCAGGTAACCGTTCGACACCCAAACGGCGGCGGCGGCCGTCACCTCGAGTGACCGTGCGATTTGCGGCAGGGCGATATTGACCATTGAGCCGTCGAACACCACCATCGCCGCCATGGTCATCACGGTCAGCATGGCAAAGAAACGGTCGCGGCCGGGCAAGCCGTCGTCACCCGGTCGGTTGGAGAATAATTCCATAAATAGCCTTTACCACTCGCATTACGTTATTGATGAAAGGAATATACTCGTCGCTGAGATAAGGCGGAAGACGCAGCATTTGCACTTATAACCTGCACCAGACGCCTTCTCACTGTGACTGACTCTGGAGTAGAATGCGCGCTATGACTGAACCCGACCTCAATTTACTCATCGCCCTCGACGTGCTGCTCAATGAAGTCAGCGTCGCCGCCGCGGCACGCCGCCTGAGTCTCAGCGCCTCGGCCATGAGCCGCACCCTTAGCCGCCTGCGCGCCGTCACCGGCGACCCGCTGCTGGTGCGCGCCGGGCGTCAAATGGTACTTACTCCCTACGCCGAAGAAATCCGCGAACGCGCGCAAAACGCCGCGTTAGAAGCCCGCGCGGTGCTGCGCCCAGCGGCCACCGCGCTCAATGTTGCCACCCTAAAGCGTACTTTTAATCTGCGCTCCAATGACGGTTTTATTACCGCGTTCGGCGCGGCGCTGATTGCCGCTGCCGCCGAACAAGCGCCGGGTGTCTGTCTGCGCTTTCTGCCTAAACCGGAGAAAAGCGCGAAACCGCTGCGCGAAGGGAGGGTAGATTTGGAAATCGGCGTGCTGGGCGAAATGGGGCCGGAGATCCGTTTGCAGACGCTATTTCGCGATAAATTTGTCGGCGTGGTGCGCAAAGGCCATCCGCTGTGCCAAGAGGGGGAGATGAGTGTCTCTCGCTACGCCTCTTTCGGCCATATTCTGGTGTCGCGCCGCGAAGGCGTGACCGGCCCGGTGGATCAGGCGTTAACCGAATTAGGCTTTACGCGCAAAATTGCCGCCGTGGTGCCGGGCTTCTCCGCCGCGCTGGCGATTGCTTATGCCTCGGACCTGGTGGCTCACGTTCCGGCATCATTCCTGATTAATCAGCCAGTTAATCAAAGCGACGGCCAGCTCGCCAACCTCTATTCCTTCCCTCTGCCAGTACAAACTCGAGAAATCACCGTCTCGCAAATGTGGCACCCAAGGTCTGAAGTGGATCCCGCCCATCGCTGGCTGCGCCAGCTGGTGCTCGGGGTTTGTCGGCGGCTGGTCCCCGGCTGAAGTCCACGGCCACTGTATTTAATTTATACCCTTGAATTTACAGGCCGAAAGCCTGAAAAAAGTCTCGCATTTTTAATGCATAGGTTATGTCTTTTTCTTATTTGCCAGCGAGGACGGGGTTTGAAAAACTCACGCCACAAAACTAGCCCGGCGGGCACCTTCACTTTGGTTGTTTTTTATAGTTTAAGGAAAGACATTGTCTATGCGCACCTCTCTCAAACACGCGGTAAAAGCTTCTTTAATAACAGTTTCCTTGGCAAGCGCGCTGATCCTCAGCGGCTGTGGCCCGAAGAAAGATGACAACCACATCAAAGTCGGTATCAGTGCCGGTATCGACCAGCCGCTGTGGGACACGGTCAAAAAAGTCGCTAAAGAGAAATACAATCTCGACGTTGAAGTGGTGACTTTCACCGATTATGTGCTGCCAAACTCAGCACTGAGCAGCGGCGACATCGACGCCAACTCCTTCCAGCACGGCCCTTATCTGGAAAAACAGATCAAAGAGCGTGGCTATAAACTGGCGGCGGTCGGTAACACCTTCGTGTACCCAATCGCGGGCTACTCGCGCAAAATCAAATCGGTCTCCGAGCTGAAAGATGGCGCGCAGGTTGCCGTGCCGAATGACCCCACCAATCTGGGCCGCTCGCTGTTACTGCTGCAAAAACAGGGCTTGATCAAGCTGAAGGATAACGTGGGCTTACTGCCGACTTCTCTGGATATCGTCGAGAACCCGAAACACCTGAAAATTGTTGAGATCGAAGCGCCGCAGCTGACCCGCGCCATCGACGACGACAAAATCGACTTGGCTATCATCAACACCAACTACTCCAGCCAAGTTGGCCTGACGCCAGCCAAGAATGGCCTGTTTGTTGAAGATAAAAACTCACCTTATGTGAACATTATCGTGGCGCGTGAGGACAACAAAGACAGCGAGAAGGTGAAGGATCTGGTTAAGGCGTATCAAACTGATGAAGTTGCCGCCGCCGCCGACAAGATCTATCACGGTGACGCGGTCAAAGGTTGGTAATGATTGTGGAATCCTGAGATTTCAGGATTCCATGATACTTATTGATTTAATTAGTGATTTATAACTAGTAGTGAGAAGGCGCGACGCCGAAAGCCCAACGGAACGCGCGGTTGAAATGGCTTTGATCATAAAAACCCACTGCGGACGCGATGTCCGCAATGCTTCTCCCTGGTTGCCCCAGCAGGCTACAGGCCACTTCCAACCGCAGACGTTTCAGCCAGGCATAAGGCGTCATGCCGGTCTGTTTACTGAAACAGCGCAGAAACTGAAATCGATTCAATCCGCACAACGCCGCCAACTCACTCAGTGAGATTTTCTCCGCCAAATGCGCGTGGCAGTAAGCTTCAATCTCTCCCCATTGGCGTTTTGACAAGCCCTGTTGCGTCTCCACCGGTCTCGTGACTTTTAGCTGAATAAACAGCGGCTCGAGCGCGGCCAAATATTGCTCGTCAAAAGAATGCCCTGCCGAATCACTCTTTTGCGCCATCAGTTGATGAAGTACAGACAGGTGCTTGCTGAGATCCGGCGCTTCAATAATTCCCGCGCCGACGGCCAACGGCTGGTGGCGGCCAGAAAACTCTTCCGCCAGATTATTGAGCAAGGTCGGGGCAACGCGGAAGGTGCGCAGGGTATAGGCATTGTTGTTTTCCGGCGTGCCGGTGTGGATCTCGCCGGGCGGCATAATCGAAACCCGACCGGCGCCCAGCAGCCCGGTTTGTCCGGAAAATCGCTGACGCTGCGCGCCTTCGCTTATCAGGCCGATGTGATAATCCAGATGGAAATGCGGCTCAAAGCTGAAATCGGTGAAGTGCGCCTCGCCCAGCACCATGCCCGGAATATCATCCGGGCGATAGTAACGCACTTGCTCAGGCTTGCTTACCGATTGAGCCATCAGGTCAGGCCGGTTTTTGTGCCAGCAGGGTGGCGAAACGCATTTTAAAGCGATTGCCGTTGGCGTCGCGTTTGTGCAGTTCGCCGACGTCTTCGTTGTACTTCACCATGTTCCAACCTTGGTAATAGTCACGCAGCTCGTTGGGCTGGAAGCTGAAGGGGAAAGGCAGCGGGCAAGGGTAGTCTGGGCTGTCCATGGCGGCGACAATCAGGTTGTAGCCCCCCGGCCGGGTGCTGGCGTGCATATCGGCGATAATATTGGGAATACTGCTGCGCTCTAAGAACATCATCACCACGGTGGAGAGGATAAAGTCATACTCGCCGCTAAAGCGATGCGCATTCAGGTTAACTTCTGCTGTTTCAATCCCTTGCAGGGATTCTGCTTGGATAATGTCATTGAATTTAGCAATGCTCAGCGAGTTGAAATCCCACGCGGTGACCGTCGAGCCTTTGAGATTGAGATAAAGCGAGTTGCGACCACTGCCACAGCCTAAATCAAGCACCTTGCCCGGCGGAACCTGCTGGGCGGCATAAATAACTTCGGAGTGGGTGCGGGTCAGGCCATATTTTTCGGCGTAATAATCTTCTGCTGCTGGCTGGTTGGACATTATACTTTCCTTTGTCTCTGGATCCTCAGAATGCCGCCATTATCCTCCGAAAGCCGCGCATTTCCCCGTAGTTTTTGTCCCGAGTTTTTAACTCAGCGCATGGCGCGATGCTTTTCGGCGACAATGGTGTATACGGCGCTGCCGATTTTATGCCCCTCTTCGGCAAGAGAACCCACCTGATGCATGCCGACTTTTTCCAGCACCCGTCGCGACGCGAGATGGTTCTCTCTTACCGTCGCAGAAATCTCCGGCAACTTAAGTTGCTCAAAACCATAATCAAGTGCAGCTAAGGCCAGCTCGGTCGCCAACCCCTGCCCCCAAACCGCCGTTGAAAACCGATAGCCGAGATTGATATTGCGCGTTTCATCTATCTGTCGGCGACTAAGGCCACCACAACCAATCACCTTAGCGGGCGCGCTGCGCAGAGAAATTGCCCAGTTACCAAAGCCATTGCGAGACCATTCGGCTAGCCAGTTGGTCAGTTTTGCTTGGGTATAGGCGATATCAGGGTAAGGACCCGCCGGATTGAAAAGGTGAGTCTGCGGATCGCCATAAATTGCCCAAATTGATTCTAAATCTGTCTGGGCGATAGGCCTAAGGTATAAGCGTTTTGTTTCGATAATCATTTAATCATACCCCATAAAATTCCATCACTTAGCTTAGCCAGACTTCTTCAGCCTGCCACCCGGCGCTGTAAAAAGTCGATAAAGGCCCGCACTTTTTCCGGCACGTGGCGTGTGTTGGGGTAGAGGGCATAAATCCCCTGTGGCGGAAAACGGTGATCGGGAAGCAAATGGGTCAGCTTTTTAGTGACAATGTCACTTTCTACCAGCCATGCGGGCAGCAGCGCAATGCCCGCGCCGTTAAGGGCAAAGGCCAGCAAAGAGGAGGCGCTGTCGGCCATTAGCATCGGGCTTTGACCGGCGTTAAACAGCACGCTTTCTCCGGCTGGGGTCAGTACTTGCCAAGTTAAAGGGGGGCTCAGGCGGCTGTGGGCAATCCACCGCGCCTGCTCCAGCTGGGGTAAATCCGTGATATCGCCACCCCATTGCTGCAAATAATCCGGGGAAGCGACGGGGAGAATATCAAATCGGTCAATCAGCGCCGCGTGGTGGCTGGAGTCTGCCAACTGCCCGAGGCGAATGGCCACGTCGAAACGGCCAGAAATCAAATCGTCGTGATTGGATGAAGAGACGTGCTGAACCCTAAGCTGCGGGTGAAGCAGGGAGAAAGCCGCCAGCGCCGGAACTACCACCCGCGCGCCATATTCCGGCGTGGTGGTGATGCGCAGCAAACCTTGCAGGCCGGAGTGGTCGCGGCGCACGTCGTCGAGCACGCTTTCGGCATCTTGTAGCAATTGCAGGCAGCGCAGGTAAAATCGCTCTCCGGCGTCGGTCATGGCAATGCGCCGGGTGCTGCGGGTTAGCAGGGCGACGCCCAGCTCGTTCTCCAACTGCTTAATGTTGAAACTGACCACGGCTTTAGTCAGGCCGAGGGTATTGGCCGCGGCGGTAAAGCTGCCCGCCGCCACCACCGCAACATACATTTCTAGTCGCTGTAAATTCAGCATGATTTCTCGCTTCGCTGAGATTATTGTCAAAGTTATTTTTACAGTGTAACGCCAGTAAGGCGATTTATCTCGCACAGTTAAGGCTCTAGACTGCTCGCTTTACTGCTTTATATTCTGAGAACTCCATGACTTACCGGATGCGCGTCGCCAGCGTCTACCTGCTGGGCTTTTTTGTCGATCTGATCAATATGTTTATCGCTAACGTGGCCTATCCGGACATCGGCCGTCACTTCGCCGCGCCGGTCAGCCTGCTGGCTTGGGTGAGCAATGGCTACATTCTTGGCCTGACGTTGATTATTCCGCTCAGCCGCTGGCTGGCCCAACGCATTGGCGCTAAGCGGCTGTTTATTATCTCATTATTGATATTTATCCTCGGTTCCTGCGGCGCGGGATTGTCGAATTCTATGGCGCAGCTGATTGGCTGGCGGGTGGTGCAGGGGGTGGGCGGCGGCCTGCTTATTCCGCTCGGCCAGACGCTGACTTACGCGCTTTACCCCAGTCACCAGCGAGCCAAGCTTTCGTCCGTGATCATGCTGGTGGGGCTTATGGCGCCAGCACTCTCTCCGGCCGTCGGCGGCATGATTGTCGACAGCCTGAGCTGGCGCTGGGTGTTTTTTGCCTCCCTGCCTCTGGCTTTTGTGGCGTTGATTCTGGCGGCCTGCTGGTTAAAACCTGAAACCGAAAAAGTCCCCGCCGGGCATTTCGATGGGCGAGGCTTGGTGATGCTGTGCGGGGCGATGACCCTGATTTTACTCGGCCTGACCTATCTGGGGGATGGCCAGCAGATGCTGTTCGGCGGCGGGCTGCTGCTAGCGGGTGCCTTGCTGATGGCGGCTTATGTGCTTTATTCCCTGCGTTTGCCTCAGCCGCTGCTCAATTTGCGACTGGTGCAGGATCCGCTGCTGCGCATTTCGATGATTATCTATCAGTTCATTCCGGGGCTGTTTACCGGCGTCAGTCTGGTCGCCATGCTCTACCTGCAAGACCAGCTCAAAATGCATGCGGCGCAGGTGGGTATTTTGATGCTGCCGTGGTCGCTGGCTTCTTTTATTGCCATTAGCCTGACGGGGAAAGCCTTTAACAAGCTGGGGCCGCGCCCGCTGTTTATTGCTGGCTGTTTGGTGCAGGGGATGGGCATTGCGACGCTGACGCAGATCAGCGGCGCGGCGGATATCGGCCTGCAAGTCACCGCCTTCGCGCTGATGGGGTTCGGCAGCAGTTTGTGTAGCAGCACGGCGCAAAGTACGGCGTTTATTCAGATTGAAAACCAGCAGTTGGCCGACGCCAGCGCGCTGTGGAACATCAACCGCCAACTGAGTTTTTGTCTCGGCGTAACCCTGCTCAGTCTGTTGCTTAACCTCTTACTCGGTTATTCCGGTCTGAGTGCCGAACACGCCTACCAACTCTGCTTCTTACTGGCCGCCCTGAGCGTCTTTATTCCCATTGCGCTGTGTTGTCGAATTGCCAATCGCAGCCTTGTTAACACCTTAAATCAGGAGACAACGTGAACCGTTATTTTCAGGAAGTGATTGATGCACATGACTTAATCGCCAGCTGGCTGGGTGATGCTAACTCTACGCAAACCACCTGTGATCAGCTGCTGGGCCGCTTCAGCCCACATTATTCGATGGTGACGCTGAGTGGTCATATGTTGGATTTTGAGAAGTTGTGCGGGTTTTTTCAATCGCAGCACGGCGCAAAAAACGGCCTTCAGATTGAAATTGAAGACATGAAGATGGTGGCAGAAAGCGCCGACGGCGCGGTGGTCAGCTATCAGGAGCGCCAACAGCTTCCCGGCCAGAACGCCACGCTGCGCTACTCGACCGTGGTGTTTTCAGTGGATGCGGATGGCAAAGTGATCTGGCGACATTTACACGAAACCGCCGCCGCAATCTAACAAGCGGACTATGATTAAACAGCCAAGGGCCTGCATTGCGGGCCCTTATTGTTTGTCCACCAGACGCAGATTGCGCTGGTTAATGATGCGGTGCAGGTTGGTTTCCACCCAGTCCGTTAGCCCGGTGAGCTGCGTTTGCACCTCGACGCCAAGCGGGGTCAGGCTATATTCCACATGGGGTGGCACCACGGGATAGGAGATGCGATCCACAAAGCCGTCGGTTTCCAGCGTTTGTAAGGTTTGGGCCAGCATTTTCTCACTTACTCCGTTGATTTTACGGCGTAATTCGCTGAATCGTTGAGTGCCATCGCTCAGAGCAATCAGCACTAAAACGCCCCAGCGGCTGGTGACGTGGCTGAGGATCTCCCGCGACGGGCAGTCGGCGCTCATCACTTCACCCCGGCGAAGACGCTCTCCAAGGATATTCTCTGTGACCTGCTCTTCGCCCGTTTCGATCGGCAATGATGTTAATTTCATACTAACCTTTTTGTACGTACTTACGAAAAGTTAGTATATCGCATAGGATGTATTTCACGGACGCGATATTCAGACTGTTTCGTCATAAGACGACCGTCCAATCGAACTTAATTCACTTTCGGAGAAACATCATGATCGCTATTACCGGTGCTACCGGCCAACTGGGCCGCCTTGTTATCGCAGCATTGTTGAAGAAAGTGCCTGCGAACCAGATTGTCGCGGCAGTGCGCAGCCCTGCAAAAGCCAAAGAGTTGTCTGATCTTGGCGTCGATGTGCGCCAAGCGGATTATACCCAGCCCGCCACGCTGGACAGCGCCTTCAAAGGCGTGGAAAAAGTGCTGCTGATCTCCTCAAACGAAATCGGTCAGCGTGAAGCACAACACCAGGCGGTGATTGACGCGGCGAAACGTGCCGGGGTGAAATTGATCGCCTATACCAGCTTGTTGCACGCTGATACTACCAAACTGGGATTGGGTACCGAGCACCGCGCGACCGAGGCGGCGCTGAAGGCATCCGGCGTGCCTGCGGTGATTTTGCGTAACGGCTGGTACACCGAAAACTACGCGGCGAGCATTGCTCCGGCACTGGCTCACAATGCGTTTATCGGCGCAGTGGGCGAAGGCCGCATCTCTTCGGCCACCCGTGAAGATTACGCCGAAGCCGCAGCGGCGGTATTGCAGCTGGAAAATCAGGGCGGGAAAATTTACGAGCTGGCTGGAGATGAAAGCTACACCTTGGCTGAATTCTCAGCAGAGATTGCGCGCCAGTCGGGCAAAAAAGTGGACTACGTTAACCTGTCGCAAGATGAGTTCGCCAAAGCGCTGCTTGGCGCGGGCTTGCCGGAAGGTTTCGCCAATCTGCTGGCGGATTCAGACGCCGGTGCGGCGCAGGGCGGCCTGTTCGACGACAGCAAAACTCTGAGCAAACTTCTTGGGCATAAAACCACACCTTATCAAGACGTTATTGCTTCTACCTTGAAATCTCTATAAATTCTAGACAGCTTAAAACCGGCGCTATGGCTCCATAGCGCCGGTTTTTTATTGGCGTTTTAACAGGATTGCCAAGACAAAAATGCCGCCTAATCCGGCGGTGATAATGCCAATCGGCAGCTCTTGGGGGGCAATCAGTAACCTACTCAGCAGGTCGCCGCCTGACATTAATATGGCGCCGAACAGTGCCACCACCGGCAGCAATAATCGGTGGCGAACCCCGCACAGCGGCCGTGCCAGATGGGGCACCATCAGCCCAACAAAGCCAATCACCCCGGTTAAAGAGACTAATAAAGAGGTCGCCAGCGCGCAGCCGAGGAAGATTTCAATTCGCAGGCGGGTGAGGTTTATTCCCAGCGAAATCGCGGTTTGTTCTCCTGCCAGCAAGGCATCCAGCCAGCGCCAGCGTAGCGCGACCAAGGCAAAAAGTAGCGCAACGGCCGCCACGGCAAAGCCAATGTTGTCCCATCGTGCCAGCCCTAATCCCCCCAGCGACCAAAATAGCACCGAACTTGCCGCGCGCTGATCGCCTGAAAACACCAGATAGTTAGTCAGTGCGCCAAACAGGAAAGAGATCGCCAGACCGCTAATCACCAGTTTTTCTGCCCCTTTGGCGCGTTGCAGCATAAACAGCAGCATCACCGAAACCGCAGAAAGAATGCCGCCCGCGAAGGCCGAAATCGGCAAACCCCATGCGCCGAGTCGATCGCCATAGCGGGTGATCACCGCCACGGCTCCGGCGGAGGCTCCGGAAGAGAGCCCGAACAAAAAGGGGTCGGCCAGCTCATTGCGGGTAGTGGTTTGCAGCAAGGCGCCCACCATCGCCAGACCCGCTCCGGTCAGCGCCGCCAACAAACTTCGCGGCAGGCGTAACTCGAACACGATGCGATGGATCATGTCAGGAACCGGGGCCTGATAAAGCCCTAGCGAGGACAACACCTGCGAAATCGGCAGAGAAACGCTCCCCGCCGCAACGCCAAACAGCATCAGTAATATCAGCGTAAACAGGCTCAGCGCAATAATCAGAAAGTAGCGATAACGACTCATTTTCAATGAGTTGCATCCGCATAAAGCACGTTGGCCAGTTTTTCTACTGCGTCAATATTCGCCGGACCCGGCGTCAATTCGCTGTACTGCAATTTCACATAGCGATGATGTTTAACCGCAGGCGTCTCTTTCATTAATGGGTGAGATTCGAGGAAATGCTGCAAGGCCGCCGCGCCGCCGCCGGTCTGGTAATCCAGCAACACAATCACATCCGGCTCTTGAGTTGCCACGCTCTCCCATGAGGTGGTGGTCCAACTGGCGTCCAGATTATCCATAATGTTTTTGCCCCCGGCGGCTTCAATAATGGCCGTTGGCATGGCGTATTTTCCACTGGTAAAAGGCTTGTCTTCGCCAGAGTCATACACGAACACTTTTGGCGGTTGGTGTTTACCGATTTTTTGCTGCACCGTCGCGACGCGGGCTTTCCAGCCATCGACCAATTTTTGCGCCTCTTCGCGTTTGCCAAAAATTGCGCCCAGCTTCAACTCGTCGCCATAGAGTAAATCCATGCTGGCGCGCGGGCGGTGCTTATCAACAAAAATACAGCTTTCGCTCAGCACCAGCGTTTTCACCCCGTAATGGGCGAGCGACTGTGGCGTGACGTCACCGCCAAGTTTCATGCCGTAGTTCCAGCCAGCGAAAAACAGATCAGGCGCGACGGCGACCAAGGTTTCTAAAGAGGGATATTTAGCCGCCAGTTCGGGGATATTTCCCTGCTGAATTTTGAATTCTGGCGTCACTTTGTACCAGCCGCTGATCCCCGTCACGCCGACAATGTGGTTTTGCAAACCCAAAGCAAAAGCCATTTCTGACATATTCAAATCATTGATCACGGCGCGCTGCGGTGCCTGAGTAAAGGTCAGCGGCTGGCCGCAGCTGTCCACCGTGACCGGGAAGTCGCTGGCAAAGGTCAAACTGGAAAACAGTAAGCCGGGCAATATAAAGGCGAGGTTTTTCATGATGTTGTCCTGGAGAAAAGTAAAACACTAGGCGCACAAAGGCGCCTCAAAAATGCGCAGAGGGTTGCCGGTAATAGGGTGAGTGACAGTGTAACTTTCCATGCCAAACACGCGGTTTATTATTTGAGCAGATAGCGCGATTTCGGGGTAACCCCATACCACCAGTCGGCCTTTTTGCATCACCAGAATGCGATCGGCGAAAGGCTCGACCAGAGGCAAATCATGCAACACGGCAATGGTCGAAATTCCTTTACTGCGCACCAGCGCCAAAAGGGTGGCGCGGCTTAAAGGGTCGAGATGATTGGTTGGCTCATCGAGCAATAAAAGCTGTGGCGTTTGGGCAAAAGCCCGAGCCAGCGCGGCGCGCTGTTTTTCACCGCCGGACAGTGAACCGATAAGTCGGTGACGTAAATGTTCAAGTTTGGTATCGACCAGTGCTTGCTCAATACAGCGCCGATGATGAATCGGCGTGCAGCAGTGGTGATGAGGAATACGGCCGAGGGCGACATAGTCTTCAACCAACAATCGCGGATCGGGCGGATCGTCCTGCGCCACAATCGCAATATGCTTGGCGCGCTCTTGCCGCGAGAAGTTGGCCAATGGCTGTCCGTTGAGCAAAATGCTGCCTTCGCTTGGCGCGAGTTCGCTGGTCAGGGCGCGCAGTAAGCTGGATTTGCCGCTGCCGTTTGGGCCGATCACCGCCAAACACTCCCCGGATGAAAGTTGGAAATTCACTCCGCTAACCAACAAGTTATTGCGCTGAGTGCGGATACTCAGGTGTTCAATGCTAAGAACGTCAGGGATGAGCATAGAGAATGATTCAATGTAGATAGACATTGTTATGTTATAACATATCAAATAGAAGTGAAATCAAATAAATTGGCTTTTTTATGAGCATAAACCCCGCAAATCCTTGGCTAAATTGATGTTGCTAGGGTGACTAGAATTCACCACTCGCACTCTTTATGACTCCAGACTTAATAGGTCTGGAGTCATAAACGTTTTGCCTCGGTATGCTGAAGTTGTTATAACTGCGCACCGGACTTTTGCCTGTAGAAATTGCCTGAATGAACCAAGCTGTGACCGAACCCGACATCGCCGCCGAGCAGGTTGGCCGCCATGTGATCCTTTTTCTTAACCAGATCAAGAATGCGCCCTTGGCCGAGCTGGATAATATGGAAGAAGAGGGCAACGCGACCGTCGAGCAGGTGATGAAGGTGTGGATCAGACTGTCGCTGATGATCACGCGGCGTCGCCCGGAAATTGCGATTTCTTCTCTGCTCAAACACGTGCTGCCGATGATTGGTTCGCTGCCGCTGAATAAAGTGACGCGACTTCGACTCAACCGGCTATTTAACGTGCTGCTGGCCGATGGAAAAATTGTCGAAGCCAAGCGCGTTTTTGCTCTGTGCAAACAGTTTATGAGCTGGGCGGAAACCCAAGGTTATATCGAACATTCGCCGATTGGCTCGATGAAACGGCGAGACGTCGGCGGTCGAAATACGCCGCCAAGAGAGCGATCTCTGACCGATGCGGAAATCTGGATTTTCTGGCATGGCCTTGATTTATGGGATATTTCAGAGCAATGCCGCTGGGCTTTACGCCTCTGTTTGCTCACTGCGAGACGCCCGGATGAAGTGGTTCGGGCGCGCAAAGACGAGTTTCATTTAACCATTGGTTTGTGGCGTCAGGGGCAGAGAAATAAGTCCCGCCGTGACCACAGTTTGCCGCTCACCGCGATGATGACCCGCTGCGTTGATGCACTTTTCGCAGCCAGCCCGGCCGAAAGTCCGTGGCTGGTACCTTCGCCTTCGGACCCGCAAAAACCTTTATCGCGCGGGGCAATCACTCAGGCTTTGCGCAGAATGGTTCGCGCAGAAAGAGGGCTGGGCATCGAGGCTTTCACCACCCGAGATTTGCGCCGAACCGCGCGATCTAAACTCGCATCACTGAATATCGCCAACGACGTGGCGCGTAAAATTATGAACCACTCGCTGGAAGGCATCGACCGCGTCTACGACACCCACGACTATTTACCGCAGATGAAACAGGCGCTAGAAGCCCTGTCAGCAGACCTTGAGCGGATAATTTCCAGCGACTCCTACCAAAGCCTGCACCACCATTATCAAGGCGAATCGCTGCAAATTAGCGAACGATCGCTGCTATTTATGGTGGGTTGAAGTCACACCTTATACTTTCAAACCTTCTTGCAAAGATGAAAAATGAGACTTATGTAGTCGGCATTCTCCGGCATCATAGAAAATTCATTATATGAAAAGACAATCAATAAATTGAACGCTTGCAGATTAAATACAGGACGAGCTTTTAGATTTGCTTAAAATATTCTGAAGGAGAGATGTGAAATCGAGATTTTAAAAGTAATACAATAAGCATTTATAACTACCACGCGAATGAAAGAAATGGCTGAATATATTTTCAGGCCTGTTTTACGTTTCGACATTTATAATTGGATGAGCTAGTTTTTAGGGAAGATTAAATGACAGAGGCACTGTTTAGACAGGATATTTTGTTTGAGGATGGGGCAAAATTCTTCGAGCTTGATGGCGATGCACGCATGAAACTATCCCCGAAAGCAGCAACAGAGGTCTGTGAAGAAGCAACTTGCAGAGGGATTTTTATTGGGGCAATTGAAGGTGGACATTGGCTCAATCCGGGGTTTAAACCTGATATGAACACCAATTGGGACTCATTAAAATATTACCAAGCAGATGCTAATCTTAAGACCAACAATGACCGTGCAATCGAAAACATCAACGATGATGCTAGAGAAGGGTACACGGCGTTTATTATTACTCTGATCTAGAGCTTCAAGTTGTTGTCATTAGGACGCCCAATAATTCTTATTGTTGGGCGTATTTCAATGATCTGCTAGCTTTTTATGTTTAAGGGAATATCAATGACAGGGAAACTGTTTAGACAGGATACTTTGTATCATGAGGGGGCTAAGTTCTTCGAACTTAAAGGTGATTCATGCATGGCTCTATCTCCTCATGCTGCGAGAGAAGTCTGTGAAGAAGCCACCCTTAAAGGATTTTTCGTCGGGACCGTGGAAGGGGGCCACTGGCATAATCCTGGCTTTCAGCCTGATTCGAATACCCGCTGGGATTCTTTGAGATATTACCAAGCCGATGCCGATCTCAAGGCCAATAATGACCGCGCTATCGAAAACATCAACGATGATGTTAGCGAAGGATACACCGCATTCCTCATTACTCTCATCAAGAGCCTCTAGCCCTTTGCCTGTTTTGACGTCGGGCTTTTGCGAACAATTAGCCCCTTTTACCCTCCTCAAACTCAGAATTTAAAGTGTGACAGAATTTCTCATGAAACCGGTATGAAATGAATTAATGCTAGACTTTGCTCTGTACTTTGCATGGTCAGAGAACGGAGAAAATAATAATGAATTTAGCAAAAACGACGACCGCCGGGTTGCCTGCACCGACCCAGACTCTCTATCTAAGTGGCCGCAGTTCAGAGGAAAAACGACAGGAGATCCTCAACTATTTCCAGCAGACTTGGGCGCTGTATGAGCGTCTTTTCGACTGTCTGGACGACGAGCGCGCCTACTTCAACAAGGCCATATCCCTGCGCCACCCGCTGATTTTTTACTTCGGTCATACCGCCACTTTCTACATTAATAAGCTGATGGCCGCGGGGCTGATTAAGCAGCGCGTTGATGATGAAATCGAAGCCATGCTGGCAATCGGCGTGGATGAAATGAGCTGGGACGACCTTGATAACAGTCACTACAGCTGGCCGAGCGTGGCGCAGTTGCGCGACTATCGCGGCAAGGTTCACTCGCTCATTACTCAGTTTATCAACGAGATGCCGCTGGAATTGCCTTTGGACTGGGACAGCCCGGCGTGGGTGATTTTGATGGGTATCGAGCATGAACGCATCCACCTCGAAACCTCCAGCGTGTTGATCCGCCAGTTGCCGATTGAGTGGGTGAAGCCGCAGGCGCACTGGCCTGTCTGCCCTCAATCGAGAACCGAGCGTAGCGCTGTCCCTGCTAACTCACTGATTTCGCAGAAAGGTGGTGAGATTACCTTGGGCAAAACGGATGATACTTACGGCTGGGATAACGAATATGGTTCATTCAAGGCTGAGGTAAAACCTTTTAAAGCCAGCAAAATGCTGGTCAGTAATGCTGAGTTTTTCGAGTTTATTCAGGCCGGTGGTTATCAAAATAACGACTGGTGGGATGAAGAAGGGCAAGGCTGGCGCGACTTTGCGCAGGCGGCGTGCCCGACATTCTGGGTGGGGGATATCGCTTCACCGGACTCCCTGAAGCTGCGCCTGATGGCAGAAGAGATCGCCATGCCGTGGGACTGGCCTGCCGAGGTGAACCAGCTGGAAGCCGCCGCGTTCTGCCGCTGGAAGGCGGATGAAACCGGTAAATCTATTCAGTTGCCGACCGAGGCCGAATGGTACGTTTTGCGCGAACAGGTTGAGGGCGACCAGCCAGACTGGCAGCAGGCGCCGGGCAATATTAACTTGGCGTGGTGGGCCTCTTCCTGCCCGGTAGACCAGTTCCCACAAGGGGATTTTTACGACGTGGTGGGCAATGTTTGGCAGTGGACCACCACGCCAATTAGCGGTTTTTCGGGCTTCCGCGTCCACCCGCTGTATGACGATTTTTCCACGCCAACCTTTGATGGCAAGCACTCCATCATCAAGGGCGGCAGCTGGATTTCTACCGGCAATGAAGCGTTGCGCTCCTCGCGCTACGCCTTCCGTCGGCATTTCTTCCAACACGCGGGCTTCCGCTACGTGGTGTCCACTCATCAGGAAAAACAGATTGTGAATCCGTACGAAACTGACACCTTGGTGTCGCAATACCTTGATTTCCAATACGGTAAGTCCTACTTCGGCGTGGATAATTACGCCTGTGCTTTGGTCGCCATCGCTGAAAAACTCTGTGATAAACGCCAGCGCGCTTTGGATATCGGCTGCGCCACCGGCCGCGCCAGCTTTGAGTTGGCCCGCTCATTTGAGCAGGTCACCGGCCTGGACTACTCGGCGCGCTTTATTGACGTGGCGCTGTCGCTGGCCGCCGGGGAGGAGTTGCGCTATCTGATTCAGGAGGAGGGCGAGCTGATGGAGTACTGCCACGCTCGCTTGTCGGATGTCGGGCTGAGTGCCGAACTGGCGGCGAAAGTGCATTTCTCGCAGGGCGACGCCTGTAACCTCAAGCCGCAGAAAGAGCCTTACGATCTGGTGCTGGCGTCCAATTTGATTGACCGCCTGCGCGAGCCGAAGCGATTCCTACGTGACGTTGTCACTATGATTCGCCCCGGCGGCATCCTGATGCTCTCTTCTCCATACACTTGGCTGGAAGAGTTCACGCCAAAGGAGAACTGGCTGGGCGGCGTGCGTGAAAACGGCGAGGCCCTGACCACTCATCAATCCTTGCAGCGCCTGCTGTCGAGTGATTTTGAGGAAGTGCAGCCGCCGATGGATGTGCCCTTTGTTATCCGCGAGACAGCGCGTAAATACCAGCACACCGTGGCGCAGCTGACAGTGTGGCGCAAGAAGTAACTCTGCAATAAAAAACGCAGCCCGGAGTCAGTCGGGCTGCGTTTCTTCTCATCACTATCCTTATCTCACGGCTTTTTCGGCCGCCGGAATGGGCAGTTTCGCCAGCTTAGTTTTGCCATAAATAATGGTCAAAATGGCCGGGACGGTAAAGGCGACGGCGATAGCCGCGACCTCATAAATCATCTTCGAATCAGGCCCGCTGAACAGGCCGAGCTCAAACACGTTCAGCACCGGCAAGAAACTGTAGGTTTTCACCCCCAGCAGGCCGGTTATCCCGCCGCCCAGCGCCGCGCCGATGCAGCCAAACACAAACAGCATGCGGTACTTGAGATTCACCCCATACAGCGCCGGTTCGGTTATGCCAAAGAAGGCGGAAATCGAGGCTGAAATGGCAATCTGTTTGTCTTTTACGTTGCGGGCAATAAAGATTGCGCCAAAGGCCGCGCCGAATTGCCCCATCACCGCTGACATAAACATCGGCATAATGGTGTCGAAGCCTGAAAACTGAATGTTGATCAGCGCAATCGGGATAATGCCCCAATGGACGCCGAACACCACGAACAGCTGGCCGATGCCCGCCAGCAGCGCGCCGGAAATCACCGGGCTGAGCTGGTACAGCCAGAAGTAGCCTTTGGCGATGCCGATGCCCACGTAGTCAGCAATCGGGCCGATAAAGGTGAAGACCACGAAGCCGGTGATAATCAGCGACAGGCAGGGGACGAACACCAGCGCGGCGACTTCCGGAATGACTTTCTTCAGATAGCGTTCGACATAGCTGAGGAAAAGTACCGCGAAAATCGCCGGGATCACCGCGCCGCCGTAGATTTTCATACTCAGCGACAGGCCAAAGACGCTGATCGCGGCGGGAATATCCGTGGTGGTCAGTGGGTACACCATGGCCGCCGTCAAAGCTAACGCGATGTATTTATTGGTTTTAAACTTCTCGGCGGCGGTGACCGCGATAAACAGCGGCAGGAAGGTGAACACGCCGCTGGCCAGTGCGTTAAACACGGTAAAGACATAGGCATCGGTATGGACCAGATTCATGGTTTGCAGTAAGACCACGATACCTTTAAGCATGCCGACGCCCGCCAACACACCAATATAGGGAGTGAAAATGGCCGAGATATTGGACAGCAGGCGGTTAAACAGCGAGGTTTTTTCCACCGGTTCGACGACTGTCTGGCTTGCAGGCTCGACGACCCGAGCCTGCTCTATCGCCCGGTAGACGTGCTCGACGCGCGGACCAATGACGATTTGAAACTGGCTATTGTTATTGATGACTTTAATGATATCCGGCATGTCATTAAGCGCAGATTCATTAACCTTGGTGAGATCTTTGAGATTAAAACGTAACCGCGTGGCGCAATGCGTGAGATATTCAATATTGTTATCACCACCAATATTAGAAATAATCTGACTTGCCATCATTTTATAATCAATAGCCATGTTATTTCCTTCATTAAACCTTAGTTATAATCACCGGGTTTGGTTTTACTTTTCACCGACACACCAAAATCGGTAAAAATACGCTGACCGAGGTTATTGCCTTTATCTTCAGCAATATGATGAGCCAATATCTGGAACGGGATCACCGCAATCAGTGGTGCAATATATTCAGTGACCTTGGCATCAATCGATAGGGTTCGTGGCTCGTCGCTTTTACCGATTTTCAGGCTGTAAATAAAAGGTGTGCATTTCTTCTCATATTCTCTGAGCAGCAATAAACGCTCTTTGGCGACGCTTTCCACCTCGATAAAGAAGATGCGATGCTGCGGATTCACCTCGAAGTAGGGGCCGTGCATAAAGGTTTCCATCTCAATTCCTTGAGAGGGGACGCGCACGGTTTCAGCAAATTTGGTCGCCATCTCCTGACAGACGCCCACCACCGGACCATAGCCAATGCTGGTGAAGCGCGGCGAGGCGACCAGCTCTTCCTTCCAGGTTTGGTAGAAGGTTTCAGTGTCATCGATGATGGTGGGAATGGCGTCAATGGCGGCTTTAAACATCGCCAGCTCGGCGTGTTCTTGCTGTTCGCTAATCGCGCCGTCGGCTCTGGCACTGCGTAAACCTAATAACATCAGGGTGAGGATCGTCGCGGTATAACCTTTGGTGACGTAGCCTACACGTTCTTCGCCGTTTTGAATATCAATAGCGATATCAACGCTTTTCGCCAGTTCGCTGCCCATCTTGCTGGTCACGCCGTAGGTCTGCGCGCCGCTGTACTGCTTAATGTGGCGCATGGCGTTGAGGGTGGAGGTGCTTTCGCCACTTTGTGAAACCCCCATCACTAAATCAATCGCCGGGTTTGGCTTCTCAAAGAACTGATAATTGAACGGTTCTTCGATAGTAATTCTGGCGCGGGTTAATTTCTCAATGTAATACTTCGCGCTTTTCGCCGCATTAATACTGGAGCCTGTGGCGAGTATTAACCATTCATTCTTGTCTTGAATAACAGGGATTGTCTTAGGATATCCATTAAGGATATTTAACAATACTTCATGCTGCTGATGAATATAGGTCATCATGGTCGGCTTCACGGTCTTCTCCCTTATTTACGGTGTTTGTTAGATTTTAAACTGAAAAACCTGAAAACGTTTTCAGTAAAATAGGAGTCGGCAATAGGAAGATCAATACGAGGAGAGTGAAACTGTGAGCGAAGTGGCAAAAGGCAGGATTAAAACACCTTTTGTTAAGAGAGGGGCGGCTGCTCGTTTTGGGCTTTAACGGGGGGAGATTTGTGGCTTGAGTAAGCACTCAAGCCGGGACAACTTTAGCAAGACTCGCCTTCAATCAGCACAGAAACAATTTCTGGGTATTCACTCGCCTGCTCACGCGGCTCGATGATGTCCAGAATAGTGGTGGTAACCGCTTGACCTATCTGCGCATTTTGATGGTCAACCGTGGTAATGCGTGGAACATAGTATTCGCTGCCGGGGAAGTACTCGCAGCTGGCGACCGCGATATCTTGCGGCACGCTGATGTTGTTATCTTTTAACGCGCGGATAGCGCCGATAGCTACCTGATCGTTAATCGCCAAAATGGCTTCAGGTAAGCCGCCTTTTTGACTCTGCTGGATCAGGCGTTCTGCGGCCTGATAGCCGTGCTGCAGGTAAAAGTTGGTTTCAATAATCAGGCTGTCGTCGGCAGTTAATCCGGCTTTCGCTAACTGATCTTTGAAGGCTTTTATCCGCTGTTTGGTGATGTAAACCTTCTCCGAACCGCCGATAAAAGCGATTTTCCGATAACCTTTATCAATCAAATGTTGGGTTACCAACTCAACGCTGTGGGTCTGGTCGCGGACGATGCACGGGTAATCAAGCTGCGCAATGTTACGCCCGACCACCACGGTAGGGATGGTTTCGGTGAGTTTTTTCAGTGCCTCAAGATAACTCTCTGGCACCACAAGGTAGTCAATTTCGCCGCCAAGAATAATCACCCCGTCGAGCTGGCTGCTGATCACCGAGGTAAAGATATTCTCGTCGATATGCTGCGCAGAACCGGTCGGGCCTTTATTGGCGGACTGGGTGTCGAACAGCATGACTTTATAGCCAGCTTGCAAACAGACCTTTTCAATCTGTTCGACCAGCATCACGAAGTAGGGGTTAGTGATATCAGAAACCACCACCGCCAGCATGTGGGTCTTCTTCGAAATCATGCCGCGCGCCACTAAGTTCGGGCTGAAATTATGCTCCTTGATCACCTTATCAACTTTGGCTTTGGTTTTATCCGCCACCCATTGGTTGTTATTCAGTACGCGAGAAACCGTGGTGATCGACACCCCGGCCATCTCGGCAATATCTTTTATGGTGATGCTTTTCTTCATTATGCGTCTCTTTCCTTCAAATCCTGCTGTCGCAATCCATGGCTGGCAGGGGCTAAAACGGCCTATAACGTCGCATAAAGCGGGAGATTTTTGAAGGTTTACCTCAATCTCCCTTGATAACCATCCCAATTCCGAGCAGTGAAACTGCCATTCCGGCCAGCATGGTCCATGAAAGTGGCTCGCCAAACATCGCCCATGCCCAGAGCAGGGTGACCGGCGGGCTGAGGAACAGGACGCTGGTGACGCGCACCGCCGAAGTGCGTTGCAGGCAGAACCAGTACAGACCGTAGCCGCCGAAAGTTGAAAACAGCCCGGTCCACAGCACGCTTAATACGAATCCGCGAGAAATCTCCGGCAGCAGGGGTCCTTGACTCCCGGCCACGACGGCAAATGCTACTGAAGACGCAGTGCTTTGCAGCCACAGCGTGGTGGTGAGATTCAGCGGAGTCGAGGGCTGAAATTTCTTTTGCAGCAGGGTAGCACCGGCCAGTGACAGCATCCCAAGCAGCGGCAGGGCATAGGCCCACAGCGGAACCGCCTTCAACGACAGGCTGCCCCAGCTGACCATCAGCACCCCGGCAACGCCCAATAGCAAGCCGAGCCAGACCACGTTGGCCGGTTTTTGGCGCATAAATATCAGTGCCAGCAGGGCCGTGCCGATGGGCAGAAGGTCAGCCATCAATGCTGCAAGCCCCGCAGAAACGCCCAGCTCAATGCCTTTCACCACCCCCGCCAGATATCCCGCCATGGCCAGCAGGCCAACGCCAGCGCCAGCGTTAAGGGCTATGCTGGCAAGCGGCGTGCGGCATAACTGGCGAATAACAAAGGGGAATAAGATGACCGTGACCAGTACGCAGCGCCAAAAAACCACCACCAAAGCCGAGGTGTAATCAATGGAAAATCTTGCGCCCACGAACCCCGAGCTCCACGCGACGACTAATAGTGCTTCGCAGGCCAGCAGTGAAAAGGTGCCGATGACGGCCTTTTTGTCAGTTTTTCTCGGGAGAATGTCTGTTGTATTGTCATTTAGCATGTTTTTTCGCCTCTCTTTGACTTGATCTTAGAGAAACGATGTAATTCAATAAAACGAAATAAATTAACCCAGTGGTTTATAAAAACGGAATGATATCGACAACCTTAGATATAGAACTGCTGCGCACTTTTCACGCTGTGGCGAAGTTAGGGCAATTTCGCGCGGCGGCCGCTCAGGTGAATAAAAGCCCGGCGGCGGTGAGCGTGCATATCCAAAGGTTGGAGGCGATTGCCGGCGGCAGGCTGTTTGAACGCGATAACCAGTCGGTGATCCTGACGCCTTTGGGTGAACGCCTGCTGGCGACCACCGGCAGCCTGTTGCGGGCTCACGACCAGATTCTCGATGAGCTGCGCGCCACGCCGCTAAAGGGCCACATCAAGCTCGGCGTGCCTGATGAATACGCGGCTTATGTCATTCGCGATATCCTGCCGACCTTCAATATGAATTACCCCGACGTGGCGCTGGAGATCACCACCGCGCCCAGCTTTACGCTGAGAAATCTGATAGGGCAGGAGCGTCTCGATATTGCCATTTCCGTGTGTGCGGCGGAGTCGCGTTCTGAAGGATTATTGTTGATGGCCACCACGCCGGTGTGGGTGGGGGGAGCGCGAATGGCACTCGCGCCGGGAAGCCCGCTGCCGTTGGCGCTACACGCCAGCCATTGCCCCTACAGTGAAGCCATGACCCGTTCGCTTTCTGACGCCGAGTTGGACTGGCGAGTCATTCTCACCAGCCCCTCTTCCAGTGCAATTGAAGCCTGCGTGGAAACCGGCTTAGGCATCAGCCTGATTGACCGCGCGCGGGTAAAACCGACCATGCGCATTCTGGAAAATTTACCCAAAGTGCCAACTTACGAAGTGTATTTGCTGCGTTCATCATCGGCCGACGCTTCTCAAGCGGTGTCGGCACTTGAGAAGCTGATTGCCGAGCAGTTTCGGCTGTGATGAGGATTTTTTTACTCGTCATTGACCGCCAAAACTGCGATAGCGGCATCAACAAATGCACGTAAACGATGCATTCTCTTCAAATCACTGTGATAGCCGATCCATAAGTCGCGCGTTGGGGGAGTGGCTGAAATTTCAATCCGTTTCAGTTCTTCCATACGATCACCAATCACTCTTGGCAGGACCGCTAGCCCAATACCTTCTGCACACATTTTCGCTTGCACGTTACGACTATTGGAGCGGAATACGGAGCGGGCATTTGGCAGGCGCTAAGTGTTTGTAGTCGCTGCGCAACAGTCGGATGACTTACGCCTAGCGAACGGGCCGCAGCGCCAAAGGTTCCGGTTCTAGTGAGGGCGAGGAAAATCCGAATATCACTCCATTCCACGATATATACCTAACATTTTTGTACGGCAACAGTGTAAAAACGTTCGTTGCCTAATGATATCGTAAATTGCAAGATCAGCTCAATCGATGAGTTGAGTTGGCAGTTGATGTTCCACATACCTTCGTATAATTGGGACATTATGGTCATTCGGACCAGTTTTGTAACCAGTATGCATAGGGTGTGGGTAATACAGCGTGCGGGTCGGTGATTTCAAGCTCCCGCGCCGCGCGATATGGCCAGTGCGGATTAGCCAGCAATGTACGG
>Ga0308165_1000143_pt1 | contig 179602 bp, 172 predicted proteins | sample PhyWR2_FD_201032 | JGI IMG/M metagenome (GOLD analysis project Ga0308165, IMG submission 201032) | Phyllosphere microbial communities from UC Gill Tract Community Farm, Albany, California, United States - DLSLW.R2 | ecosystem: Host-associated > Plants > Phyllosphere > Unclassified | place...
ACCTGCTACAATCGCTTCACTCGATGGCGAAAGGCGGCTCACGACTAAGATCAACGCGCTGGTCGATGGGCAAGGCCTCCCGATCCGGTTGCGCCTGACCGCCGGGCAAAGCCATGATGGTCAAGCGGCAAAGGCCACGAAACGACAGATAGCGAAGCTGACGATTCAGCCAGCCGCAAATGAGAACAGCGGGCAATGTGCGTACGTGGGTGACTCTGCGGGGCAGATATCAGATACGAACCATAACCCTCAGCCGATCTGCGTCGGCGCAGTACCGTAATAGCTCGATACACGATCCGCGTAGGCTTGATTGAACTCGGGAGCGTTGTTTGCCCAACTGGGGCCGCCTTCAAGCACTCGGCGGTCGATCGTAACAATGTAATCGTCCCCGGCTGCATCATAGGCCAGCACGTCGAAGGGTACGGGGTAGAAGCTCTTGTTGAACCCCAGGAAACCTCCCAGGCTCAGAACCGCGAACGTCGATTGCCCTGAACGCTTGTCGACCATGAACGCCTTGATGTGACCAAGGTTATCGCCGTCGCGCGAACGCACCTTCAGCCCTGAAGTATCCGCTTCGACGAGGGTCGGCGTTGCTGCTGATACTTCTGTCATCGATAGCTCCTTATAGCCGTGCTTGCGCTGGCGATGCGGTAAAGGTCAGGTATGCGCCGTCCCACGAACAAGGATGGCGTGGGTCTAACACCTAACGCCTCACACCGTTCCGCGAGCATCGCGCGAGGCGTTCGAATGAAAAGCAATGCTGCCGAGCGAGCTTCCGCCGCGCTGCGATAAGATCGCTGCCAGGCGCAGGCTCAGGGCTACCAACCCGCAGCGCAGCCCATGTTTCATATCAGGCAAGGAGCATCGGCGGCGCTGCCGCCCTCCAAAACTGGCGCGCGCATAAGTTTGAGCCATGCATGTGCGGGAACCAAGTTGTCCATCGGTCTGTTGAGAACATACAAAGAACGAGGATGCGCATATGAGCGATGAACTGCCTAATCCGAAGCTGGATGATCTGCCGGGATCAAATACCGAGAAGGACCCGTCGGACTGGGTGTCGGGCGACGACCCGATGACCGGCGCCCAGGCCTCCTATCTCACGACTTTGTGCGAGGAAGCAGGTGAGAACTTACCGCCCGACGACCTCAGCAAAGCAGAAGCGTCGCAGCGAATCGACGCGCTTAAAGCGAAGCTAGGACGGGACTGAAAAATATGGACCAATCAGGGAAGTAGACACGTGCGGTTATGGCGTCGGCCTGTAGCGCGACAAACTGAATGATGATTTGTGTTGCCTCACGAAGGAACGTTCCCGAACGGCGCGACCGTTGCCTCACGGGGCTAAGCGTGAGGCGCGGCGTGTGCAGCCGACGCTACACGCGCTATCACCTATCAATCCTCGACGAGGAAAGGTTACCGCGGTAAGCTGGCTGGCGCCGGATCAGACTTCAGGCTTTATGGGCGACGCAAGCCATATGCGTGCCCTGTCAACGGCGCGACTTCAACCCCTTCGCGAAGCTGATCAAGATAGTCACTCCACCATTGATGCATGGCGGTGCGCTCGCCCCAGTAGAGCCCGCGATTGTAGATTCCCCGGATCGCATTGGTGTCCATATGGGCAAGCGAGCGCTCGATCGCATCCGGGCTCCACCGCCCGCTTTCGTTGAGCAATGTCGAGGCGGTAGTTCGGAGGCCATGCGCGGTGACTTCGTTTGGGCCATAGCCCATGCGGCGGAATGCATTGTTGACAGTGTTCTCGCTCATTGTTCGGCGCGATGTATGAAACGCCGGAAATACGTTTCCGGTCGCTCCCGTCAAACTCTGCAATTCACGCAGATAGCCTATCACTTGGCGCGAAAGCGGCACCCGGTGTGGAAGTCGCATTTTCATTCGTTCCGCAGGAACCGTCCACACTGCGTGCTCGAGATTGAACTCCGACCAGTCTGCCTTTCGCAGCTCACCGGGCCGCGTCATAACGTGTGGTGCGATCTGCATGGCAAGCCGGGTCAACGCGTTGCCTGAGTATTTATCAATATCCCGAAGCAACTGACCGACCTGTGCCGGCTCGAGCAGCGCCGCGTGGTGCTTGACTTTTGGGGCTATCAAGGCGCCGCGAAGAATAAATGTTGGGTCACTCTCTCCGCGGCCGGTGGCCACGGCGTATCGAAAGATGCGGCTTGCAAATGACCGGCAGCGGTGAGCCGTCTCTCGCTTGCCCTGCGCTTCGATCTCCTTCAGAACGGCCATGATCTCGAGCGGTTTGATATCGGCGACGGGCCGCTTTGCTATCGGTTTCAGCCGACTGAGGAGCCAGTTCGCCTTGACGATGGTCGCTTCGGCCCGCTCTTCAGCCACCATCCGCTCGATGAACTCCTTGGCAATGTCCTCGAAAGTGTTAGCCGCATGGAAAGAGGCGATAAGCTTCTTCTGCTTGCGCAGCGCAAGCGGATCCTCCCCGGCCTCCAGAAGCCTTCTCGCCTCGTCAAGCTTGCGCCTTGCACCGGCAAGGCCGACGTCCGGGTAACGCCCCAGCGCGAGACGCTTCTGCTTTCCTGCGAACCGGTACTTGAAGCGCCAGAGCTTCGACCCTGCGGGGTGGATCTCAAGATAAAGCCCGCGGCCATCGCTGCATCGGTAGGCCTTCTCCGCAGGCTGGAGGTGGCGGATCTGCATTTCCGTAAGCGCCATTGGCGATTCTCCTCGACGGGTCGAGGAGCGTGACAGCAGGCAAGTGGCCACGGGTTCGATGCCCGATGGGGCAAATTCCCGGTCTCCCGTGGCACCACTCGTTCAGGATACCCTGATTTTACCTGACACGCTCCGAGACTGTTGAGGCTCAGGAATGGCAGAAAACCGCCATTTTTTCAACCTTGGGAGACGTTTTGGGAGGGGTCAATGGTGCCGCTTACAGGATTCGAACCTGTGACCCCATCATTACGAACACGAGCGATAGAACGGCAGAAATCCAGGGTTCCCGAGGCTTCTGATGCCGGAATTTACCCAATCTTCCGGGTAGCCTAAGCGATACCCAGATTGTGCCGAAATCCGGGTTGGGCGTTTTCCTACTGAAAGCACTTTGGCTCGGTGAAAGTTCGGATTTCGACCCGGTCAGAACCCGGAAACCCAAAATGGATGCTGTGCGCGACAGTGCCACGATTCTGCAGCTGCAAAGCACCGACCCCCTTCTATCCTTAGTTCAGGCCAAGTTCCTTTCTGTCCCTAGCAACAGACCCAAAATTTGCGTCTAGCGTAGGCATCCAACGCGCCTTGATAACATCGCGTTTAATAACATTGTTATGGGTAAATATTTCTGAATTGTGCTCAACAAGCCGATCATATTTTTGATTGAAGCCTTCAGTTCCTGCTTTGCCAAATAATTCATCTCGCGCAAGATTTGCGCGGCGCGCCCAATTCACCCATTCATCGTTCGGTGCAATTTCATTTAGAATATGTCCGACTTTGCCATACAACCTTTGCATATCAAGCTTTTCATCAACGATGCCGCCAGTCAGAATCAGGGTGTCATAACGTGTCGGGGGGTCATCGAACCCCATAATATAATTCATGGCAATATAAGTACCGAATGAATGTGCTATTACGGAAACAGACTGCGTGTCACTCAGTTGACAAACATCCGTTAAGTAGCTCCTAAACACATCTACGATTTCGCGACGCTTATTTCGATTCAGAAATACATCCACATTTTGGTATCCATAAATGAATGGTGCAATTGTCCATCCATTTAAGCTCCCTAAAAAGGATACGTCAGAATACCATTCGGCATGAGTTCTTATTCCATGTACCAAAACGAGAACTTTTCTCCGTTTTTGCACATGTACGGAATGCCTATATCCGTACATCGTTCGCGCAAGTTGCAGTAATTCTTCCGATGGATCGGGTAAGTTATCAAAAGTTGCCCCATTCCCACTTATGTCTAACTCGATAGTTCCAACATTTGATTCATTTTTACTAACGGAAAAGAGTTTTCTGAAACTTGAAACGATGTCTGGATTGTCTGCAGACGCAAAATAAAGGTCCAGAATGCCCGCTCCTTGTGTGAATGACGGGCGTATGGTTGGGATTTGCTGAGATCGATTAAAAAGCAATACGCAGTCAATGTCATTCGGCAAAGGCTCGCTTGTTATGAAAGACCCTCCAAATAATATAGAGCTGGCATGAACTGATTTCGCGTAATCAATTAGATTAATTAATAAATCCACGAAACGCTGCCGATCAGCATTATTTATAAATCTCTGAGTGAATTCAACAAGATTTGCCTTATGATTGCCCTCTGGCAGATTTCCATATTCATTAAATGCAGGAATCATTTTTACGCCTTCGAGATGAAAATTTCCACCAAGTCATTGGCCCCAGACCCCGCAAGGGCAATCGCAAGATATATGCTTGTTATGGCTGCTTCCGATAGCAGACACGCTGATATTTTTTCACACTTGTTCCCGATAGTTATCAGAAACCGCGTTATCAGCGTGCGCTCAATCCGAGTGTCCCGGCCCCCGCTGCATGGCAAGTCTGGCTAATCGCCGATATCGCCCTCATGCCGCTACGGATCGGCACCATTCGGACACTCACCTTCGCTACCGGAGGTCTGCCAAAGGCCGAGAGCGGAATGTCGGGTTTCGGGTATCCTACCCGAAATAACTTCCATTCCCGGCAGTAAACCGGGACTGACGGCAGCCGGCTGTACCCGATATGCAAGAGACGGCCGCCCGCTTTCCGTTTCGTTCGTATAAAACTGGGCGAATACAGCCGCCGTCAATTTTAGCGGCTGCTATCAAGCTGATTATGCTTCACTTTCTTTGTCGTCATCAGCATCCGGCACAACAGCTGGCTTCGGTCGCTTCATTGACAACGCACCTGCTGCACCAGAAACGGCCGTTGCCGCCAAGCCGCGAACTTGATCCGCAAAGTTTGGGATTTGTTGGAATGCCTGTTTCACCACTTCAGATGAAAGGGCTTCTTGTAGTGGGCTGCTATGAGTTGCAGAATCTACCAAACGAAGCGGCTCTTCATCCAACCGGTCTAACGCGGATGCTAGTAATCTAGCCTCCAGATCAACATCAATCCGTGCTGCTTCTCGCCTATACCCTTCATACGCTCGAGAAATTGAAGCTTTGAACGCATAGTCCTCCGCCAAGCGGAATTGCTGACCAACTTGCTTCGTTGCCAGCCAAGCGAACCAGATAGGCGCACCTATCGAAAGGACTGACATCGCAATACTTAAAACTATTGGTCCGGTCTGCGCTTGTTCACCGCCAAGCAATTGAGAAAGTGACTCCAATCGTGATCCGCCGAGGAAGCCCGCGACACCTAAGGCCACAATCAATCCAAATACCCAGAGACCCATAGCAAAGGTTAGCGACTTTGATCGTTCAGAAAAAGCGCGTGCCAAGCCAACACTGGTCGCCGCAGAGTATGCGGATTGGCAATTTTCTAGAACTCCTTTAGCTTCGTCAGAAATTACCTTAAGCGCGGCCTGAAGCTCTTCAGATTTTTCGCGCGCAATTTGTGCTCGCCCGTGGTCCTTCGCCGCTTCTTGCCCGAGCTTGGCAATTTGTGATCGCTGTTCTGTCAGAGCTTCCAGATCTGTGGGCAAGCGGTCTGCAGCGACATATGCCTTTTGAATGTCCGAAACCATCGACGACACTTGCGTCAAATTCGGCTCCAGCGAATTTAACGTTGCGTTCGCTGCCCGCACCCTCCGACGTATTGCATTGAGATCTTCGGTGATTTGGTGTCGCGGGTCGGTCTTTAGAAAAATTTCCAAGTCTCGGCGAACCATAAACATGGTAAGCAAGAACGCTTGGACGCCCGCAGCAGTATTCCCCCAGATGTTTGGTACTGTGGAATCTTCCAGGAACTTTAACCGCGTAATTATTTTTTCGATTTTGTCAGCCGCGTCAGTATCAAGTGGATCGCTGCCATCTCCTCGGCGATCAATGACGGCTATCACATCTTCGACAGCCGCATCCAGATCAGCCCAAGAGACAGATGGTGCCGACCAACCACCTTGGGTTGTAAAAGCTTCATCGTTCGGGATCGCCTTATCCAGCGCCCCCTTAAGGCTGATTAAACGATCTTTCAATTCGATGATTTTTTCGTTCACAAGCTACGTCCCCCACAATAAAATTCGACTTGTATTTATTTAGTTGCATTCGACGCGTCGAGATCCTGCGAAATAAAAAGCGACGCGCATGTTGGATGCTAATTATCCTACAGCGCGAAGATATGTGGACGGTGGATGGCCCAGCCACAGTTTGAATGACGGCTTCTGAATGCGATAGCATTGCTCTTGAACGGCGGGAATGGACGCAAAGCGGCTGCTCTGACCTTGCCCAGTCTGGTTCACATAAGGGCCGTTATCAGTGCGGGTGGGTCAATGCCGAGTGACGTCCGCCAACACCTTGTCGGATTCCGCCTGGATAACCCGAGGCCACAGTGCCGTCTTCGTGAACAGCTTCTCTGTCGGATAGGGCCTGCCGTGCCGGGTTTCGTCCAGGAGACCCAGCCAGCACAAAGGGCGCAGAATATGGATGTATGCCAGCACGTAGGCATGAACGTCCTCAGGCCCAGCCCCGAACAGCACCTCAGCAAAACGCTCGATGGTAAGGCCCGTATGCGCCTCGACGTTGATGATGTTCAGGAACAGCAGCCAGTCCCCGTCCAGTCCATCGCCGTATCGCGTGTACCGGGAGTGATCGAGGACGAACAGAACGTGATGGGCCAAGGCGATCCAGAGGTTGCCGGGATGCTGTAGCAGATCCTTCCCCATCTTCGTGATGTGCAGGAAGCCCTTGCGATGCCGTGCCAGCTTGGCGCTGGCCAAGAGGTCATGCAGCACCATAAGGGGCGGGAAGTCGTCTTCGTTTAGTACCTTGTTCACCGCGTAAAGGTCTTCGGCGGTATAATGGGGCCAGTTGAACGCTTCGGCGGCCCACGTCACGAAATACCGCTTCAACGCCTTGCTTTGCGTCAGACCGATGGGGCCATGCTCGACGATATAGCTGAGGGTCAGCAAGGCACCACGGAGCAAGGGCGATTGGGCAAGGCCCGGGTCTTCGTGCCCAGGGGCGAGGAATTCGATCATGGGCGGAATGATTGCAACCGCGAGGTGAGATGGGCAAGGCGCTAGCTGATTTCCTGCGACCTTTGCCTACAAACATGCGGACGCGATAGCTCCTGTTCCACCGCGCCCGCACGCCTCAGTGGAATGAACTTCCGTCTGAATTTGCATCACATGGGGTTGATGCAGTATGGTTAACGGGAGAATGAACCGCAGGATGCACCAACCGCTTGAAATTGCGGCAAGATGTGCTTGGCGACCGCTAGAGCTATTGGCCTATGCTCGATTGCTGACTCAAGCGTTTCGCACTTCACATAACTGGTCATTATCTGGTTCAGGCCGCGAGTAGTCCGATACCGATCAGGATAACGCCCAGTAAACGCAAGGCCCACGTGCCGAACGGGGTCAGGCCGAAATCGCCCAGGATGCTCGCGGCTACGACGACGATACCCAACCCGCTTACCATCAGCAGCGGCAGCGACAGCGCAGCGGCCTGCATGTTGGCCTGCTTAGTTGCGGAAGAAAGGAACAGCTTCAGCTCCCGCCCGGGGAGCTTTCTGTAGCCGGGCGCGGTCGGCATCGTGGGCAAGCCGCTGCTCCTCGGCAAGACTCAAGGTTTGGTGCGCTATGCGATCCAGATTAACGGCACCCTTGTCCTGGCTCATAGCCTGCTCCTCTCAGCCACTTCCCGGCACGATAAAACCCTTGAAACAAATTTGGTTTCGCGGTTTTCTCAGTCGTGGGACGGAATAAAGCGCCCCACTGGGAATTTTGCAAGCCACTTGGGTAAGGAGTTTCAAACATGCACAGTAAGGTGCCCTTCCATCGGCGAAAGAACCGTACGGGCTTACTGCTTCAGATCGCGGCAGCGGCCTGCCTCATCACATACGCAGGTTACAACGTGGTCGATATGGATCACCAAGCACGCCTTCACCATGAGGCCAGCCGGTAATTGCTTTCACAGGGGCAACGGCAACTGTTCGCCATCGTTGCGCCTTGCCTGCGCCAATCCAGCAGCCACGTGATCAGCTAAGCTCGCGATGGCGTCCTTCCGAACACGAGAAGTTGGAGCCGTGATGCCGACCCTGACCCAGGCGGGAGCCGATTGAATCAGGTCCGCGATCAGGTGGTTTGTGGTGCGCGAATCTTCCATGCTCCAAAAATAGAACATATAAGGAACATAGGCAACCGCGTTAACGGGTTGTAAGGTCGGGACCAGCATGGTCGTCGCATGCGCAGCAACATCATCCGCTTCACCCACCGCAAGCGCCGTGCATGGCGACAGCAGCTAATGTCGATCGCCTTTGTAGTCGTTGCTGGCGGATCGCTGGGCTGGCTTGCCCATACCTTCCTGAACGATACCCCAGCTTCGACGCCCTTGGCCTCTGCCTGCATCGCCGACGTGCATGACGGCGACACTATCCGAACCTGCGAGGGCGAACGAATACGCATCTCCAACATCGAAGCCCCGGAAATGCGAGGCAGCCCGAAATGCCGTCGCGGTGGGTGGTGCGACTATGCTCTTGCCGAACAGAGCCGTGATGAGCTTTCGGCGTTCCTCGCCAGCGGGACTGTGACGATCGCCCGGAGCGGCACAGACAGATACGATCGGACCTTGGCGACAGTGGCGGTCAATGGGAAGGACGCCGGGGAGCACCTGATAGCCCGATCGCTGGCGCGGCCTTGGCATTGAGCCTGTAACGCTTGGACAACAGCATCGATCAAAGTGGAAGCTACTGAAACGCTGATGCCGTAGAGTACGTCACCGTCTGAGCTACCCATGGGTCCGTTCGCATGGCAATCGGCGCTGTAGGATCGGGCAAATCGCAAAAATAATAAGGAGAACCCCAGACCTGCGCGTGGCAAATCCGGGGCGGTAGGGTCAGCCCAGGCATCGAGGTGATGAGCACAACAGAAGTCAAAGAAGCCTAAGGCTTGTTACCCTCTTGAAGCCTATACGCGCCGTGGAGCATTGAATGGACACGGGTCCGAGTGTCTGGGCCCAGCGCCGTAGCTGCAATTAGCGGCTCGTTGATATGTGAATAAATTATCGGATCACCAGATCGAACTTTGAGGCCAAGTGCTCCTGCTCGGTAGGCGATGGCAGCGGCTTCCGCGATCACGCGCAATTCCGTTACGCCCTTACCTTGGACGAATGTGGCGCATGTTTCAAAAAGGGGATCATGGCCTAGCTTTTGCTCCGCACTTAGCCCAAGGGCAAAGTCCTCGACAGGCGATCCCAGAAGTTCTTCAAAAGTCGATGAGACCTTTTGCAGCCCAGCAAACAAATCCAACACCTTATTTAGCGAAGGAAATGCGCTAAACCATTCTTGAAGAAGCGCGTCGCGGCGCTTTTGTGCGTATATGACTTCGGCCTTACGCATTCCGGTGACGCTTATTTCTGTGCTACCGTCAGCTTGCGCAATACATTCATTAACAAATAATAGAATGTCGCGAGGCCGCATAAGTGTGCGCTCCAACATCCACCCAAAAGCATCAATGGCACCTACTTTAGACGGGAATATATCATAGAATCCTATATTTCCCGCGCTGTACCTTAATTTAAAAAGCTGATTAATTCGCCTCTCCACTAGAGAAAATAGATCGTATTTCCCCCATTTTAGCTGCAAAGAGTAATCATCAAATTTTTCTCGCTGAAATGTCACATCGCTTGTTTCTTGAAGAACTCGCTCGCGAACATCATTTCTTAATGAAACCAAAACCTTAAGGTTCTGTATTCTCCGTAACGACTTAAGGCTCTCCAGTAGAGCACGGATCATTTTAAAGCGGATTGACGACTCAACCCAGTTTTCATCTAATTTGTCTACAAGAATATAGAATGATCGCCTACTATCGACGTTATCGGGCTCAGCAAGTATGTCGATAACTCCAGACAATTCTTGGAGTTGCTCGGCATTTACGATCTTACGAAAACGATCAATAATTTCGGTCTTTTGACCCGCACTCATGCGCTTGTCATATTGACCGCCAGCTTTATACTTCGCTATCTCAGCGCCGAACGATGCATTTAGCTTCTCTTCGAAAGAAGATGTTATTTCTTTTATATTTTCATCCATCGTAATCCAGAATTTATCTTGCCATCTCTTTAAGTATTCAAGAGATTTCCTCTTGCGAGCATCTCCAAAGAAGCGGTCATAAATTCCTTGAAATACGGCGAACGATTTACTTTCGTCTTTAATCGACCAGCGAAGTCTTATAAATTCAATACAGATTACATGCTTCCATAGAACTTGAAATAACAAATCCAAGTCTGCACCTATAGCAGTCAAAAATCTTAATGCATCCGAATTTGATACATAATTCATTGACATGTCACGGGGATCTAGTTCGACTGCGTAATCCTGATTACGTGCAATGTAACGAATTATTGCAGTCTTACCTGACCCAGTCCTACCCGCAATTACCATTTGCGCCGATTTTGGCTGCAAAAATGGGACCAAAACCCCAGAATCCACAAAACAATCAAAAAGAAATTCGTCATCGGTTTCGGCGTTGCCAGTTCCGATGGCCATGCCCTGCCTTAAGACAACAGGATTGGTTCGCTTTGGTGGTTTTGTCATAATTCGCTGTATCGAACCATATCTAGACTACCCCAGTCAATCAAATCAACAATTTCACTGCTATATCCTACAGAGTTCCGGCGGCACGTTCATCCTCAGAAAGCGTCATCGTTCACAACCTTTTCTCCCCCGCCCGCATCGTCTTCCCACTTCAGACGGACTGTGGCACGTCGCGGTGACCCGTAATGAATAGACGCAAGTATGTTGATATTTTGATGCGCATCTAAGGAGGGGAAAGGGAATTTCCGCCTTACATCGCCCATCGACAGCAACTCTTCGCCTGCGATCACCTCCACCTGGACGTTTCGCGCAACTCCTCGGCCCCGATTGTAGATGCGGAACTGATGGCTGCCCTTTCCGGTTTTAACGAAGTTAGCTGCTAACTCGGCGCGCTTGGACGAAACGTTGTCTGCCTCCTCCTTTTCGATTAGAAGAGCATTCAGGCGGCGATTCAGTATGTCAAGTCCGTGCTGTCGCCACATCGTGTATCCGGAAGCTATGAATGCCAGCCCCGCGAACACATCGCTGACAGTCACTTCCATTTCTTAAACATCTTTTTAAAGTCCGCTTGAACGTCTTTCAAGAGTTCCGCTTTCAGGTCTTCAACCTCGGACTCTATCCGCTGTCCATTTTCTGCACGCAGTTCAGCCTTTGTCAAAAGGCGCTCGCACTTGACACATTTTACCAACTCGGTCTCGTTGTGTTCAAAATCGGTGCCGCCACAGGTCGGGCACTGAAGACTGATTGAACGGTCGTAATTGTCCCTCATATAAAATCTCCTGAACTGGAGAAGGAACAATAGCGGAACATGCTTCTGTCAGAAAGTGGATAATGCCTTTATGCACAGAGCGATAACCATAGGCAGCGCCTCCATCGCGGGGGGCCACGGGTCACGCGACATGGCACGCGGCGCTGTACGGCCGGGTAATACGCAAAAAATAATAAGAAAAAGCCCCAGACCTGCGCGTGGCAAATCCGGGGCGATGAAGAGTTACGAACGGGTTGCGTTCCAGATGGGCTTCTTCATGCCAAGGAAGGATCTTTTCAAGCGCTGGGCGAGCACCCCAGCGGAATAGTCGGTGCCGGTCACGATCACATCGACCTCAAGGCTTTCCCGATGTTCGTAGACCTTCTGGCCAGCATGATGCTTCCGACCGCTGGGGCTGGACCTCACGAAATCCAGGAGGCGCTTCATCAGGCCGCCCTTCGAATATTCCCGACCGCAGCCGATGTAGACCACCTGGCCCTCCAGGCGGAAGCGGAAGAGGCCGACTGACGTGCGTAGATCGACGTGGCGCTTCGCCAATCCACCGTCCAGGGGCGTCCAAACCCGATTCCATTCCGCGCAAGTGCGTCCGGCAAGTTGTAGCTGGGTCATATTGAATCCTCGATGTTGGCCGCCGTCGAAGGGCGAAGAAACCCCCGAACCAGCGCGGGGCCAGTCCGGGGTACAGGTAGGTTATGGGTCGAGGTGGTAGAGGCCGTCATCCGAGCGACGCCAAGGTCCGCCCTTGAGCGTGATGCCGACATGCTTCCTGTCGAAGCTAAGCTGGCCGAGGCGGGCAACCACTTCAGCGCCGGGCAGGGAGCCAAGATCAAGGCACTCAGTGATCAGCCCGGCCACCCGGTCGTTGCGGTTCAGTTCTCGAATGGCGAGAAATGCGTCCAAATCGCAAAGGTTCTGCTGCAATGCGTCGTCGAACATCAGGCCGCCCTCATTTTGGCAGCTCCGGCCTCCACAGCGGACAGCAGGGTATCGTTCGCAAGGTGACTATAGCGTGCCGTCGTGTCCGGGCTGGAATGACCGAGAATGCGACCCACCGCGTACAGGTCCACGCCGCTGTTGACCATGAAGCTGGCGGCGGAATGCCGAAGGTCGTGGATGCGAACGTCGGGAACGCCCGCGATTTTCCGCGCGGTACTCCATGGATTCTTCAAGTCAGTGAACGGCATGCGGGTGACCGGGTTCGGGACCAGCCAGTCGCACTTTTCCCACCGACGCAGGCCCTTGATAACCTCGACGGCATCGCCAGACAGGGGGACATACCGGGGCTTCCCGGTCTTGGTGTCCGGCAGATATAGCGCACGTTGCTCAAGATCGACGTTCGACCACCGGGCCGTGAGGATTTCGGATTTTCTCGCGCCGGTAAATAGGAGTAACTGGACGATAGGGGCGAGCTGGGTGCTGGCCGATGCCTTGCAGGCCGCCACAAGCCGTTCGACCTCCTTCGCCGTCAGAAAGCGCTCCTTCTTATTGTTAAACCTCGGCCTTGGCACGGCCTTCACCGGATTGAGCTGCGCGCCGGGGATGCCCCACTTGCCCGCCAGTTCGAATGAACGGTTCATCGTGACTCGCACCTTCTCGACGGTCGCCGGAGCGAGGGTCTTGCGGAGTTCAGCCAGCCACGACGCTATGGCCTGCGAAGTGATTTCGTTGAGCCTGAGCTTGCCCCACCGGGGAAGCACATGGCACCGGATGACCCGTTCGGTATTGTGAGGGGTCTTCTGGTACGTCTCGTTGTGCTCCATGTGCTGGCGGGCGACCTCGGCGTACGTCGGGACCGACTTCCTCTCGGCCTTCTCGGCAGCAGGATGGCCACCTAGGACCGTCTGCGATCGAAGCTCCTTCGCCTTACGCTTGGCGACCTCGAACGTGATGTCGTTGTACCCGCCGATCTTGATCTGAGCGGCCTTTCGGAAAGCGGTGGTGTAGTAAAACCAGTAGGTTTTCTGGCCCGATTCCCGGACCTCAATGCCGAAGCCCGTCTGCTTGGTGCAGCGAAAGACTTCCTTTTTCTTGCCCAACTCGCAGTCGAGAATGCGACATAAGGCGGACGTAAGTTCAAGCTTAGCCATTGTGTATATCCTTGTGGAAATGTTGTTCATGAAGGAGCCGCTGGGCACCGCAGGGCGGACGCAAGGGTGCAAGCACCGGAAGCCGGGTTTCGGCGACCAGTGAGGCTCCAGCGGCAAATTTGGGGTAGTTTGAGGGCGGGAGAGGCCCCACGTTCTAGCGCCGGGAGGTAAGGGAGGCAGCGACGCGAATCTTCCGGAATCGACGTGTGAAGTCGGACAGAAAGCGAGAGGCATTTCCGCCTTGATCCTTGTGGACAACCATGTGGAAAGGGTGTTCACGAGGAGGCTACTGGGCGACGCCGGTCGCACACAGGGGTGCAGCACCGGACAGTCAGGTTTCGACCACCAGCGAGGCCCGAACAGCAAATTTCGGACAGTTCGCGGGCGACCCTCCCCGGTCTTCGGAGACAGCCGGGCGGTGGGGGAGGTGGGGGTGGGTCACTGCCGAAAAAACCATTCGACGCAGTTAAGCGACGAATATTTTTACTTATGTATACAATTTCCTACCCCCTCCCCCCACCAACCGAAGGTTAGAACTCGTTTTCGGGATCGATGCCTGATAGGTTCATGGTGGGCATGGGCTTGAGGCGTTCAGGCTCACCGGCGGCAACGAGTTTCCACTTGAAGATGCCGTTGATCCGCTTCGGAGGTCCGAAGAGCTCCCGCAGGATCGCCCCGCATTCCTTAGCCTGGGTATTGGTCGGGTTGGTCGTACCCATGGCCTTGAGGATTTCGGTGGCCGTCTTGTAGGTGCCGACAGAGCCACCGCTGGCCTCGATGTTGAGGTAGTCCTTCACCCTTTCGGCTGTGGCATTCACGGCACGGTGCCTGAGGTTGTAAGCCGCAAGCGCCTGATCTTCCTCCGGCGTCAGCCACCACTGCTCGCCCTGCTGGACCTTGAGGCTGAACTGGGCAAACAGTTGCTGCGTATCGATGCGGTGGTTGAAGTCGAGGGCCTCCACGGCGATGGTCCAGAACCGGCTGTTGCCGGTGGGATCGACGAGGAATGCCGCATCGTTGACGGTTGCTGCAAACACGGTTCGCCGATCGTACTCGACCTCGGTCTTGCCGTAAGGTAGCCGGAATTTATCGCAGTCGTTCGTGATCACGCCTTTGAGCCGGGCGATGTCCTTCCTGAATGCGCCGTCGAGTTCACCTATTTCCACTAACCAGTGGGATATGGCGAGCTTGATGGAGTCCCGGCTGGCACCGTCAAGATGGTGGTCACGTTTTACAACGTCCTCAGCCAGCTTTTGATCGCTGACCAGCCGATCGATCCACGTGGTTTTGCCGATGCCTTGCGGCCCTTGAAGCGTCAGCACCCCTCGCGAGGAGAAGCGCTTGCCTTCTAGAATCGCCGCTGCCGTCGCGCTCAGAAGCCAACGGTAGACCAGCGATCTCGCCAATGGGACCGGATACTCTTCCGCCAAGGTGATGGTCTGGAACAACTCCTCGAAACGATCGATACCGTCCCAAGGCTTGCTGTCGATCCAATCCTTCACGGGGTTCAGAGGCCGCTCCGTGGCGATCTGCTCTATGAAGGCCTCAAGGTACGGCGATTGCATGCTGTTCTGGGCCGCCAGACTGAGAATCTCAAGATGGCTGACCGCCACCCCGTTTCGCAAGGCGACGACCTTCTTTTTGATAACATCAAATCCGATCGACAAGTTGCTGCGATCGAGCAGATAACGGACGTTCTCGAGGGTCACCTTGGGCGCGCCACGCTTTCCAGGATGCGGGAAGTCAGACGGGTCGAGAGTGACATTGCTGCCTCCCCTACCCCCCACTCGAATTTGGCTGGCATCAGGCATCGACTGCCTCCGCCCAACCACTCGGTCAATGTCGGTGCGACTGGGGCAGGCCGAAGCGCTACCCGCAGAAGCGGCAATCTTTTCCATGTTTTAGTCCTTTAAATCTCCCACGTGTGTGGGTTAAAGGATAAGCAAATGAGGTTCTTGAATTTACACGATATTCTACTAAATTTAAGTTCACTTTATGTTCTCATGCAGGCGATCAATCGTGCTCTTCACCCTTCGGCGTAACATCAGTCGCTCGTTGCCGTTTTTGACAATTACCAAGATCATATCAGAAAAGTATTTTCGAGATAAACATGCAAAACAAGTGAGTAAAGGCTTCCACATTCGAAAGCAGGGACGATTGATCGAGCTGAATTTCGTTTCAAATGGTGATGGCGTCACTTCATTTTCAGGGCACATATCTTTCACAGAGTCTGAGATTTTCCAGATGGCAAAATGGTGCCAAGGGAAACGCTCTGACGAAGAACTACTGAAATCGATTCTAAAGCAAGGATCGCCTGCACCGACGACATGATGCCGGTGCGTTCCTAAGGACATTCTTCAGGCATCCTTGCTGTTCCCGTTCGGCATGGCACCCGCGATGCAGAGCGCCGAAATCAAGATGACGCCCGGCAAGGGGTAGCGCGTAGCCATGCCCAGAACGACAACTGCCGTCAGAACTCCGAACGTCTCCCACGGGCGGGTCACGAGGCCAATGATGATTGAACCCATGATCACCCAGAACAAGACCGTAAGGGCCGCCTGGACCATCGCGAGGAGGAGGAAGCCTGCGCACAAGCAGCCGATGATTTTCATGGTGTTGCCCTTTCTGGACATGAAAAAGCCCCCGTTGCAGCGAGGCACGGAGGCAAAGAACGGCGACCCCAAGGCCACTATGCTGAAGGAAGTGTGGCCGAAGGCCGTTGACGGTCAGAAGGTTCGCGTTGCTTCCGCGAAGGCAGCTTCGGTCGCAGCCATCAGCGTTGCATCGGTATTGCTGTCGAGCGGCACGAAGAGGACCAACCCGAATCCATCGTCGGACAGGATAAAGGCTAACTCGAACCAGTCTTGATGCTTTTGGATGATCTCGGGCGGCTGGATGAAGGCACCTGCGCTGTCGATCAGGGACCGGCCAAGCTCGTCCTCGATGCTGTCGAGGGTATCCTTCGGCATGGCGATGGCGAACATGGCAAGCTCAGGCAGGTCGAAGTCGGCGTAAGCGCTGAGCCGTTCAACGTGGGCTTCCAGCAGGCCATGGACTTCGTTGCCTTCCAGCACCGCCGAGACATCGGACAGGGCCGCATATGTACGAATTATAATCATGTGCGTGATCCATAAAAAAAGGCCCCCGGAGTGATCCGAGAGCCTTAGGAAAGTGTGTGACGGTGGTGTTCAGGGCATCAGCGACAGCAGGCTGAGCGCCCTTGCCATGAGGGCAAACGCATTGCTGCCGAAGTAGAGCAGCAGGCCGCCCACGATGAATTGAGGAATCATGGTGTCAGCGATTGTACGGGTCGGGGCCATACTGATTCTCGCCGTGCGTCCCGCCGATCAGCATGAAGAGCAGAACGATGAACGGGCCGAAGTAGGGCACGAGGTTGAGCAGCGCGAACCAACCCGACTTGTTCTGATCGTGGAACCTCCGAACCTGCAACGCGAGTTGCGGGATCGTTAGAGCAATAAGAGCAAGACAAGCTACCGCGAAAATAGGGAGAGTGGCGGTACCGGCAAACAGGCCTGTGAATGATGTCCAAAAAATGATCGACAGCATCACGACTACAACCTGGAACATCCAGAATTCCCGACGCCCGGACCGGCCACTGAAAACGGCATAACGCCTCAGTGCGAACACGAACCATGCCGGTTGGTCACCCTCCGCTGGCATTTCTGGATGCTCGTGGTTTTGGGGCATGAAGACATTGGGTGCTGCCGCCCTCGGCCTTGGCTTGCCCTGCAGGATGTCTTGCTTGGCCTTCTCGAAGTCGGCTTCGGAGATGATGCCGTCCTGCTTCATCTGGTGGAGCTTTTCGATGCTCCGCAGAGCTTCTTCATCAATCATCGGTCGCCCCCCTTATTTCCAACGAGCTTCGACGAAGGCACGGCAAGCCGTCCGACCGCTCAGGATGTTGCGTCCAGTGGACACCCGGATTTCCTGCTCGTTGATCGGTAGGATTTCTCGACCGCGACGCTTGGCCTCGTCATAGGCGCGTACCGTAAGCACCGATCGGCAAGCCTGGAGCAGCGCATCCGCTTCGGGGATCATCTGGTAGCGAGAATATTTGACGTCAATGGTGAATCCTGTCGGCGTATCGTGGATTTCGCTTTCGACGTTCTTGTCGTATGCGGACCATGTGGACTGCGAGACATCGGCAGGGGTTGTGCATCCACTTACGGCGGCCAGCAAAATGGCGCAGGCAAACTTCTTCATGTGGTAATTTCCTTAAAGCATGAGGTGACGACCGCGCCGATGGGCACGACGGAACAGACCGCTAGGAATCTTGCTGTTGATGCACGCTCACGCCCCCACGCTACGCCGCTCACGGAAGCGGACGACTCCCGCTATCGGCTGAAACCATTATCGAATTCGGTTTTATCGTTGGCGTGCCCGGCCCCTGAAGGGACGCAGGCTTTTGGCGTGTTAACAATGACATCGCAAGAGATTCTAGGCCTATCCATATAAGATGGCCCGTTTTGCGCGTCGCAATTTAACCCTAAGGTAGCTGGCGCGGCACGAGGAAACCGCTGACAGGAACGAGAAGTTGGATGCAGCACGACTAGATTAGACAAGGTGGCTGCTCGCCACCAATCTCAACCGGGTTTGGCGCGGGTAGCCGACCTCAATCGGCCCAAAGACGCCCCAGCCTTGACCCAAGCTCCGCCCAAGCTGGAGAGCCCTTCCCGTGGGAAATCGCCGATGTCCGGGTGGAAGTGCCTTTAGGAAGGTGGTGCCGCTTAGAGGATTCGAACCTCTGACCCCATCATTACGAATGATGTGCTCTACCAACTGAGCTAAAGCGGCGTGCCTTGCGGGCAGGCGGGCCATTTACATGGCGAAGGGGTGATAGGCAATCGCCTTTCGTGCCTTTTTTGTGCTGCCTACCCTAGGGCTTCGGTGCGGGTGCCGGATCCTGCGAAAAACTGCATCTGGGCGCCTTGGCCCCGCGCCCTCGAGAGCGGGTATAGGGGGAGCGCTTGCCCCCATCTTGGGCGCAAATGGCGGCGCCCTCGTTGCTGGGATGTCGGTCCGTGCGCCGGTCAGACGACTTTTCTATTTTATCGAACATGTACCTCTATTTTATCCATCTTTATCGAAGTTCGGATTTCCGCGAGAAAGACCTCACCGGGCAAGAGCGCCCCTCACCGAGGAGTTTCAACATGACCATCACCGCCGCCCCGACCGCCACTGCAACCCCTGGCAACTCGCTGATTTCTCCTGACAACCACGCCCTTGTACTGATCGATTTCCAGTCGCAGATGGCCTTTGCCACCAAGTCAATCTCCGCCGAACTGCTCCGCAACAACGCTGCGCTCATCTCGCGCGGGGCGAAGTCGTTCGGCGTGCCCACCATCCTCACCACAGTTGCCGAGAAGAGCTTCTCCGGCCCGATGTTCGACGAGATCACCGATGCTTTCCCCGGCCAGGAACTGCTCGACCGTACTTCGATGAACACCTGGGAAGATGCTGCCGTGATCGCCGAGATCAACCGCATCGCCAAACCCCGCATCGTCTTCGCCGGTCTGTGGACTTCGGTCTGCATCGTCGGCCCGGTGGCATCGGCCATCGGCCAGGGCTTCGAAGCCTACTTCATCGCCGACGCCTGCGGCGACATCTCGGACGAAGCGCATGAGATCGCCGTTCAGCGCATGATCCAGCTTGGCGCGGTGCCGATGACCTCGCTCCAGTATCTGCTCGAACTGCAGCGCGACTGGGCGCGTACCGAAACTTACGACAGCACCACCGGCATCGCCAAGGTCTGGGGCGGTTCCTACGGCCTGGGCATCAAATACGCCAAGACCATGTTTGGCGCTTCGGAAGGCGCAAACTGAGTTAAGCTCGGGATCGGCGGCATCTTACCCCCCATCTGTCGCCGCCGGTCCCACCCTGCCCTTTCGGGGGCTTCGACAAGCTCAGCCTGAGCGGGTTTCGAAAGTAGCTTCAGACCTGCCCAACCTGAGTGGATTTCAAGCATAGCTGTAGACCCACTCCATCCGAGTGAATTGCAAAAGTAGCTTCAAAACCCGCTCAGGCTGAGCTTGTCGAAGCCCCATGCGGCATCTCCACCTTCATCCAAGGATCAGCATCATGGCTTATGTAACCACCACCGACGGCGTCGAAATCTTCTACAAGGACTGGGGCCCGAAGGACGCCCAGCCCATCGTCTTCCATCACGGCTGGCCGCTGTCGTCGGACGACTGGGATGCGCAGATGCTGTTCTTCCTTGCGAAGGGCTACCGAGTCGTCGCGCATGATCGCCGGGGCCACGGCCGTTCGGCGCAGGTAAGCGACGGCCATGACATGGACCACTATGCCGCCGACGCCGCCGCCGTGATGGAGCACCTCGACCTCAGGAACGCCGTCCACATCGGGCACTCGACCGGCGGCGGCGAAGTTGCCCGCTACGTCGCGCAGTACGGCATTCCGCAGGGCCGCGTCGCCAAGGCGGTGCTGGTCAGCTCCGTCCCGCCGATCATGCTCCAGACCGAGCGCTACCCCGGCGGCTTGCCGATCGCGGTGTTCGACGGCCTTCGCGCCGCCCTTGCCGCCAATCGCGCGCAGTTCTTCCACGACCTCGCCGCCGGCGCTTTCTACGGCTTCAACCGCGAGGGTGCGACGGTCATCCCCGCCGTGATCGACAACTGGTGGCGCCAGGGCATGATGGGCAGCGCCAAGGCCCATTACGACGGTATCAAGGCCTTCTCCGAAACCGACCAGACCGATGACCTGAAAGCGATCACCGTCCCCGTGCTCGTCCTCCAGGGCGATGACGACCAGGTCGTGCCGTACAAGAACGCCGCCGAGTTGCAGGCCGAGATCCTGCCCGACGCCACTCTCAAGATCTACCCCGGTTTGTCGCACGGGATGCTGACCGTGGACGCCGAAGTCATCAACCCCGACCTGCTCGCCTTCGTACAGGGCTGAACCAACGTCTGCCGACCCGCTCCCTGCTGTCGTTCACGAGAAGGCAGCGGGGGCGGGACCTGCGCCGCGCCGGCGGAGGGGGCTTCGACAAGCTCAGCCTGAGCGGAATCGGGGCAATGCCTGAGCGGGATCGGGGCAGTCAGAAATTTGGCACAGCCCCCCTTTTTCGAACCCGCTCAGGCTGAGCTTGTCGAAGCCCCCTCCCCAGACACCGAGGAAACAGATATGAAACCCTACCTTCTCTCGCTTGCCGCCGGGCTTTTGGTGGGCGTCGTCTACAGCTTCCTCGGCGTTCGTTCGCCCGCCCCGCCGATGATCGCATTGATCGGTTTGCTGGGCATCCTGCTGGGCGAACAGGTGATGCCGCTGGCAAAGAAGGTCTGGGCGGCCGAGGACGTCGCCCACTTCGTCCAGACCGACTGCCGCCAGCATGTGCTGGGCCGCCTGCCGGGTGACAAGTTCCCCTGCCGCGCCTCCACCGACAAGGCGGAAGCATGATTACCCGCCGCCAGACGATTGCCGGCGCCGCTGCCTCGTCGCTATTGCCCGCCATGCTCTCTGCCCAACCGGCCCGATCAAACGAAAGCTCTCCCATGACCGACACGATCATCATCAACGCCAAGATCACCACGCTGGACCGCGAGAACCCGCAGGCTGAGGCCGTGGCGATCCGGGACGGCAAGTTCCTGACCGTCGGCAGCGAACAGGAAGTTCGCGCGGCAGCCCCTGAAGCTACCGTGATCGACGCCAAGGGCCACCGCCTGATCCCCGGCCTGATCGACAGCCACATGCACATCATTCGCGGCGGCCTGAACTTCAACATGGAGCTGCGCTGGGACGGCGTGACCAGCCTGTCCGAAGCGATGGCAATGCTGAAAGCCCAGGTCGACAAGACCCCCGCCCCGCAGTGGGTGCGCGTGGTCGGCGGCTTCACCGAGCACCAGTTCGCCGAAAAGCGCCTGCCCACCATCGCCGAGCTGAACGCGGTAGCGCCCGACACCCCGGTGTTCATCCTGCACCTCTACGACCGCGCGCTGCTCAATGCCGCGGCGCTGCGGGTGGTGGGCTATACCAAGGACACGCCCAACCCGCCCGGCGGTGAAATCGTGCGCGATGCACAGGGCAACCCCACCGGCCTGCTGCTGGCCCAGCCCAACGCGACGATCCTCTATTCGACGCTGGCCAAGGGGCCGAAGCTGCCGCCGGAATACCAGATCAATTCGACCCGCCACTTCATGCGCGAAGTCAACGCGCTGGGCGTCACCGGCGTAATCGATGCGGGCGGCGGCTTCCAGAACTACCCCGACGACTACGAGATCATCGAGAAGCTGCACGCCGACGATCAGCTGACGGTGCGCATCAGCTACAACCTGTTCACCCAGAAGCCGAAGGAAGAACTGGCCGACTTCCAGGGCTGGGTGAAGCAGGTGAAGCCCGGCCAGGGCGACGATACCTACCGCCACAACGGCGCGGGTGAGATGCTGGTCTATTCCGCCGCCGACTTCGAGGACTTCCGCGTGGAGCGCCCCGACATGGCGCCCAGCATGGAAGGCGATCTCGAACCCGTCATTCGCCTGCTGGCGGAACACCGCTGGCCCTGGCGCCTCCACGCCACGTATGACGAGACGATCGGCCGCGCGCTCGACGTGTATGAGAAGGTCAACCGCGACATCCCGCTACAGGGCATCAACTGGTTCTTCGACCATGCCGAGACGATCAGCGACCGCAACATAGACCGCATCGCGGCCCTTGGCGGCGGCATCGCCGTGCAGCACCGCATGGCTTATCAGGGCGAGGACTTCGTGCAGCGCTACGGCGCCAAGGCGGCAGAGCGCACCCCGCCGATCGCCAAGATGCTGGCCGCCGGCATCCCGGTGGGCGGCGGCACCGATGCCACCCGCGTTGCCAGCTACAACCCCTGGGTCTCGCTGTCGTGGCTGGTGAGCGGACGCACCGTGGGCGGCCTGCGCCTGTACCCAAATGCCAACCGCGTCAGCCGTGAAAAGGCGCTGGCGATGTGGACGCACGAGAACACCTGGTTCTCCAGCGAAGTGGGCAAGAAGGGGCAGATCAAGGCTGGCCAGCTGGCCGACCTCGCGCTGCTCTCGGACGACTTCTTCGCCGTTCCCGAGCACGAGATCGTCCATATCCGCGCGATCCTGACGATCCTGGGCGGCAAGGTGGTCCACGGTGATGGCGACTTCCGCCCGCTCGCTCCGGAGTTGCCGCGTCCGATGCCGGACTGGTCGCCGGTTGCCACCTTCGGCGGCTATTACCAGACACCCGAAGCGAAGGAGAAGCTGGCCTCTGCCTGCGGCTGCGCCAGCAGCTGCGGTGTCCACGGCCACGACCATGCGGCCGCGCTGGGCGCCAATGTGCCGGCAGCGGATGTCCAGACCTTCTGGGGATCGCTGGGCTGCGGCTGCTGGGCGGTTTGAACCCGTACGGCCCCTCTCGATGGGGAGGGGCCGTATCACCACTATTCAATAATATCGAACGTTTCAGTCTAGATTATTCGGATCGATAGATCCTGGAATGCCGCCTACACAGGTCTTGCACCATCGACCGAGCGGCATTGTCCCTCTCCCATCGGAGCCTTAGACATGAAGACCTTCACCCTGATGATCGCGGCCGCCATGGTGGTCGCGGGCCCCGCAGTCACGCCCGCGTTCGCCGCGACCCCCGCTTCAGCTGCCGCCGACTATGCCGTCGGCGCCCAGTACGACACCACCCACGTCTATGTGCCGCAAGACCAGTTCGACACCTTCGTCGCCAGCTTCGTCGCCACGTTCGGCGGCACCGCCAGCAAGCAGGGCGAATTCCAGGTCACCCCGACCCCCAGCCTCACCAAGTCGCAGCTTGTGCTCACGCCTTCAGGCACGGTCTCGGTGTTCGGCTTCAAGACGCCGATCCCCTACCCCTTCGGCGACGAGCGCACCGGCTATCTGACGACCGATCTCGACGCTGCGGTTACGTCTGCGGTGAAGCACGGCGCAGTGCGCCGGCTGGAAAGCTTCCCCGATCCCATCGGCCGCGATTCGGTGATCCAGTGGCCGGGCGGCGTCAACATGCAGCTCTACTGGCACACCGCGAAGCCCAATTACGCCCCGCTGACCGCCGTGCCCGAGAACCGCATATACCTGACCGCAGACGCCGCGCCCGCCTTCCTCAAAAGCTGGACCGGCTTCGCACACGCCAGGATCGTGGCTGACGACAAGGCCGCTTCCGGCGCAGAGATCGGCGAGCCGGGCAAGACTATCCGCCGTGTTTCGCTGGACAGCGGCTACGGCAAGATGGTGGTCTACGTCTCGGACGGCCAGCTGCCCTGGCCCTATGGCCGCGACATGACTGGCTACGAAGTGACCGACCTCGCCGCCACGCTTGCCAAGGCCGGCGCAGCGGGCGTGGAAACGCTGGTCGCGCCTTTCGCAGTAGGTCAGCGCCAAAGCGCAATCGTGCGCTTTCCCGGCGGCTACATCGCCGAAATCCACTCCGACAAGGTGGGTTGAGCCATGGGCACCGATAACACCCCCCGCTTCGCGATATCGGTGCTGAACTTCGCGCCGACGGGCTTCCTCGCCCACCTCCTTCTGGTGAGCGCGTATCTCGTCGGCGGGGTTACCAAGCTGTCCGACTGGCCCTCCGCGCTGGCGGAACAGGCACACTTCGGCATGACCCCGCCGGCCCTGTGGGCCGGGCTGACGATCGCTGTGGAGTTGATCGGCCCGGCTCTGATCCTGACGGGGCGGCTGGTGTGGCTAGGCGCGGGAATGCTGGGCGTGTTCACGTTCCTCGCCGCGCTGACCGCCAATGCCTTCTGGGCCATGCCGGCAGGCGCAGAGCGCTTCGCCGCGACCAACGCCTTTTTCGAGCACATGGGCCTCGTCGGCGGCTTCATCCTCGCCGCGATCCTGAGCTACCAGGCCAAGCAAAGTGGCTGACGGCGCAACCAGGGGCGCGCTGGCCTTCGCCCTCGCCGCCTGCCTGCCCACCGCTGCCCATGCGCAAACCACGGAAGCGTGGCAGGCCCCCACGCTCACCATCACCCGTTACGATGAAGACTGGTCCGACCTCGCCGACGCAGATGAGCGCGCCGACCACTGGACCGGACCGTTCAAGTACATCCCGCTGGGCGACGATGCCTGGCTCTCCACCGGCATAGAACTGCGTGCCCGCAGCGAGAACTACGACGATAACCTGTGGGGCGGCGCCGATGCCCCCGACGACGGCTACGTATGGCTGCGCGCGATGCCCTATGCAGACCTCCACGTCGGCAAGCTTCGCGCCTTCGTCCAGCCGATCGCCGCAACCTCGATCGGCGTAGCGCCCTCCCCCGGCCCGGTGGACGAAACCGGCATCGATCTACTGCAAGGGTTCGTCGAAGCCGACCTTGGCCCCGTCACCTTGCGCGGCGGCCGGCAGATGCTTTCGCTGGGCACGGAGCGGCTGATCGGCACCCGTTACGGCCCCAACGTACCCCTCGCGTTCGACGGACTGCGCGCTGACGTCACGGTAGGTAGCGCCAGGGTCAGCCTGCTTGCGGTGCGCCCGGTGCAGCCCGGCAAGGGCGATTTTGATGACCGCACCTCATCAGACAAGGCTTTGTGGGGCGCCTATGCCGCGCTGCCGGAGCTGGACCTCTACTACCTCGGCTACCGCAACGACGCCGCGAACTGGGCCGCCCGCACCGGCGCGGAAACCCGCCACAGCCTCGGCGCACGCTGGCACGGCGCCCGCCAGAACTGGCACTGGAACGTCGAGGGCGTGGCGCAGTTCGGCCACTTCGCCGGCGGCCGCATCCGTGCCTGGACGCTGGGCACGGAACTGGGCCGCGCCTTCCCGGACGCCCCGCTGGCACCGGATTTCACCTTGCGCACCAACGTGGTGAGCGGCGACACCAACCGCTCCGACAAGCGCCTCGGCACCTTCAACGCGCTGTTTCCCAAGGGAAAGTACTTCGGCGAACTCTCGCCAGTCGGGCCCTACAACATGATCAACGTCAACCCTTCGGTCGGCCTGCAACTGGCGCCCACCGTCTCCGCCAGCGTCGGCGCCGCAGCGTTCTGGCGCTACTCCCGCGCCGACGGCGTTTACGACATCCCCGGCAACCTGATCCGGGCCCCCGGAGACAGCCGCGCCCGCTTCATCGGCAAGGAAGTGGAAGCCACCGTAGCCTGGCAGGCCAGCGCCGAACTCGAACTCTCGGCCTCGATCTCCGCCTTCGCGCCGGGCGCCTTCATCCGTGAAACCGGCAGCGGCAAGACGATCCACATGCTCGGCCTGGAAAGCAATTTTCGATTCTGAACTTTTCAGTTTCATCGAATGAATAGAGCGATTTTATTCGGATATTCGGGAGTGCGCCAGCCCTTTAAACCAGCGTCATAGCCCATTCGGAGACCATCATGACCCCCACCCCGTCCACCACGCTGCCCCGGCTGCTGCTGCTGCTTTCCGCCACCACCGGCCTCGTCGATGCCGCCTCGGTGTTGGGACTGGGCAAGGTCTTCACCGCCAATATGACCGGAAACGTCGTGTTCCTGGGCTTTGCTGCCGCCGGGACGCCGGGTTTCAAGGTGATCCCCGCCGTCCTTGCGCTGCTGTCGTTTATGGTGGGCGCCTGGGGCGCGGGGCACCTTGCCCGCAGCCATGTCGAGCGTCCGCTGCGCCGCTGGCTGCTTTGGGCCGCGCTGGTCGAGGGCGGATTGCTATGGATCGCCGCCCTGATCGCGCTGAAGATCGACGTGGCTTCGCAGGCCCCGGAACTGGCCGTCCTCACCGTGATCGCGCTGACCGGCTTCGCGATGGGACTGCGTAATGCGACCGTACGCCAGCTCAAGGTGCCCGACCTGACGACCACCGTGCTGACCCTGACCATCACCGGCATTGCCGCCGACCGCGCCGACGGAAAATCTCCCAACCTCGTCCGCCGCTTCGGCGCGGTGCTGTCGATCTTCGCCGGAGCAGCCATCGGCGCGCTGTTGCTGCGCTACGGCGGGCTGCCCCTGCCGCTGGCGCTGGCCGGAACCGTGGTTCTGGGCGCAACCCTGATCTTCAACCGCGACCCTGCTTCGGCCCTGCCGCACCGCCCATAAAGGCGCGCGCCGCAGCGGCAATCGAGGACCGTTTCAGCGGCCAGTCGAGGCCTCCGCCGGAACAGCGGCGGCCTCGACTGGCCGCGCTTTTACGGCGGGAATGGAACCTTGGCGCGTTCCGCGCACTAAACACACTCATACAGTCGTATCGTTCAGCCGCGCGCCCGCACTCGATAGCACGGCGCCTGTCTGCCGAAGGCCGGGCGTGCCCACGTGGGCAGCGAGGAGGAGTGACGATGAGGGACCAGTCGGAAGCAGTCGCCGGATCGCGGGCACAAGGCGCGATTCTCGAACGCTTCCGCCGCACACGCGACCTCAGCCGCGATCTCGCCGACGGGCTGAACGAGGCGGACATGACGGTGCAGTCGATGCCCGACGCCTCGCCCGCCAAGTGGCATCTGGCGCATACGACGTGGTTCTTCGAAACCTTCCTGCTGCGCGATCAGGTGCCCGGCTATCGCCTGTTCGACGAACGCTGGCCGTTTCTGTTCAACAGCTATTACGAAGCCGAAGGCGCACGTATGGCCCGCCCCGAGCGCGGTCTGCTGACCCGCCCGACGGTAGCAGAAATGCTGGCCTACCGCGAACATGTGGACGAGGCCATGGTCGCCGCGCTGCCCCGGTTGATAGAGCGGCATGGCGAGCTTGTGGAACTGGGTATCCAGCACGAACAGCAGCACCAGGAACTGCTGCTGACCGACATCAAGCACCTCTTCTCGCGCAATCCGCTTGGTCCGGCCGTCTACGCCGCAGCCGGTGACGTAGCTGCCGGCACAGACGTTCCGTTGCGCTGGATCACGGGCATCGAGGGGCTGGCTGAAATCGGCAGCGACGGGGAAGGCTTCGCCTTTGACAACGAATTGCCGCGCCATCCTTCCTGGCTCGCACCCCATGCGCTGGCCAACCGGCCGGTGACCAATGGCGAGTGGATCGAATTCATCGCCGACCAAGGCTATGCCACCCCCTCGCTTTGGCTGTCGGACGGCTGGGACTGGGTGCGGCGTGAAGGCATTGGCGCCCCGCTATACTGGCGCGGACAGGGCGGGCCGTGGGAACATTTCACGCTGGCCGGATGGCAGCCGCTCGATTCCCACGCGCCTGTCACCCACATCTCGTTTTACGAAGCCGACGCTTTCGCGACATGGGCCGGTGCCCGCCTGCCGACCGAGCAGGAATGGGAATCCGCCGCCCAGTTCCGCAATCCGATGAGCGGCGTTCAGCTGGACCGAGCAGGCGGCGTCACGCCGCGCGCCGAAAGCAAGGATGGCGCTTTCGCCTCGCTGTTCGGCAACGTGTGGGAATGGACCGGCTCGGCCTATCGCCCCTGGCCCGGTTACCGCCCGGCGGCCGGCGCGGTGGGCGAATACAACGGCAAGTTCATGTCCGGCCAGTTCGTTCTCAAGGGCGGCAGCTGCGCCACGCCGCGCGGCCATGTCCGCGCCTCGTACCGCAATTTCTTCCATCCTCATCAGCGTTGGCAGTTCACCGGCCTGCGCCTTGCAAGGAGCCTATAGGCATGCTTTTCACGCCGACGCGCCCCGAAGACGATACCCGCAGCGATATGCCCGCCATAGACCCGGCGTTCCGCGCCGACGTGCTGCGAGGGCTGGGTCAGGCGGACAAGGCGATCCCCGCACGCTGGTTCTACGACATGCGCGGATCGCAGCTGTTCGAGGCGATCACGCAGGTTCCCGAATATTATCCCACCCGCACCGAGACAGCCCTGCTCCACGACCATGCCCCGGCCGTGGCGCAAATCTTGGGTGCGGACGCTACGGTGGTCGAGTTCGGATCGGGCAGTTCGATCAAGACCCGCATATTGCTGAAATCCATGCCCCGCGCCACGTATGTGCCGATCGACATCTGCGGCGAGTTTCTCGACGAAGCCTGCGCGGACCTTGCGGCACTGTTCCCGCAGTTGCGGATCGTGCCGGTGGAGGCGAACTTCATGAACCCGGTGCACTTGCCGGTGCAGCGTGACGGGCAGGCGATGCTGGGCTTCTTCCCCGGATCGACCATCGGCAACATGACGGCGGCGGCGGCGATCGACCTGCTGCGCTCGATGCGCCAGACGCTGGGACCGAAAGCGCACCTGCTGATCGGCATCGACCGGGTGAAGGACCCACAGCGCCTGATCGCCGCCTATGACGATGCGCAGGGGGTGACGGCGCTGTTCAACCTCAATCTGCTCCAGCGCATCAATCGTGAGCTGGGCGGAACCATCCCGATCAGCGAATTTCGCCATGTCGCCCGCTGGAACGAGAATGCGAGCAGGATCGAAATGCATCTCGAAGCCCGCCGCGCCCTTCGCTTCGAGGTTGCCGGCCAGTCCTTCCACATGGATGGCGGCGAGACCATCCACACCGAGAACTGCCACAAGTACCGCCCCAGCGAGATGCGCCTGCTGTTGGCCGCCAGTGGCTGGAACCAGCTGGAACACTGGACCGATCCGCAGGAGGATTTCTCGCTGGTACTGGCCGGGGCCGAAAGCGACCGGCAGACGCCCTGAACCGCGATCAGGCACTGCGATCCCGGTTTGCGGGGCGGTGCGGGGGTTCTCGCAGTGGCCGACGTGGCCGCCGCCAGCCTTTACCGAGGCGTGGATCGACGAGACGGGGCGCCGCGCATCGTTTCTTACGAAAGCGGGCGCATGAGCCGGCTTTGATCGCCGGGCACATGCGCCCCTGAGTACCGAATGTCTCCCCCTCCCGCGACCCGGGTTTCTCCGTCGCGAGAGTTAGAGGAGGCGGCCCACGGCAAGGGCCGCCTCCTCCCCGACCCCGTCAGACGGAGTCGGGCAGAGGCGTGTCCGACCTGGGGGAGGGCAACAAGAGCGGCGGACACGCCATCCTTGTTTCAGCTCCCCGTGAGGCCGCCAATCAGACCCGTCACGGGCGAGAGCAGGGAAGCAGTTCCTGAACCCGTGCCCCCGCCGACACCGCCGAGCAGACCACTGACGACACCCGTGACCGGGGCGAGAGCACTGCCTGCTCCGCTGCCACCGCCGACGCCGCCAAGCAGACCGCTCACCACGCCGGTTACCGGAGCAAGCGCACTACCTGCGCCGCTACCACCACCGACGCCGCCTAGCAGGCCGCTCACCACGCCCGTAACAGGGGCGAGCACCGTGCCCGCGCCGCTGCCGCCGCCGACACCGCCCAGCAGGCCGCTGACGACACCAGTGACCGGGGCAAGCACAGTGCCGGCACCCGAACCACCACTGACGCCGCCGAGAAGGCCGCCGACGACCCCGGTAACGGGCGACAGCACCGAGCTGCCGGTCTCCCCCGCACCGAGGCCGCCGACCACTTGGCCGACCAACGGACCAAGCGCTCCGTTCACGGCGTCCAGCACCGGCGAGGTCACCGTGTCCACCACGAGGGTGACAGGTGCCACGACCGGAGCCAGCCCGTTGGTGACCTGGGTCACACCGCTGCCGACCTGCGCGCCCAGCAGGGCACCGGCAAGGTTGCCGACAGGCGCCAGACCCTGCGCCACGCCCGCCGTCGTCGTCGGCAGCGTAACGTCCAACACCGCGCCATCGGAAAGCACGTCAGCCGTCACCAGCTGCCCCGAGACGAGGCCCGGATTGTTCGACAGCACGTTTGCGCCCACCAGGGTGCCGCTCGTGCTCGCGCCGGTCAGGCCGTTGTTCGCAAGGTCCAGCCCGACAAGCGGTCCGGTATAAGTCGGCGCAGTGCCGGAGCCGCTGCCCGGCAAGCTGCCGGTGACGCCGCTTACCAGGCCGCCCAGCTGTCCGGTAAGCGGAGCCAGCAGGCCGCCGGAACCCACAACCGGGGCCAGCACGGTATCGACGGTATCGAGCAAAGGCGTGGTCACGCCGCTGACGGTGGAAGTCACGGCAGCGACCGTGGGCGAAAGCCCGTTGGTCAGGCCGGTCACTGTCGTTCCTACCGGCTCGCCCAGCAGTGCTCCCGCCAGCGCGCCGACCGGGGCCAGGGCCTGCTGCGTCTGCGCCGTTGTGGTGGGCAGGGTCACCTGCACAACGTTGCCGTCACCCGTAAGCACGTCGACCACGATGCCGCTGCCACTGCCGGTGGAACCGGCGGGCGGAGCTACATTGACGTCGATCAGGCTGCCCGGACCGCTGGGGCCAAGAATGGGCACGCCGCCGACACTCACCCCGGTAGCAGGGCCGGTGATGCTGGTCGTCCCGGTCGGACCGGAGGGGCCGCTGGGGCCGGTCGGTCCAGTAGGGCCGGTTGGGCCGCTGGGGCCAGTAGGTCCCGTCGGGCCGGTTGGGCCAGTCGGACCAGTAGGGCCGGTGGGACCCGTGGGTCCGCTGGGGGTCGATGGGCCCGAAGGCGTGCCTGCATGAAATCCGACGTTGTCGGCGCAGGCGCCCAGAAGCAATAGCGGGATAGTCGTTGCGCAAAGCAGGGTTTGCCGTGCCGTCGGGCGCTGGGTCCGGTTGGTCATTGTGTTGTCCTCCATGAATTGCCGTATGCGCAAAGCGTAAGGCAGGTCAGGAGAAGAGATCGCGCCCAGAAGGAGCCGCTTCGGCCCTGTGCCGGCGGGCCGCCGACCGGACACTGCAAGGCGGCTTCGGGCAGGAAGCAAGGCACGCCGGAACGACCCCGGCCGGATGCGCAATCCGCACGCAAGGCCATTTCCCCCGCGCGCAAGGGCCGGGAAAACGGCTCTGCGCATACGCAAAAACGGGATTGTCGCCTTCGTGGCTTCTTGGTGCCGGTTCGGCGGCAATTGTGACCGACCCGGCTCGGCATCAGCTCCGCTCAGATCGGGGCGGGCGGCTTTCAGGCAGGCTGGCGGCGAATCTCCCCCCCTCGCGGCAACCCGAAGTTCAGGCTCCGGGCCATCCGCCAGCTGCCTCCTGAAAACGAGCAGGGCCCGCCCCCCGAAAGGAGCGGGCCCTGCCCTGTCATCGAGAACTGAAGCTCAGTACTTCAGCGAAAGCGTCGCGAAGGCCGAGCGGCCCGGCGCCACGGTCGCGAAATGCGTCGAGTAGGTGCGGTCGTAGTACTTCTTGTTGGTCAGGTTCTGCACGTTCACCCGCACCGATACGTTATCGGTGAGCGTGGCCGAAGCCGTCGCATCGAAGCGCCAGTAGCCATCGATGGAGCGGACGACGGTGTTGTTCGAACGATCGGCGAACACGACGTTGCCGAAGCCCGCGTACTGCTTCGAGTTGTAGATCGCGCCGCCGCCGATCTGGAAACGCTCGGCGATGTCGAACGTGGTCCAGGCGGTAAAGCTGTGCTTGGGCGTGTTGGGGAACGGCTTGCCGAGACCGAAGACGGTGAGCGGCGTGACATTGGTGCCAATGCTGGTGATCTCGGAGTCCATGTAGGTATAGCCGCCGAAGACGCTCCAGAACGGAAGCGGCTTGCCATTGAAGCCGACCTCGAAGCCCTGGATGCGCCGTTCGCCGACGTATTCCAGCAGACCGTTTGCGCCAGTGGTGCGGGCGTTCTTGGTCTCGGTGCGGAATGCCGCCAGGCTCAGGCCGAAGGCGTCGTCCATGAACGACCACTTAGTGCCGACTTCATAGGACTTGGTGCTCTCGGCCTTGAGATCGTTCAGCGTCGTCAGGGCGATCGCGTTGCCTTCCTGACCTTCGCCGACAAGGCTGCCGGGAGGGGTGGTCGACTTTGCGTAGGACACATAGATGCTGCCGTTGGACATCGGCTTGAAGATCAGGCCGGCCTGATAGTTCAGGAAGTTGTCCTTCTTTTCCAGCACCGGCGCAGCAGCCGTTGCCGGGATCGTGGTCTGGACCGTCTTGTACCAATCCTGACGGATGCCCAGGTTCACCAGCAGTTGATCGGTGATGCTGATCGTGTCGAGGGCATAGATCGCATACGTGGTGGCTTCGGTCTTGGCGCTGATGGCGTTGCGGGCAACGGGGACGATGGTGCCGTTGGTCTGGATGTTCTGCCAGGGATCATTGGCGTTCGGGTTGGTCAGGCTGGTGCAGTTGTAGGCCGCCTGGTTGGCCACGCTGCAGCGCGCCGAAGCTGCGGTGCTGGTGTTGGTGTTCACATTGAACGTGCCGCGCTTGGACTGTTCCCAGCTCGCCTCTGCGCCGACCGAGAACGAGTGCTCGATGCCGCCGGTGTCGAACTTGCCTGACAGGTCGAGCTGGCCGACCATCGAGTCGACATTGCTCCAGCGCGTGTTCGCACGGCGCCAGACCAAACCGTTGACCACGTTGCCCTGACTGTCGTCGGGCTGGGTGATGATGTAGGACTGCTTGACGTTGGCGTACTTGGCCGTCGCGCGCAGCTTGATGCGGTCGGACAGGTCATGCTCGGCGCGCAGGAACAGTTCGTCGACGTTGGTCTTGCGGAAGTCGCGGTTCTTGAGACCGTAGAAGGTGTCGCGGTCCACGTCGGCGGGGCCGATCTTCAACTGGTCGGCGGTCTTCACATAAGTGGCGTTACCGGGACGTTCGAACGGGATGCCCGGATCGGGCATGTCGTCGCTCTGCAGGTGGTAGTAGTTGATGAAGGCGCGGGTCGAAGTGCCCAGACCCAGCGCCGCCGAGGGCGAGATGCCCCAACGGTTGTAGTTCACCACGTCGCGTCCGGCGACATCGGCGTCGTGCCACATGCCGTTTACGCGGATCGCGGCGGTGTCGCTCACCTGGTAGTTGGCATCGACGGTAGCGCGCTTGTAGTCGTCGCTGCCGTAGCTGAAATCACCAAGGATGCTGGTGCCCAGGTGCGGCATCTTGCTGACGAGGTTGAGGCTGCCGCCGGCGCTGCCACGTCCGCCCATGGTCGAATCGCCGCCCTTGACGACTTCGATCTGCTCGATCGCAAAAATCTCGCGCGACTGGCCGCCGACGCTGCGAACGCCGTCGATATAGGTGCTGCCCTGTGCGTCGAAACCACGGATGAAAGGACGATCGCCCTGCGGGTTGCCGCCTTCACCGGCGCCGAAGGTGATGCCCGGCACGGTGCGCAGCGCCTCGGCGAATGTGCTCGAACCGCTCTCGCGGATAACCTGCGAGGGGACGACGATCACGGTCTTGGCAGTGTTGAGCAGCGGGGCCGTGTACTTGGGCGAAGCGGCCTCATCGACCTTGTAACCGGATTCGTCGATCGCGGTATCGGAAACGGTTACGCCGCCCAGGCTGGGCGGAGCCGCGTCGGCGGCAGCATCCTGCGCCATGGCCGGCGAAGCCGCGAAACCGACGCAGGAGAGCGCCAGATAAGCCGGCGCGATTTTGGCCGAAGAATTACGAAGACGTGAAAGAGACACTCAAACCCCCCTTGTTTATTGCAAATGCGTATCAATTCGTGCCGCTAATGCGAATTGTTTGCGACAAAGGCAAGAGGAATTGGTGCTGCCAGCGCGGCGCGGGCGCTTCCCGGCCAAATTGCGTCAGTTTGGCCGCCTGCTGACTATCGAAATGGAGGACGACGGCCCTGGTCTTTTCAAGGCGGCGATGGGCAAAGCGCTGGTCCCCGGCAGGCGCCTGGACGAGGGCAAGAAAAGCCACGGCTTCGGTCTGCCGATCGCGCACAAACTCGCCGAACTTCACGGCGACAGGCTGGACCTGGCAGTCTCTTCGCTGGGCGGCCTGAAAGCGACGCTCCCGCTACCGGCCGCCCGGCCGGTTCAGTCCGGCATCGCAGTCAGCGAGTATACGCGTATCCCTGAATAGCCGCACAGGCCCAGCCGAAACTGAACAACCCCGCCAGGCTGGGCCTGCGAGGTAGGGAAATTTCCGTGACTTTGGGAAATGGTGGGCGGTGAGGGGCTCGAACCCCCGACCCTCTCGGTGTAAACGAGATGCTCTACCAACTGAGCTAACCGCCCGCTTGCGCTATGGCGGCGCTATTGCTGCGTTTTCGCGCTCCCGTCAATGCCCCAAGGCACGCATGTTATTACACAGGGCCCGGCACTGCCTAGCTCGCCGTGCATTTCCCGTTAGTTACGCTGCATTTTCCCCCGTCTTCCGAGGCTTGATGAATTTTCAACAATGGCTGTCGATCGCCGTTCTGGCGGGCATGATGGTGCTCTTCATCTGGGGCCGATTCCGGTATGACGTGACCGCCGTGATCGCCCTGCTGGTCGCCATGGCGCTGGGCCTGGTTACGCCGGAGAAGGCATTCCTGGGTTTTTCCGACGATATCGTCATCATCGTCGCCTCTGCGCTGGTGCTTTCGGCGGCGGTGCAGCGTTCGGGGCTGGTGGAAAAGGCGGTGGCCTGGGCGGGGCAATATCTGAAGAGTACCGGGTCGCAGCTGCTGGTGCTGACGGCCTCGGTCGGCGTGGCGTCGGGCCTCATCAAGAACATCGGGGCGCTGGCGATGCTGATGCCGGCCGCCGGACAACTGGGGCGAAAGAGCGGGACCAACCCCTCGCGCTTCCTCATGCCGATGTCTTTCGCGGCGCTGCTGGGCGGGCTGACCACGCTGGTCGGCACGTCGCCCAACATCATCGTCAGCCGCGTGCGCGAACAGATGATCGGCGAACCTTTCACCATGTTCGACTACCTGCCCACCGGCCTTGGCCTGCTGGTGATCGGCCTGATCTTCCTGCGCCTGTTCTACTGGCTGCTTCCCGCCGACCGGCGCGCGGCGGCAACCATGGGCGAGGCGCTCAACATCTCGGACTACACCATCGAAGCGCGGGTGCGTGATCAGTCGCCGGTGGTGGGCAATACCGTCGCTTCGTTCATGAAGGAACACGACGGAGAAATCGACGTGACCGCCGTGCTGCGCCACGGCCTGGCCGGCGAAGTGCGGCCCGATCTCGTCATAGATGCCGACGACGTGCTGATCCTGGCCGGCGATCCCGATGCGCTGGAACGCGCCGTCGCCGCCTCGCAGCTGGACCCTAGCGGACATGGCGAGGATGAGGAGGACGAGGACGAACAGCACGCCCGCGCCCGCGACGACGTGGGCGTGATCGAGGGCGTGGTCACCGCGCGCTCGGCGCTGGCGGGCAGTTCAGCGGCGCGGCTGATGCTGCGCGACCGGCTGGGCCTGCGGCTCGTCGCGATATCGCGGGAGGGGGAGAGCCTGCGCAACAAGCCCGCCAGCATCGTGATGCAGCCGGGCGACGTGATCGTGCTGCAGGGCACTCTCTCGGCCATGCCCGGACGGCTGCGGCAACTGGGCGTGCTTCCTCTGGCGGCGCGCCCGATCAGCCTTGGCATGACCCGCAAAGGGTGGCTGGCGGTGGCGATCCTCGCCGCGGCGATGCTGGCCACGGCGACCGGGGTGATCCCGGTGGCGGCGGCGTTCTTCACCGGTGCGGGACTGGTGATCATCACCGGCGCGCTGCCGGTGGACGATGCCTACGAGGCGGTGGAATGGCCGATCCTCATCATGCTGGGCGCGCTGATCCCGGTCAGCGGCGCGCTGCAATCGACCGGCGCTTCGGACGTGCTGGCGACGCAGCTTGCCGCGCTGGCGACAGATCTGCCGCCCTGGGGCGCGGTGGCGCTGGTGCTGGCCGCATCGATGGCGGTGACGCCGTTCCTCAACAATGCCGCCACAGTGCTGGTGATGGCGCCGATCTCTGCCGTGTTCGCGGGCGATCTGGGCTACCGTCCGGATGCTTTCCTGATGGCGACGGCGATCGGGGCGGGCTGCGATTTCCTCACCCCGATCGGGCACCAGTGCAATACGCTGGTGATGGGGCCTGGCGGCTACCGCTTCGGCGACTACGCCAGGCTGGGAGCGCCGCTATCGTTGCTGGTGCTGGTGCTGGGCACACCGCTGATCATGCACTTCTGGCCGGTGCATTGAGGCACCCTCAAATCTCCAGCTGACTGCCCAGTTCGATCACGCGGTTTGTCGGCAGCTTGAAGAATTCCATCGCGCTCTGGGCGTTGCGGACCATCCACGCGAACAGCTTCTCGCGCCAGATCGCCATGCCCGGACGGCTGGACGCGATCAGGGTCTGGCGTGAGAGGAAGTAGCTGGTGTCCATGTCCCGGAACGGCCCGCCCGCACGGTGCTCGGCGGCAAGCTCGGCGGGAACGTCTATCTCGTCCATGAAGCCGTGGCGCAGGACCACGCGGTAGAAACCCTGCCCCATGTCCTCGACGCTGCATCGTTTCGGCCCGGAAACGTGAGGGACTTCCTGCGTCTGGACGGTGAGGATCACCACCCGCTCGTGCAGGATGTGGTTGTGCTTGAGGTTGTGCAGCAGCGCGTGCGGCACTCCCTCTGCGGCGGAGGACAGGAACACCGAGGTGCCGGCCACGCGGGGCACCCGCTCTCCCACGGATTTCAGGAACAGGTCGAAGGGGATCGAATCCTCGCGCAGGCGCGCCAGCACGATGCGCCGGCCAGTGGCCCAGGTGGTCAGCAGCAGGAACACCACGGCGGCGACCAGCAGGGGGAACCAGCCGCCGTCGGGTATCTTGGTGGCGTTCGAGGCGAAATACAGGCCGTCCACCAGCAGGAACGCCGTAGTGAGCAGCACCGAGACGATGGGGTTCCACTTCCACACCGCGAAGGTCAAGACGCCCAGCAGGCAGGCGGTGATGACCATCGTCCCGGTCACCGCGATACCGTAGGCGGCGGCAAGGCTGCTCGAACTGCCAAAGCCAAAGACCAGCAGCAGCACCATGACGAGCAAGCCCCAGTTGACCAGCGGGATGTAGATCTGCCCGGCGGCACGGGCGCTGGTGTGCAGTATCTTGAGGCGCGGCAGGAAGCCCAGCTGCACCGCCTGCTGGGATACTGAATAGGCGCCCGAAATCACGGCCTGGCTGGCGATGATCGTCGCCATCGTCGCCAGCGCGACAAGCGGCAGACGCGCCCATTCCGGCGCCATCAGGAAGAATGGGTTGGACGCGGCCTCGGGGCTCCCCAGCAGCAGCGCGGCCTGGCCAAGATAGTTGAGCATGAGGCACGGGAACGCGACATAGAGCCACGAAACCATGATCGCCTTGCGCCCGAAATGGCCCATGTCGGCATAGAGCGCCTCTGCGCCCGTCACCGCCAGCACCACCGAGCCCAGCGCCAGGAAGGCCAGCTTGGGGTCGATCAGGAAGAACTCCACCGCATGAACCGGGTTCAGCGCGGCAAGGATGCCGGGGTGCGCAAGGATGCCGTTGACGCCCAGCACCGCGAGGACGGCGAAGTAGACGATCATCACCGGCCCGAACAGCTTGCCCATCGCCGCTGTCCCGCGCGACTGGATCGCGAACAGGCCGATGAGGATGCCGGTGGAGATCGGCAGCACCCAGCCGGCGAAGGCCGGGTTCACCACCGTCAGCCCCTCCACCGCAGACAGTACCGAGATGGCCGGGGTGATGATCGCATCGCCGTAAAACAGCGCCGTCGCCACCACGCCCAGGCCGGCGATCAGCGGGGTCAGGCGGTTCTCGCCCAGTTCCCGCCGGATCAGCGCCAGCAATGCCAGGCTGCCGCCCTCCCCCTTGTTGTCGGCGCGCAGGATGATGAAGACGTACTTGATCGTGACGATCACCATCATCGTCCAGAAGATCAGCGACAGGACGCCGAAGATATGCGGCTTGTCCACCACCAGCGGATGGTGGCCCACAAAGCTCTCCTTCATCGCATAGAGCGGCGAGGTGCCGATATCGCCGAACACCACGCCGATGGCGCCCAGCGCCATGGCGGGCAGGCCTTCACGCTGATGGCCTTCGTTTTCGTGGCTCTGACCATGCGCGAGTCCGGCAAGGTCCGTGGCAGATTCGCTCATGAAACCGAAATACGGGCCTGCACGCCGGAGCGCCACGAACTTTACGGTTTCTTTATGGGCGAAGGCCGCATTCCCCGTGGAACCTTAACGCCCTGAAGGTCCACTTGAGCATCCGTCCCGCAAGTCGACGGATACCCGGCCATGCACAAGTCCCCCTTCTTTCGCTCAAAGCTCGCCTCGCTGCGGCGGGGTGAGCGGTGGTGGCCCGCCGAGATCGTCCTGCGCGCGCTCGGCGTCGCCCTGCTCGCCGGGTGCTGGCGGCTGGCGATCACCGCGCAGCGCATGGCGACGCAGCCCGCGCCCCATCCCGCAAGCGCGGCCGATCTTGCCGTCTGCGCGGGCGTGGTGGTGCTGCTTTGCGCCGGGCTGATGCTGGGCATCGAGGGCCCGGGGCTGCTGCGCGACGTGCCGCTGACGGACTGGTTTACCCATACGAGAGGTTCCCGCTCATGACCGATCTCATCTGGCTGGCGGTGCTCGCCTGCCTGTTCGCGCTCACCCTCGCCTTTGCGCGCCTCTGCGAAAGGGCCTGAGCGATGACGCATCCCTCAGATTTGGCCCTGATCCTCGCCGGAGCGACCGCGCTCGGCCTGCTCGTCTATCTCCTGGCCGCGCTGCTGCGGCCCGAGAAGTTCTAGGAAAACCAAGGCCATGACCATTCAGGGCTGGAGCCTCATCCTCCTGTTCACCGCGCTTGTCGCGGCGCTTGCCAAGCCCATGGGGGCCTGGCTTTTCGCGCTTTACGAAGGGCGCACCACGCCGCTGCACCGCGTCCTTGCGCCGGTGGAGCGCGGCTTCTACCGGCTCGGCGGCATTGACCCCGGCGAAGAGCAGCACTGGCTGCGCTATGCCCTGCACATGCTGGTGTTTCAGCTGGCCCTGCTGGCGTTCACGTATGCGGTGCTGCGCCTTCAGGGCGTATTGCCGATGAACCCGCGCGGGCTTGCCGGGATCGGCGCTGACGGCGCCTTCAACACCGCCGTCAGCTTCACCACCAACACCAACTGGCAGTGGTATTCGGGCGAGGTGGCGCTTTCCAACCTGTCCCAGATGCTGGGGCTGACCATCCACAACTTCCTCTCGGCGGCGACCGGCATTGCCGTGGCCTTCGCGCTGTTCCGCGGTTTCGCCCGGCGCGAGGCGAAGACCGTCGGCAATTTCTGGGCAGACTGCACCCGCGTCACCCTGTACCTGCTGCTGCCCGCCTGCATCGTCTACGCGCTGTTCCTGATCGCCAGCGGCGTCCCGCAGACCCTTTCCGCCATGGTCGATACGACCACGCTGGAAGGCGCCAGGCAGGCCATCGCGCTCGGCCCGGTCGCCTCGCAGGAGGCGATCAAGATGCTGGGCACCAATGGCGGCGGCTTCTTCAACGCCAACTCCGCCCACCCTTTCGAGAACCCCACCGCGCTTACCAACCTGGTGCAGATGCTGTCGATCTTCGCGCTGGGCGCAGGGATGACCTGGTGCTTCGGCAAGGCCGTGGGCAACACCCGGCAGGGCTGGGCGATCCTGGCCGCGATGATGGCGCTGTTCCTTGTCGGCACCGCCGCCGCCTATTGGCAGGAAGCGGCGGGCAATCCGGTGCTGCACCAGCTTGGCGCGGCCGGCGGCAACATGGAGGGCAAGGAAGTCCGCTTCGGCATCGCCGCCAGCGCCCTGTTCTCGGTGGTGACGACGGCAGCCTCGTGCGGCGCGGTCAATGCCATGCATGACAGCTTCACCGCGCTGGGCGGCATGGTCCCGCTCATCAACATGCAACTGGGCGAAGTGGTCGTCGGCGGCGTGGGCGCGGGTATCTACGGCTTCCTGCTGTTCGCGCTGCTGGCGGTCTTCGTCGCCGGGCTGATGGTGGGGCGCACTCCCGAATACGTCGGCAAGAAGATCGAGGCGCGCGAGGTCAAGCTGGCCGTCCTCGCCATCGCGGTGCTGCCGCTGTGCATCCTGGGCCTCACCGCGCTGAGCGCCGTCCTGCCCGCTGGCCTTGCCGGACCGCTCAACAAGGGCCCGCACGGCTTTACCGAAATCCTCTACGCCTTCGCTTCGGGCGCGGGCAACAACGGGTCGGCCTTTGCCGGGCTTTCGGCAGGCACGCCGTTCTACAACGGACTGCTTGGAGTGGCGATGTGGATCGGGCGGTTCTTCGTGATCGTACCCGTGCTGGCCATCGCCGGCAGCCTGGCCGCCAAGCGCCACACACCCGCCACCTCGGGATCTTTCCCGACCACCGGCCCCTTGTGGATCGGCTTGCTGATCGGGGTGATCCTGATCCTTGGCGGCCTCACGTTCCTGCCCAGCCTCGCCCTTGGCCCCATCGCCGATCACATCGCGATGATCGCCGGCAAGCTGTCCTGAAGGCGCATCCCATGACCACCCAGACACCCACTTCCATGTTTTCGGCAAAGCTGGTCGGCCCCGCGATCGGCGAGGCCTTCCGCAAGCTGGAACCGCGCCAGCTGATCCGCAACCCGGTGCTGTTCACCACCGCCGTCGTTGCGCTGCTGCTGACCGTCCTGCTGATCGTAGGCCGCGAGCCGCTGCCCGCCGGCTTCCAGATCCAGCTGATCGGCTGGCTGTGGCTCACGGTCCTGTTCGGCACCTTCGCCGAAGCCCTCGCCGAAGGGCGGGGGCGGGCGCAAGCAGCCAGCTTGCGCGCCACCCGCTCGGAACTCAGCGCCCGGCTGCCCGATGGCCGCACTCTCTCCGCCTCCCAGCTTAGGAAGGGCGACGAGGTCATGGTCGCCTCCGGGGAACTGATCCCGGCAGACGGCGAGGTCGTCGCCGGTGTCGCCTCGGTCAACGAGGCGGCGATCACCGGGGAAAGCGCCCCCGTCATCCGTGAGGCCGGAGGCGACCGCTCCGCCGTCACCGCCGGCACCCGCGTCATCTCCGACGAAATCCGCGTGCGGGTGACGCAGGAGGCAGGCCAGGGCTTCCTCGACCGCATGATCGCGCTGGTAGAAGGCGCGGAGCGGCAGAAGACCCCCAACGAGATCGCCCTCACCATCCTGCTGGTCGGCCTCACCATCATCTTCCTGATCGCCGTCGCGACGATCCCGGCCTTTGCGCATTATGCGGGCGGCGCGATCCCCGTCGCGGTGCTGGCGGCGCTGCTCATCACCCTGATCCCGACCACCATTGCCGCGCTGCTGTCCGCCATCGGCATTGCCGGGATGGACCGTCTGGTACGCTTCAACGTCCTCGCCAAGTCCGGCCGCGCGGTCGAGGCAGCGGGCGATATCGATGTGCTTCTGCTCGACAAGACCGGCACGATCACCGTGGGCGACCGTCAGGCCAGCGAATTTCGCCCCGTCGGCGGCGCCAGTCCCGCCGCGCTGGCGGAAGCGGCGATGCTGGCCAGCCTTGCCGATGAGACACCCGAAGGACGCTCGATCGTCGTCCTCGCGCGTGAGCGTTTCGGCCTTTCGCTGGCGCTGCCCGGCGATGCGGAAGTGATCCCCTTCACCGCTCAGACGCGTATCTCGGGCGTCAGGAGCGCAGCTGGCCTTGTCCAGAAGGGCGCCGTCGATGCGGTGCTGCGCGCCAACCCGGAAGCCGCCGCCTCTCCCGTTGCCGCCGAACTGCGCCGCCAGTCTGAGGAGATCGCGCGCCTCGGCCAGACCCCGCTCGCCGTGGCCCGCGACGGACGGTTGATCGGCCTCGTGGCCCTGAAGGACGTGGTCAAGGCAGGCGTGCGCGAGCGCTTCGCGGAACTGCGCCGCATGGGCATCCGCACGGTGATGATCACCGGCGACAACCCGCTCACCGCCGCCGCCATCGCCGCCGAAGCCGGAGTGGACGACTTCCTCGCCGAGGCCACGCCCGAGGACAAGCTGGCGCTGATCCGGCGCGAGCAGCAGGGCGGCAGGCTGGTGGCGATGTGCGGCGACGGCACCAACGACGCCCCCGCGCTGGCGCAGGCCGACGTCGGCGTCGCCATGAACACCGGCACCCAGGCCGCGCGCGAGGCCGGCAACATGGTCGACCTCGACAGCGATCCCACCAAGCTCATCGAGATCGTCGGCCTCGGCAAGCAGCTCCTGATGACGCGCGGCGCGCTGACCACGTTCTCGGTCGCCAACGACGTGGCCAAGTACTTCGCGATCATCCCGGCCATGTTCACCGCGCTTTATCCGGGGCTGGGCGTGCTCAACGTGATGGGCCTTGCCAGCCCGCAGAGCGCGATCCTTTCGGCTATCGTGTTCAACGCGCTGATCATCCCGGCGCTGGTGCCCCTCGCGCTGCGCGGTGTGACCTACCGCCCCATGGCCGCCGGGCCGCTGCTGGCGCGCAACCTCGGGGTCTACGGCCTCGGCGGACTGGTGGCTCCGTTCGCCGGGATCAAGCTGATCGACATGGCGGTTTCCGGGCTGGGGCTGGTGTGATGATCCGCAGCTTCTCTGTCCACGCCATCGCGTTGCCGCCCCCATCGCGCCGCCAGCATGGTCCCGTTCGCACGCACCGTCATCCTGAACTCGTTTCAGGATCCATCGTGCCGATCGGACGGCGGTGTGGGCGTAGAAATGGACCCTGAAACGAGTTCAGGGTGACGCTTTCCTTTCGGGGACGCACGCCCCTTCCCTTCACGCTGCCCCGCTCGCTCTCCCAAGGAGACACACGATGACCCACCACCTCACCACCGCCCTGCGCCCCGCGCTGGTCCTCACCGCGCTTTTCGCCCTGTTGTTGGGTCTTGCCTATCCGCTCGCCCTGACCGGCATCGCGCAGGCCCTCTTCCCCGCGCAGGCCAATGGCAGCCTGATCGAGCGGGACGGCCACGTCGTCGGCTCGCACCTGATCGGGCAGGCATTCGCCGCGCCGGGCTACTTCCACGGCCGCCCCTCCGCCGCCGGGGCCGGATATGACGCCATGGCATCGTCCGGCTCCAACCTCGGCCCAGCCAGCAAGGCGCTCGCGGACCGGGTCGCGGGCGATGTCGCCAGCTTGCGCAAATCACCGGGGACCAACGTTCCGTCCGACCTGGTGACGACTTCCGCCTCGGGGCTTGACCCCCACGTCAGCCCCGAGGCGGCCCTTTGGCAGGTAGAGCGCGTCGCCAAGTCACGTGGCCTCGACCCGGCGCGGGTCAAGGCGCTGGTAACGCTGCACGAGGAACACCCCCTGCTCGGCTTCATCGGCGAAGACCAGGTTAACGTCCTCGAACTCAATCTGGCCCTCGACAGCATGGCGAAGACCGGCGCACAAGCAGCCCGGTGAACCTCCCTCACGATCCTTGGCCTGACAACCCCCTCCGGCCCGACCCGGACGCCCTGCTCCGCGCTGCGGCGCGCGAGGAGCGCGGCCGCCTCAAGGTCTTCCTCGGGGCGGCTCCGGGGGTGGGCAAGACTTACGAGATGCTGGGCGAAGGCGCCGCCCGCCGCGCCGCCGGGACCGACGTGGTGGTCGGCGTGGTCGAAACCCACGGCCGCGCCGAAACCGCCGCCCGCCTGCGGGGGCTGGAGATCGTGCCGATCCAGCGCATCGCCTACGAAGGCCACGCGTTGGAGGAGATGGACATCGACGCGGTGCTCGCCCGCCGCCCCGCCCTGGTGCTGGTGGACGAACTGGCCCACACCAACGCGCCCGGCAGCCGCCACGACAAGCGCTGGCAGGACGTGGAGGAACTGCTCGATGCCGGGATCGACGTCTGGTCCACTCTCAACGTCCAGCACCTTGAAAGCCTGAACGACGTCGTTGCCTCGTTCACCCATGTGCGGGTGCGCGAAACCCTGCCCGACCGCGTGCTGGACGCCGCCGATCTCGAAGTGGTCGACATCCCGCCCGACGAACTGATCGAGCGCCTGCGCCAGGGCAAAGTCTATGTCCCCGAGGAAGCGGGCCGCGCACTGGGCAACTTCTTCTCCAAATCCAACCTGTCCGCTTTACGCGAACTTGCCCTGCGCCGCGCCGCTCAGGCGGTCGATGCGCAGATGCTGGAGCATGTACGCGCCCACGCCATGGCCGGGACATGGGCGGCAAGCGACCGCGTCGTCGTCGCCGTCAGCGAGCAGCGCGCAGGCATGGAGCTGGTACGCACGGCCAAGCGCCTTGCCGATGCCCAGCGCGTGCCCTGGACCGCTGTTCATATCGAGACCCCGCGCACCGCCCGCCTCGGCGCCGCCGACAATGCCCAGTTGGCCGAAACCCTCCACCTCGCCGCGCAGCTGGGTGGGCAAGTCGCCAGCGTGCCCGCCGAAAGCGTCCTCGCCGGCCTCACCCAGTTCGCTGCCGAAGCGCGCGCGACGCAGTTGGTGGTGGGCAAGTCCAGCCGTTCGCGCTGGTTCGAAATGCGCCATAGCTCGATCGTCGACGCGCTGGTGCGCGGGCGCGGGCACGGCATGGCCCTTTACGTCCTGCCGATGGACACGCCTGCGCCGCGCCGCAGCCCCCACGACCTGCATCTGGGCAACTGGGGCACGATAGGCGGCTATCTCGTCTCGCTGGGGCTGACGCTGGCGGTGACGCTGGCGGGCGCGCTGATCGGATCGAGCGGGACGATCACCGACCTTGGCATCATCTACCTCGTCCCGGTGATGCTGGCGGCGACGCGCTATGGCCTGCGGACGGGGATCGTCACCGGCCTGGTCTCCTCGCTCGCCTACAACTTCTTCTTCATCCCGCCCACGCATACATTGACCATCGAGGACCCGCGCAACATCGTCACCGTGCTGGTGCTGCTGGGCGTGGCGATCTTTGCCAGCCAGCTTGCCTCGCGGGTGCGCGAACATGCCTTGCAGGCGCAGGCCAGCGCGGCGCGCAGCAATGCCCAGGCCGGTTTTGCGCGCCTCCTCACCGCGATCAGCCAGCCCGAGGAACTGGCGCAGGTCCTCTGCGCCGAGATCGGCCGCATTCTTGACGGCAATGCCGTGCTGCTGATGCCGGGCGATCAGGGCCTGACCCTCCAAGCGAGCTGGCCCGGCCCCGCACACCTCGAAATGCTGGACATGGCCGCCGCGCGCTGGGCCTTCGAGAACGACCAGCCCGCCGGGCGCGGTTCGGACACGCTCACCGCATCGGAATGGCTGTTCCACCCGATCGCGGCGGGCCAGACCTGCCTTGGTGTCTTCGGCCTTTCACGCAGCGATGCCCGCGCGCCGGTGCGGCCCGACCAGTTGCCGCTGCTGCTCAGCCTGCTCGACCAGGGCGGGCTGGCGCTGGAGCGTATCGCGCTGGAAACCCAGATGGCTGAACTCGTCCAGGTGCGCGAGCGGGACCGGCTGCGCCAGACCCTGCTCTCCTCCGTCAGCCATGACCTGCGCACCCCGCTGACCACGATGCTGGGTTCGCTGGCAGAACTGCGCGCTACCGAACCGGCGCAGGCGGGCCTGCTCGCACAGGCGCGCGGCGCGGGCGAGCGGCTGCACCGTTTCGTCGGCAACCTGCTGGACATGGTCCGCATCGAGGCAGGCGCCCTGCACGGCACCACCGAACCGGTCGACCTTGCCGAAGCCGTCGCCGCCGTGCTGCAGGACATGCGCGCAGTGCTGTCCGGCTACACGGTGGAAGCGGCGATCCCGTTCGACACGCCGATGGTGATGGTGGACCCTCAGCTTTTCCAGCATTGCCTGCTCAACCTGCTGGACAATGCTGTAAAGCACGGGGGGGCCGCCAAGCACGGTGATCCGGGCCGCGAGATCACCGTCCGCGCTCGCCGTACCGCCAGCGGTATCGACCTTGACGTCCTTGACGCCGGCCCCGGCATCCCTGCGGGTGAGGAGGAGCGCATCTTCGGCACGTTCGCCCGCATCGAAGGTTCGGATCGCAAGGGCGGCTCTGGCCTCGGCCTCGCCATCGTCAAGGGTTTCGCGCAGGCCATGGGGCTGACCGTCTCCGCCGCGAACCGTGACGACGCGCCCGGCGCGCGCTTTACCGTCCATTTCGACCAGGAACACCTCAAGGAATGGCCCGAGGAATGAGCGCAAACCCCGTGACAGTCCTTGTGGTAGACGATGAACCGGCGATCCGACGCCTGTTCCACGCCGGCCTGACACGCGCAGGATACCGCGTGGTGGAAGCGGGCACAGCGCGCGAGGCGATGACCGCGCTCGATATCGACAAGCCTGAAGTGGTACTGCTCGACCTCGGCCTGCCCGACCGTGACGGGCTGGAACTGATACCGCTGATGGCAGGGCGCACCGCTGTCCTGGTCGTCTCCGCGCGCGACGAGACGGCCCAGAAGATCGCCGCGCTGGATCTCGGCGCGGACGATTACGTGTCGAAACCTTTCGACAGCGACGAAGTGCTTGCCCGCATCCGCACCGCCCTGCGCCGCCGCCTGCCGGAAGGACCGGCTGGCCGGCAGGTGCGCGTCGGCACCGTGGAGATAGACCTCCTGGCCCGCGCTGTGCGCAAGGCCGGAGCAGAGGTCCACCTCACCCCCAAGGAGTATGGCTTCCTTGCGGAACTGGCGCGCAATCCGGGGCGGGTCATCACTCACTCCCAGCTGCTGCGCGCGGTATGGGGCCCGGGCCACGACGACGACGTGGAATACCTGCGCGTCGCGGCGCGCGGGGTGCGCCGCAAGCTGGAGGATAATCCGTCGGAGCCGGTCCTACTCCGCAACGAACCGGGCGTTGGTTACCGGTTGACGATCGCGGAGTAGGACGCTTTCCGATTACCAGTCGAAGAAACGGCTGCGGCGCTTTACCGGCACCCCGTTTTCCGTGACGACAGTGCGCGGTTCATAAGCGGTCGGCGTTGCTGCTACCACAGTACCGCCATTTTCCAGAGCATCGGCGCGGGCCTCGGCCTTGGCGGCACGCAGTTCGGCATCGCGCACCCGCTCGTCGGAATCACGGCCGGCAAGCTCGCCGCGGCGCTGGCTGGCGATGAGGTAGTAGTGGCTCCACATCTGGCTATGCGCGAAAGCCAGTGCGAGGCCGCCGATGATCGCGCAGTTCTTGAGCATCATCACCCGCTGCATCGGATCGCCAACCTGCGCGTGGAAGAACAGAATGGTCATCGCGGTAAAGCCGGCCAGCAGGATTGCCACCAGCCGCACCATGAACCCGGCCGCAAGGCACAGCCCCGCGACAAGTTCGAACAGGCCGGTGGGAATGGCGAGGCCCGCCGGCAGACCGGCGGCGACGATCATCGTTTCGGTGCCGCCGATGTCCATCAGCTTTCCCGCACCGGAGAATATGAAGATCAGGGCAATCAGGAAGCGCCCGATTATGGCGGCAATCTTCGACAAGGCACGTCTCCCGGCAATTATTCCATGCCGGAAGAAGCGGGTGCGCGGGCGGTTTGTTCCCGAAAGGGCTGCGGCCAGCCCTTCGATCCCGTTCGAGAATGGGCTTTGCCCATTCTGCCGCACCAGCCCACTCCCCCACCCGGCCACCCATAGAATACTGCCGTTGGGTGGCCGGGTGGGGGAGTGGGCTGGTGCGGCATTCAAAATGCGCTCTTCTGCGCATTTTGAAACGGTCTGCTACAGCCTTGGCAGGGTTACCCCGCGCTGGCCCATGTACTTGCCCGCACGGTCCGCATAGCTGACCTCGCACGGTTCGTTGCCCTGCAGGAACAGGAACTGACAGGCGCCTTCATTAGCGTAGATCTTGGCGGGCAGCGGCGTGGTGTTGGAGAATTCCAGCGTGACGTGCCCTTCCCAGCCCGGCTCCAGCGGGGTGACATTCACGATGATCCCGCAGCGCGCATACGTGCTTTTGCCTAGGCAAATCACCAGAACGTCCTTGGGCACGCGGAAGTATTCCACCGTGCGCGCCAACGCGAAAGAGTTGGGCGGGATCACGCAGCAGTCCGTCTTGCGGTCGACGAAGGAGTTGCTGTCGAAGTTCTTGGGATCGACCACCGCCGAATCGACGTTGGTGAATATCTTGAACTCGTCCGCCACCCGCGCATCGTAGCCATAGGAGGACAGGCCGTAGGAAATGCATCCGTCACGGCGCTGCGCCTCCACGAACGGCTCGATCATGCCGTGTGCCTGGGCCTGGGTGCGGATCCACTTGTCGCTTTGAATTGCCATGCCCGCTGCTTTGCCCAAGACGAGGGGATTGTCCACCCGGCCCCGCCCCGCCGCGCGGGAATAGTGATCCGCGCCTCTTATTCCATGCTTAACATTCGCCTGCTATCGCACCCTTCATGACCAGTCCCGCACGCATCCTCGTCGTATTCGGCACCCGGCCCGAGGCGATCAAGCTTTTCCCCGTCGTCCATGCGCTGAAGGCCGACCCGCGCTTCGAATGCGTTGTCTGCGTCTCGGCGCAGCACCGGCAGATGCTGGACCAGGTGCTGGAGATCGCCGGGATCGTGCCCGATCACGACCTTGACGTCATGCAGCCCGACCAGACGCTGGACGCGCTCACCGCCAACCTGCTCACCGGGCTGGGCAAAGTCATGGACATCGTGAAACCGGACCGCGTCATCGTGCAGGGCGATACCGCCACCGCCATGTCCGGCGCGCTGGCGGCGTACTATCGCAAGGTTCCGGTCGACCATGTCGAAGCGGGCCTGCGCAGCTACAACATCTACCACCCCTGGCCCGAGGAGGTGAACCGCAAGATCATCGGCGCAATGGCCTCCCTTCACTTCGCGCCGACCACCACCAGCGAGGCCGCGCTCCTGAGGGAAAACATCGCAGCCGACCGCGTCCACGTCACCGGCAACACCGTGATCGACGCGCTGAAGTGGGTAACCGCGCAGATCGAGGCGAACCCCGCCCTCGCCGCCGGTCTCGCGCCGCTCGAAGCCAGGTTTGCAGGCAAACGCATCATCGGCGTCACCAGCCACCGCCGCGAGAACTTCGGCGAGGGCATGGAGCAGATCGCCCAGGCCATCCGCGAAATCGCCCAGCGGCCCGATACCGCCGTGATCTTTCCGGTCCACCTCAACCCCAACGTACGCAAGGTGATGAACGAAGGCCTCGCAGGCCTCGACAACGTCGCCCTGATCGAGCCGCTGGACTACCCCCACTTCGCCCGCCTGCTCGCCATTGCCGAGATCATGCTGACCGACAGCGGCGGCGTGCAGGAAGAAGCCCCGGCGCTGGGCAAGCCCGTCCTCGTCATGCGCGAAACCACCGAGCGCCCCGAAGGCGTGGAAGCGGGCACCGCAAAACTGGTAGGCACCGACGCGCGCCGCATCGTTACCGAAATTTCAACCCTGTTGGACGATAAGGCGGCCTACGAGGCCATGGCACGCGCCCACAACCCGTTCGGGGATGGGCATACTTCCAGCCGAATCGTGGAGCTGCTTGCGAATGAAATCTGACAATAAGCCCAGCGTCTGTGTCGTCGGCCTCGGCTACATCGGGCTTCCCACCGCCGCCGTGATCGCCCGTGCCGGGTGCAAGGTGCTTGGCCTCGACGTTTCGCAGAAGGTGGTCGACACCATCAATCGCGGCGAAATCCACATCGAGGAAGTCGATCTCGATGGCCTGGTGCAGGGCGTCGTCGCGCGCGGGCTGCTCTCTGCCGCGATCGAGGTTGCCCCGGCCGACGTCTTCGTCATCGCCGTGCCAACGCCTTTCGATAAGGATCACGCCCCCGACATCTCCTACGTCCTGGCCGCCGGGCGCACCATCGCGCCGGTGCTGAAGGCAGGCGACGTGGTGATCCTGGAATCGACCTCGCCGGTGGGCACCACCGAAAAGATGCGCGACATGATCGCCGAGATGCGCCCGGACCTGAAAATCCCCGGCCTGACCCGCGAAACGCCTGACATCTCCATCGCCTATTGCCCCGAGCGCGTCCTTCCCGGACGCATCCTTGAGGAACTGACCAACAACGACCGCTCCATCGGCGGCATCACCCCGCGCTGCGCCCGCAAGGCGCTGGCCTTCTACAAGCGCTTCGTGCGCGGCGAATGCGTCACCACCGATGCCCGCGCGGCCGAAATGACCAAGCTGGTCGAGAACGCCTACCGCGACGTCAACATCGCCTTCGCAAACGAGCTTTCCATCGTCGCCGACCGCATGGGGCTGGATGTGTGGGAGGTGATCCGCCTTGCCAACCGCCACCCGCGCGTCAACATCCTCTCGCCCGGTCCGGGCGTGGGCGGTCACTGCATCGCGGTGGACCCCTGGTTCATCGTCCACTCCGCGCCCGAGGAAACCCCGTTGATCCGCACCGCGCGCGGCGTCAACGACGGCAAGATGCACCACGTCATCGCCAAGGCCGAAGCGCTGGTGGAAGCGCACCCCGATGCCCGCGTCGCGTGCCTAGGCCTGGCATTCAAGGCCAATATCGACGATTTCCGCGAAAGCCCGGCACGCTTCGTCGCCAGCCGTCTTGCCCGCAAGTTCGGCAACCGCATGTCGGTGGTGGAGCCTTACGCCGATGAACTGCCGCTGGAATTCACCGACAGCGGCGTCACTCACATCGACGTCGACGAGGCGCTGGAGACCTGCGATATCCTCATCGTACTGGTGGACCACGACGTTTTCCGCGTCGTCCCGCTGGCCGAGCGCGCCGACAAGCTGGTCTACGACACTCGCGGCATCTGGCCCGACCAACCGCGCATAGTGCGCGAAGAAAGCGCGAAGCTGGCCCTGGCGGCAGGCTGAACTCTCATCCAAAATGGCGCCGGCTTCCCATGCCGGCGCCCCATTCCATTCCGCCCCGTCACCCCGAACTTGTTTCAGGGTCTATCTCTTGGCGCGCGCAGGCGCCCAAACAAGGCGCCACGAGGCGCCCTCCCGATCCACATAGCCAGCGTAAACCGCAGAAATGGACCCTCAAACAAGTTCAGGGTGACAGGGTGATGGGAGGAAATGGTCACGGGGTGGAAATGGGAGCAAATGGCGGCCCACGGGCCAATCCGCTGCAAATCGTTTACATCCGATTCGCCCAATCATTTCATCGCTGTGGATGAACCGACGAATTGAGCGATGAACCGTTGCAGAGGCGCGGCGGCTGGCAAGGCCCTTCGCTATCGCGGTAAGACTTGGGCGTTATAACACTGATCCATGAGAATGGTTCCCCAGATCGCCGCACTTGTAATGTCGCTCGCAGCTTTTGTGGCGACTCCGGCGATGGCCCAGCCTCTCCAGTGCGTGCCGTATGCGCGCGCGCATTCGGCCATCGATCTGCACGGCAACGCCGCCACCTGGTGGGCGCAGGCCGAAGGCAACTATGACCGCGGCCAGACCCCGCGCACCGGTTCGGTGCTGGTATTCAAGGCCAGCGGCGCCATGCGCGTCGGCCATGTCGCGGTTGTGAAGAAGATCGTCGACGACCGTCACGTCGTCCTCAACCACGCCAACTGGTCGCGCCCCGGCATGATCGAAACCTCGGCCATGGCCGAAGACGTTTCTGCAAACGGCGACTGGAGCAACGTGCGCGTGTGGTACTCGCCCACGCAGTCGCTGGGCCTGCGCGCCAGCCCGGCCTTCGGTTTCATCTATGCACCGGGCACGCAAGACGCCGAGCCGGCAATCGCCGCTCCGCACCGCGAGCGCTTCGAAACCGCCTTCGCCGACATCGCCGCCAAGGGTTGATCCCCGCGCCTGACGAGGGCGCTCACCCGGCAAGGAAACTGCCGCCTGAACCTCCCCGCCAGAGCGAGGAGGAACGGCCGAGCGCCTTACCTGCAGACCCTGACCTTCCGGCCCTTCTGCCTCTGATAGCGGCAGGTGACCTTCTTCTGCGCCTTCGCAGGGGCCTTCTTCACAGCAGCCTTCTTCTGACCTGCCGGGGTCTTTACGGTATGCACGGCCGGCTTGCCCGGCTGCGCAGCGGCGAGCGTGGGCGCAAAAACGCCAAACGCCAGAGCGGCGAGGAGGGTAACGCTGGTTGTCTTCACGTGTCTTCGATCCTTCCCGGGCATGCCCCGGTCAAGGCGGCCAATGGCCACGGCGTCGCACCCGCCATCAACGGCTAGACCCGTGTACGCCTGAAGTTGCGGTGAACGCGAAGGAAGCCGCCAGCCATCCGGGAACGGAAACGCCTTTACTGAGGCGGTTCGATCCGGGCCAGCCTGCGCGCCGACTTGATGGTCTGGACCACGAAAAGCCCGATCAGGATCAAACCGACGCTGCCCACGAACCAGTCGAAGCTGGTCATCGCTTCCATGTCGCGCTGTTTGTCGCCGAAGATCAGCATGGCGAACGTCAGCGAAATCAGGATGAGGCGCAGCTCTGTCGGACCTGCGGAAAGGTAGGACAGGCGCATCTCGCCAAGCACGCGCACCGCAAGGAAAGCATGGATGCACATCAGCAGGTAACCCACCAGCGCGATCAGCGAGACTTCGAGCCGCACGTAAGGGCTGACGCCGATGCCCAGCAGGATCAGGAAAGTGGCCAGTCCATCGCAGCTGTGATCGAGGAAATAGCCGTAGCGCGGCCGCTCGATATGGCGGAAGCGGGCAAGGCTGCCATCCATGGAATCGCCGAACCAGTGCAGCAGGTAGCCGGGCATGCACAGCCACAGCCAGTCCTCGTTGAGCAGGCTGGTGGCATATCCCGCGAAGATCAGCACGGCGCCGACCATGCCCAGGCCAGTCAGCAGATCCGGCTTAACCCAGGCAGGCATACGCGCACAAAGCCAGTTCAGCAGGCGCCGTTCACCGAGAGCCAGAATATTCTGCTGGATTCGGGCGGGGGGTGCGATGCGATTGTCCTGCATGGTGCCTTATTGTGACAAGTCGTTTACTTGGCAAGGCAAACCGGCTGCCGCCTCCCCCGTTTCATCGCTTCCCGCAGGTCCCAAACCGGTACAATGCCCCGGTTGCGTCAGATTCCGGCATACCAGGCGTAAGCGCCGTTATCTTCCCAGTAGCCGCCCTTGCCGCCGTGAATACCCTCAAGCGATGCCACCGCCTCGATCCGGGCGACGAACTTGGCGTGTTTGTAGCCCAGTTGCCGCTCCACCCGCAGTCGCAGCGGCGCCCCGTGGGCCTCTTCCAGCGGCTTGCCGTTCATCGCCCAGGCCAGGATCGTCTGGGGGTGGAAGGCGTCGACCAAGTCGATCGATTCGTAATAGGGCCTGCCATGGTAAAGGTCGGCGCAGTGGAACACGAGGTATCGCGCTTCCGGCCGCAGCCGCGCCATGTCCAGCAGCAGGCCAAGGCGCGGGCCTTGCCACTGGCCGATCGCACTCCAGCCTTCGACGCAGTCGTGGCGGGTAATCTGGCGGCGTTGCGGCAGATCGCGCAAGGCCTGGAGCGACAAGGTAAGCGGATGCTCGACCAACCCGCCCAGCATCAGTGACCAGTTGGCGAAGCCCTGCGCCAGATGCTGGCGATAGGCCGGATCGGTAACCTCGCGGCTGCCGTTGGCGCGGAACGCGGGCGACATGTCCGCCTCGCGGTACTCCCGCGCCAGTGCATTTCGCCCCAGCACGCGCTGGGTGACGCGGTGAAGGTTCTCGCCGCTTTCCAGCGTCTCGCGGAAAGTGGCATTGTCGAACAGGCGGTCGCAGCCCGGCAGCAGCAGGCTCCCCGCTCCAGCAGCGCCGGCCCGGATCAGGCCCCGGCGAGAGACGATGAGGGTCATGGCCTGCGCTCCCGAGGCAAGCGATACCAGCCGGTCACCATCGAGCGCACCTCGTTCAGCGGCCCGGCCAGCACCACCATGACGATATGAAGCACGAAGAACCCGACCAGCCCCCAGGCGCAGATGAAATGTACCGACCGCGCCGACTGCCGCCCGCCGAACACCTCGGTGACGAGCGGCGCCCAGGCATCGGTGCCGGGCGACATGGCCAACCCGGTAAGGATCATCATCGGCAGCAGCCCGAACAGCACTCCGGCATAGGCAAGCTTCTGGAGCACCGAATAGCGCAGTGCGCTCGCCCCGGTCGGAAAGCGCAGGCGAGCATGCTCGCGGATGTCATGCCACAGATGCGAAGGTCGCCACTCCGCGCGGGTGATGTGAATGTCCCGGCGGATGTGCCCGGCAACGAGCGACCATGCGAGATACAGCAGCAGCCCGGCCGCCAGCACCCACGCAAAGGCAAGGTGCCAGATGCGCCCGATCGCCAGACTGTAACGCGAGGGGATCGTGGCCCAGTACGGGAAAGCACGGCGCTGGACCTTTCCGTCGGCGTCGGTCCACAGGCCGAGCGTCCCGGTCGTGTCCCAGCGGTGCCCGGCGATTTCGATATAGCCCTGTTCGCCCCCGCCGCTGCGCGCCGAGCCGACCTTGAGCCAGGCCTTGTCGTAGTTCGCCCCGTATTCGCCCCAATAAAGGCGCGGGTGGGCATTGAAGATCATCAGCCCGCTCATCAACATCACGAGCAGGGTCACGGCATTGGTCCAGTGCCACAGCCGCGTAGGCCAGCGATGCCGCCGTACCAGTTCGCCTCCTTGCGGGGCAGAAGAGGCGGCAGGGTCAATCATGGCAGGGCCAGTCTCCATAAGCGATTTTCCATCCCTGATCGTTCCCCGATCAGGTGGACCGCACCCTGCCGACGGTGCGCCACACGGCGATGTTCGGCAAGGTAAATCCCCTGCCATATGCCCCGGCATCATACCCGCCGATGACGGGAACCTGAAGGCAACGCGTCCCTGCCGCGCAGGTGCTGGACGGGGTATGATCGCCGAATTGGTCGCCGATGCCGGCGGCGCCGTCAAAGTCGAATCGCAACGCCATCTGTAGACCACCAATCACCGGAAGCTGGCAGCTCTGATGCGCAAAGATCGTGGCCCGTTAAAAGGAAAGTGAACAATTTCCGCTCGATATCAATGCCGCCACCAAGATTCTCAATTAACCTTCGATCAACATGAATGTGCGAAATAAAGATGGGATAGTGCCCCGCGTCAGGAAAGTACCATGCGGCACACAACTGGGGTAATCATTGCCGTACTTCCGATCCTGTTTCTGGCAGCCCATGCCGGAACGGTGCTTCTGGCGCGGGATGCGGCGATGGACATCTCCTTCGTGTGGCTGATCGGCGCCCCTGTCGCCGCAGGTTCGGCAGCGCTGTACCGAGGCTGGAAGGAAGGGCTGGAAGGCTGGCTTTCGGTCGGCGCGGCGATGCTGTGCTGGGCCGGCGGAATGGCCGCGACGATGGTCAACACCCTGTTCCTCGACGTCACCAGCGAAGACCGGCTCAGCATGTTGCTCTACGTGCTTTACGGCGTGCCCCTGATTTTCACTCTCGTCAGCCCTGAGGATGAAAAGTGGCCGCCCCGCCTTGTTGACGCCGCCATGGCGGCCGCGCTGGGCGGCCTTTTCTACGCCTATATATGCCATCTGAGCACGCCCCTCGGCACCGCACCGCAGGAGCGCGGCGAACTGCGCATGATGTTCGACATCGAGAATGGCTTCATCGCGGTCTTCGCGGTCATGCGCTACTTCGCGCGGCCCGGCCGCCGGCTCGGGTTCTTTCGCGCGGTGACGGCCTATGCCATCGCCTACCTGATCTGCGCGGCCTACATGAACCACGACCAAGGCGATAGCGACTACGGCCACCCGGTGGATGTAATCATCGACCTGCCGTTCCTGCTGCTCATGTGGCTCGCACTGGAAGGGGGTTTTCCGCGCGCCTCGGCAACCACCAGCTCACGCGCCTTCGCCCGGGTGGTACAGGCGGGCAGCCCGATGCTGATCCCCTTGACCCTGCTTACGGTATCCGTGCTGCTGGTCCGCTACGACCCGACGATGGCGATCACCGGCTGCGTCATCGCCTCCATCGGCTACGGCCTGCGCACTGTTCTGGTGCAGCTTCGCAATTTCGAGGAGCAGGACCAACTCACCCTCCTGTCCCACGTCGATGCCCTTACCTGCATCCCCAACCGGCGGCGCTTCGATGAAGTGCTCCGCCGGGAATGGAGCCGCCGCGAGCAGTCTTCGGATCAACTCGCCCTTCTGATGATCGACATCGACAACTTCAAGCAGCTCAACGACCACTTCGGCCACGCCGTAGGCGACGAGCGACTGCGCAGTGTCGCAGCCGCCCTGACCGAATGTGCCCGCAGCGATTTCGACCTCGTCGCGCGCTACGGCGGAGAAGAATTCGCCTCGATCCTCGTCGACATAGACCCGCGCGATGCGGCAAAAATCGCCGAAAGGATGCGCGCGGCAGTGGAAGCCCTGCTGATGCCTTTGGGACGAGGCCCGGGCATCGTGACCGTCAGTATCGGCCTGGCCTGCGCCCACTCGCTGGACGACGGCGTCGAAGACTTTGTCGCATCGGCCGACGCAGCGCTCTACGAAGCGAAGAGAAACGGCAGAAATCAGGTAATCCACCGCGCCCCGCCGCCCTTGCGCGTGGTACAATCCGCTGCTGGCCCGAAAGGCGGGAAGGCCGCCTGATCGCAAGGGCACGACGTGCCAGAAACGAGACGTTGACGCCGCGCCCGTCATCGTGGCAGTAGGCCCTCGTCTCGGCGGAGCAACTCCGCGAAACCGGCGCGCGAAAATCAAGCCAAACGCTTGAAACGCGGGTGTAGCTCAATGGCAGAGCAGAAGCTTCCCAAGCTTACGACGAGGGTTCGATTCCCTTCACCCGCTCCAGCTTCCAAAGCAGCAGAAATCCTAGCATTTATACCGCTTTCATTGCGGGTCGCACAGATGCTTCGCGCGGTAACTTTGCGGCAAACGCACCTGCAACACGCGGTTCAATCTCTTCGACGATCTGCTCGGTGACCGACAGCGCCATGCCGGGCTTCGCAGGATCAGCGTTTCGCCGCACTCCCAGCTATTGTCGACGCCCCGTTCCACATCGATGCACTGACTGACGGGCGACACCGATGCCGACGGCAAGAACGGCAATCCAAATTCCTATATTTTCAATTGCAATTGGTTCGCATTATTAATAGAGGGCCGCCCACAACGAGAACGAACTCGTGGAGCATCCCTCATGATCGTATTTCTGCCTGGTCGCAGTGCCGGAATCCTTACGCTTGCCTGCATTTTAGCGCTGTCTGGCACGCTGCCCCTCACTGTTTATGCGGCTGAAGCCGATGCTTCTGACGCAGATCGGCAGGACGTGTCCTCGTCCGAGATCATCGTGATGGGTCAGCAGGGCGAGGACTACAAAGTCAGCCAGATCACCACGGCTACACGGACCGGCACTGACATCATGGATGTGCCCCAGTCGATCCAGTTCGTCCCGCGCGACGTCATCGACGACCAGCAGGCACTCGACCTCACCAGCGCCCTGCGCAACGTCAGCGGCATCCAGGCCGGGACCAATGCCGGCAATCGCTCGGAAAGCTTCACGATCAGAGGCTTCCGCTCATCGTACTATGCGGTCGACAGCATCATGCTCAGCCCCGCGATCGAAACGAACGACAGTTTTCGCGACATGGCCAATATCGAGCGGATCGAGGTCCTCAAAGGGCCGGCATCCGTGCTCTATGGTCGCGGCGATCCGGGCGGCCTCATCAATATCGTGACCAAGCAGCCGCGTTTCGAACGGGCGATGAACTTTTCGGTCCAGGCCGGCAGCAATGACTTCGCGCGCGGCCAGATCGACGTAACCGGACCCATCGATGCAGCAAAGACGCTGGCGTTTCGGTTCGTCGCCGCCGCGCAGACGGGCGACACGTTCCGCGATGTGTTCCAGCCCTTTCGCCGCCAGTTCCTGTCGGGTTCGCTGCTGTGGCAGCCTGACGAGAAGACCCGCATCATTGCCAGCCTGACTTATGCGCATCAGCAGTCGCAGTCGGACCGCGGCCTCGTCGCCACCACCGATGCCGATGGCGATCTGGTTGTCGATCTGCCGCGCAAGCGCTTCCTGGGCGAAAAGTGGGCGACGCTGGAATCCGAACGCTACGAGTTCAACTATCGCATCGAGCGCGAATTTACGGACTGGCTGACTATTCGCCAGATCGGCCACTACGACGAAGGCAAGCTCGACCTGTTCGGCATCAACTACGGCAACAGCGTTGCGGTCAATGCCGCGACAGGCGCCCGCACCGTCACCCGCACAGCCGTCGAGCAGCACGAGAATAACCACAACTATGACTTCCAGGCCGACATGGTCGCCCGCTTCGACACGGCCGGCATCGGTCATACGGTTGTGCTGGGCGGCGAATATGTGAAGTCCTACCGCTTCCGTACTTTCGCGCGGGCAACGCTGGCCCGCATCGACATCGACAACCCTGTCTACGGCGCGCAGCCGGGCACCTTCACGCCCGCCCCCGACCGGCTGGTGCAGGCGAAGTCGTGGTCTGGCTATTTCCAGGACCAGATCGACATCGGCGGCCGCTTCAACCTGCTGGCGGGCGTGCGTTTCGATCATGCGCAGCAATCTGATCAGGGCAACACCCAGTATTCGTCGGATGACAAGGCGTGGTCGCCCCGCGTCGGCATCGTGTGGAAGCCGATCGACAATGTCTCCCTGTTCGCGGACTACACCCGCTCGTTCCAGTCCAAGCCCGAGCCGACGATCGACGGAAAGCCGATCGATCCGGAAAAAGGCAGGCAGTACGAGGCAGGGATCAAGGCCGAACTGTTCGGCGGCCGCCTGGCCGCAACCGCTGCGGTCTACGAACTGAAACGCGAGAACGTCACGCAGCAGGACCCCAACAACATCGGCTATAACCTCAACGCCGGGGTGCAGCGTTCGCGCGGTGTGGAGCTGGACGTTTCGGGATCGGTGAGCCCAAGCCTCAAGGTCATTGCAAATGGCGCCTATACCGACGCATCGGTGCTGGAATCGACCGACTATGCCAAGGGCAACGAACTGATCGGCGTACCCAAGTGGAGCGGCAGCGTCTGGGTCACCTGGGAGCCCATCGACGGCGCGCTGCGTAACTTCGGGCTGGGCGCCGGTGTGTTCGCCGCCAGCAACCGGCAGGGCGACCTGGACAACAGCTTCTCGATCGGCGGGTACACTCGCCTGGACAGCACCTTGTGGTACAAGATCGCCGACAAGCTGCGCGTGTCGCTCAACGTCAAGAACATCACCAACGACTATTACATGGAATCGGTGACCTCGCGGTCGGTGATCACGCCGGGCGAGGGCCGCAGCTTCCTCGTCGGCCTGAGCGGAAACTTCTGACCGATGCGCAGCGCCCTTGCCGCCGCCGCCCTGCTGCTTGCCGGTGTCGCAGCCTCCGCTCCTGCCGATGCGGCAGGGGCGGGCCGCATCCTGTTCCTGATGCGCGCCGATCCTCCGGGCGGTTCGGCCGATCCTGCAATCAAGGCGCGGCTTGAGCAATTGGGCTACAGCGTCACCGAGAACGACGGCCTGACGGGAGCGCCCGATCCTTGCGGGTTCGATCTGGTCGTGATGTCGTCGACCGTGCGCTCCAACCAGTTCACGGCGGATCGTCCGGCGATCGCGCGGTGGCGCGACATGGGCGTCCCCCTCCTTACCTGGGAAAACGACCTGCTCGACGATCTGCACATGACCGGCCTTCGCCGCGACAGTGATTTCGGAGAGATCGAGACCGGCCACTATATCTGGCTCGTGCGGGCCTCTCACCCGATGGCCGCGGGCATTCCCGCCGGCCTGGGCACCTGGACGCAGGCCCGCACGCCTGCGGGCTGGGGCAAGCCGGGGCTGGGCGCCGACATCATCATGACCTGGCCGGGCGAACCCGAAAAGGCCACCCTCTTCGGGTACGAAGCAGGTGCGACGATGGACTACGATCACCTGGCGCCCGCGCGGCGGGTGTTCATCGGCATGGAGAACAACAGCTTCTCGCGCATGACCGATACCGGGCGCAGGCTGTTCGACGCCGCCATAAGCTGGGCCCGGGCCGGCGCCAGAACCTGCCCCAAACCTGCAAGGTGAAGACATGAAGATAACCGCGCAAACGCTCGTTCTGGCCGCCGCGTGCATGGCTGCATCGGCATCGGCGCAGGACAGCGGCACCATTCCCGAACCGCGCCCACTGCTTGCCCGCTATGCCCTGCCGGACGGCAAACTGCTGGTCGGCGGCGGCCCGGAAGCGGAAGCGGTCGCCGCTGCTGCCGGGGATCGACTGTCGGCGCGGATCGTCGGGCCGCTTGGCGCCGTGCCGCTGCTGACCCAAGGTACGATCGCGCTGGCCGTCCTCCCACGCGAGATGACCGTGATCGAACGCGCATCGGTGCGCCGCTTCTCAGGCGGGTTGCCGGTCTCGGTCAAGATCATGCAGGGGCTGCATGTTTATGCCCGCAGCGACAAGGATGGGGCGCTCGATGCCCGCGTGCTTCCGCTTCTGTCGGCGATGCTGTCGGACGAGGGGCAGGCACGTCTGGCCCGCCTTCTGCCTATGTACAAGGCCTTGGCACCGGCCGATCTAGCGGCCGGACGGACCCAGCTTTCCGCCGTTCACGGCGCTGATTACGAGGAAAGGGCCCCGGGATACCTCCTGCCGGACGGCAGCTTTTCCATCATCGGCAGCGACACCCTGACCGAAGTGCTTCCCGATGTGCTGGCTGCCTACGCTCGCAAGGCACCGGGCGCCCGCTTTTCACCCGACTTGCGCGGTTCCTCCACCGCGATGCCTGCCCTTACCGCCGGAACGACGATCTTCGCACCGATGGGACGCGAGCTATGGCAGAACGATCTCGACGCCTTCCGGCAGGCGAAGGGTTACGATCCCGTTCGCATCCGGGTCGCCTATGCCAGCCATGGGCCCCGCCCTGATGGCAAGACGCCGCCAGCCGTCTACGTCAACGCCGGCAACCCGATCCTCGGCCTCTCCGTGAGCGAGATAAAGCGGGTCTTCGCGGCCGGCGCCCCGGGAGGAGACCTGTCTGACTGGTCCGCCCTTGCTGCGCCGCGTGCCCCGTCCGGACCGATCCACGTCTACGGCGCGCGTGACGACGGCGGATTTGCAACGGCGATGCGCCTCTCCAAACTTGATGGCCTACCGCTAAGCGCCCGCTATCAGGCATTGCCGAGTGGCAAGGCGATACTGGAAGCCGTGGCGGCCGATCCGTACGGGATCGGCTATGCGACCTGGCTCGGGGCAGGCGAAGCACCCGCCGGCGTTCGCGTGCTGCCGCTTTCATCGCAGGAAGGCGGCCCCTACGTTCTGCCCGGCAAGGGCAAGATGCGAGGGCAATGGCCGATATCCTATTTCCTCAACGTCTACGTCGACAAGCAGCCGGGCCAGCCGATTCCCGACGCGGCCAAAGGCCTGCTGCGCTATATGCTTTCGGACGAAGGCCAGGCGATCATCGCCCGCCACAGCGCAGAAGAGGATGGCTACCTTCCTCTCGACCAGGCAGACCTCGCCGCTGAACGCAAAGTCGTCGATTCGCTCTGACGTCGAAGCTCGGTATGCTGGCCTTACCGAGCTTCTAGTCGGCCCGTGCGGCGCGCATCGGCCAAGCCTTCAGATTTTCGGAAACTTCCGAACGTCGGCCTGCCGCTTCGGATATGGTGCAGGTAACCTGCAATTCGCCATCAGTTGCTCAGAACACTGCTGCTGCGAAAGCAATGATCGGCACCCATAATACGGCATTGAAAGCCAGTATTACCGGCAGATCGAAGTGCGGGACATCGATGGTCAACTCTCTGTCGTTAAACATGGCGAACCTGCTTTTTGCGTCGCGTGTGGCAACCTCTCCACTCATCAACCACAACCGCCACGTAAAGTTCCGTATTTTCATCGGAGGTTCAGCTTTTGCGCGTTTCGCGCGGTACTGAATTCACGTCTGCGGCATGGTATCGTCCCACCTAGGTACAACGCGTAGGTGACTTCTCGCACAGTTCGATATTTCGTGTATTAGTGCGCGTTTACTGACTGGCGACGCCTGAGAAATGACGCAATCCGACGCTCTTTCCGATAAAGTATATGTCGAACTGGTTCGCAGCCTTTACGCGAACGTCCTGCCATCCAAGATCATGCTCGGCGTCACCGGCCTATACGTTTCGCTGATCGGCCGCAGCGCCGGCGACGGCCTGTTGTGGACCATCGGACTGGCCGCCTTCGCGGCCTGCCTCCTGCGCGTCGGCATCACTGTCAGCCTGCGCTCCCGGGCAATGACCGCCGCCCTCGACCGCCCGGCCGCGCGCAAGCTGGAACTGAGCTACTCGGCCCCGTATTATCTCTATTCGGTGCTGCTCGGAGCATTGGGAGGCTATGTCTTCGCCGGGCCCGACCAATCGGCGCAGATGCTTACGATTTGCGTACTCATGGGTTACTGCGCCGGGGTGGCTACGGGAACCGGCCTGCGGCCGATGGTCGCCATCCCAAGCATAGTCATGGCCATCGGCCCCGCCATCGTCATGTCGGCGCTGCATTTGGAGCCTGTTCACGCCGGTATGAGCGTGATCGCACTGGCGTTTCTCATCGGCGGATCGCAGTCGGTCCTTGCCCAGCATCGGCTGGTGATGACCGAGATCGGCAAGCGGCTCACATCGGTGTCCCTGGCCCGGCGCGACGGGTTGACCGCCCTGCCCAACCGTCTGGCCCTGCGTGAGTATTTCGACGAGAATGCCTCGCTGCTGGGCGCGGGAAGCGTCGTGGCGGTGCACTATCTCGACCTCGACGGATTCAAGCCGGTCAACGACCGCTACGGCCACGCTGCCGGGGACGAACTGCTTGCCGCCGTGGCCGAGCGGCTGCGCGGCGCGGTGCGGGCCGGCGATATCGTCGCGCGGCTCGGCGGCGACGAGTTCGGGATCGTCCAGTTCGGGCTCAACCGGCATGAGGAAGCGGAACTGCTGGCGCGGCGCATCATCGCGGCCATCGCACAGACCTTCCAGATCGGCGCAGACGACATCAGCATCTCCGCCTGCGTGGGCACTGTCGTTTCAAGCGAAAGCGGGACCGACCTGGAAACCCTGCTGCGCAGTGCCGACGTCAACCTCTACCAAGCCAAGCGCGAACGGCCTGCGACCGCGCAGGTGCTAAGCTCGATCCTTTAACGGATCAGCCCTCCCGGATCATTGCGAAGCCGTGGAGCAGGTGTTCCAGCTGCCCATCGGGGACCGGCGGAAAGGCCAGTGCATCGCCGCCCTCGCGGATGGCATCGATCTGACCCGCCACGTCTTCCAGCGACCAGGCCGGATGGTACAGGCCTGCATTCTCGGTTACCCGGGCCCGGCCAAGACGCCCCCCCATCGCCACGTACATCTCTCCAGTGGCCTGGCAGTCCTCGTGACACAGATAGGCGACCATGGGGGCTACCTGTTCGGGCTCCATCGGTGGAAATTTGCTGGTGTCGATCCCTTCCGACATGCGGGTCACGGCAGCCGGGACGATCAGGTTGGAGCGGACGTTGCTATGCTGCCCTTCGATCGCGGCGGTGTTCGACAGGCCCATGAAGCCCGCCTTGCACATCGCGTAAGTGACATTGTCGGACTTGCCGTAAAGCCCGTTGATCGAACTGGTCAGGACGATGCGGCCATAGCCCTGCGCCATCATATGCGGAAAGGCCTCGCGAACGACGTGATAGGCGCCCTTCAGGTGGACATCGAGAACGGCCGAGAAGTCCTCGTAATCCAGATCGCACAGCGAACCGCGCCGCACATTGCCGGCGGAATGGATCAGGATGTCGATCCGCCCGAAGGCCTCCAGCGCGGCGTCGATGATCGCCTTGCCGCCCTCGGGCAAGGCAACGCTGTCGGTATTGGCGATGGCCTCACCGCCGGCCGCGCGGATTTCGGCCGCAAGCGTTTGGGCAGGGCCTTCCGCCGTCGCATCACCCGCCATCGAAACGCCGGGATCGTTGACCACGATCCTGCAGCCCCGGCTTGCCAGCAGCAGCGCATGGGCCCGGCCAAGACCTCGGCCGCCGCCGGTAATCACGGCGACGCGGCCGTCGAAACGAAGCTCTGGCATGGTTATCTCTCTCCCGCTCCTGCTCGTGATGGCGCGGGTTCGGGTATCACGCAACGATACCCGATGCCCGTAGCGTCGCGATCCGCTCGGGCGATAGATCGAGCACTTCGCCAAGGATCGCGTCGGTGTGCTGGCCCAGCACCGGAGGTGCCTCGGGCACGGGCTGATCGGCATCGGTGAACCGGATCGAGCGGTTGACGATAGGGATGGCCCCCAGCGCCGCGTGCTGCGCCTCCACTACCATCCCGCGCGCCATGGCCTGCGGCTGGGCCAAAGCTTCGGTGACGCCAAGGATCGGGGCGTGCGGCACTTGTGCCGCCGTGAATATCTCCACCAGTTCATCGACGCTGCGCAGCGCGGTGAATGCCGAGACGATGGCGTTGACCTCCTCGCGCGCATCGCGCCGCTTTTCCAACGTGTCGTAGCGCGGGTCGGCGGCAAGGTCCGGTTGGCCGATGGAATCGCATATGCGGCCCCAGAACCCCGGCGTCAGGCAGGCGATGACGATGGAACCCTCCCGCGCCGGAAAGATACCGTAAGGCACCAGATTGGGATGCTGCGAGCCTACCCGCTGCGGGTCGTTGCCGGTGAAGAACGCAAGCTGTGCGATATATCCGAGCATGCCCATCAGCCCGTCCATCAGGCTGACATCGATATGGCGGCCAAGTCCGGTGCGTTCCCGCTCGTACAGCGCGGAAAGGATGCCGATCGGTCCGTTGATCCCGCCCACCAGATCACCCAGCGGAATGCCCAGCTTGGTCGGCAGGCCGCCTGGCTCGCCGTTCATCGACAGCGCCCCCGACATCGCCTGGAGCACGATGTCGAAGCTGGGCCGGTCCTTCAGCGGCCCGGTCTGGCCGAAGCCCGAGATCGAGCAGTAGATGAGGCGCGGATTGAGCTTGTGAAGTTCCTCCCAGCCCAGCCCCAGCCGCTCCATCACCCCGGGCCGGTAATTCTCGACCAGCACGTCGCAGCGCGCGGCAAGATCCTTGACGAGGGCCAGCCCCTCCTCGCTCTTGAGGTCGACGACGATCGACTTCTTGCCGCGATTGACGGCCAGGTAATAGTGGCTTTCCCCGTCCCGGATCGGCGGGAAGCTGCGGGTTTCGTCGCCGGAACCGGGCGGTTCGATCTTGAACACCTCGGCGCCCATGTCGGCAAGGGCAAGGCTGGCCGCAGGCCCGGCAAGCACGCGCGTGAAGTCGATCACACGAACGCCTGCAAGCGGGCCAGCCCAAGTCGAGGTCATAGCAAGACTTCTCGTTATCGATGCGAGGGGCATAGCCCCGCGCGCTCCCAATCATGTCGATGCTGCGCCGCTGCGCGACAAGGCGCAAGGCAGACAGGTCGGGGAGCGCGAGGGCGATGGCCCTCGCACTTTCCCTTTTACCGTCAGCCCTTGCTCGGCAGTTCCGCCACCGATGTGCCAAAGGCCGAAAGCTCGCCGCGATGCGTGGTCGCCTTCTGCGCCACCTCGACGTAGCACTTGCCGTTTTCGACGAACTTGCGCGTCACTTCGCCGGTCAGGATCATCGCATCGCCGTCCGGGTTGTGGCGGCGGATCTGGCAGTTCGACTTGTGCAGGAAGCCGTCGTCGCCGATCCAGTCGGTCATGTGGTGGGTCAGCCACGAGCAGCGTTCCGGGCCGTAATCGTAAGCGCCCGGCGCGCCGACTTCGAGAGCGAAGGCTTCGTCCCAGTGCACGCGCTCGGGGCAGTCCGGCACGTTGAAGCGGTTGCGGATGCCCAGGCCCGGGTGGGCCTTCTGCATCTTGTAGGCCAGCTTGTTGGCGCGGATATAGAGGCCGCCCCAGCCCTGCGCGTAGCAGATGAAGCCGGTGACGGTCATCGGGCCCTTCATCATCGGCGGCAGCTTGTCGCCTACGTTCACGTCCTCGAAGTAGCGCGGAATGGCGCCGCGCGTTTCTTCCTGGTCGTAGATCTCGTAAAATTCGTCGAGCTGTTCCTGGGTGAAGGGTTCGACGCGGCCCCGGGCCTCGGTGTACTTGGTGCCGCGCTCACGCGCTTCGTCGCGGTCGGTGCGGAAGACCCAGCTGTCGGCGCCGGCAACGTGGTCGCCCGACTGGTTGTAGAAGTCGACATGGTAGATCTGCTGGAACGAGCGTCCGGCGAACTTTGTCTGGTGTTCGACCAGGTCCTTGAGCGAAGCCACGGCGCTGATCGTGTCATTGCGCAGTACCGGCTTGTGCCACGTCCAGTCAGCACCTGCCCACATGGCATGGACGCCGGAAAGACCGCCGCAGTAGCCCGAAATGATGCGGCTGGTAGTGAACAGGAACGAGGGCAATGCGACGACCGTGCCGTACTTGGTCTTCGCCGCATATTCCGGGTCGCACCACAGCGGGTTATCGTCGCCGATGCCGTGCGCGTAGTGGCGGATGGCGTCGCGGGTGGCTTCGTAGTTCCACGGCTCGACGGTGTTCTCGATCTTTACGCCGATGCGCCTGCGCAGATCGTCGAGGCCCTCCTCGGTGATCTTGGGGAACTTGTTCTTCGGTTCTGCTGTAGTGGCCATTTCTCTACTCCTCAAACTTTCGAATTGTGTCAGACGGCGGCTGGCGCGGCTTTCGCCGCCTCGCGGTCGCGCAGCATCTTGCGGTGGACCTTGCCGGCGGGGTTCTTGGGCAGTTCATCGACGAACTCGACGATGCGCGGAAATTCGTGCTGGGCGAGGCGCTCGCGAGTGAAGTCCTGAAGCTCGCGCGCGAAAGCGTCGTCGCCGGCGCGGTTGGCGACGACGAAGGCCTTCACAACCTGCCCGCGCTGCTCGTCGGGGACGCCGATCACGCCGCATTCCATCACGCTGTCGTGGCGCAGCATGGTGTTCTCGATCTCGACCGCGCTCATCGTCCAGCCGGCAGAGATGATCACATCGTCGGCACGGCCGCAGTGGTAGAACGTGCCGTCCTCGTCAGTGCGGGCGCGGTCCTTGGTGGTCATCCACCCGCCCTCTTCGCCCTTTCTGGCCCGCCACAGCATCAGTTCCCCGATTTCGCCGGGATCGCAGACGGAGCCGTCGGCCCGGTGAACTTCCAGTTTCTGGCCCGGAACCGCCTTGCCCAGCGATCCCGGTTTCACCGTGAAGTCCGCCGCGCCGGGGTAGTTCACCAGCACCACCCCGATCTCGGTCGTGCCGTACATCGAGCAGGCGGGCACCCTGAACCACGCGTCGATCCATTCCAGCGTGGCCGGGTCGATCGGCTCTCCGGTGAAGGACAGCTTCTCGAAATGGAACGCGAAGTCCGCCGCCTTCCCGCTGTTTTTCATCATGCGGTAATGCGTCGCCGCGGCCGACATGTTGGTGATGCCAAAATCGTCCAGCGCCTTCATCAGCCGCACCGGATCGAAACGGCCCGCGAAAGTGCCCGTGGTCACGCCCATCGCCAGCGGGGCTAGCGTGCCGTGCCACAATCCATGCCCCCATGCCGGGCTGGAGGGGCAGAAGAACTCGTCCCCCGGACGGATGCCGGTGCCGTAAAGCGCCGCGAACATCAGCGTTACCAGCGTGCGATGCGAATGCTTGACCGCCTCGGGCAGTTCGCGCGTGGTGCCGCTGGTATACTGGAACACGGCCATGTCATTGGCGCGGGTTCTGGGCGTGTACGTGGCCGGCAGGTCCGCCAGCGAGGCGAGGAAAGCCTCGTCCGCCACGACCACGCGCGGCCATTTTTGTCCATTGGGGCCATCCACCCCAACCGAGCGGGCAAGATCCGCCTTCTCGGCATTGGTGATGAGGATCGAAGGCTCGCAGTCCCCCACCCGCAGCCGCAGCGCGTCCGGGCCGAACAGGGTGAACAGCGGCACCGAGATCGCCCCCGTCTGCATCGCCCCGAACAGGCAGACATAAAACGCCAGCGACGGCTCCAGCATGAAGGCGATCCGCTCGCCCGGCTGCACACCCTCGGCATCCAACCAGTGCGCGAACCGCGCGGCGCCGGTGGAAATCGTGTCGAAGCTGAGGATCTCGTCGCTGCCATCGGCATGGGCGATGCGCACCGCCGGACGGCCCGAGCCATCGGCATGGCGCGTCACGCATTCGTGCGCGATGTTGAGATGCTCACGGTCCCCGTCGAACAACTCCCACAGCGCCGCCGACGAGGCATGGGCCTGCGCATCGCCGTAGCTTGTGTAGTCGGTAAGCCCTGAGATCACCTTGGCCATCAACCGTCCCGTTCCTTCCTCTCGAATCGCGCCGAAAGGAATTGTCCTTGTGTTCAGCAAAGTCTGGCATGGCTCGCTTGTTTTTGTAAATATTGAATGTTATTCTATATATTGAATGACAAACCTCGACGACACCGTGAAGGCCAGCAAGGCCCCAGCCATCGCCCGTGCGGCTGCCGTCCTGCGCCTGCTCGGCAAGCGCGGATCGCCCATGGGGGTTCAGTCCATCGCCCGCGAACTCGGGCTGGTCCCCAGCACCTGCCTTTACGTGCTGCGCGCCCTGGTGGCCGAGGAACTGGTGGCTTTCGACGCCGACACCAAGCGCTACGCCCTCGACGCGGGGGTCCTCACGCTGGCCCGCGCATGGCTGCGGCGCGACCAGTTCAACGACCTCGCCCAGCCCGCGCTCGACCGGCTGGCGCGCGAATTCGGGATCACTACGCTGGGGGTTCAGGTGTTCGGGCTGGACCACATCATCGTGACGGCGATGTCGCAGTCAGGGCAGAACTTCCAGCTTTCCACCCAGGTCGGTAGCCGCTTTCCGGCGCTGGTCTCCGCCACCGGCCGCTGCATCGCCGCCTTCGGAAACTACCCGGAAGGCGACATCAAGCCCCGCTTCGAACACCTGCGCTGGGACGACGCGCCCACCTGGGAAGACTGGCGCGCACAAGTCGAGGAAGCGCGCGAAACCGGCGTAGCGGTAGATGCCGGGAACTACATTGCCGGCGTTACCGTGATCGCCGCTCCGGTCTGGAAAAGCGCAGGATCACCCAGTCACGCGCTGGTCGCGATCGGGATAGGGGCGGCGCTGCGCAGCGAATTGCCTCGGTTGAAGGAGGCTCTTCGGGGGGCGGCAAGGTCTTTGAGTGAGCAGTTGGAAGGGTAAAGACCTTGGGCCATTGCCGGGTCAGGCATCGCTCAGTTCGCGGACTTCGACCTGACCTTTCTCAATACAGGCGGCTTTCACCCTGCAATCGCCTCCCGCAGCGCGGGCATGGCCTTTTCAAGCAGCTTCAGGCTTTTCCAGCCCTGCTGCGGCGAGAGGCCGCCAAGGAGGGGCTGGAATCCGATGTTGCCACCTTCCATCCCGGCCACCTTGTCCAGCAGCATCTGCGGAGTCCATGCGGCGAACATACCGGCATGGCGTAGCGCGGCAGGGTCGGTCAGCCCTTTGAAAGGCGAGTTGGACGCATCGCCTTCGGTTTCTGCCAGCTTGGCATATTCGGTGATGACGTGGACGGCATGGGGGGCAATGGCTTCCCACCCCTCGTCCGGGTCGTCGCACAAATGGATCGCCAGCGGCATGCCGGGCCGAGGGCGAAAGTACGTGCGCGGGCGATTGCCGAGGCGTTCGCATTCGGCGAGGTAGATGTCGACGAGATCACCCTTCATCGGCCCGAACCCGACGCCGAACTTCGCTGCGCGTCTGGCCGACGCCGGCACGCCGCCGCCGACGAGGATGATGTCCTCGGGCTCCTGCACCGGCAGCGGGCGCACGAAAATGGGGCGCGTTCCGGCATCACTGGTATGCTCGAAACGCTCTCCCCTGAGCGCGCGCAGGATGATCTCCAGCCCCTCGTCCATCAGCTTTGCGCGGTCGCCCAGCGACTTGCGGAACATCGCGAATTCATATGGGACATAGCCCGCGCCGAAAATCACGCCGAGACGGCCGTTCGACATGTTGTCGACCACCGCGATCTGCTCGGCCAGTTCCAGCGGATCGTGCAGCGGCAGGATCACGGCGCCAAGGAGGAAGCGTATCCGGCTGGTCACCGCCGCCATGCCCCCCGCCAACGCGAAGGGCTGCGGCAGGTAGCCATCGTCCGACCCGTGGTGCTGCATGAGGCCGATCTGGTCGGCGCCGATCCTGTCGACAAAGGCGGCCATCTCGATTGCCGCGCGGTAGAGTTCGTGCGTCGGCGTCGCCCAGTCGGGCGAGCGCATGTCGAACGAAACGGAAATCTTGCAGTCTTTCACGGCCGGCTCTCCAGTATGGCGTAGGACGGACGGGGCATCCCGCGTGTGGTCGCAGCGCAGGCGGCCAAGTTCGCGGCGATCGACGCGCGTGGGCCGCGACGGCGCTTGCATTCCAGGTCGTCCATGGCTTTGGTTCTCTCCATCCCGCGCCAGTTTTCCGCTGGCGTCCCGCAATCAAATTCAGTAAATACAGAATATGCCGAACATCAAGCCCTCAGAGCAGGACGAAGCCTTTCTTGACGCCATGGCGATGTTGATGGCCCCCTGGGGCTGGCCGCGGCCGGTTGGGCGCATCTACGCGTACCTCCTGTTGCGTGAGGAACCGGCGACTCTGGACGAGATCGCAGCCGACCTTGGCATGAGCAAAAGCAACGCCAGCGTCGCCGCCCGCACGCTGGAGCATTGCGGCAGTGCCCGCCGTCAGGGCGAGCCGGGCAGCCGCCGCATCTTTTATTCGGTGCCGGCAGAGTTCAGCGGGCCCTTCGTCGCCAAGGCCGAATTGTTGGAGCGGCAGGTACGCATGTTCAACGGCCAGCGCGGCCGCGCGGTCCCGGCCGCGGTTGCGGAGCGCTTCGATCGTCTGTCCGAATTCTACACCGCCATGCGTGCGGCCATCGAAGGCGTGATCGCCCGTCAGGCCGGCTCCGCGATGCGTTCGGCGGCGGACGAGGACGAGAGCCCGGCGGGCAAGACCGCCTCGCGCGCCGTTTAACCGCCGATCTTCGCTGCCAGTTCCGGCACATCGGCCAGCGCGCGCAAGGCGTCGTTGAGGTGGGTGCACCCTTCAGGCCCGCGCAGTTGCGCCAGCACTTCGTCCCGAATGTCCGCAAGGCCCTTGCCCACCAGACGCTGCGTGTTGTGAACCGCGCCGGGGCATTCGGAAAACGGCAGGATGCGCGCCTCCGGTTCGATCGACAGCACTTCGAGCGTGGCAAGATCCGCCGTCGCCCGCAGGAGGTATTCGTGGATCGCGACGCGGCTGCCGTCGATACGGGCGGCGCTGTCCTGAAAGGCGGAATCGATGCGGATCACACCCGCCGCCTCGTCCCGGGTCACGTCGATACGGCGGGCACGGCGAAAGCCTGCGCCTTCGTGGTCGGAAAGCGCGTGCCAGCCCTGCGGATCGAGTGGATTGCGCACGTCGCCCGCATCGGCACTGGCGACATCCTGCGGCGGGCCGCCGGGCTGAACCCCGCTGTTCCCCTCCTGCAAACCCCAGCACACGTTGACGCGCTGGGCCAGCAACTGATCATGCTGCTCATCGCCAAGGCGTTCGCGCAGCCGCTTGGACCAGTCGGGATTGAACTGAGCCCAAGCGAAGGCGCTGACCAGCGCACTGCCCGAAAGATCGTCAAGGATCAGGTACAGCGGATGCGCCACGTCGGGCATTATCTCGCGCAGCACGGACCGCAAGTGGCCGCCTGCGCGGGCACCGACCAGTCGCTCCACCCCAGCCGGAGCGGGGTGGGCGGTAATGGCGGTGATCGTCTTGTCCTCGCTCATGCGCACGTCGAAGTGCGCCTCGGTCAAGGTCAGTCCCTCGGCGCCCTCCTGCGGCGTCCACAGATCGCGCGCGGCGCCGATGAAGCGGCGCTGCTCCTCGATCCCGTCAGGCCACGACACGTCGATGCTTGTCGTGCGCCGCACTGATCCGGCGATGCGGGCCGGAGCGGGATTCGCGGTGCTGCGCGGCGGCGGCGGCGTCCGATGCGGAGACGAAATCATGGTACTCATGCGAATCACGCTGGACCGCGCCGCGTCGGCAATCAAGCCTCGGGTATGACGCGCACCGCAGCTTGGCCCTGTGTTGATGGCGCGAAAGCCGGATTGGAAAGACCTGCTACGCGGTTTCCAGGCCTTTGGGCCCGGTACAGCGACGCGGTTTATCCTGCCTTCATCCGCCTGGCGATGTCTTCCAACCCCTTCTGGTCGCCGACGCCGCCTGCGTATTCCAAGCCGCAGCCTCTCGCAGAATCGCGTTACCCTTCTCATTAAAGGCTAACCGACCAGCGGACATGCCTCAACTGCCGTACCTCGCGCTAATGCGAGGGGGCCGCTGCGCCTTGTCAGCGCTAGAGGTCGTACCTATTCCAAGCCCGAACGCGCGGGCGTCCATCCGAGACGCCCCACCGGCAACCACGAGGAACCGCACGAAATGGCATACACCGACTTCCTGAAGCAGCAGTGCTACATCGACGGCGCGTGGGTGGATGCCGATTCCGGCGCGACATTCGAGGTTACCGATCCGGGCAGCGGTAAGGTGCTGGGCACGGTTCCCAAGATGGGCGCGGATGAAACCGCCCGCGCGATCGACGCGGCCGAAGCTGCCCTCCCCGCCTGGCGCGCCAAGACCGCCGGTGAGCGTTCGAAGCTGATGCGCAAGCTCTATGAACTGATGATGCAGCATCAGGACGACCTGGGCGAACTGCTCACCCGCGAGCAGGGCAAGCCGCTGGCCGAAGGCAAGGGCGAGATCGCCTACGGCGCCAGCTTCATCGAGTGGTTCGCCGAAGAGGGGAAGCGCGCTTACGGCGACACCATCCCCGGCCACGCGCCTGATCGCCGCATCGTCGTCATCAAGCAGGGCGTCGGCGTGGTTGCCGCGATCACGCCGTGGAACTTTCCCAATGCGATGATTACGCGCAAGCTGGGCCCGGCGCTGGCGGCGGGCTGCACCATCGTCATCAAGCCCGCGTCGGCCACGCCTTATTCGGCGCTGGCCATCGCGCAGCTTTGCGAAATGGCAGGCATTCCCAAGGGCGTGGTCAACGTGGTCACCGGCAGCGCGGGCCAGATCGGCTCGGCGCTGACCTCCAGCCCCAAGGTCGCCAAGTTGACCTTCACCGGCTCCACCGAGATCGGCCGCGACCTGCTGCGCGAATGCGCCGAAACGATCAAGAAGTGCTCGATGGAGCTGGGCGGCAACGCGCCGTTCCTGGTGTTCGACGATGCCGATGTGGACGCGGCCATCGAAGGCGCCATGATCTCCAAGTTCCGCAACGGCGGCCAGACCTGCGTGTGCACCAACAGGTTCTACGTGCAGGACGGCGTCTATGACGAGTTCGTCACCAAGCTGGCTGCGCGCGTGAATGGCATGAAGGTTGGCTACGGCATGGACGATGGCACCACCGTTGGCCCGCTGATCGATGAAAAGGCAGTCGAAAAGGTCGAGGAGCACCTGAAGAACGCGCTCGACGGCGGCGCCAAGGTCCTCGCCGGCGGCCAGCGCAACGAGCGCGGCGGCAGCTTCTTCAACCCCACCGTGATCTCGGGCGTGACGCCGGACATGCAGCTCGCCCGCGAGGAGACCTTCGGCCCCCTGGCCGGCGTGATCCGGTTCACCGAGGAAGCCGAAGCGATCCGCATGGCCAACGATACCGAATTCGGCCTTGCCAGCTACTTCTACGCCAGCGACCTGAGCCGCGTATGGCGCGTGGCGGAGGCGCTGGAAGCGGGCATGGTCGGCATCAACACCGGCCTGATCTCCACCGAAGTCGCCCCGTTCGGCGGTGTGAAGCAGTCCGGCCTGGGCCGCGAAGGCTCGCACTACGGCCTCGATGACTACATGGAGGTGAAGTACCTCTGCATGGGCATCAAGCCCGCCTGAAGCTGGAGCAGGCCCTGCCCTCCCACCCAAAGGGGGAGGGCAGCCCCGCTTTTCAACCCAGTAGCTTCTCGATTGCGTCGATCGTCGCGCCGAAATCGGCGACCAGCCCGCGATAGGGTTCCGGCCCGGTCATATCGAGGCCCGAAGCCTTGATGATGTCGACCGGATCGGCCGACCCGCCAGCCCGCAGCACGTCCAGGTAGCGCTCGCGCTCAACCTTGCCGCCGTTCAGGATCGAGTGCGCGAACCATGTTCCCGCTGCGATCGAGGTGGCGTACTTGTAAACGTAGAACTGGCTGTAGAAGTGCGGGATATAGGCCCACTCGATGGCGTAAGGCGCATCGATCACGAAGTTCGGGCCGTGGTAGCGCTTCAGCAGATCCAGATAGACCCGCGTCAGGCTTTCGCCGGACAGGCCTTCGCCCGCCTCTGCCATCTCGTGCATCTTCAGTTCGAACTCGGCGAACATGGCCTGGCGGAAGAACGTGCCGCGCATCCCCTCCAGCCGCATGCCAAGGTAGTAGATCTTCTCTTCCTTGGTCTTCGCCTGCGCCAGCATATACTCGGTCAGCAGCACCTCGTTGCAGGTCGAGGCAATCTCGGCGGTGAAGATCGGGTAGTCCGACAGTTCGAACGGCTGCACCGAATCCGCCAGGATCGAATGCATCGCATGGCCCCATTCGTGGGCATAGGTGGACAGCCCTTCGTAGTTCTCGCCAAGGTTCAGCAGCAGATAGGGGTGCACGCCGTAGGCCGAACCGTTCATGTAGGCGCCGGGGCGCTTGCCGGGCCGGGGCAGCGGGTCCATCCATTTCGCCGCCGTCGCCGCGCCCAGACGCTTCACGTAATCGGGGCCGAGCGGCGCCACCGCTTTCAGTGTGATGTTGCGCATGTCGGTAAGCGTGAACTTGCGCTCCATGCTGACCAGCGGCGGGTAGATGTCGTAATAATGCATGTCCGGTAGCTTCAGCATCCTGCGCCGCAGCTCGAACGAGCGGTGGAGTTGCGGCAAGCCGGCGTCGGTTTCGGCGATCAGCGTGCGATAGACGCTTTCAGGCACGTTATCGCCCGACAGCGCGCCTGCCAGCGAACTGGGATAGCTGCGCATCCGCGCCTCGAACACGTCGCCCTTGAGCTTGGCCGCCATCGCCACGCCGAGCGAGCTTTCAAACTTGCCCATCTGGCCGAAGAAGCTGTCGAACACCGTCTTGCGGTCCTCACGACTGGGCGCATCGCGGGTCAGGGTGTAGCCCTGGGCATCCAGCCGCTGGCTCCGCCCGTCCGAAAGGCTGACCGTGGGCCAGGGAATGTCGGAGTTGAACAACTGCTCGCGGATCGTCTGCGGCCCGCCCAGCGGCGAGGAAGCAGCGGCAAGTATCTGCTCGCCCTTGGCGTCAAGGGTATGCGCGGCCTGCCGCAGCGTCTTGCGCAGCGCATAGGCGAAGCGGCCCTTGAGCACGGCATTGCCCGCGATGTAGCTTTCGACCTTGTCCTTGCCCAGCGCGAGCACTTCGGGCGCGGTCCAGGCGGTTGCCTCGCCAAAGGAAGATGCGAGATCCTCGACCTGGGCGTTGCGCTCCTGGTTGGCGGAAATGCGCACGTCCTCGTCAGCGCGCAGCGAGGCATGGACGTAGACGCGCATCATCTTGATGGTGACGGCGGAAATGTCCTCGAATGCCTTGGCCATCGCATCGGCGCCCTGCCCCAGCGTGCCCTTGTAGGCAGCGAGGCGCGGCAGCGCGGCGACCACCTCCTTGCGCGCCGCATCCCAGGCGGAAAGGTCGGGGAAAAGGTCGGTAAGATCCCAGGTGGCGCCGTTCGGACCCGCAGCCGCATGGGCGGCGCCGGCAAACAGCGACGGCAGCGCAGAGGCAAGCGGGAGCGCGGCGGCCAGGCCCAGCGCGCCGCGGCGGTCGGTTTCGATCATGAATGTGTCCCTTGCTGTTCCGCGCCCGGAAACGCGCGAAAAACGATCGGCCAAAGCTACCCCGAGATTTCGGCAAGGCAAGGCCAGTCAAGCCGCCGGTCGACGCGCATATGCCGTTGGTCGACCACCGTCATCGCAAGGCGAGATGCGAAAAGGCCGGACCGGGATTGCTCCCGGCCCGGCCTTTTCATGTCCGGTAATCCGTCAGGAAACTGAGGATCAGGCCAGCGCGGCTTTCAGCGCATCGGCGAGGTCGGTGCGCTCCCAGGGGAACAGGTCGCCCTCGGGCTGGCGGCCGAAGTGGCCGTAGGCAGCGGTGACGCCGTAGATCGGCTTGTTGAGGCCAAGGCCCACGCGGATGCCGCGCGGGGTCAGGCCGCCCAGCTTGTCAGCCGCGACCTTGGCGATCGCCGCTTCGAGGTCGGCGTCGCTGGCCGCACCCGTGCCGTGGGTGTCGACATAGAGCGAGAGCGGCTTCGACACGCCGATGGCGTAGGAAACCTGGATCGTGCAGTGCGTGGCAAGACCGGCGGCAACCACGTTCTTGGCAAGATAGCGCGTCACATAGGCGGCCGAACGGTCGACCTTGGTCGGATCCTTGCCCGAGAACGCGCCGCCGCCATGCGGGGCCGCGCCGCCGTAGGTGTCGACGATGATCTTGCGGCCGGTAAGGCCCGCGTCGCCGTCAGGGCCGCCGATCTCGAAAGAGCCGGTCGGGTTGATGTGGAACACGGTTTCCGCGGTGACGAAGCCTTCCGGCAGCAGCTCGGTGACGACCTGCTTCACATAGCTCTTCAGCTCCGCTTCCTTGTCGCCCGTGTCGTAACCGGGCGCATGCTGGGTCGAGACGACGACAGCGGTCGCGGCAACCGGCACGCCGTTCTCGAAGCGCAGGGTTACCTGGCTCTTGGCGTCGGGTTCAAGGAAAGACGCCGCGCCCGAGTGGCGGTCTTCGGCCAGGCGGTGCAGGATCTTGTGGCTGTAGTAGAGCGTCGCCGGCATCAGGTCGGGCGTCTCGTCGCAGGCGTAACCGAACATGATGCCCTGGTCGCCCGCGCCTTCATCCTTGTTGCCCGAGGCGTCGACGCCCTGGGCAATGTGGGCGGACTGGGCATGCAGGCGGTTGATGAATTCGAAGGTTTCCCAGTGGAAACCGTCCTGCGCGTAACCGATCTTCCTGACGACATCGCGGACCGTCTTCTCGATCTCGGCAAGCGCGCCTTCGGCCCATTCGCCGTTCTCGAACACGCCCTTGCAGCGGATTTCACCGGCAAGAACAACGAGCTGGGTGGTCGTCAGGGTCTCGCAGGCGACGCGCGCCTCGGGGTCCTTGGACAGGAAAAGATCGACGATGGCGTCGGAAATCTGGTCGGAAACCTTGTCCGGGTGGCCTTCGGAAACGCTCTCGGACGTGAAGACGTAGTTGCTGCGCATGAGAAACCCTGGGATATAAAGGAAGCTTTATGTGACGTCCCGGGTCTACCCCCGACTGCGCCTCAGTGCAACCACGCAAAGACTTGCAAAAAACAGCATCGCGGCAAACCCCAGCGGCAGCACGTTTCCATAGCGGGCGAACAGGGTCGGTTCATGCGCCAGCGGGATCATTCCATCAAGCCGGCCTGCCTGGTGACGCGGGACAAAAGCGCGCACGATGCCGTCCGCATCAATGACAGCGCTGATGCCGGTGGTGGTGGATCGCAGGACCGGCAGCCCTTCTTCGATCGCGCGAAGCCGCGCCTGCGCCAGATGCTGGGGAGGGCCCCAGGCGCCGAACCAGCCATCGTTCGATGGATTGAAGATGTAGTCGGGCCGGTTCGCCGGATCGACGACATGGCCGCTGAAGATGATCTCATAGCAGATCTGGATGCCGGCCTCGCCGTAGACGCCGAAGTCGATTGTGCGCGGCCCCGGACCGGGCCAGAAATCGAGTTGCCCTGCCACGAAGCGGCTGGCGCCCAGTGGCTCCAGAATCCAGCGCAGCGGCAGATATTCGCCGAAGGGCACGAGGTGCGCCTTGGAATAACCGGCCAAAATATCCCCGTCGCCATCGAGCGCGGTGACCGAATTGCGCGCGGCCACATCCTCGCCGTTTTCGATCACAACGTCGACCGCCCCGGTCAGGAGCAGGCCGTAAGGGCCGATCACCCTGCCGATGCGCATCCGCGATAGCGCAGGATCGCCGCCGTAGTTGTAAGCGCTGTAGACGTAGGCCGGGTAGCCATCGCGCAGGAAGTCGACGAGGCCGGATTCAGGCCAGAACACCACGCGCCGGTCGCCGCTGCCGCGCGGCAGTGAAAGCATGGCGAGTTTGCGAAAGCTGATTTCGAACTGGCGCGGGTCGTCGATGACCTCCTGCCTGAGATCGGGCTGGACGAGGGTATAGGGCACCGCGCCTTCGCGCTCCGGTGGCCCCGGCATGATCATGACGAGGGCCAGTGCGCCGGCGAAAGCCAGCACCGGCAGTCCCCATAGCAACCGGCCCAGCCGGTCCTGCCCATTGGCCCCGCGCGCGCAGAGTCCCGGTAGTCCGGCAAGCAGGGCCAGCACGCCGGAAAGGCCGTAAGTCCCGATCCAAGGGGTAATCAGCGCCAGCCCCCGGCTGCCGAATGGCCCCAGCAGCGCAACGCCCAGCGGGTTCCAGGCAAAGCCGCTGAACAGCCAGCTGCGCGTCCATTCGGTTACGATCCAGGCGGCAGCGAAGGCAAGGAGGAAGCTGGCGAACCGGCCGCGTCCCTCTGGCCGGGCGACCAGCCATGCGGCCAGCACCGCAAGCGCGGGAAACAGCGCAAGGTAAACCGCGATCAGCACCACCGCGATCATGCCCAGCGATGCTGGCAAATTGGCCTGATAGGTGAAAGCCGTCGCGATCCAGTTGTTGCCGAGCGTGAAGTGGCCCAGCCCGAAGCACCAACCCAGTGCGAAGACCTGACGGCCCGTGCCGGCGCGGCTCACCAATTCGAGCAGCCATGCCACGCCGAGCAATGTCAGAGGCCATAGGGCGAGGGGTTGAAAGCCGCAGGCAGCGGCGGCGCCGGCGGCAAGGGCCGCCAAGGCGCGATAAGCCGGCCTGGGCGGAACCAGGGCCTGGCTCAAAAAACGGGGAAAGGGCGAAGCGCGCCGATCTGACTGCATCGCCTAGGGCTTGTAAGCCCGGCCCGGCCGGGCGCAAGTCACCTTGCGCCCGGCCGGGAAGAGATCAGCCGTTCACGGCTTCGGGCGTGGCGCCCGCATCGTCGGCCGCAGGCTTGCGAGCGCGGCGGCGGCGGGGCTTTTCTTCAGCGGCGGCTTCGGCAGATGCCTCGGCGGGCGCTTCGACAGGCGCGTCTACCGACGCTTCTGCGGGCTGAGCCAATGCCCGGGGCTTGCGGGCGGGCTTGGCCGAGATCGCGGGCGGCAAAACCGCTGCGTCGAAGTTGCCCTTGGGCTCGGGCGAAGCGACATCGGCGGCAGCCTCCTCGGCTTCCTCGTCAACACGGGGGCCGCGGGGCTTGCGCTGCTTGAGACCGCGGCTGCCGCGATTATCGCGCACGAAGGGGTTCTCAGGCGGTTCGTAAACCGAACCGGGGACTTCCGTCGCCGGGTCCGCAGCCACTTCGGTCGCAGCGACCGGCGCTTCGGCTACTGCCTCGTCACGGCGCTCGGCACGGGGTTCACGATCCTGACGCGGCTCACGGTCCTGGCGCGGGCCGCGATCGGAGCGCTGCTCACGATCCTGGCGCGGTTCGCGCTCGGGACGCTGCTCGCGGTCCTGACGCGGTTCGCGGTCGGCGCGCTGCTCACGATCCTGGCGCGGTTCGCGCTCAGGGCGCTGCTCGCGGTCCTGGCGCGGTTCACGCTCGGACGGCATCGGGCGGTCGCCCGGCATCGAGGGATTTTCGCCGTAGGGATCGTACTCCGAACCGAAGTCGTCGCTGTATTCGGACGGACGGTCGCTGGGACGCGGCTGGCGCGATTCGTCCTGACGCTGCTTCTGGTCGGCAATGACGCGGAAGTAGTGATCGGCGAACTGGAGGTTGTATTCCTCCGTCACGCGGTCGCCGTTCAGATGGGCATCATGGGCCAGCTTGCGATACTTTTCGAGCATCTGGGGAGCGTTGCCGCGCGCCCTGCTGTCGATCCGGTTCGTTTGCTGACCGCCCTGCTGGCGGTTGTTGTTGTTACCGCGGCCACGCCTGCGGTTGTTATTGTTGTTATTGTTGTTGCTACTACGATTGTTATTCAAGGATAACGTTCCTCAAAACCCCTGGCATCCGCCTGAGCCCTACAGGCCGGTATGCCTAAATAAATTGATCCCGACTGGCCCCCCGGCCGCCGTGAGCTTCACATCTGCCTTACCGTGGAGACCCACGGCCGCTTGCAAATGCTGGAGGCGAGCCGGGTATGGGAAAACATCGTCCATAAGCCGGTTCGCATCAATCTTTAGGCATTCTAAAGCCTAATTCCAAGCGAAAACTTACGCCTCATGCATGTTTGTCCACCAAAACGCGATAACCCGTGCCCGTCCGGCAAGGTCGCGATGGAAGCGGGCCGATAGACCGCAGGCCTCGCCGATGGCGATGACGGCCTCTGCCTGCTCATGCCCGATCTCCACCAGCGCCGCTCCGCCGGGCGCCAGCAGGCCCGGAAGCTGCGGCAAGAGAATGCGGTAGTCGTCAAGGCCGTGAGGCCCGGAAAACAGGGCACCCGCCGGCTCGAAGGCCCTCACGGAAGCGTCCAGCGCGGCGTCATCCTCGACATAGGGCGGGTTGGCGAGGATGAGGTCGAACGGTCCGCCGAGGGCGTCGCTCCAGCCCGGTTCGTGCCAGTCGGCGGGGACCATCGCGGCTCGGTCCGCGAGGCCGAGCGCCTCGGCGTTAGCCTGCGCGATCGCCAGCGCGCCGGGCGAGCGGTCGATGCCGATGCCGCGCGCGGCGGGCAGGTTAACCAATGTCGCCAGCAGGAGTGCGCCCGAGCCGGTGCCGCAATCGAGCACGGTGCGGGCACCCGGCCGGGCGGCGATAGCGGTCTCCACCAGCACTTCCGAATCGCCGCGCGGGATCAGCACGTCGGGGCCGACGATGAAGGGCAGCGAGAAGAACTCCTGCTGCCCGGTGATGTAGGCGACTGGCTCGTGAAGCGCGCGGCGCTCGACCAGCGGCGCGAAGCCTTCGGGCGCCGGATCGCGCATCCGGCTCAGCAGAAGCTGCGAGCGGGTGACGCCCAGCGCGTGGGCCATCAACACCTCGGCGTCGAGCCGGGCAGTGTCGCTGGTGGCGGAGAGTTGCTCGGCGGCAGCGCGGATCGCTGCGGCGACGGCGACGTCAGTCATGCTTCGACAAGCTCAGCATGAGCGGTGGCTGGAAATAGGTACACCGCTGCCCCGCTCACCCTCAGCCATCCATCGCCGCAAGGCGCTTGGCCTCATCCTCGGCTATCAGGGCGTCGACCAGTTCGCCCAGGCCCGGTCCTTCGAGGATTTCCGGCAAGCGGTGGAGGGTCAGGTTGATGCGGTGGTCGGTCACCCGGCCTTGCGGAAAGTTGTAGGTGCGGATGCGTTCCGAGCGGTCGCCCGAGCCGACCATGGCCTTGCGGGCCTCGGCCTCAGCGCCCTGCGCTTCATCGCGCATCTTCTCGTAAAGACGGGCGCGCAGGACCTGCATCGCCTTGGCCTTGTTCTTGTGCTGGCTACGCTCGTCCTGGCAGATCACCACCAGGCCCGAGGGCAAGTGCGTGATGCGCACCGCCGAATCGGTGGTGTTGACGTGCTGGCCGCCCGCGCCCGATGCGCGGTAGATGTCGATCTTGAGGTCCTTGTCGTCGATCTGCACGTCGACCTCGGTCGGCTCGGGCAGCACCGCGACGGTTGCGGCAGAGGTGTGGATTCGCCCGCCCGATTCGGTGACCGGCACGCGCTGGACGCGGTGGACGCCGCTTTCGAACTTGAGCTTGGCGAACACGCCCGAGCCGTTGATATTGGCTACCACTTCCTTGAAGCCGCCCACATCGCTGGCGTTGGCGCTGACCATCTCGATGCGCCAGCCCTGCTCGGCCGCATATTTCTCGTACATGCGGTAGAGGTCGGCGGCGAACAGCGCGGCCTCGTCGCCGCCGGTGCCGGCGCGGATTTCCAGCATGGCCGGGCGCACGTCGGCCGCATCGCGCGGCAGCATGGCGATGGCGAGGCGGCGCTCGGCTTCGGGCAGTTCGGCCTTCAGGCGCGCAACTTCCTCGGCGGCCATGGCGCGCATCTCGGGATCGGGATCGTCCAGCTTCTGGAGCGTTGCCAGTTCGCCGCGCATGGCCGCGATATCGGCGGCGACACGGGCCACCGGCTCGATCTCGGCATAGTCGCGGCTGGCCGCGACGAACGCCTCGCTGTCGAGCGTGCCCGAGGCAAGGCGCGCCTCCAGTTCTGCAAAGCGTGCCCCGAGCTGGGCGAGGCGGGCGTCGGATATGCTCACGGCTGGATCGTCATCAGGACCTGTTCGACCGCGAGGAACTCGGCGGTCGGCTCACCGGCACGCAGGTTAGCGGTTGGTACGCCGTCCTTGACCACGAACGAGGCCAGCACTTTGGCGCCCAGCTTTACCGCCTTGTCGAAGCGCTTGCGCGGGCTACCGGTGGCGATCATCTCGGCGTCGATGCCCTGGTGGCGCAGCGCGGTGATGGCTTTCAGCGCAAAGGATAGCGCCGCATCATCCTCGACCGCCAGGATCGCGGTGAGAGCCGGCTCTGACGACTGCCCGGCATCGGCGACCAGCATCGCCAGACGCTCGATACCTGCGGCCCAGCCGACTGCCGGGGTTTCCGGACCGCCAAGCGCGACCATGAGGCCATCGTAGCGGCCGCCGCCCAGCACGGTGCCCTGCGCGCCCAGCCGGTCTGTCACGAATTCGAAGGCGGTGTGGCGATAATAGTCCAGCCCGCGCACCAGCGCCGGGGCGCGCACGAAGTCCACCGAGGCCGCTTCCAGCCCGTGAGTCACCGCGCCGAAGAAGTCCTGTGCTTCGCCCGAGAGGAAGTCGTCGATCCTGGGCGCATCGGCGGTGAAGGGCTTGTCGCGCGGGTCCTTGCTGTCGAGGATGCGCAGCGGATTGCGCTCCAGCCGGTCCTGCGAATCCTCGGACAGCGCATCCTTGTGATCCCGGAAGTATTCGACAAGCGCGGCGCGCCAGGCATCGCGGCTGGCGGCGTCGCCAAGTGTGTTGAGCTGCAGCGTCACACCGTCAGCAATGCCCAGTTCCTTGAGCAACTGGTCGGCCATGACCAGCAGCTCCACGTCGGCCATCGGCTCTGCAGCGCCGATCACTTCGGCGTCGATCTGGTGGAACTGGCGGTAGCGGCCCTTCTGCGGGCGCTCATAGCGGAACAGCGGGCCGTGCGTCGCTACCTTGAGCGGGGCGAACTGCTTCCAGCCGTCCGTCAGGTAGGCGCGGGCGATACCAGCAGTGAATTCGGGGCGCAGGGTCAGCGATTCGCCGCCCCGGTCCTCGAACGAATACATTTCCTTGGAGACGACATCGGTCGTCTCGCCCAGCGATCGCGAGAACACGGCAGTCTTTTCGAATACCGGCATTTCCACGCGGCGGAACCGGTAGAGCTTGCGCACGCGCTCGAATGTCTCGACGACGTGGGCGAAAGCCTCGGCTTCGGCGCCGAAGATGTCCTGGGTTCCCCTGATCGCCTGCGGGGTGGTCGGGGCGGTGGATGCTGCTTTGCTCATGGTGCGCGCGCTTAGCCCGATTGGCGCGGCGGGGAAAGTGGCCCTGAGGAAACCGGGCGATTGGATGGTTGCCAAATGCGGCAACAAGCGCAAAGAACCACGTAATGAAGTATCGGTTCGCGGCTATAACGCTCTTCGCCTCCCTGTTCCTCTCCACTTCGGCGCTGGCTCAGGACCCTACCCGCACGACCCCGATGGCGCCCCCGCTGCCACCGGAAATTCCCGCCGCGCGCGATGTGCCCTATGCCGGCACGGTGACGCTGGGGATCGACGCCAGCGACATCGAACGCGGCGTCTACAAGGTGACGCAGAGCTTCCCGGTCGCGGCCGGCACCAAGTCGCTCACCCTGCTCCAGCCCGGCTGGCTGCCCGGCAATCACTCCGAAACCGGCCCCTATGCGATGCTGGCGAACGTCCACTTCTTCGCCGACGGCAAGGAAATCGCCTGGGTGCGCGATACCGTGGCCGTCAACGCCTTCCACCTCGCCCTGCCCGAAGGCACGAAGGAGGTCACTGCCCGCTTCGTCCACACCTCGCCGCTGCAAACCAGCGAAGGCCGCGTGACGATGACGCGAGAGATGCTCAACCTGCAGTGGGAGAAGATGAGCCTCTACCCCGCCGGTTATTACGTGCGGCAGGTCAAGGTGAAGCCGACCGTCACCTTCCCCAAGGGGTGGAGCGTCTACACCGCGCTCGACGGCATGGCCCGCAGCGCGAACACCGTTACGTGGAGCACGATCGACTATGAGCGCTTGGTCGATTCGCCGATCTTCGCAGGGATCTACACGCAGCGCTGGGATCTGGGCGAAGGCGTCTGGATGGATGTCGTCGCCGACGAGCCGGCCCAGCTGAAGATCGCGCCCAAGAACCTCGAAACCTACCGCAACCTAGTTTCCGAGGCGCTGGCGACCTTCGGCGCCAAGCACTTCGATCACTACGACTTCCTCCTGGCCCTGACCGACCGCATGGGCGGTATCGGCCTGGAGCACCACCGCTCCAGCGAGAACCAGATGGAGCCCAAGTCCTGGACCGACTGGGACGCCATGGCCTGGGACCGCAACGTCATCGCGCATGAATTCGTGCACAGCTGGAACGGCAAGTTCCGCCGCGGCGCCGATGCCTGGACGCCCGATTACCAGCAGCCGATGCAGAATACCCTGCTGTGGCTCTACGAAGGGCAGACCCAGTTCTGGGGCTATATCCTTTCGGCAAGGTCGGGCGTGCAGTCGCGCGAGACGATCCTGGGCTCGCTCGCCGGCATCGCCGCCAAGTTCGCGGAAGGCACGCCGGGACGCGGCTGGCGCTCGGTGGAGGACACCACCGCCGGTCCGCAGCTCAATCGCCGCCGCCCGCTGCCCTACCTTTCGCTTAGCCGCAGCGAGGATTATTACACCGAGGGCGCATTGACCTGGCTGGAGGCGGACCAGATCATCCGCCAGGGTACGCGCGGGACCAAGGGCCTCGACGATTTCGCCAAGGCCTTCTTCGGCGTGCGCGACGGCGACTGGGGCGAGCTGACTTATGATTTCGACGAAATCGTCACCACCCTGAACGGCGTCTATCCCCATGACTGGGCCAGCTTCCTGCGCACCCGCCTTTACGGCACGGGCCAGCCCGCACCGCTCAAGGGTATCGAGATGGGGGGCTACAAGCTGACCTGGCAGGACAAGCCCAACCCCTACGACAAGGGCGTGGCCGATTCGCGCAAGACGCTCGACCTGACGTATTCGCTAGGCATCAACCTCAACAAGGACGGCGAAGTCACCTCCACCTTGTGGGACGGACCGGCGTTCAACGCCGGCATCGTCAATACCGCCAAGATCGTGGCCGTGGGCGGGCGCGCCTATGGCGAGGACGTGATGAAGGATGCGGTAACCGCCGCAAAGTCTTCGAAAGCACCGATCACCCTGCTGATCCGCCGTGACGATCGCTATCAGACTATCGAAATCGACTACCACGGGGGCCTGCGTTACCCGTGGCTGGAAAGCACCACACCGGGCAAGACGAACGGCCTGGATCGTCTGCTGACTCCGCGACGAAACTAAGTTCCGTTCATCCCAATAGGCGGTTGCAGTGCAATAGTTGCAACGCTAAGCCCGCGCGCATCGTGATCCAACCGGTGCGGATGTATCGCGCCAGTTAAAATAAGGACCGTTATGCGCATCGACATGATCCCCGTTGGCGACAATCCGCCTGAAAGCCTCAACGTCGTCATCGAGGTTCCGGTCGGCGGCGAGCCGGTCAAGTACGAGTTCGACAAGGCTTCCGGCGCGCTGTTCGTCGATCGCATCCTGCATACGCCGATGCGTTACCCGGCGAACTACGGCTTCGTGCCGCACACGCTCTCGCCCGATGGCGATCCGCTCGACGCGCTGGTCGTCGCACGCTCGCCGTTCATCCCGGGCTGCGTGGTGAAGGTGCGTCCGATCGCCGTCCTCAACCTGGAAGACGAACATGGCGGCGATGAAAAGCTGCTGTGCGTGCCCGTCAACTCGACGTTCCCGTACTATTCGCACGTGAACGAGAAGGAAGACCTGCCCGACATCGTCTACCAGCAGGTTGAGCACTTCTTCACGCACTACAAGGACCTGGAGAAGGAAAAGTGGGTCCGCGTCGGCACTTGGGGCAATGCCGCAGATGCCCGCCGGATCGTGCTGGAAGCCATCGAACGCTACGAGGCCGAAAAGACGGCCTGATCGTCCGGTCGACGATTTTCACCCCTCATGTGGACTGGGGGCCGATGGCGCAAGCCGTCGGCCCCTTTGTCGTTTTATGGGTTCAGGCGGGGCCATGGTGCGAGCAGCTTACCCGCGAGCGCTCCAGAAGAGGCCGAGCAAGTCCAAGGCCGCGCAAGGTCCGTCACGGCGACGTGCCCGCTTCGGAAGTTGACGCTTCGGTAGATCAGCAACCGCCGGAATGTTACGGCATGTGTCCAAGGCAACCCTCCCCCGTGCCGCTCGTTTCCTCTGGGTCCCAGCCGAACTGTGCGGGCCCCGTCCGCATTTGATCCCGATCATGGAATCGGCGCGGGCCGGGACTAGGCTCAAGGCTGCACGTTAGGGAGATAAGATCATGCGCTCGATACTCGTGAATGCCGACCGCAAGCCCGGCAGGGACGCCCGGATTGCCACCGCAGCAGACATCGCCCGCCGCGCCGAGGGCCACGTCACCGTCCTCGTCGACACGCCCGTTTCACGCTACATCGCAATGGACCCGATGGGCGGCAGCTACGTCCTGTCCGACGCCCTCGAAAAAGCGCGCGAGGACGATGATACCGTTGCCACCACCGCCGAAGTGCAACTCGCCGGCAGCGGCGTAGCCTTCGATGTCGTGCGCTGCGAGGACGATCCCGTCACTGCGCTTGCCTATGCGGCGCGGCTCGCCGATCTCGTCGTGGTCTCCCGCTCCGGCGGGCTCGCCGGGGACCTTGCCCTCACCTCGCGCACGCCCATCCTCGTCCTTGCCGATGACAGGCCGTTGACCCTGCCGATCAGGCAGGCCTGCATTGCTTGGGATGGCGGGGAACAGGCCGCAGCCGCACTGCGCGCCTCGCTGCCGCTGCTGATGAACTGCGAATCGGTGAAACTGATCTCGGTGATCGAAAAGAAGGGCGGTTTCCCCGCCACCGACGCCCTGCGCTACCTCGCCCGTCACGGCGTCAACGCCGAATATGAAGAGCACGAACGCCGCGATTCGACCGAAAAGACGCTCGCCATCGCAGTTGCCCAAGCGCACGCCGACCTGCTGGTGATGGGCGCCTATGGCAAAAGCCGCCTGCGCGAGTTCCTGTTCGGCGGCGTTACCGCTTATTTTCTTGGCGAAGACGGTGGGCCAACCCTGTTGCTGGCGCACTGAACAGGCAAAGCCCCGGACATGATTCGCCGGACATGATCCAGCAGAATCGCAAGCGGCGCCGGTCCCTCACGGGATTGGCGCCGTTTTTGAAAAGGATGATGCTCACCTTGGCAAGCAAATGGCGCGTCGCAGCAGGCAAACGTTTGCGCCCATCGCCTCAGCGTTACGATCATGTCCGGATTCGATGCGTGACCTGAACATCGGTTCATTATCATACAAGGCGGATTTCTTGACTTTTTTCGCCATTTTCCCTGATTCATGCAGCATTGTGCAACTTCGATTGCGCTTTTCGCAATAATTCAGCATCACTTCGCACTTGCACAAAAAGGCGATCAGGGTCATACAGACAGTGCCTTTCAGGCATCCTCTCCCAAAACTTCCACGGCCTGGTCGGCAACGACCGGGCCTTTTTTTGCCTTGCGCAGACGTACCCGCCAGCAATCGGCCGGACACCTTTCTGCGCCTCGCAGATCTTTCCCATGTCGCCTTTTACACAGTCACTCACTGGAACCGCTGCTGCGCGCAGGGGTTCGTTTGCAATCGGGCCATTTGAAAACCGGGTAGCCGATACCTAGCTTTCGATCTCGCCGCCCGATCCAGCCCACGCGCATCTGCCGCCGGGGGAAATCAGGGACAGGGCCGAAGAAGGAAAGCGCGATGGCGGATACAGACACCAGGACAGACGAGCGCACGGTCAAGCTGCAGGTCGCAGCCGCCCGCCAGGAAGAAAGCGGCCAGGGCATCGCCCGCCTCTCACGCGGGGCACTGTCCGAACTTGGCGCGCTGGAAGGCGACGTGCTGGAGATCACCGGCAAGGCAGTAACCGTGGCGCGCGCCGTTCTGGCCTATGACGAGGACGAAGGCCTGCAGGTCATCCGCCTCGATGGGTTGCAGCGCGGCAATGCCGAAGTCGGCTCGGGCGATCATGTGGTGGTCCGCAAGGCCGAATCGCGCCCCGCCCAGCGCGTGGTCTTCGCGCCCGCGCAGAAGGACATGCGGCTGCAAGGACCCGCTGCCGCGCTGAAACGCAACTTCTTCGGGCGCCCGATGGTGCAGGGCGATCTTGTCGCCACCACCGGCCAGCAGCAGGTAGCGGACATCCCGCCCCAGCTCAGCCGCATGTTCAACACGCCGGCCTATGCGCTGACGCAGATCCGCCTCAACGTCGTCTCCACCACGCCGCGCGGGATCGTCCACATCGACGAAAGCACCGAAGTGGAACTGCGCGAGGTCTTCGAAGAAGCCCACGATGCGCGCGGCGACGTCAATTACGACGACGTCGGCGGCATGGGCGACACCATCCGCCAGCTGCGCGAGATGGTGGAACTACCCCTGCGCTATCCCGAACTGTTCACGCGCCTTGGCGTTGCGCCGCCCAAGGGCGTGTTGCTCCACGGCCCGCCGGGCACCGGCAAGACGCGCCTGGCACAGGCCGTCGCGAATGAGAGCGAAGCCAGCTTCTTCTCGATCAACGGCCCCGAAATCATGGGTTCCGGCTACGGCGAGAGCGAGAAGCACCTGCGCGAGATTTTCGAGGAAGCGACCAAGGCCGCGCCCGCGATCATCTTCATCGACGAGATCGATTCGATCGCCCCCAAGCGCGATCAGGTCCACGGAGAGGCGGAAAAGCGCCTCGTCGCACAGTTGCTTACGCTCATGGACGGACTGAACAGCCGCGCCCATGTCGTCGTCATCGCCGCCACTAACCGGCCCGACGCGATCGACGAGGCGCTGCGCCGCCCCGGCCGCTTCGACCGCGAGATCGTCATCGGCGTGCCGGACGAGAGCGGTCGCCGCGAAATCCTGGGCATCCACACCCGCGGCATGCCGCTGGGCGAACGAGTGGACCTGGGCGAACTGGCCCGCACTACCCACGGTTTCGTAGGCGCAGACCTCGCCGCCCTCGCCCGCGAGGCTGCGATCGAAGCCGTGCGCCGGATCATGCCCCGCCTCGACCTCGAAGCGCGCACGATCCCCAATGAAGTGCTGGAAAGCCTGCAGGTCACGCGTGAGGACTTTCTGGCTGCGCTCAAGCGCGTCCAGCCATCGGCCATGCGCGAAGTCATGGTGCAGGTGCCCAATATCGGCTGGGCCGACATCGGTGGTCTGGACGACGCGCAGCTCAAGCTGAAGGAAGGCATCGAGCTGCCGCTGAAGACCCCCGAGGCATTCCACAAGCTGGGCATCCGTCCAGCCAAGGGCTTCCTGCTCTACGGCCCGCCGGGCACCGGCAAGACCCTGCTGGCCAAGGCCGTCGCCAAGGAGGCCGAAGCGAACTTCATCTCGATCAAGTCCTCGGACCTGCTCTCGAAATGGTACGGCGAAAGCGAACAGCAGATTGCCCGCCTGTTTGCCCGCGCCCGTCAGGTGGCGCCTTGCGTGATCTTCATCGACGAGATCGACAGCCTGGTGCCCGCGCGCGGCATGGGCGGCGCCGGCGGCGAACCGCAGGTGACGGCCCGCGTGGTCAACACGATCCTCGCCGAGATGGACGGGATGGAGGAACTGCAGTCGGTCGTGCTGGTGGGCGCCACCAACCGCCCGGCGCTGGTCGACCCGGCACTGCTGCGTCCGGGCCGGTTCGACGAACTGGTCTATGTCGGCACCCCCGATGCGCCGGGGCGCGAGCATATCCTGGGTATCCACACCGGCAAGATGCCGCTGGCAGGCGACGTCGACCTCGCCAGCATCGCCGCGCGTACCGAGCGCTTCACTGGCGCGGATCTGGAAGACGTGGTCCGCCGCGCCGGCCTGATCGCCATCCGCAAGCGCGGTGCCGCCGTGGAACAGGTGACCGCCGAAGACTTCGAGGATGCGCTGGAAGACAGCCGCGCCACGGTTACCGAGGAAATGGAATCCGAATACATGCGCATGAAGGGCGAGCTGAAGAAGCGCGCCATGGAAGTGACGCCGATCGGCTTCATCGCGCCGGGCATGGTCGCGCCTACTCGTGAGAGGAAGCACGGCGACTGACAGGAACGGCTCCTCCCCGAGCTTGTCTCGGGGAGGAACTCAGGCCGCTTTTACGCGCCCACGCCTGCCCGCCGCGCGGCAAGGTCGCTCTCGACCCGCTTCAACCCATCGACCGACGCCGTGGCGAGATCGAGAGGGCGCCCGCCAAGGCTTTCGCTGTCGAGGTTGAGATAGGCAATCGCCCCGTCCTTCCCCAGCATCTCGAATGCCAGCTTGGTTACGGCGCCCTGCCGGCTGGCCGCATCCGGCGTCAGCTTGGGCCCGTCGGACCGGCGGAAATGCGTGCGCCGGGGCTTGGTCTCGGGGCTATCTTCGTCTTCAGTGTCTGTCATGCATTGTCCTCAAGAAGAGTGATAGCGTGCCGCCATACGGCGAATCGCAAGGCTGACCTGGAAACTGGCCCAAAAACGGAGTCATGACAGCGGCCAGTGGCGTTCTCATGAAACCCGGCCCCTGAAATCTGGCTGTGAATGATCGAGAAAATGGAGCCACCCACGGCCAGCATCGAACCGGCGCAGCAGGCCCAACCGGTCGGGTAGAAGAGGCTGGTCCAGGTCCATGGCGGCGCTCCTGATTGCGGGAGCTCGAAAGGTCTCTCAGTCGCCGATGTGCAAAAACGTCTCGGCAATATGGTCAGCATACGCCATTTACGGCAAGCTGCCTAGGCGCGTGCACTCCGCGCCAGTTTCTGAGCCAATCCTTATCGTGGAAGTTGCAATTTTCGCGAGGACGCTCTATATGCATGTCGCTGCGTCGCCTGCGACGGGACATTTGTGCAGCCGCTTCACGCGGTGTCGCCTCCCTTTTCTAGCTGCTTGGCTCTCAAGGCTGACTTTGCAACAGCACGGTCGGCAGGGGGCAACGCTTTTTTCGGAATAGAAGACTTGGCCAAGGAAGAACTGCTTACGATGGAAGGCTACATCGAGGAAATCCTCCCCGATGGACGCTTTGCCGTACTGCTCGACAACGAACACAAGATCATCGCCTACACTGCCGGCAAGATGCGCAAGTTTCGCATCCGTTCGGTCGTCGGCGACCGTGTCCACGTCGAAATGACCCCGTACGACCTCACCAAGGGTCGCATCGTGTTTCGTGAGCGCACACCCGGCCAGGGTGGTCCTCCGGGCCAACGACGCGGTAATTTCAGACGATAGGAACCAGCGGCCCATTGCCGCGATTATAGGATATCATGCATACAACGATCATGGGCGGCTCGGACCGCCCCAAGACCAACGCCTTTATTCCCAGTGCCTTCGCGTGCGACATGGCCCTGCCTGCTTCCATGCGGAAGTCCGGCCCGGGCCTCCTGACCAGGGAAGACCTTCGTCACCTGGTCGCCGCGATGGTCGACTAAAGGCTAAAAAAAAACGAGAGGTACACCCCTTTCCCGTGCTTCGGCCGGGAAAGGGCCTCGAGATCACCGGCCCCCTCAGGCGGTCTTCTCATCACCCCATACCCGTTAGAATCATCATCGCGCGCCAGGCGAAGCTGGCCAACTGCGGCTTTACGCCCAATTGGCCAGCTTCGCCTGGCGCGCGATAACGTTTTACGATGCTGGATCAGCACTTGCCACAGCGATCCAGCCAAAAAGCGCCGCCCGGTCAATCCACCACGCGTGCTGCGTCCTTGGCAACGCGGGCTTCTTCTGTCTGGCGGATACGCTCGGACATTGTACGCCATGCAGCTTCCGATCGCCGTTCGCGATCGCGCACGTTGTCGAGCTTAGCAGTGTCTGCGGCCAGCGCAGCTTCCGCTGCACGGCCGTCACAGAATTCACGGCTGAATGACATGCTTGGACTCCTGACGAATTTTTGAACGCCGGGGAGCGAGCAAGGCCCGCCGCCCCGGAAAAACGTCCGCGTCAGGCCGAGCGCAGGTTGACCGCCGAAGCCTTGCCATTCCGGCCCACTTCGACTTCGTAATCAATGCGCTGGTCTTTCTCCAGAGTGCGCATGCCTGCGGTCTGTACGGCGGAGATGTGCACGAAGCTGTCCTGGCCGCCATCTTCGGGAGAAATGAAGCCATAGCCCTTATCGGCGTTGAAGAATTTCACGGTGCCGGTCGGCATGTCTGTTCCCTTTCAAGAAACGGTAGTGGTGGCGCGCAAGTGCAACGCCGGTCGTGCGTCAAGTCGTCTAGTGAAAGGAAATCGTCGCAAGAAGGAGGAATTGCAGGAAGTTTATTCCGGCGCAAAGTCCCAATATTGCCGAAAACCGTCGCAAAATTCGACGTCAGCGGCTGTTCCATTACCACAATTGGCGAATTAAACCCAGCTTTAATTAATTCGGCCGCCCCCGGCGCCGTTCGTTCCCGCGCTTCCCAACATCGCTTCGACCATGGAGGGCGCAGCGGCAAGCTCCATGGGAGCGACCTGAATCTGGCGCCGCCGCGCCAGTGCTTCGGGCATTTCGCGGCGGATCCAGTCCATCATGCCCTCGCGCAGTTCACAGCGCAGGTCGAACAGAGTGGGGCCATCGCGCGCGCTCATCAGCAGGCGGACCTCGATCGTATCATCGCGGCAATCGGTCACCTGCAGGATCTGGGCGCGCTTGTCCCAAAGGCGATGGGCGGTGATCTGGCGGGTATATTCCGCGCGTATCGGCCCCATGTCGGCGGCATGGTCGAGGTAGAGGAAAACCGTGCCCAGCAGCTGCGAGGTGGTTTTGGTCCAGTTCTGGAAGGTGTCCTCCAGAAAGCGGTTCGATGGCACCACCAGCCGCCGATCGTCCCACAATCGCACCACGACATAAGTGGTGCGGATGTCCTCGATCCGGCCCCATTCGCCATCCAGGATGATGACGTCGTCGATGCTGATCGGTTCGGTCATCGCCATCTGGAAGCCGGCGATCAGCGCCTTGAGCGCCGGCTGGGCAGCGGCACCCACCGCCAGCGCGGCAACGCCCGCCGACGCCATCAGCGTCACCCCTACCTCGCGCACGCCAGGTATCGAGGCGAGCATGCCGGCGATCGTCAGGAACACGATGAGGAAGGTGCCGATGCGCGCGAAGATCGACAGGCGCGTGCGGCGGCGGCGCGCGTTGCGATTGTTTTCGACCGTGATGTCGGCCCGCACGATCATCGCCTCGACGAAGGCGTTGAGCACGGCGATGGCGATCCAGCCGGTCAGCAGCGGCATGATGAAGCCGGAGAAGCGTGACCACACCGCCTCCAGCGCAGGCGTTTCACGCGCGGCGAAGATCACGCCGAACGCCACGAAAGCCCAGCGCGTGGGCCGCGTCAGGCGGTTGACGACGATATCGTCCGACTCGCTGGCGCTGGCGCGCGCGATACGGCTCAATATGCGGAACAGCAGCGCATGGCACAGAAGCGCGATCACCATGCCGATCGCGGCGGCCAGCAATGCGAGAACAGGCGACTCGGCCCAGTCGGGCAAGCCCGTGACGTGGCGTTCGATAAAGTCGATCATGAGAATATGAACATTGCTGCAGTGCAGCAGTTTCATCGCGTTATTCGGTGTATCGTATCGAAAGGGCGGTATGCCTCTTGTCCGATCCCCCCGGGAGGGAGACCGCCCCCCTCCCTCATCCCTGCTGGCAGCTACACCGGCCTGTCAGTGCGCCGCGCCCCAGCTTGCTCCGAAGCCAATCTCCACGCCCAGCGGCACGTCGAGGCTCACCGCAGGCGTCGCCGCTTCGGCCATCACCCGCTCGATCACCGGCTTGGCGGCGTCGACATCGCCCTCGGGCAGTTCGAAGACCAGTTCATCGTGCACCTGCAGCAGCATCCGCACATGGCTCAGGCCCGCCTCTGCCAGTGCCGGGTTCATGCGGACCATGGCGCGCTTGATGATATCGGCGCTGGTGCCCTGGATAGGCGCGTTGATCGCGGCGCGCTCGGAACCCTGACGCTCGGCCTGGTTCTTGGAGTTGACGCGCGGGAACCACGTCTTGCGGCCGAACAGCGTTTCCGAATAGCCATTGGTCCGCACGCTCTCCAGCGTCTCGTGGATGTAGCGCTGGATGCCCGGGAAGCGTTCGAAATAGCGGTCGATCATCGCCTGCGCCTCATCCGCCGGCACGCCCAGCCGACCGCCAAGGCCCCAGCGCGAGATGCCGTAGAGGATCGCGAAGTTGATCGTCTTGGCCCGTCCGCGCGTATCACGGTCGACCACGCCGAACATCTCCATCGCCGTGCGAGAGTGGATGTCCTCACCATTGGCGAAGGCTTCCTTGAGGCTGGGCACGTCGGCCATGTGCGCGGCAAGGCGCAGTTCGATCTGCGAATAGTCGGCCGAGAGCAGGACGTTGCCGGTATCCGCCACGAAGCAGTCGCGGATCTGGCGGCCGATCTCGGTGCGGATCGGGATGTTCTGCAGGTTGGGATCGGTGGACGAAAGGCGTCCGGTCTGCGCCCCGACAAGGCTGTAGCTGGTGTGGACGCGCTGCGTGGCGGGGTTGATCGCCGCCTGCAGCGCCTCGGTGTAGGTCGAGCGCAGCTTGGACAGCTGGCGCCATTCGAGCACCTGCGTCGCCACTTCGGCGCCCTGCCCGGCCAGACCTTCGAGGATCGACTGATCCGTGGAATACTGCCCGCTCTTGCCCTTCTTGCCGCCCTTGTAACCCAGCTTATCGAACAGGATATCGCCCAGCTGCTTGGGGCTGCCGATGGTGAATTCCTGGCCGACCTTAGCGAAGATTTCCTTCTCCAGCGTGCCGATGGCTTCGGCGAACTGGCTGGAAAGACCGGCCAGCTTTTCACGGTCCACCTTGATGCCGTGGCGTTCCATCTGCGCCACCACCGGGATCAGCGGGCGATCGACCCGCTCGTAGATGCGGGTGCCGCCTTCGTAGGAAAGGCGCGGCTTGAGAGCGCTGTGCAGGCGCCATGTGACATCGGCGTCTTCCGCTGCGTACTGGGTCGCGCGGTCCAGCGGCACTTCGCCGAAGGGGATCGCCTTCTTGCCGGTGCCGCAGATTTCCTTGAAGGTCAGCGTGGTGTGCGCAAGGTGGCGCTGCGACAGCTCGTCCATGCCGTGACCGCCGCCGATCCCGTCGAGCGAGCGCCCGGCGTCGAGGCAGAAGCTGACGATCATCGTGTCGTCTACCGGCGAAACCTCGATGCCGTGGCGGGCCAGCACGTTGAGGTCGTACTTGATGTTCTGGCCGACCTTGAGCACCGCGTCGCTTTCCAGCAGCGGCTTGAGCCGCGCCAGCGCTTCGGCCAGCGGCACCTGCTCGGGCTTCTCGGCGAACATGTCGGTGCCGCCGTGACCCAGCGGGATGTAGCAAGCCTGATTGGCGCCGACCGCAAGGCTGATCCCCGCGAGGTCAGCGCGCATCGCATCGAGCGCGGAAGTCTCGGTATCTACCGCGACAAGGCGCGCGGCGGCGGCGCGCGCGATCCACTCGTCCAGCTGGGCCACCGTCGTCACGCATTCATAAGCGGTGCGGTCCACCGCAGGCCATTCCGGCAGGGGCTGGCGCGAGGCGCCTGCGATCCCGCCGCCGCCGCCCGCATCGGCCTTCGCGCCGGCGGCAACCGCCTTGGCCGGATTGAGCTGGGTCGCCCGCTCGGGGCTACCCGAACCGAGGTCGAGGCGCTTGAGCAGGCTGGTGAAGCCGTGGAAGCCCAGGAACGCGGCCAGCGGTTCGGGCGGGATTGCGACCAGCTTGAAATCGTCCAGCGCCATCGGCAGCGCGCAGTCTTCCTTGAGCGTGACCAGCACCTTGGAAAGGCGCGCCTGCTCGGCCTGCTCGATGAGGCGCTCCTGCAGCTTGGACTTCTTCATCGCCGGCGCGGCGGCGAGCGCGGATTCGAGGTCGCCGTAGTCCTGGATCAGCTTGGTCGCGGTCTTGGGACCGACGCCGTAGACGCCCGGCACGTTGTCCACCGCATCGCCCATCAGCGCCAGCACGTCGCCAACCTTGTCTGGGGCGACGCCGAATTTTTCCAGTACTTCGGGAATGTCGATGCGCTGATTCTTCATGGTGTCCAGCATGTCGACACAGCCCCCGCCGATGCCGCACTTGCCCACCAGCTGCATCAGGTCCTTGTCGGACGACACGATCGTCACGTCCCAGCCCTGGGCGGTGGCGGCGCGGGCGTAGGAGGCGATGAGGTCGTCCGCTTCATAGCCCAGTTCCTCGATGCAGGGCAGCGAGAAGGCGCGCGTGGCATCGCGGATCAGCGGGAACTGCGGAACCAGATCCTCCGGCGGGGGCGGGCGGTTGGCTTTGTAGTCCGCATAGATGTCATTGCGGAACGACTTGCTGGAGGCATCGAGAATCACCGCGAGGTGAGTGGGGCCGTCCGCCTTATTGAGGTCCTCGGCCAGCTTCCACAGCATCGTCGTATAGCCGTAGACCGCACCCACCGGCGTCCCTTCCGGGTTGGTCAGCGGCGGCAGGCGGTGATAGGCGCGGAAGATATAGGCCGAGCCGTCGACGAGATAGAGGTGCTGCTTGGAATCCATGGACGATCCCTAGCAGCGCCGGACCGGCTCGTCAGCAAGGCAGTGGATTTCACCCGGCATGGAACCGATCGTGTCCGCAGGAGTTTTGGCACCGCGCTTGAAACCCCGCGCTGCGCCTTCTACCCACGGGCCAGAGCCCGACGAAGGAGGCTCACGCGGCGTTTCGCCGACGGGGTTATTTCGCAGCTAAGAGGGATAAACAGACATTATGCGTAAGATCATTTTCGCCGCCGCAGCAGCCGTGACCGCCATGTCGCTGGGCGCCTGCTCGGAAAAGACCCAGGACGCCACCGAAACCATGGCTTCCTCTGCCGGAGACGACATCCAGGCCGCTGCCACCGACGTGGGCGATGCCATGGGTAACGTGGGCGACAAGGCCACTCAGGCTGCCGACAGCACCGCCAACGCTGCCAAGGATGCCGCCAAGAGCGCCGAAAAGACCACCGACGACATCGCTGCCGACGCCGAGAAGGCTGCGAACGACGTTGCCAACGAGATGGCCGATCACACTGACGGCAATCCGAAGACCAACTGATCTCTTTCGCTATCGCGGAACGGAAAAGGGGCCTCGCGGCCCCTTTTTTGCGTCTGTAACCGGGTCTTGGATCGGCCCGGCGTCCTTTGAAGCGCCTCAGCGCGAGGACGCGGTGCGCCGCATGGCGGGGGCTTCGGTGAGGTAGCCGTTGTAGACGGTGCGGGCGATGCTGGCGATGCGCGATTCGCGGCCCGGGCGTCCGCCTTGCCCGGTCACGTAGATGGCGATCGCGAAGACGCGGCCGTCCGGGGTCTGGACGATACCCACGTCGCTGGAAGTGTTGTTGAGCGAGCCGGTCTTGTGCGAAACCTGCGCACCTTCTGGCAGACCGGCGGGAATCCGGCGCTTGCCGGTTACGCAGCGGCTCATCGCGCCCAGCAGTGCGCTGCGGCTCGACGGGCTGAGCCATTTGCCCTGATAGATGCCCGAGAGCAGCTGCACCATCGCATAAGGCGTGGCGCTGTCACGCGTATCGACGACGCGGGCCGGATCGATCGCACCGTCGTCCCGCACCAGCGTGGCGATGTCGCGGTCGATGTGCCAGTCGTCGATCCCGGCACGTTCGACCCAGGCATTGACCGCCTTGGGGCCGCCCACGACCTTGAGCAGGGCGTCGGTGGCATAGTTATTGGAGCGCGTGATCATCAGCTCCATCAAACGCAGGGCGCTCATGTACTCGCCCGCGCGGACCGGAGCGACCGCACTGGAGAACGGCGCCGAACCGACCGGGACCATCAGCGGAAATTCGCTGGTAAGGCTCCACTTGCCCTTGTCCACGCCTTCAAGGAAAGTCGCAGCGATGGCGATCTTGCTGGTGCTGGCCATCGGAAAGCGCTGGTTGCCCAGCACGTCGACCATGCGGCCGCTGGTAAGGTCCATCGCGGCGACGCCGATGCGTCCCTGCGAGGCATTGGCGACGGCAGCCAGTTGCTGGCCAAACGGCGAGGAATAGGTACGCGGCCCGCGCTGCTGCGTGCCGAACATGTCATCGAAGCTGCTCTGAACTTCGACCACCTGGTCGGTCGCCCGCGCTGCGGGTGCGATGGGCTGAAGTTGTTCGGCATACGCCGCGCCCACCGGCAGCAAAGCTGCCGCAGCGGTCATCGCCGTCGTTGCGAAAGTGCGCCAAATGCCAGCACGGCATCGCGCAAAAAGTTGGCCTGCCCCGGTCATGCAGTCCCCACCATAAAGTCGTCCACGTTCCCAAACGGTTAACGCAGTAGAGATAAAACGCCACTCCCTAGCGACGAACCGCATTGGGTTTGCGGCAATTTCCCGAATGCGCACTTTCCTTTCGCGCAGATGAACGAATCTGGCACATTGGGCTGGCGATGTGGAAGCATCCTTCGACAGGCTCAGGATGAGCGGGGTACGACCGTTTTTCGGCTTTCGCCTCGCCTCAGCGGAATGCGACCTCTTTCAACTTCCGCTCAGCCTGAGCTTGTCGAAGGCCCCTCGTCCGCCCGCAGCCCGCGAACCTAAAAGGAAAAGGGCCGGGAGATTGCTCTCCCGGCCCCGTCCTGTTCGTCGATGAGATCGACGAGCTTCTTATCAGAAGCCCATGTCGCCCATGCCGCCCATGCCGCCACCCATCGGGGGCATGGCAGGCTTGTCGTCAGCGCGCTCAACGATCGCCGCTTCCGTGGTGATCAGCAGGCCGGCAACCGAAGCTGCGTCCTGGAGTGCGATGCGAACGACCTTGGTCGGGTCGATCACGCCGGCAGCCTTGAGGTTCTCGTAGACGTCGGTCGCGGCGTTGAAGCCGATGTTTTCGTCCGACTGGTCGAGCAGCTTGCCTGCAACGACGGCGCCGTCGCTGCCGGCGTTTTCAGCGATCTGCTTCACCGGAGCGAGGATCGCCTTGCGGACGATGTCCACGCCGCGGGTCTGGTCCTCGTTCGCGCCGGTCAGACCGTCGAGAGCGCGGGTTGCGTACAGCAGAGCCGTACCGCCGCCGGGGACGATGCCTTCTTCAACGGCAGCGCGGGTAGCGTGGAGAGCGTCGTCGACGCGGTCCTTGCGCTCCTTGACTTCCACTTCGGTCGCGCCGCCGACCTTGATGACAGCAACGCCGCCAGCAAGCTTGGCGAGACGCTCCTGCAGCTTCTCGCGGTCGTAGTCCGAAGTGGTGACTTCGATCTGCGAACGGATCTGCTCGACGCGGGCCTTGATTTCCTCGTGCGAACCGGCGCCGTCGACAATGACAGTGTTGTCCTTGTCGATGGTGACCTTCTTGGCTTCGCCAAGCATGCCGAGCGTAACGCTCTCAAGCTTGATGCCGAGGTCTTCCGAGATCATCTCGCCGGCGGTCAGCGTGGCGATGTCGCCCAGCATGGCCTTGCGACGATCGCCGAAGCCCGGAGCCTTGACGGCTGCGATCTTCAGGCCGCCGCGCAGCTTGTTGACGACGAGCGTGGCCAGAGCCTCGCCCTCGATGTCTTCGGCGATGATGAGGAGCGGACGGCCCGACTGCACCACGGCTTCCAGGATCGGAAGCAGCGCCTGGAGCGACGACAGCTTCTTTTCGTGGATGAGGATGTAGGGGTTGTCGAGCTCGACGGTCATCTTCTCGGGGTTGGTCACGAAGTAAGGCGACAGGTAACCACGGTCGAACTGCATGCCCTCGACGACGTCGAGTTCAAACTCGAGACCCTTGGCCTCTTCGACGGTGATGACGCCTTCCTTGCCGACCTTGTCCATGGCTTCGGCGATCTTCTCGCCGACTTCCACGTCGCCGTTGGCCGAGATGATGCCGACCTGGGCGATTTCCGAGGTGCCGGCGACCGGGGTCGAACGGGCCTTGAGGTTCTCGACGACCTTGAGGACAGCGAGGTCGATGCCGCGCTTCAGGTCCATCGGGTTGATGCCGGCAGCAACCGACTTCATGCCTTCGCGAACGATCGCCTGAGCGAGAACGGTCGCGGTGGTGGTGCCGTCACCGGCCTTGTCGTTGGCCTTCGAAGCCACTTCGCGCAGCATCTGCGCGCCCATGTTCTCGAACTTGTCCTTGAGTTCGATTTCCTTGGCGACCGAAACACCGTCCTTGGTGATGCGGGGAGCGCCGAAGCTCTTCTCGATCACGACGTTGCGGCCCTTGGGGCCTAGGGTTACCTTGACGGCATTGGCGAGGGTGTCGACACCGGCGAGAATGCGCTCACGTGCGTCACGCGAAAAGCGTACGTCCTTAGCTGCCATTGTAGAATTCCTTTAATAAAATCAGTCAGATGGATGCGAAAATCTTAGGCGATGACGCCCAGGATGTCCGATTCCTTCATGATCAGCAGGTCTTCACCCGAAACCTTGACCTCGGTGCCCGACCACTTGCCGAACAGAACGCGGTCGCCGACCTTGACGTCGAGCGGGGTGATGGTGCCGTTTTCAGCGCGGGCGCCGGTGCCGACGGAGACGATTTCGCCCTCAGCCGGCTTTTCCTTGGCGCTGTCGGGGATGATGATGCCACCGGCCGTCTTTTCTTCGGCCTCGACGCGGCGCACGAGAACACGGTCGTGCAGCGGGCGGAAAGTCATTGGGAATCTCCCTAATATCCAACGAACATAAAACTGGATTAGCACTCTGCAATGAGGAGTGCCAACGGCCGTGGATATGGTCCCCACCCCGGGAAGCGTCAAGCGGCGTGTGCTAGAAAAAATTGACCGGAGCACTGCCCCCGCGATGAGGCGGTCCCGATGAGGGATGGGCGCAGAGAATGACTAGGCGATGACGGCGTGGATCACCGGTGCGGAGACGGGCTGAACCACCGACTCAGGCACGAGCCGGAACCGCTCGCGCCAATGCCAGCGCCCCAGCAGCAGAATCGCCGCCACGGTCAGCCCAACGGCAAGGCCGATCCACACGCCCACTCCTCGCAAGGGGGTGAACAGCCCCAGCGCCACCGACGTCGCAAAGCCCGCTGCCCAGTAGCCCAGAACGGCGATCACCGCGGGAATACGCGTGTCCTGAATGCCGCGCAGTGCTCCCGCGACGACGGCCTGCAGCCCGTCGGTAAGTTGAAACACGGCGGCGACGAACAAGTACTGCATCGCCAGGATCACCATGCCCGCATTCTCAGGAGCCGAGATGTCGACATAGGCCGAGATGATGGCCTTGGGGAACAGCAGCATCGCCAGTGCCGAAACGCCGACAAAGGCCAGCCCGATCACGATCGCCGCCCAGCCCGCATGGCCGATCGCCGCCTTGTTGTTCGCGCCGTAATGATAGCCGACCCGGATCGTGGCCGCCTGCCCGATGCCATAAGGCACCTGGAAGGCGAAGGCGGCGATCTGCAGCGCCACGGTGTGCGCGGCCAGTTCCGTTTCGCCCACGCGGCCCATCAGGAAAGCGGCGCCGCTGAATAGCCCGCCCTCTGCGATCAGCGTCGCGGAGATCGGCAGGCCAAGGCCGAGCATCTGGCGCAGGCGGCTCCACTCAGGCCGCCACCAGCGGCCGAAGATGTGAAAGCGGCGAAGCTGGCGGTCGCTGCGGATCGCCAGAACATAGGCCAGGACGGTGACGCAGGCGGTGATGACACTGGCCGTCGCCGAACCGTTGAGGCCCAGCGCCGGCGCGCCGAAATTGCCGAAGACCAGCGCGTAGTTGCCCAGCGCATTCACGAGGATTGCCAGCGCGGTAATCATCGTGGCGAAAACCGGCCGTCCCAGCGCAGAGACGAAAGTGCGCAGCACATTAGCCACCGCCATAGGTATCAGCGCCAGAGAAACCACGCGGATGAAACCGCCCGACAGCGCGACGACATGCGGGTCCTGCCCGGTCGCCAGCATGATCGTCTCACCCAGAAAGCATATGCCGACCGCACCGACGCCCAGCGCCAGCGCCAGCCAAAAGGCCATGCGAACCGACCGGCGGACCTCGCGGATCGAATTGCGCCTGCGTCCGATTTCCGCCGCGATCAGCGGCGCTACCGCCCCCGTCACGCCGTTCAACCCCATCATCACCACCGCGACGATGGCCACCGCCAGACTGGAAGCCGCAAGCGACTCCTGACCCAGCCGCGCGACGAAGATCACGTCGATCGCGAAAACCGCCATCTGCAGCATGTTGGCAAGCGCCAGCGGCCCGGCAAGTCGCAAGGTCGCGCCTAGTTCGGCGCGGAATGGATGGTTGAGGCTCTCCCGCATTTGAGGGCGCGATAGGGCTTTGGGAGCAGGCAGGGAAGCGATTCGTGAAAGAGTTTGTGCTTGATTGAAAGGCTTGGAAGGACCTTCCCGCGCCGCAGGCACCGAAGGCTTCCCTTGCCGGCCCGTCCATATTACCCCGCCCCTGCAAGGAGATGCTTCCATGACGACGACAAGTAGGGCGATGATGCTGATGATCCCCCTGTCCGCACTGCTGACAGCCTGCGGCGGCAACGCCCCTGACGACGCCGCCACACCGAGCGCTTCTCCCACTCCCGCCTCTGCGATTGTCGACCCGGCGCCGCCTGCCTTTGCGGTGTGCCGCTCGTGCCATTCCACCCAGAGCGGCCAGAACGGGATCGGGCCTACGCTGGCAGGCATCGCCGGCTCCAGGGCCGGAAATGTGCCGGGCTATGCCTTCAGTCCGGCGCTGAAGAATTCCGGGATTACCTGGGACCGCGCCAGCCTCGACACCTGGCTACAGGGGCCGATGAAGATGGTTCCGGGAACAAAGATGGTGCTGCCCGTCTCCGATCCGGCAAAGCGCAAGGCGATCATCGACTATCTCGAAACGCTGAAATGAGGATCACGCCGACATGAAAAAGGGGCCTTGCGCGCTCCCGTGCACAAGGCCCCGTCATTCAAGGCGTCCAAGGGGACACAGGACGCCTTGGGAAAGTCAGACCTTGGGGCCGAGGGGCTCCCGCGCAGGAGGCTGGGCGGCCGGAACTTCGGCCTTGGCGGGGATCGCCTGATTGCCAGGCCTGGCGGCGTCGCAGCCATCCGAAGCAGCCTGCGTCATCTTCGGCGCCTCACCCGAACCGTCGGAGCTGTAGGATACCGAGCGCGTGCAGCCGCTGGCGTCGGTCGAGGTCGAATAATACGTCATGTGCATGCCTTGCGGCGCATCGGAGGCGGCAGTGAAGCCCGGCTCACCGGCGGCATTGCCGTTCGCGCCAGCGTGCTGCTGCATAAGGGCAGCCTGCTGCACCATGGCATTCATCTGCGCGTCCATCATCGCCGAAATCCGGTCCATGTAGGCGAAGGGATCGCCCATCGCCGGCATGTCCGCAGGCAACATGGTATCGGCAGGGACAACCTGGACCCGAGGCGCGACGTCGCCGGTATACTGGACGCGGACCACCGACCCATCGGGTGCGTCCACGTTCATCGTATGCAGTCTGGCGGTGGCGGCTTCGGCTACGCCGGCACCCAGCACGGCAAGCGCGGCGGCGCCAATCAGGTATTTCTTGGGGGGCATTCGCATTGGGATGATGCTCCTTCGTGACTCGACCCTTTGCACTGGCCATGCTGCCGCCGGGAAGCTGAACCTGAGATTACGGTTGTTGCGGAATGGCATGCCGCAGGCTCAGGCCGAGTTTGTCGAAGGATCAATCGTGAGCCGGGACGCCCGCGCGAACAGGTCGAGGATCACCGGATCGCGCTCACGGGTGCGGATCGCGGCTTCGAAGTGGACGTGCTGGGCCGGGCGCGGCAGGATCTCGTGCAGCGTCCCGGCGGCAAGGGCCCCGCGCACCATCGTCTCGGGCAGGACGGCGGCGCCCTGTCCGGTGGCGACGATCTCGATCAAAGTGCGGACGTTGTTGCAGGTGTGCAGCGCGCGCGGGGCAATGCCGTGGGCCTCGAATCCCTCGTGCATCACGGCGTGCAGGGGGGAATGTTCGGGCAGCGACCACACCGGCAGGCCCCGCGAAAAACCGCCTGCCGCCGCCACCGCCGCGCCTGCCGCCCAGACCAGTTCCACCGAGCCGATCGGCGCGGTGCGTATCCCCGGACTGGCGACCGGCCCGGCAAGGAACACGATGTCGCGCGTGCCGGCCAGCAATTGCTGGAGCAGCGGAGCGGTAAGGTCGATCTCCAGTTCCATGGTGACGCCGGGCCGGTCACGCTCGATCGCCTGGATGAACGCGGGCAGGCAGCTTGCCGCCGCGATCTCGCCCGAGCCGATGCGCACCGCTGCCGTTGCCCCGGCAAAGTCGCTCGCCTCCAGCAGCACCTGCTCCAGCCCGTGGTAAAGCGGCTCGCTGGCCTGCACCAGCCGACGGCCGCGCGCGGACAGCACCATGCGCCGGCCCTCCCGCTGGAACAGGGCAACGCCGAGCTGCTCCTCGATCTCGCGGACGCGGGCGGAAATGGCGGGCTGGGTGGTGTTGAGGCGCTGGGCGGCAGCGGCGAAGGTGCCGAGGCGGTCGATCCACATCAGCGTTTCGAGATGGAACAAGGCGATGCGCTTCATTCGCCAATAGATAGATTATCGTTATCAGAATTGATAAAAAATAATCGCTATTCGTAATGATATCCGCCGACTAGCCTCTCCCCAGCAATCGGAAGAGGATTTGCCTCATGAAAAAGATTTATCCCAGCGCAGAGGCCGCGCTGGAAGGCGTGCTCAAGGACGGCCTGCTGGTCGCCAGCGGCGGCTTCGGCCTTTGCGGTATCCCGGAACGCCTGCTCGACGCGATGCGCGATTCGGGCGTGAAGGACCTGACCTTCGCCTCGAACAATGCCGGCATCGACAACGAAGGCATCGGCAAGCTGCTGCGCACCAAGCAGGTGAAGAAGATGATCTCGTCCTACGTGGGCGAGAACAAGGAGTTCGAACGCCAGTATCTGGCCGGAGAGCTTGAGGTGGAGTTCTGCCCGCAGGGCACCCTGGCCGAGCGTATGCGCGCCGGCGGCGCGGGCATCCCCGGTTTCTACACCAAGACCGGCGTGGGCACCCAAGTCGCCGAGGGCAAGGAAGTGAAGGTCTTCGGCGGCGAGGAATATATCCTCGAGGAAGGCATCTTCGCCGACCTGTCCATCATCAAGGCGTGGAAGGCGGACGAAACCGGTAACGTCGTGTTCCGCAAGACGGCGCGCAACTTCAACGTGCCTGCCGCCACCTGCGGCAAGGTCTGCGTCGTGGAGGTTGAGGAGATCGTGCCGGTGGGCAGCCTCGATCCCGATGCGATCCACCTTCCGGGCGTCTTCGTCCAGCGCATCGTCGTGGGCGCGCCCTACGACAAGAAGATCGAGTTCACGACGACCCGCGAGAGGGAGGCTGTCTGATGTCCGAGGAAGCCGAGGGCTGGACCCGCAATGAAATGGCCGCCCGCGCCGCGAAGGAACTGCAGGACGGGTTCTATGTAAACCTGGGCATCGGCATCCCGACGCTGGTGGCGAACTATGTGCCCAAGGACATCACCGTCACGCTGCAGAGCGAGAACGGGATGCTGGGCATCGGCCCGTTCCCTTACCCGGACGAGGTCGATCCCGACCTCATCAACGCCGGCAAGCAGACGATCAGCGAACTGCCGCACTCCGCTTACTTCGACAGCGCAGCCAGCTTTGGCATGATCCGCGGCGGCCACATCGACCTCACCGTGCTCGGCGCGATGGGAGTGGCGGAGAACGGCGACATCGCCAACTGGATGATCCCCGGCAAGATGATCAAGGGCATGGGCGGCGCGATGGACCTCGTTGCCGGCGTGAAGAAGATCATCGTCGTGATGGAGCATACCTCCAAGAACGGCGACCCCAAGTTCATCCCGTCGTGCACCCTGCCGCTGACCGGGCGCAATGTGGTGGACATGGTCATCACCGACCTCGCGGTGTTCCAGCGGCCGGATCATGACAGCCCCTTCAAGCTGGTGGAAATGGCGCCCGGCGTGACTGCCGAGGAAGTCGCGGCGAAGACGACGGCGAATTACGTAAGCTGAGTACCGCTTCCCCCTCCTTGCGAAGAGGAGGGGGAGTGCAGATGCGAAATCGGCTCGCCATCACGGCGAACGACCTTTATTCTTTCCCGCGCTCTACGCTGAGAAGGAATGGCTTTGACGTACACGCTTATCACCGCGAACCGGAACTATTCCAGTTGGTCGCTGCGGCCCTGGGTCCTGATGAAGGCCCTGGGCATCGCTTTCGAGGACGAGCTGGAGCCGTTCACGATGCCGGTAAACTATGAGGCGTTCCGTAGCTTTTCCCCCACCGGACAAGTGCCCGCGCTGATCGACGACGATTGCACGGTCTGGGATTCGCTGGGCATCGCCATGTACCTTGCGGATCGCCATCCCGGCGTCTGGCCCGCCGACGAAGCGGCGCGCGCCTTCGCGCAGAGCGCGGTCTGCGAAATGCACGGCGGCTTCCCCAACATTCGCGGCACCTTCACCATGAACGTCGGCGTGCGCGTGCGGCCCCGCCCGATGAGCGGCCAGCTGGTGCGCGAGGTGTACCGCGTGCGCGAGATTTTCGAGGAAGGGCTTTCCCGTTTCGGCGGTCCGTGGCTGGCCGGTCCCACCTTCACGGCGCTGGACGCCTTCTACGCCCCGGTTGCCTTCCGCATCCGCACTTATGGGCTGGACGTTGGGCGCGGCAAGGTGTGGGTCGATGCGATGCTCGCCCATCCGGCCATGCGCGAATGGGAAGCCGAAGCCCTGGCCGAGGACTGGCGCGAGGAAAGCCACGAAGCCGAACTGGCCGAAGCGGGCGAGATCATCGCCGACTACCGCAGCGGCGCCTGACCGGATGCGCATCCTGCTGACAGGCTCGTCAGGCTGGCTCGGCAGGCAGCTCGGGCCTTTGCTGGCAGCGCGCGGGCATAAGGTGGTCGGGCTCGACGTTGCCCCCGGTGCCGCGACCACGATCGTGGGTTCGGTGGCGGATCGGGACCTGGTGTTCCAGACAGTGGCGCACCACGGGATCGAGGCAGTGATCCACGCGGGCGCCTTGCACAAGCCCGACATCGCCCGCTTCCCGCGTCAGGCTTTCGTCGACGTCAACGTGACGGGCACTCTCAACCTGCTCGAGGCGGCGGCAGGTGCCGGCCATGTACGCTTCGTGGTCACCTCCACCACCTCGCTGATGGTGCGGAGCGACGTTCGCGCCGGGGCGGGGCAGGCAGGCGCGTGGTGGATGGACGAGGGCTTCGGCCCCATCGCGCCGCGCAACGTCTACGGCATTACCAAGCGCACGGCAGAGGACATGTGCCGCCTCGTCTCGCGGGAAAGCGGGATGGCAGTGGCTATCCTGCGCACCGGCCGGTTCTTTCCGGAGGGCGACGATACGCACGCTGTGCCCTCCGGCCCCAACCTCAAGGCCAATGAATTCCTGAACCGCCGCCTCACCGTGGGCGACGCGGCACTGGCTCATCTGGCTGCGCTGGAGCGGGTCGAAGGGTGCGAAACCTTCATCCTCTCCGCCTCGCCGCCCTTTGCGCGCGCAGATGCAGCGGAACTGGCGGTCGATGCCCGCGCCGTGATCGCGCGGCACTTCCCCGATACAGAGGCGCTTTACGCCAAAGCGGGCTGGGTGCTGCCCGAGCGGATCGAACGCATCTACGATCCAGCCAAGGCAGAACGTCTGCTGGGATGGCGTGCGCAAACCGACTTCGCCGCCATCCTCGATGCCTTGCGTGAGGGCCGCGAGTTGCCGTTCGCACATGACCCCGAATGGATTTCGCCGGTACTTGGGAGGCCGCTCGCCCGGCTGTCATGAGTGTCTTGCCGCCGTCAGATGCCCGCCCCATAACCCGCCGGAACACATTGGGAGAATCTCGAATGGCCGACCTCGCCTCCATCCCGCTCGAACGCCTCGACGGCGCTGCCGACAGCCTCGCCGATCATGCCGGCAACGTTCTGCTGGTGGTCAACGTCGCCTCCAAGTGCGGCTTAACCCCACAGTACGAGGGCCTTGAGGCGCTCTACAAGGAATACAATGCCAAGGGTTTCGAAGTGCTCGGCTTCCCGGCGAACGACTTCGGCGCACAGGAGCCCGGCACCCATAAGGAAATCGCCGAGTTCTGCCAGATCAACTACGGCGTATCGTTCCCGCTGTTCGCCAAGGCCGACGTCACCGGCGAGGGCAAGCAGCCCCTCTACGCTGCACTGACGCAAGCCGTGCCGACCAAGCAGGGCCCGGTCGAGGAATTCCGCGAGCGCCTGAAGGGCTATGGCATGACCCCGACGCAGGACCCAGAAGTGTTGTGGAACTTCGAAAAGTTCCTGGTTGCGCGCGACGGTTCGGTCGTCGGCCGCTTCGCCCCCGGCACCGAGCCCGCCAATCCGGCGCTGGTCGGCGCGATCGAGGCTGAACTCGCGAAGTAATCAGCCGCCCACCACAACGAACGGCGCCCGGCTTGCGGGGTGGGCGCCGCCAGGGTCTTCTTGCGCGCCTGTTTTCACTCAGCCCCCGTCGCCACCGGGCGCGCGGCATCGGCGATCCATTCGCTCCACGATCCGGGGTATAGCTGCCCGGCCGGCACTCCGGCGACGGCCATGGCAAGGGCATTGTGGCAGGCGGTGACGCCAGAGCCACACTGGAGGATCGCCGGGCCCTCGCCCAGCAGTGCGATGAAAGCAGCAGCCAGTTCCCCGGCCTGGCGAAAGCTGCCGTCGGGGTTCAGGTTGTCGCGGAAAAAGCGGTTTTTCGCGCCGGGGATGTGGCCGGCGACCGGATCGACCGGGTTCGGCTCACCCGCGAAGCGCGAGGGATCGCGTGCATCGAGGACTTGCGCGGCGCGCGTGTCGATGTTGGCAAGCACGTCGGCGGCGGAAACGGGGGCGGGAACCAGCGGCTCACCCGGTTCGAAATCGCCCGAAGGCACCGGCAGCGGCATTCCGGTTTCCAGCGGCAGGCCCGCCGCGATCCAGGCTGGCTTGCCGCCATCGAGCACCGCGACCGGGGCATGGCCCAGCCAGCGCATCAACCACCACGCGCGCGCCGCCCAGGCGCCGCCGTTGCTGTCGTAGGCGACGATCTGCTGCCCGGCACGCAGGCCCTGCATGCGCAGCCACGCGGCAAATGCCACGGGGGCAGGCAGCGGATGGCGGCCGTTGCTGCCATCGGACGGCGAGGCGAGATCATCGTCGAGATGGGCGTAGCGGGCGCCTGGAATATGGCCCTTTGCGTAAATTGCAGGGCCCTTTGCGGGCGCCCCCAGTTCAAACTCGCAGTCGAGCAGGAACACATCGGCGCCGGAGGCCACCATGTCCTTGAGCGCATCGACACCGATCAGCGTTTCGTAGGCCATGGAATCCTTCGCATGTGTGACTTGGTGGACACTGCGGGCCTATACTCGGGCTGAATGGCGGCGTCGATGCAATAGCGCGGTATTTGCAAGCAAGCCGCAAACGAAAAGGGCGGCCCCTTGCGGAGCCGCCCTTTCCTCAAACTGTACCGGTAAGAAACCGGAACAAGATTACTTGAGCTCGACGGTGCCGCCGGCTGCTTCGATCTTGTTCTTGATCTCTTCGGCTTCAGCCTTGTTGATGCCTTCCTTGACGGCCTTGGGAGCGCCTTCAACGAGAGCCTTGGCTTCAGCGAGGCCCAGACCGGTGATGGCGCGGACTTCCTTGATGACCTGGATCTTCTTGCCACCGTCGCCGGTGAGGATGACGTCGAATTCGGTCTTCTCTTCGACTGCTTCGGCAGCGGCGCCGCCAGCTGCGGGTGCAGCGGCAACGGCAGCAGCGGCGGAAACGCCCCATGCTTCTTCAAGTGCCTTGGCGAGGTCAGCGGCCTCGAGGACGGTCAGCTGCGACAGTTCTTCAACAAGCTTGGCGATGTCGGCCATGATATTTAACTCCTGATCTGTGGTCCCGGGGTGCTGAATGCGATCCGCCGGGATAAATCGTTAGAAACGTGTTGCTTAAGCTTGCGCTCAGGCGGCGTCCTTCTCGGCGTAGGCAGCAAAGACGCGCGCCAGCTTGGCCGCCGGAGCGGTCGAGAGCTGGGCGATCTTGGTCGCCGGTGCCTGGATGAGGCCGATGAGCTTGGCGCGCAGTTCGTCGAGCGAGGGCATCGAGGCGAGCGCCTTGATACCGTCCGCGTTCAGAACCTGCGTACCCATCGAACCGCCGACGATCTCGATCTTGTCGGTCGTCTTGGCGAATTCGACGACAGCCTTGGCGGCTGCGACGGGATCGACCGAGGTCGAGATGGCCGTCGGGCCGGTCAGGAAGTCGCTGATACCGGCAAAGTCGGTATCCACGATGGCAAGCTTGGCAAGACGGTTCTTCGCTACCTTATAGGTCGCACCCGCATCACGGATCTTACCGCGCAGGGCGGTGGACTGAGCCACCGACATGCCGAGATTGCGGGTGACAACCACCACACCAACCTCGTTGAAGACCGCGTTGAGAGTGGCGACCGAATCGGCTTTCTGCGAACGATCCATGCCTTACTCCTTCACAATGGCCACAGGAGGAGGCCCCCCGTAGCCGGCTACGTAGTCCATGGTGCGCAAGGCACACCGTGGGCGATTCCGTTCGATGGGGAAGGAGTATCGTGCCGAAACACGAGGTTGGTACCACGCTCCAAGGAGCTAGGGGCCGGAAATTTCCTGTTCCCCGTCTAGGCTGCGAATTAAGGGGGAAACCCCCAGCAACTGTCTCGGACGGTTGAACGACGGGAATTCACCCGCCGGTCGGAGCGGGCCAATGACGCAAACGCCGAGCCGAGTCAAGCATGACGAGGCTTTGCCCGCATCTTGAGAGCCCGCTTCCTAGCGGCATGTCACCCGGCTGCGCGCCGCCACCGCAGCCACGGCGATCACCGCCGTCGCCGGCAGCGCCGCTTCGCCCAGGAATGCAGCGCCCAGAATGGCCGCCGCGAAGGCCAGCAACCCGTGACGCAGCGGCCCGGTCAGCACCAGCCGGTCACGCACCAGCCACAGCGCCGCCATGTAAATCGCCAGGGGCACGGCCACGGCCAGATTGCCGGTGAGCGGCGGCGCGTGATGTCCTTCGCCTCCTACGGCATCGATCACCACGGAGAACCCCGCGCCGGTTGCCGCGCCGCCGGCATAGATCAGGGCATGGGCATAGCTCCACTGGAACGCACTGGCGAACCGGCCATGGTCCAGCGGTCCTTCCTGCGAGAAATAGAGCCACCACATCGCGAAAGTGATCGCCAGCGCCGAGATCGCCAGTACGACCAGTTGCGCGGAATGGCCGCCCGGTCCGTCGGACAGGGTGAAGGCGGCGGCGCTGGCAAGCAGGACCTCGCCCAGCACGATGATAACCAGCAGCCCGTGCCGCTCGGTGACATGGTGCTGGTGCCAGGGCGTGGCGCCCCGGCGCTCGGCCAGCAGCGGCACAGCCAGTTCGAGCAGCACGCCGAGGCCGAACAGTGCCATGACCGCGCCCTGCCCCTCGGGCCGCAGCAGCATCAGCGCCGTGGTCCAGTAGACCTGCACCAGCGCGATCCCCAGCGCATAGCGCCGCGCGGTAGAGCGATGGACAGGATCGCTGCGCGCGGCGATCAGCCAGAACACGACCATGCCTGCTCGCATCACCACATAGCCCAGGATCGCCAGCGACAAGTCCAGTCCCGCGAACAGCCGGGGTATGCCGCCTGCAATGGTCAACGCGCCCGCCATGATCCAGCAGGTGACCAGCCGATAGATCGGCCCGTCGTTATCATAGGCGGAGGCGAACCAGGTGAAGTTCACCCAAGCCCACCACGTCGCGAAGAAGGCCATGGCGAAGGTGACGATTCCCATGCCGGCGTGCCCTTGGGCAATGGCATGATGCAGGCCTTCGGCGGCGGAGGCGACGGCGATGACGATGACAAGATCGAACAGCAGTTCGAGCGGGGTCGACACCCGGTGCGTCTCATGCGGGTCGCGGGCGCCGAACGGCCGCCAACCGCGTTTCGTAGTCATGTCCTGCCGTTCCCCGATTGCATAAGCCGCATTTCTAAGGGGACGCCGGGGGCAGAGGCAAGCGGGAGGCTGTCAGGCTCTGCACTGGCCCCGCTTATTGAGCCCAACTTATTGAGCGTAGCCGAGGATGTCACCGGGTTGGCATTCCAGTTCGCGGCAGATCGCCTCCAGGGTGGAGAAACGGATCGCCTTGGCCTTGCCCGTCTTGAGGATCGACAGATTGGCAAGGGTGATGCCGATACGCTCGGCCAGTTCAGTCAGCGTCATGCGGCGCTGGTGGAGAAGTTCGTCGAGCCGGACCACAATGCGGCTTGTTTCGCTGCCATCGTCGCCCATCAGACGGTGCCTTCCAGTTCGGCGCGCATTTCAGCGCCCTTGCGGAAAACGCGGGCAAGGATGAACAGGATGATCGCCAGCAGCACGCCGCCAAGCGAGAAGCCGATGCCGACGTGGCTGTCCTTTACGGTGCGCGCGATCCACGCCGCGACAAGGCCGGTGGGAAAGCTGATGCCCTCGATCGCAAGCACCAGCCAGCCCATCGCCGCAAGGCGTGCGGCGTTGACCGGGTTGAACGGATCGCCCTCGCCCACCGAATCGATGATCCGCAGCAGATGGCGCAGGAACAGGAAGGCGCAGGCCGCCATCGCCGCGATCAGGATCAGCACCCCGCCGATGGCGATGAAGGTGTTGGCCGTCAGCCCGTCGAGGCCCTCACCCGAAACGCGGGCCATCATATCGAAGCGGCCAAACACCATGAACGGCGCAAGGACGATGAAAAACGCGCCGATCAATGCCGAGAGGCCCATGGAGACCAGCACCGCCCCGCGCGCCAGGGCGAGCAGCGGATCGTGGGTGATGGAGCGCATCGCGCCGCCTTTCGCAGCCGCGCTCACATCAGCACCGGGCTGATGCCGACGAGCCGCACGGTGACGGGAGCGGTCACCTTCTTCGCATCGAAGAACGGCGACAGGGAAGGCCGCAGCGAATGAGCGGCCGGGGCAGAGAGAAAGACTGCAGCCATCGCGGTGAGCGCGAAAGCGGCGACTAGCGGGCGCTGAGCCTGTTCCAACCGAATCATTGTTCGTTCTCCGATATGCGTCATATTGAAATTCAATAAATTCGAGCTGATTTATTGTCAAACAATAATATCGAAAAACGATACGCCCGATATCGACATGCGATGCGGGCATAAAAAAGGGGCGGCTCCGGGTGGAGCCGCCCCTGGTTGCCGGGCGTGACAGCCGGCAGTTCAGGCGTCGATCAGATCCGGGGTGCGCTCGGGGGAGGGAGTTCCCGATGCAGTCCGGGTCGACGGCCTGTAAGTGCGGAAGTCGAAGGCATCGCCCTGCTCCGCCTGATGCTCGTGGTGCTGAAGCTGGACGCGGGCGCGGCGCATACGGGCCTTGCGCGAAGTGAAGGGATTATCCTCGTCCGGCTGTGCATCGACCATGCGGTCGAGCAGATCGCGGCGCTCGTCGGCGTCGTGCGGCAGCGGCGAGGCGGCGAGCACGGCGCTGGCGGAACCGGCCGCCACTACCGCCGGGGTCATGACGGTGCGCGTCGCGGCCGAAGCCGGCGCATGCTGGATAACCGGCTGGGCGACAGTGGCCGGAGCAACCACCATGACCGGAGCGGGCGCAGGAACAGGCTCGACGACGTTGGTAAGCGGCAGAGGCTCAGGGGCGTAGTCGACCTCTTCATACGTCGGCTCGCTGGTGCGGCGGCGGCGCATCGCGGCTATGCCGATACCGGCCACGCCAAGCGCGGCGAGCAGTCCGGCGATACCGGCGATCGGCAGATCGCTACCCTCATTGGCGGGCGCAGGCGCTGATGAAACCGGGGCCAGCGCCGTATCCACCCTGCTGGGTGCAGGCGGTGCGGGCGGAATGGCGCCATCAGCCAGCGCGCCATCGGCAGAGGCTGCGCTGCTGCCGGCTGTCGGCACGCTCGGCGCAACCTGCGCGGTTTCAGCAGCCGGGCCGGCCACGTTGCGGGCGGCCGCGCGCGGGGCTGTACGGGCCGATGCTGCGGGAGGAGCAGCTTCAAGCGAGGCTTCCGCATCGGCGGGCGTTGCGGGCGTAGCAGCGTCTGCCGTAATTTGCGCTTCCGGCTGCGGAACTGGCTGTACAACCGGCGAGGACGTCATTGTAGTCTGGGGCGCGGTGCCAGCGGTGGTCGCCGGGTTCGGCGCGCTGGCCGGGCCGGTTGCCTCGGGCGGCAGGGTCACCGTTGGCGCAGCGGGGGCCGGAGCCGCCGTGGGCTGCGCAGGCGATCCCGCAGTCACGTCCTGGGGCAGCGACAGTGAGGGCGCGGCTTGAACCGGCGCTTCCTGAGCACTAGCCGCCGAAGCGAGCGGGATGGCGGAAAGCGCAAGGACAGCGGCAATCGCGGTCACGGCGCGGGGCGAACGGTTGATGGGATCGTGTTTCATGCAACAGAGAATGCGTGAAATGCACGATCGGTTCGATTGCCTCGATCAATACAGGACAAGTCGAGCCCATACATGCGACGAACCGTTACTTCTGGTACTGTGCAGGCCTATTCGCCCTATTTACTACATTTACGCCAGATGAACACTGCAACATGCGGCCTATCCGCCGTACTGCTTATAAAGCCGTACACATACCGGACCGTCATTTCGTGCGGCAGGTGTCCGACAGACTGAGCTCGCCGCGCAGACCGAAACGGCTGCTTTCCCGACCCTCTGCCAAGACCACGCCGGCATCGCGGGTTTGACATGGCCCCTGCCCGATCCTATATGGCGCCCTCGCTCGGTCGCTTCGAGCAAGGCAGGTCCATGCGCGGGGACAGGCCACGGAAGGAAGCGATCCGGGATTTATCCGACGTGTAAGGCTGCTGGCCGCAGGGACATCCCATCCGGGAATTCCGCGTGCCGGGCGGCCTTTTCGCGTTTCGGATAGCTTGCTTTGCGGCAAGTACATCGTTCTCGCGACGACGAAATTTTCCGGCCCGGTTCCATTCGCGAATCGGTCCTCAAAGAAGCGAAGAGGCAAGACCAGCTCATGGCCACCAAGCCCATCGAACCCGCTGCGACCATTGGGGCACGCTCGCCCAAGAAGCGCATCCGCAAGATCTTCGGCGACATCCACGAAGTCGTCCAGATGCCCAACCTGATCGAGGTCCAGCGCGAGAGCTACGAACAGTTCCTGCGCTCCGATCCGGCAACCGGCTATGTGTCCGGTCTGGAAAAGACCCTGCGCTCGGTATTCCCGATCCGCGACTTCGCGGGCACCAGCGAGCTGGACTTCGTCCACTACGAGCTGGAAGACCCCAAGTACGACGTGACCGAGTGCCGCCAGCGCGGCATCACCTACGCCGCGCCGATGAAGGTCACGCTGCGCCTGATCGTGTTCGAGGTTGACGCCGAGACCGAGACCCGCTCGGTCCTCGATATCAAGGAGCAGGACGTCTACATGGGCGACATGCCCCTGATGACGGAAAACGGCACCTTCTTCATCAACGGCACTGAGCGCGTCATCGTCTCGCAGATGCACCGTTCGCCGGGCGTCCTGTTCGACCATGACCGCGGCAAGACCCACGCATCGGGCAAGTTCCTGTTCGCCGCGCGCGTCATTCCCTACCGCGGTTCGTGGCTCGACTTCGAGTTCGACGCCAAGGACATCGTCAACGTGCGTATCGACCGCAAGCGCAAGCTGCCGGTCACCGCGCTGCTGTACGGCCTGGGCCTCGACAGCGAAGCGATCCTCGATCACTTCTACCAGACCATCACCTGGAAGCGCGGCGATGGCGGCTGGCGCCTGCCCTACACGCCTGAGGCATGGCGCGGTGCGAAGCCGACGTTCGACGTGGTCGACGCCAAGTCGGGCGAAGTGATCTTCGCCGCCGACACCAAGATTTCCCCGCGCGCCGCCAACAAGGCGCTCAAGGACGGTCTTGAGGAACTGCTGATCCCGACCGACGAAATCTTCGGTCGCTACTCGGCCGTCGATCTGATCGACGAGTCGACCGGCCGCATCTACATCGAGGCCGGCGACGAAGTTTCGCCTGAGAACCTTGAAGCGCTCGACCAGGCCGGCATCGACCAGATCGCCCTGCTCGACATCGACGAGGTCAACACCGGCCCGTGGATCCGCAACACGCTGAAGGCCGACAAGGCCGAGAACCGCGAGATGGGCCTTGAGGCCATCTACAAGGTCATGCGTCCGGGCGAACCGCCGACCAAGGAAACCGCAGAAGCGCTGTTCGAAGGCCTGTTCTTCGACGCCGATCGCTACGACCTCTCGGCCGTGGGCCGCGTGAAGCTGAACATGCGCCTCGGCCTCGACGCCGAGGACACCGTCACCACCCTGCGCAACGAGGACATCCTCGCGGTCGTCAAGGAACTGGTCGGCCTGAAGGACGGCAAGGGCGAAATCGACGACATCGACAACCTCGGCAACCGCCGCGTGCGTTCGGTGGGCGAGCTTCTGGAAAACCAGTACCGCGTCGGTCTGCTCCGCATGGAGCGCGCCGTTAAGGAGCGCATGTCGTCGGTCGACGTGTCGACGGTGATGCCGAACGACCTCATCAACGCCAAGCCCGCCGTGGCCGCTGTGCGTGAGTTCTTCGGTTCCTCGCAGCTCTCGCAGTTCATGGACCAGACCAACCCGCTTTCGGAAGTCACCCACAAGCGCCGTGTTTCGGCCTTGGGCCCGGGCGGTCTGACCCGTGAGCGCGCCGGCTTCGAAGTCCGCGACGTTCACCCGACCCACTACGGCCGTATCTGCCCGATTGAGACGCCGGAAGGCCCGAACATCGGTCTGATCAACTCGCTGTCGACCTTCGCCCGCGTCAACAAGTATGGCTTCATCGAGACGCCGTACCGCAAGGTGATCGACGGCAAGGTGACCGGCCAGGTCGTTTACCTCTCCGCCATGGAAGAGCAGAAGCACACGGTGGCGCAGGCTTCGGCCGGCACTAACGAGGACGGCTCGTTCGCGGAAGAACTCGTCTCGGCCCGCCAGAACGGCGAGTTCGTGATGAGCCCGCGCGATCAGGTCACCCTGATGGACGTTTCGCCCAAGCAGCTCGTCTCAGTCGCCGCATCGCTCATTCCGTTCCTGGAAAACGATGACGCCAACCGCGCACTCATGGGCTCGAACATGCAGCGCCAGGCGGTGCCGCTGGTCCAGGCCGACGCTCCCTTCGTGGGCACCGGCATGGAAGAGACCGTTGCGCGCGATTCGGGCGCCGCGATCTCGGCAGGCCGCGCCGGCGTGGTCGATCAGGTCGACGCGACCCGTATCGTCATCCGCGCTTCGGGCGACATCGAAGCCGGCAAGTCCGGTGTCGACATCTACCGCCTGCAGAAGTTCGAGCGTTCCAACCAGTCGACCTGCATCAACCAGCGTCCGCTGGTGAAGGTGGGCGACATCATCCAGAAGGGCGACATCCTCGCCGACGGTCCCTCGACCGAGCTGGGTGAGCTGGCGCTGGGCCGCAACAGCCTCGTCGCATTCATGCCGTGGAACGGCTACAACTACGAGGACTCCATCCTCATCTCCGAGCGGATCGTGAAGGACGACGTGTTCACGTCGATCCACATCGACGAGTTCGAAGTGATGGCCCGCGATACCAAACTGGGGCCTGAGGACATCACCCGCGATATCCCGAACGTCGGCGAGGAAGCACTGCGCAACCTCGACGAAGCGGGCATCGTCTACGTGGGCGCCGAAGTGCACCCGGGTGACATCCTGGTCGGCAAGATCACGCCCAAGGGCGAATCGCCGATGACCCCGGAAGAAAAGCTGCTGCGCGCGATCTTCGGCGAAAAGGCCAGCGACGTGCGTGACACCTCGCTTCGCCTGCCGCCGGGCGTTTCCGGCACGATTGTCGACGTTCGCGTCTTCAACCGTCACGGCATCGAGATCGACGACCGTACCCGCGCCATCCAGAACGAGGAAATCGAACGCCTCGCCAAGGACCGCGAGGACGAGCGTGCGATCCTCAACCGCGCCACCTACAACCGTCTGCGCGACATGCTGATCGGCCAGACCGCTGCTTCGGCCCCCAAGGGCCTGAAGAAGGGCGTCGAGATCACCGAGGAACTCCTGAGTGAAGCCGAGCGTCACGAGTGGTGGAAGTTCGCCGTTGCGGACGACCACATGCAGTCGCAGCTGGAAGCCGTTAAGGCCCAGTACGACGCCACGGTGAAGGCGATCCAGGAGAAGTTCGAGGATCGCAAGGAGAAGCTGGAGCGCGGCGACGAGCTGGCTCCGGGTGTGCTCAAGATGGTCAAGGTCTTCGTGGCGGTGAAGCGCAAGCTGCAGCCGGGCGACAAGATGGCCGGCCGCCACGGCAACAAGGGTGTCATTTCGCGCATCCTGCCGGTCGAGGACATGCCGTTCCTTGAGGACGGTACGCCGGTCGACCTCGTGCTGAACCCGCTGGGTGTGCCTTCGCGCATGAACGTCGGTCAGATCTTCGAGACCCACCTGGGCTGGGCCGCACGCGGTCTTGGCCAGCAGGTCAAGCAGGCTCTGGAAGACTGGCGCCACGCCAACCCCGACCCGGAAGCCGCAGCGCCGCCGGAAGCGGTTCGCGAGCGTCTGATGACGATCTACGGTGAGCACTACGCCGAGGACATCAAGAGCCGCGACACCGAGTCGCTGCTCGAACTGGCCAACAACGTCACCAAGGGCGTTCCGATGGGCACTCCGGTGTTCGACGGCGCGGTCGAGGCGGACGTTGCGGACATGCTGGAGTTGGCCGGTCTGCACAAGTCGGGCCAGTCTCACCTCTACGACGGCCGCACGGGCGACAAGTTCGACCGTATGGTCACCGTGGGCATCATCTACATGTTGAAGCTGCACCACCTTGTCGACGACAAGATCCACGCCCGTTCGATCGGTCCGTACTCGCTCGTCACCCAGCAGCCGCTGGGCGGTAAGGCGCAGTTCGGTGGACAGCGCTTCGGTGAGATGGAGGTCTGGGCGCTCCAGGCCTACGGCGCGGCGTACACTCTGCAGGAAATGCTGACGGTGAAGTCGGACGACGTTGTCGGACGCACCAAGGTCTACGAAGCGATCGTCAAGGGTGACGACACCTTCGAGGCCGGCATTCCCGAGAGCTTCAACGTGCTCGTCAAGGAAATGCGCTCGCTGGGCCTCAACGTCGAACTGTCGTCCGTCGACAGGGATGACGACGGCATTGCGATCGCGGCGGAGTAACGAGATCGGGCGTGGCCAATGGCCGCGCCCTCCCCTCCCCCGCCTAGAGAATTCACCCCCAGGGGAATGAAACTATGAACGACCTGACCAAGTTCACGAACCAGATGGCCAAGCCTGAGACCTTCGATCAGATTCAGATCGGTCTCGCGTCGCCCGAGCGCATCCGCTCCTGGTCCTTCGGCGAAATCAAGAAGCCGGAAACCATCAACTATCGCACGTTCAAGCCTGAGCGTGACGGCCTGTTCTGCGCGCGCATCTTCGGTCCCGTGAAGGACTACGAGTGCCTGTGCGGCAAGTACAAGCGCATGAAGTACAAGGGCGTCGTCTGCGAAAAGTGCGGCGTCGAAGTCACCGTGACCAAGGTGCGCCGCGAGCGCATGGGCCACATCGAGCTGGCTGCCCCGGTCGCGCACATCTGGTTCCTCAAGTCGCTGCCTTCGCGCATCGGCCTGCTGCTCGACATGCAGCTCAAGCTGCTTGAGCGTGTCCTCTACTTCGAGAGCTACATCGTTACCGAGCCGGGTCTGACCCCGCTCGAAAAGTATCAGATGCTCACCGAAGACGAGATGCTGGACGCCCAGGACGAGTATGGCGAAGACGCCTTCTCGGCCGGCATCGGCGCCGAGGCCGTCAAGCACATGCTGATGAACCTCGACCTCGAGCAGGAGCGCGCGGACCTTCTCCAGGAGCTTGAGACGACCAAGTCGGAACTCAAGCCCAAGAAGATCATCAAGCGTCTCAAGGTCGTGGAATCGTTCATCGATTCGGGCAACCGCCCCGAGTGGATGATCCTCGACGTCGTTCCGGTCATCCCGCCAGAACTGCGCCCGCTCGTGCCGCTGGACGGTGGCCGCTTCGCGACCTCGGATCTCAACGATCTGTATCGCCGCGTCATCAACCGCAACAACCGCTTGAAGCGCCTGATCGAACTGCGCGCGCCTGACATCATCGTGCGCAACGAAAAGCGCATGCTGCAGGAAGCCGTCGACGCCCTGTTCGACAACGGCCGCCGCGGCCGCGTCATCACCGGCGCCAACAAGCGTCCGCTCAAGTCGCTGTCCGACATGCTCAAGGGCAAGCAGGGCCGCTTCCGTCAGAACCTGCTCGGCAAGCGCGTCGACTATTCGGGCCGTTCGGTCATCGTGACCGGACCGGAACTCAAGCTGCACCAGTGCGGCCTGCCCAAGAAGATGGCGCTCGAACTGTTCAAGCCGTTCATCTACGCCCGTCTGGACGCCAAGGGTCTTTCCATGACCCTGAAGCAGGCCAAGAAGTGGGTCGAGAAGGAGCGCAAGGAAGTCTGGGACATCCTGGACGAGGTGATCCGCGAACACCCGGTCATGCTCAACCGCGCGCCCACGCTCCACCGTCTCGGCATCCAGGCTTTCGAGCCCGTGCTGATCGAGGGCAAGGCGATCCAGCTGCACCCGCTCGTCTGCTCGGCCTTCAACGCCGACTTCGACGGTGACCAGATGGCCGTCCACGTGCCGCTTTCGCTGGAAGCCCAGCTCGAAGCGCGCGTGCTGATGATGTCGACCAACAACATCCTCTCGCCTGCCAACGGCAAGCCGATCATCGTTCCTTCGCAGGACATGGTTCTCGGCCTGTACTACCTGTCGCTCGACCGCGACGGCGAGCCGGGCGAAGGCATGAAGTTTGCCGACATGGCCGAAGTGCACCAGGCGCTTCACGTCGCTGCCGTCACGCTGCACTCGAAGATCGAGGCGCGCGTGCCGCAGACCGACGAGAATGGTCAGCAGTACATGGCGCGCTTCCACACGACGCCGGGCCGCATGCTGCTGGCAGAGTGCCTGCCCAAGTCGCACAAGGTGCCCTTCGACGTCGTCAACCGCCTTCTCACCAAGAAGGAAATCGGTGACGTCATCGATCAGGTCTACCGTCACACCGGTCAGAAGGACACGGTGCTGTTCGCCGACGCGATCATGTCGCTGGGCTTCCGCCACGCGTTCAAGGCCGGCATCTCGTTCGGCAAGGACGACATGATCATCCCGGACAGCAAGGTCGCCCTCGTTGCCGAGACCAAGGAACTGGTCGCGGACTACGAACAGCAGTACCAGGACGGTCTGATCACCCAGCAGGAAAAGTACAACAAGGTGATCGACGCCTGGAGCCGTTGCGGCGACCAGGTGGCGAACGCCATGATGGACGAGATCAAGGCCCAGCCGATCGATCCCGAGACGGGCCGCATGGCCCAGATCAACTCGATCTACATGATGAGCCACTCCGGTGCGCGTGGTTCGCCGGCGCAGATGAAGCAGCTTGCCGGTATGCGCGGCCTCATGGCCAAGCCGTCGGGCGAGATCATCGAAACCCCGATCATCTCGAACTTCAAGGAAGGTCTGACCGTCCTTGAGTACTTCAACTCGACCCACGGTGCTCGTAAGGGCCTGGCCGATACCGCACTCAAGACGGCGAACTCGGGTTACCTGACCCGCCGTCTCGTCGACGTGTCGCAGGACTGCGTCGTCGTCGTCGACGACTGCGGCACCGAGCGCGCGCTGGAAATGCGTTCGATCGTTCAGGGCGGTTCGGTCATTGCCTCGCTTGCCGAGCGTATCCTGGGCCGTACCCTGGCCGAGGACATCGTCGACAAGGAAGGCAACGTCATCGCGACCAAGGGCCAGCTCCTCGACGAGCCGGCGGTTGCCGCGATCGAGGCTACCGGCCTGCAGAACGCACGCATCCGCTCGCCGCTGATCTGCGAAGCCACCCAGGGCGTCTGCGGCACCTGCTACGGGCGTGACCTTGCCCGCGGTACTCCGGTGAACATCGGTGAAGCTGTCGGCGTTATCGCCGCGCAGTCGATCGGTGAGCCGGGCACGCAGCTGACCATGCGTACCTTCCACATCGGCGGTGCGGCGCAGCTCAACGAAACCTCGCACCTCGAAGCGATCAGCGCGGGCCATGTCGAATACCGCGACATCCCGACGATCGTCGACAAGCGCGACCGTCTCCTGTCGTTGGCCCGCAACGGCGAGATCATCCTGTTCGACACCGAGGGCCGCGAGCGCGCAATCCACCGCGTGCCTTACGGTACGGTGCTGCTCCACAAGAACGGCGCCAAGGTCGAGCAGGGCGAACGCCTGGCAGAGTGGGATCCGTTCACGCTCCCGATCATCACCGAAACCTCGGGTGTGGTGAAGTATCAGGACCTGATCGACACCCGCACGCTGACCGAGCACGTCGATGATGCGACCGGCATGACCAGCCGCGTCGTCACCGAAGACCGTTCGTCCAGCCGCGCCAAGAAGAAGGAGGACCTGCGTCCGCGCATCACCCTTCTTGATGACGCATCGGGCGAAACCGCCCGCTACATGCTGGCGCCGGGCACCACGCTCTCGGTCGAGGATGGCCAGACGATCGAAGCCGGCGACATCGTTGCCCGTGCTTCGCGCGAAGCCGCCAAGACCCGCGACATCACGGGTGGTCTGCCGCGCGTTGCCGAACTGTTCGAGGCCCGCAAGCCGAAGGACAACGCGGTCATCGCCAAGGTCTCGGGCCGCGTCGAGTTCGTTCGCGACTACAAGGCCAAGCGCAAGATCGCGATCATCCCCGAGGAGGGTGAGCCGGTAGAATACCTGATCCCGAAGTCCAAGGTCGTGGACGTTCAGGAAGGTGACTGGGTCAAGAAGGGCGACAACCTGGTTTCGGGCTCGCCCGATCCCCACGACATCCTGGAAGTCCTCGGCGTGGAAGCGCTGGCGGAATACCTCGTCGCGGAAATCCAGGAAGTTTACCGTCTCCAGGGCGTGAAGATCAACGACAAGCACATCGAGGTGATCGTTCGCCAGATGCTGCAGAAGGTCGAGATCACCGACGGCGGCGACACCACGCTGCTGGCGGCCGAGCAGGTCGACTACGAGGAAATGGCCGAGTACAATGCCAAGCTCGCTCCCGGCCAGAAGCCGGCAGAGGGCAAGCCGGTGCTCTTGGGCATCACCAAGGCCTCGCTGCAGACCCGTTCGTTCATCTCGGCGGCCTCGTTCCAGGAAACCACCCGCGTGCTCACGCAGGCGGCGGTTGAGGGTAAGACCGACTCGCTGATCGGCCTGAAGGAAAACGTCATCGTCGGCCGTCTGATCCCGGCCGGTACTGGTGCAGGCATGAACCGCGTGCGCGTGGCGGCCACCAGCCGCGACGTGGCCCTGCGTGCAGCGACCCGCCGCGTGCAGGAAGCCATGATCCTCGCCAGCACGGCCGAGGAAGAGCACAAGGCTGAACTGGCCCGCAATGCTGCCGACGACCTCGGCGACAGCCCGCTCGCGGCAGTCGAGGGCGAAACCCACGGCACCGACGCGGATGCCGGTGACTACCTGAACCCCGAAGCAGCGGACGGCGACCAGGCATAAGCCTTTAGCCCCCGCCTGACAGGCAAACGAAAAGCCCCGCCGGAGCGATCCGGCGGGGCTTTTTGCTTTTGGGCTATTGCTTGGGAAGGGGATCGGCTTGGCGTCCTGCGTGGGGGCTTCGACAGGCTCAGCCTGAGCGGGGCGAAAGGAGTGCCCGATTATCCCCCGCTGCTGCGCCGGAAGCGCCGGGAGCGCTAAACGCCGATCACTCCGCCGCGACGGCGGCCGCTTCTGCTTCGGCGGCTTCGATCTCGGCCGCCTTGGCTTCCACCAGCGACACGATGTGATCGAGCATCGTCTCGCTCTGGATGGTGTGGTCCGACACGCCCGAGAGGTAGACCATGTGCTTGCCGTTCCCGCCGCCGGTCAGGCCGATGTCGGTCTCGCGCGCTTCACCCGGGCCGTTGACGACGCAGCCGAGGACCGAAAGCGAGAGCGGGGTCTTGATGTGCTGCAGGCGGTCTTCCAGCGCCTCCACGGTGCGGATCACGTCGAAGCCCTGACGGGCGCAGGACGGGCAGGAAACAACGCGCACGCCGCGGGTGCGCAGGCCCAGTGCTTTGAGCATCTCGAAGCCGACACGCACTTCTTCTTCCGGCTCGGCCGAAAGCGAGACGCGCAAAGTGTCGCCGATGCCCGACCACAGCAGCATGCCCATGCCGATCGAGGATTTGACGGTGCCGCCGATCAACCCGCCCGCCTCGGTGATGCCGAGGTGCAGCGGGCAGTCCACCGCGTCCGCCAAGCCCTGGTAGGCGGCAACCGCGAGGAACACGTCGGAAGCCTTCACCGCCACCTTGAATTCGTGGAAGTCGTGGTCCTGCAGCAGCTTGATGTGATCCATCGCCGATTCGACCAGCGCATCGGGGCACGGCTCGCCGTATTTTTCGAGGAGGTGGCGTTCCAGGCTGCCGCCGTTGACGCCGATGCGGATCGCGCAGCCATTGGCCTTGGCGGCGCGCACCACTTCGGCCACGCGCTCTGCCGAACCGATGTTGCCGGGGTTGATGCGCAGGCAGGCAGCGCCTGCGTCCGCCGCTTCCAGCGCGCGCTTGTAGTGGAAATGAATGTCCGCGATCAGCGGGACCCGCGCCGCGCGGGCGATTTCGCGGAAGGCAGCGGTGCTTTCCACGTCGGGACACGAGACCCGGATAAGGTCCGCCCCGGCGTCCTCGCAGCGCCGGATCTGGTCGATCGTGGCACCGGCATCGGACGTGAGGGTGTTGGTCATGGTCTGCACCGTGATCGGCGCATCGCCGCCAACGGGCACGGCTCCGACCATGATCTGGCGGCTCTTGCGGCGCTCGATATCGCGCCAGGGACGAATGGAAGACATGGCTACCCTATAGGCGCTGCGGATGACGTATTGAAGCCGAATCCGGTGCGGCTTTTGCCGTCATGCGAATTGAGGCATTGAGACGCGATGACGAACGAGATGCTGAACGACGACGATCACCGAGAACTGCCCCTCCTGTTCGGCCGGGTACTGGATGGAGAAGGCGGCGCGCGCGAAATCGGCTGGGAAGCGGCGCGGGACTGGCAGCCCGCCAGAAACGGCGAAGTCCTGTGGGTCCACCTGCTGCGCACCCATCCCGGCCTCGAGGCATGGCTGATGGACGACCTGACCATTTCCGAGCCGACGGCCGAATTGCTGACCAGCGATGCCACCCGTCCGCGCGCCTTCCGCGAAGGCCAGGCCCTTGTCGCCACGCTGCGCGGCATCAACTTCAACCCCGGCGCCGACCCCGAAGATATGCTCTCGATGCAATTGTGGAGCGATGGAGCGCGCGTCATCACCCTGCGGCGCGATCCGCTGCAAACGCCCCGGTTGGTGCGGGGCGACCTTGATGCGGGGCTGGGGCCGGTCGATGCCGGGTCACTCGTCACCGCGCTGACCGAACACCTGATCGAGCGCATGAGCCACGCCATCGTCGACATGAACGCGGTGATCGACGAGCTTGAGGACGAGACGATCGAAAGCGATGCCGTCGAGACGCTAGACAAGATCGCGATGATCCGGCGCAATTGCCTCGCGTTGAAGCGCCACATGTCGCCGCAGCACGAGGCGCTGCTGGCGATCGCCCACGGCGCGCCGGGCTGGTTCGAGGAACACGACCGGCGCGAGATCGCCGAATCCATCGCTCGTCTGCGCCGCTATCTCGACGACCTGGACATCAGCAAGGAATCCGCGATCGTCCTGCAGGACGACATCCGCGCCCGCGCGGCCGCCAACAGCCAGCGCACGCAATACGTGCTGGCTGTGGTGGCGGGAATATTCCTGCCTCTGACCTTCATCACCGGGCTGCTGGGCATCAACGTCGGCGACATTCCGCTGGCGGAGACCGGCTCGCACGGGTTCTGGATCATCTGCGGTCTGTGCGCGGGGCTGCTTGTCGTCGAAGTCCTGCTGCTGCGCCGGCTGAAGTGGGTGTAGGCGTCCGCCCTACCCGGCGAGAAGCGCGGAGAACAGGAATTCCTCGTCCCGCTTTTCGCCGACCATGAAGTAGATGTCTGCGACTTTGCCGAAGCCATAACGCGCGTAGAACTTCTGCGCGCCGGGATTGTCGGAATAGACCGAGAGCTGGATTTCGTCGGCACCGAAAGCGGCGGCTTCCGCCAGCGCCCAATCCATCAACCGCGCGCCGATGCCCTGCCCGGTCGCTTCAGGCGCGGTGTAAAGCTGCTTGAGTTCGATCACTCTGGCGCCGCGCGCATGTTCGGGCCAGCCGCAGTGCATCACCAGCTTGCAGAAGCCGAGCAGTTGCCCGTCATCCTCGGCCAGCACGACGCGCAGGGCGGGGTCGGCGATTTCCTTCGCGACTTTATCCTCGCTATGCGATTCGCCGAGGAAATTCGCGAGGTCCTCGGGCCGATAGAGGTGCCCGAACTTGGCAACGAAACTGTCAGTGCCGAGGCGGGCCAGCGAAGCGGCATCGGAGCCTTGCGCAAAACGAATGTCCATCCGGGCAGTTATCGCCGCCCCGCCCGCAGCGTCAATCGCCATGTCCGCAGATGCGCGCGGGCTATAGCTGCAAGGTCATGCACATCGAGAAGTCATCCGCGACGTAATCGCCGAAAGGTGGGCACTCCGCAAAGCCGTGGGCGCGGTAGAGGTTCTGGGCAGGCTGAAACGCCGCTGGCCGTCCGGTTTCGAGGCTGACGCGGGCATAGCCGCGCTCCCGCGCCTCGGCCAGGAGCCGCCCCAGGATCGCCTTGCCCACGCCCCGGCCGCGATAGGCCGGGGCAGCGCGCATGGATTTGAGTTCTCCGTGGCCATCGCCAAGGTGCTTGATGGCGCCGCATCCGGCCAGCGTCTCACCGTCCCAAGCCGAAAAGAACACGACGTCCGGCTGGCGCAGCCGCGCGGCAGGCATGGCGTGGACACTTTCGGGCGGAGACCACTGGCGCATTTCGTCGAGATGCAGCTGGAGCAGTGCAAGTACGCTTTCGCCGCTCAGGTCGTCAGGGATGATGCGCAGGTCCGCGATCATGGTTCTATTGCCCCGAATACTTGTCGGCCTTGCGGCGGCCCATGCGCATCCCCGCTTCCAGCCTTGCCCTGAGCTGGGTGTAGTATTCGGACAGGAAGCGCCGTTCGTCGCCCCAGCCGTCGCTGCGACCGATCTTGGCGGCGATGGTCTGGTAGACGGTTTCGATCGATTCGCCGCGATCCTCGCGCAGCACGCGTTCCAAGGACTGCAGTTCGAATTCGCCGTAGACGGCCAGTTCCGCCTCCTCGAAACGGTACTTTTGCGTGGGCGCGGTTTCCTCCTCGCCCGCCGGGGCCTGCACCGCCGTCATCGCCGCTTCCAGCTTCTGGCGCGGGCGTTCCAGCACCCAGCTACCCGCGATCACGTCTCCGGCGCGCAGGCGGTCGCGGTTGAACAGGGGGAAAAGCATGAAGATGCCGAACCAGCCCGCCGCCGCCAGCCACGCCATGCCGCTGTCGGCGCCGGCCATCATGATCAGCGGGATCGGCAGGAACAGTTCGATATCGCGCAGCAGGTTGCGGGCGATTACCATCTCGGCGGTAAGGCGGCCGCCGTCACGCGCGGCGATGCGTATGCCGGTAAGCCGCTTGCCCGGCGTCGCTCCGCGCGGGCCCAGCTCGAAATAGAGGAAGTAGGCGTTGCGAAAGAGGAACATGATGACGATCCACACGATCATCAGGAACTGCAGCGCCTGCGCCGAGGCGCCCTTGCCTTCGGCCTCACGCATGAACTGGCCGACGCCTCCGGCGATCTGCGCCAGCGCCAGCGTCGAGCAGACCATCAGCATGGCGATGAAGATCAGGTCGAGGATCAGGGCGCCCAGCCGTGCCCCGCGCCCTGCCACCGTCACCGGCAGCGAAATACCTTCGGGGGTGACGAGGATGCGCTCCTTGCGGGAGCGAGGGCGGCGGATGGCAGCGGCGGCGGCCTTCATCGGCGTGCCCCGGCGCGCGCATTGCCCCGGAAGGCGAAGAAATAGGCGCACCACAGCATCAGCATGAAGCCGCCAATGGCGAAGCGGCCGAAGGTATTGTCGACGAGCTGGCGCGCGAAGCCTTCAAGCAGCGCGGCGACCACCAGCATCAGCACCACCCCGGTCATCACTACCGCCGCACGGCGCCCCGCCTCGGCGGTGGCCTCAAGGATCGGGCGGTCGCCGGGAAAGGCCAGTGCGCGGCCGATGTGCAGCCCCGCTGCGCCCGCCAGCAGGATCGCGAACAGTTCGGTGGTGCCGTGCACGCAGATCCAGCCCGCAAAATCGGTCAGCAGGCCCGCGCCGTGATACAGCCATGCCATCGCGCCAAGCAGCGCGAGATTGTGGATCAGCAGCAGCAGAGTCGGGATGCCAAAGGCGAAGCCAAGCGCAAAGGCGAGGATGGAAACCTGCGCATTGTTGCTGAAAAGCTGGGCGGCGAACACGCTCAGCCCGTCACGCTCCTGTTCGCCGAACAGCGTACCCCTCAGTGCCTGAGCCGTCGCGCCCGGCACCCGGGCGCCGGCCATGTCGCGCGAGATCAGCGAAAAATACCACTCGGGATCGTGCGAGACGAGCAGCCAGCCGACCGCTACGCCCGCCACCATCACCGCCAGCGCCACGACGATGTCGAGCCAGATCGCCCTTACCGCCGCGCTCCAGCCGCCACCGAGGAAGCCGCCCAGCCATTCGGCCAGCGACGAACGCGGGCCGTAGACGACGAACCAGGCCCGCTGCACCAGCGCTTCGAGATAGGCCAGCGTGGCGGCATCCAGCGAAGTCTCGCGCGCGATGGAAAGGCTGGAGGCGACCGTGCGGTAAAGGCCGGGCAATGCCAGCAGGTCCTCGTCGGAGATACGCCGCAGGCGGCCTTTCTCCATGCGGACGACGATGGCTTCCAACCGCTGCCAGTCGGCCTCGCGCTCGATACGGAAACGATCGGAGCGCAGTGCGGCGACCTCGATCGCGTTGACCGGAGTATCGGGAGAGGCCGAGGCGGAAATGGCGTTCATCCGATCGCTCCGGCGCGTTTGATGGCGAGATAGGCGTCGAGCAGGCGCGTCCCCACGTTCTGCCAGGGCGCTTCCAGCACGTCGACGCCGATCTGGCGCAGCCGCCGGATGACCAGCGCACGCTGGCGCAGCAGCTGGTCGGCAGAAACCGCCATAGACAGGGTTTCCAGATCGTCCGGCTGGGCTGCAGAAAGGCCCTCCAGCTCCTCGTCGGCCATGGTCACGAACAGGACGACATGGCGCGAAACGAGGCGGCCCACGCTTTCGATCATCAGCTGCGCGCTGGTCGGGTCGGCAAAATCGGAGAACACCACGATCAGCGAGCGGCGCTGCAGGCGGCTGGCCAGAGTTGCCAGCGCCAGGGTGAAATTGGGTTCCTCCGAGCGGTATTCCAGCCCGGCGGCGGCGCGCTGCAGGCGGTGGAATTCGGCGCTGGCGGCGATGAACGGGGTCGAGACTTCGGGGCGCGAGGCGAAGCCGAACAGCGAGACGCGGTCCCCGCCCTTGAGTGCAACGAAGGCGGTCGCCAGCGCAGCGGAAACCGCGCGGTCAAGCCTGGGCATGCCCGCGATGGGCTCGCACATCGCCTGCCCGCAGTCGAAGGCGAAGACGATCTGGTTGTTGCGCTCGGTCTCGTATTCCTTGGCGTAGAGATGGACGTGGCGGGCCGAGCTTTTCCAGTCGATGCGGCGGCGGTCCATGCCGGGCTGATATTCGGCCAGCGATTCGAACTGGGTGCCTTCGCCCCGGATGCGCCGGGCGAGCAGGCCGTACTGGGCGTCCTTGAGGAAGGTCTGCAACGCCGGGGAGCGGACGGCGGCGATGTTCGGCCATATCCGCACAGCTTCGTCCAGATCGCCGGTCATCTGCCGCGCGCCAAGGCCCAGCGGCCCGGTCCAGCGCAGCCACGCGCGCACCACTTTGCCCGTGCCGCGGCGCGATGCAGCGAACGCACCGCTGCCGCTCCAGCCCTCATCGCCCCCGGCAAGCGGAAAGACCAGTCGGCCCCCGGCGGTCAGGCGCGGGTCGCATTCCAGCGCCATTTCCGCGCGTGAGGGACGGCCGCCGCGAAACCGCAGCTGTGCCCCGATCGCCTCATCGTTGCCCACCTCGATGTCGGCGGGGACGGCAACCCGCAGGTCCTCCACCCGCCCGGCCAGCAGCCCGTCGGCGATCACCAGCACCAGAATGACCAGGCATGCCACCGGCGCGATCACCCACAGGACGGGCTGCGCCGCCGCGATCAACAGCGCCACCGGTGCCGCAAGCGCCAGCAGCACTGCCGCGCGGGCCGTCGGCACGATCGGCGCGCCTGAAAATCGGGGAGGGCGGCTGCTCACCGTCAGCGCGGCGCTTCGGTCTGTTCGACCAGCTGGCGCACCAGTGCCTCAACCTGCTTGCCTTCGATCTCGGCAGCGGGGCTGAGGAGCAGGCGGTGGCGCAGAACCGCCGTTGCCAAAGCCTTCACATCATCAGGCACCACGTAGTCACGCCCGTCGAGTGCAGCCCGCGCCCGCGCGGCGCCGGCAAGCAGAACCGCCGAACGCGGCGAGGCGCCGGAAGACAGGTCCGCGCTTTCCCGCGTGGCCCGCACCAGCCGCACGATGTAGTCGATCACGCTGTCCGCCAGCTTCACCGAGGCGACCGCGCGGGTCGCGCCTTCCAGCTGGGCGGGGGTGATGATCGCAGTGATGCCGACTTCGGCGGGCGTGGGCGCGCCCCGGTTCTCGCCGTAACGCGCAACGATGCGGCGTTCCTCGTCGGCGCTGGGATAATCCACCAGGAGCTTGAACAGGAAGCGGTCGAGCTGCGCTTCGGGCAGCGGATAGACGCCTTGGCTCTCGATCGGGTTCTGGGTGGCCACCACGGTGAAGTGGGGGGGAAGCGCGTGGGCGGTGCCGTCCAGCGTGACGCGGCGTTCCTGCATGGCTTCCAGCAGCGCCGCTTGGGTTTTGGGCGGAGTGCGGTTGATCTCGTCCGCCAGCAGCATGTCGCAGAAGATCGGCCCGTGGGTGAGGGTGAACTGGCTGGTCTGGAAGTTGAACAGGTTGGAGCCGAGAATGTCGCCCGGCATCAGGTCCGGGGTGAACTGGATACGCCCGAAATCAAGGCCCAGCGTCGCCGCGAAGCACTGGGCAAGGAAAGTCTTGGCGGTGCCCGGGGGGCCTTCCAGCAGCACATGGCCGCGCGCCATCAGCGCGATCAGTAGATGCTCCACAGTCTCGGCCTGCCCGATCACGCCCTTGGCGACTTCGACGCGAATGGCCTGGGCCAAGGCGGCAACGGCTGCGATACCGGCGTTGCCTTGCGGTGCCGGTTCAGAAACGCCCGAATCGGAGAGGCCCGAATCGGAAAGGGGCGTGTCGGTCATCGGATCAGCATCCTTTCGAGCGCATGAAGGTCGCGCGCGGCTTTCAGAAGGTCATGCGGACGCCGCGCTGCCTTCAGGCGGCCGGCGATAACGGAAAAAGGTTCACCCTCGTGGCGGCGGGCGGCAAGGGCGCGGTCGATCGCGGCGTCGGCGCGCTCGGGATCGAGCGTGCGCGGCAGGGCCAGGGCCTGCACCAGCCGCTCGCGCGAATGATCGGCATAGGGCCCGCCGAGCAGGTGCCAGCGGCGGGTGCGGCGCACGAAGCCGGCGGCGTTCGAGACCAGAGCGCGCTTGCCGAACGCGATCGCCCGGCCTTGCACAAGCGGCGGGCCAAAGCGCATGAACCCCCGCCAGCCGACCACCAGCGCCGCCAGCAGCAGGCACAGCGTCGCCGCCAGGAACGGCGGGGTGAAGGCCAGCGTCAGCAGGTTCTGCGAGCGGCCGTAACCGGGCAGCGTCATGTCGAAGCTGACCGAGGCGCCCTGCTCCACGCCGCTTGCGCGCACCAGTGCCTCGGCTAGGCGCGCATTCTCGATCCGGGCCATGCCGTAATTGTCGAGCAGATCGGGTTCGAAAACGATGATTACCGGGTAACGCTCCTCGTCTTCCTCGTCAGGATACGTGATCGGACCTTGCGCCATGGCTTCCAGTTCGGCGTAGTATCCGCCGTCGCTCATGAAGCCTGCCAACGTCAGTTTCCCGTCGCGGCTGCCGACGATGCGCACAAGGCCCTCCCCCTGACCGGACAGCACAAATCGCCCGTCCGGCAGCGCACCCGAAAGACCCGCGCCCTGCCATGCGGCAGCCCTCTCGGGCAGCGCAGTGACCTTTACAGACAGCGTATCGAGGAAACCCTGCCATTCGGGCGGCATCGTGCCGGACAGGCGCACCCAGCCGGTCTTCGCGTCCTTCTTCTGTTCGCGCGCAGGCTGGGTCGCCATCCACTTGGGCGCGATGATGAGCGTGGGGCCCATATAGCGGCGATTGGCGACGATCTTTTCGATCTTTTTGCCGTCAGCAAGGGCAGGCGGGGTCAGCACCAGCAGGCCCGGCTTGTCCAGCGCGCCTTCGTTGCGCACCCGGCTCACCGCGTAACCGCGCCGTTCGATGTAATCGGCAAAGGCAGCGTAGCCGTTGAGGCCCCTGCCCTCTGCATGGGCCTGCCCGTCATTGGCGGCCCCCATGCCGTTGCCGGTCGCGATCATCCACAGCAGCGCCACGAACAGCGCTCCACCAAGCAGGACGATGGCCAGCACTGCCCAGCGCGAAAAGGGATTGGCGCCGACCGCGATGCCGGCTGCGGTGCCAGCTGTGGGGGACGCGGCCCTGCCCGTGCTCATGCCCGCAGTTCAATCTGCGCGAACCGGGCATAGGCGCTGCGGGCCGCGTTCCAGTCCCCCGAGTCGAGGTCGCGCAGCGCGAATACCGCGCGCTCCACCCGCTCGGCGATCACCGCGAAAGCGCTGCGGCCGGCATCGGGCAGCATCGGCAGCACAGCGATTTCGCGCGCGGTGGAGGCGGCGTTCAGCCAATCGGGCCGGGCATCGGAAATCTGGCGGACGCTGCGCCGCAGCAGCAAATGCGCTGCTTCGCCAAACTGGCCCTGAGCGGCCAGCCGGTCGGCATCTTCCAGCAGGGCCACAGCTTCTGCCCGGTCAGGCGTCCAGTGCACCTCCTCGGGCGCGGGCTGGCGCATGCGCCACCTGTCCAACAGCGGCTCGATGGCGATGCGCCAGAGCAGGAACAGCGCCAGCAGCACGCCGAGGGCGATCAGGACATACTGGAACACCGGCCATGACATGCCGAGCAGTTCACCGATGGGGCTGAAAATCTTTTCGAGAAACCGGCCTAGCGCTTTGAGCCATTCCGGAGTCGTCTGCGGATCGGGCATGCGCGGTTCGGGCAGCGGGGCATACTGGATGTCGGCGGTATCGCGCACGGCCTTCCAGTCATCGGCCCCGCCATTGGCCAATCCAGCCGCAGAGGACCCTGCGGCCGAACCCGCGCCTTGACCTCCGCCAACCGTCACAAGCGCAGGATTGCACGGGCGCCAGGGCTGCGCAAGCGCTTGCTACTGCGTGTTAATCGCCCGTCGCACCGGCCGCGCCGATGCGGCCTGCGGGCGACCGACCCTTCAGCCGCGTGCCCGTGCCCGGCGATAGGTGCCCAGCGGGCGCACGTACTTGCAGTGGAACGCCAGTTCCTGCAGCGCCATGTCGACGCGCGCCTCGCCGGGGGCGCCTTCGATATCGGCGTAGAAGGTCGTCGCCGCGAAGCTGGCCTGGGCCTGGTAACTTTCCAGCTTGGTCATGTTGACGCCGTTCGTCGCGAATCCGCCCAGCGCCTTGTAGAGCGCGGCGGGGATGTTCTTCACCTCGAAGATGAAAGTGGTCATCGCCGGCTGGTCCTTCAGCTCGAAGGGATCCAGCGGTTCGCGCGCCAGCACCACGAAGCGAGTGGTGTTGTCGGCCGCGTCCTCGACGTTTTCCTCGATCACGTCGAGGCCGTAGAGCTGCGCCGCCAGCTTCGGGGCGATGGCGCAGGAATCGGGGTCGCCGGCCTCGCGCACCAGCGCGGCGGCGCCGGCGGTGTCGGCATAGGCCATCGGCACGATGCCACGTTCGCGAAGATAATGGCGCGACTGGCCCAGCGCCTGCGGATGGCTGTAGGCGGCCGAAAACGGCCCCCTGGCGCCGGGCAGCGCCATCAGCGCGTGATGGATCGACATGAAATGCTCACCCACGATCGACAGCCCGCTTTCGGGCAGCAGGAAGTGGATGTCGGCAACGCGGCCATGCTGGGAATTCTCGATCGGGATGATCGCGCGGGCGGCCCGGCCTTCCTTCACCGCATCCAGCGCATCCTCGAACGAGAAGCACGGCAGCGGCAGGCAATCCCCGTCATATTCAAGGGCGGCGCGGTGGCCGTTGCAGCCGGGCGCGCCCTGTAAGGCGACGGCCTTTTCGGGGCTGGCGAGGGCGGCGGCTTCCATTTCGCCGACAAGGGCGATCGCGGGCTGGGGATAGGCGTTCATGACTAGCGCGCGATTAGGCGGCAATCGCGATATCCGCAATGGCTCTTGCGCTGGATCAAGGCGCCCATTAGGACCCCGAGCCACAGGATGAGCTTAAATAAGCCGCAGGGGCATGCACGAATGGACGATCGTTTCAATACTATCGCCGGCTGGACTTTATTCTCGGGCATCGTCGGCCTGGGGCTGAGCATTGCCAGCGGAATGTACTTTCAGGCTGACAAGCATCACGCCCCCGAGACGGCGGGCTATCCGGTCGAAGGCGTAGCCGAGAAGGGCGAAGGCGGCGCCGACGTGCCGATCGCAACGCTTCTGGCCAGCGCCGACGTGGCAAAGGGCCAGGCGACTTTCGCCAAGTGCACCTCGTGCCACACCGTCAATTCGGGCGGCGCCAACGGCATCGGCCCCAACCTTCACGGCGTCGTCGGTGAGGCGATCGGCAAGGGCGTGGGCGGTTTCGCGTTCTCCGACGCTCTCAAGAGCAAGGGCGGCAACTGGTCGTTCGATGCGCTGAACGATTGGCTCAAGAGCCCCAAGGCCTATGCGCCGGGGACCAAGATGACCTTCGCCGGCCTGTCGAAGCCGGAAGACCGGGCCAACATCATCGCCTATCTGAACACGCAGGGGTCCAACCTGCCGCTGCCGGCGGCCGGTGCAGCGCCCGCTGCGGATGCCGCTGCCGCCCCCGCCGCCGAAGGAGCAGCCGCTCCCGAAGCGAGCGAGGCCGCCGCGCAGTAACAACTGCCATCCGGCTCTGCCGGTTGAAAACGGTCCGCTAGCGCCGCCGAGTCGCTAGCGGGCCGTTTTCGTCTTTCGGGGATATTGTGCTTCGGCAGACGCGGCTGAAACGCTGCAGCCGCGCCAGCTTTGGTCTGACTGACGGTCAGCCCTGGCCCTTGAAGCCCTTGGCGATCACGTACCACTCGGACGAGTCCTTGCGGCTCGCAGGCGGCTTGGCGTGCTTCACACTGGTGAAATGGCGCTTCAGCAGCGACAGCAGTTCGGTATCCGTGCCGCCCGCCAGCACCTTGGCGACGAACGTACCGCCCGGCGCCATCGACTGGATCGCAAAGTCCACCGCCGTCTCGACCAGGCCCATGGTGCGCAGGTGGTCGGTCTGCTTGTGACCCACGGTGTTCGCCGCCATGTCCGACAGCACCAGGTCCGGCGGTCCGTCCAGCGCGCCTTCCAGCGCGGCGGGGGCCTCGTCGGCCATGAAGTCCATTTCGAAGATGGTCACGCCCTCGATCGGGTCGGTGGGCAGCAGGTCGATGCCCACGACCTTGGCCTTGGGGGCCTTCAGGCGCAGCACCTGGCTCCAGCCGCCCGGCGCGATGCCAAGGTCGACCGCGCGGGTCACGCCTTTGAACAGGTCGAATTTTTCGTCCAGTTCGATCAGCTTGTAAGCGGCGCGGCTGCGATAGCCGTCGGCCTTGGCCTTCTTGACGTAAGGGTCGTTGATCTGGCGCGTCAGCCAGCGCGCCGAACTGGTCGTGCGCTTCTTGGCGGTGCGCAGGCGCTCGCCGGGGTCTTTTCCTGAACGGCTCATCTTGCACCTATTGCGTTATGTACGGCGTCGCGCACGCCGGGCGCGCGAACATGACCGTGAGAAGGACTATGGGAAGCGATCAGGCTGCGCAGGATGCCCTCGCGGATGCCCCGGTCGGCAACGCCAAGGCGTGCGGCCGGCCACAGATCGAGAATCGCCTCCAGAATGGCGCAGCCTGCCACCACCAGATCCGCGCGCTCCCGCCCGATGCAGGCCACCTCGCGGCGCTCCTCCAGCGACATGGCGGATAGCCGCGTGCTGATGTCGCGCATCGATTCGGCAGGCACGATCAGCCCGTCGACCATGCGGCGATCGTATTGCGGCAGTTCCAGATGCAGGCTGGCAAGCGTGGTGACGGTGCCGCTGGTGCCCAGCAGGCGCAGCGGGCCGTCCTGCCCCGCGCTCTCCCGAGCCGGGGCAACGCGCTTGGAAAATGCCGCGAAACTCTCTGCGACAAGGCTGTGCATGTGGCGATAGCGGGCCAGCCGCTCCTCGCGGGTGGCGCCTTCGGACGCGCAGCTCTCGGTCAGCGAGACGACGCCCCAAGGCACGCTCTGCCAGTCGAGGATGCGCGGCACGGTGCCGGTGCTTTCGATCAGGACCAGTTCGGTGGAGCCGCCGCCGATGTCGAAGATCATCGCCGGCCCCAGGCCTTCCTCAAGCAGGACATGGCAGCCAAGAACCGCCAGCCGCGCTTCCTCGCGGGCGCTGATGATGTCGAGCGCTATGCCGGTCTCTTCTCGCACCCGCTCGATGAATTCGGTGCCGTTGACCGCGCGCCGGCAGGCTTCCGTCGCTACCGAGCGGGCAAGAAAAACGTTGCGGCGCATCAGCTTGTCCGCGCAGATTCGCAGCGCCGAAAGCGTGCGCTCCATCGCCGCGTCAGAAAGCCGGCCCGATTGCGCCAGCCCCTCGCCCAGCCGCACCACGCGGCTGAAGGCGTCGATCACGGTGAAATTCTCTCCCGAGCGACGGGCGATGAGCAGGCGGCAGTTGTTCGTGCCAAGATCGATCGCCGCATAGGCCTGACGCGGATAAGGCGCCCCGGACGATGCTACGGCAGGCACTTGAACCGGTGCCGTCGATGCAACGGGCGTGGTTGTACCGGCAGGATAATCGATCGCCTTGGCAGGGGCTGCGGCCACCTTGGCCACGGCCGGAGACTTCGCTGCGGCCGGAGTCCTGGACTTGTTTTCTGCGCGCGGCGCTTTGCCGGCCTCGGGCCCTCGCGCACTCCCTGACGGACGCGCCTTGCCCTTGGCTGTGCCGGCGGTCTGCGGGCTACCAGGCGAACCAGCCTTGCCCTTACGACCTTTTCGCCGCCGTCCCGGACGGCCCGACACATCGACTTTCGCTGCCGGCGGATCTTGCTCCGCCATAATTTCAATTCTCGATCATATATCATTCCGCCGGATCGGCGGACACCTGACCACGATGCTAACGCCCTGCGAGCAAAGGCACAAGGGGCCCGGCTGTCAGAACCTTCACCAAGGCACTTGACGCGAATCAAAGCCGCATCTAAGGGGAGCGCCTCTCCGGTGCCCTGTCGTCTAATGGTAAGACTGCGGTTTCTGATACCGCCTATCGAGGTTCGAATCCTCGCGGGGCATCCAGAGATTTTTCCTTGTCACTGAGGTGACATGCGAGCTTGGCCAGAGCGGTTTTCAACCCGGGCTGCTTTTCCCAAACTGATCGATGTCGTAGTTGCTACCGGCGCTTTGGCGATAGCTTCAGCGGTTTTCCCGTTTGATTGCGCCAGCCTTTTTTGCTCCCCGATTATCCTTCGGCCTTCTTGCGTTTGCAGACCTATGCGGATCGCCTGCGTGATGCCCGATAGCGGCGCGCGTGGATTGCTGCTGGCAAGGGCCATTTGGCTGCCCGCCATAAAGAAAGGCCGGGACGAACAAGTCGTCCCGGCCCATCCGAAATTCCCCTCCGGCAAGCCGGAAAGGCCGGCCGTTCGTTCCGCTTAGCGGAAGAGCGACAGGAGCGTCTGCGGTGCCTGGTTGGCGATCGACAGGGCCTGCACGCCCAGCTGCTGCTGGACCTGAAGGGCCTGAAGGCTCGCGGATTCCTTGGCGAGGTCAGCGTCGACGAGGCTGCCGATACCGGTCGTGACAACGTCGGTCAGGTTGCTGTTGAAGGCAAGCTGGCCGTCGATCTGGCGCGAACCAGCGCCGAGCTCGCTCAGGCTGGTCTTCACTTCGTCGAAGAACGTGTCGAGGGTGTCGGACAGGTCCGAAGCTGCCGTGGCAGCAACAGCCGAATCCGCACCTGCGAGCGCGGTGATCGTGGCATCGTCGGTCGAAGCACCGAAAGCGGTGGTCGCCTTCGTCGTGTAACCCTGGTTGGCGATCGAGAGCGTATCGTCGCTCGAGATCGACTGCAGGGCGCTCACTGCGCCATCCGTGGTCCCGCCGTCCTTCAGCAGGTTGACGCCGTTGAAGTCCGAACCATCGATGATCGTGTTGATCTGCTTCTTGAGCGAGACCAGATCCTTCGAAATTGCGGTGCGGCTTTCAACGTCGAGACCTGCGTCCGAGGCTTCGAGAGTCTTCGACTTCATCTGGTTGAGGAGGTCGGAGATCTGCTCGCTGCCGGCGACGGCAACGTCCGTGACGCTCTTGGCGTTGTTGAGCGAGCTGGTGACAGCATTCAACTTGCCGAGGTCGCCGCGGAGCGTCTGGGCGACGGTGTACTTCGCCGAGTCGTCCTTCGTGGACGCCACGTTCAGACCCGTGGTGATACGGCTCTGGGTGGTTTCCATCGAACGGTTGGTGCTGTTCAGGCTCTGGAGAGCAGCCATGGCACCAGCATTGGTGTTTACCGAAAACGCCATTTCAAGTTTCCTTCTGGGTTACAGACCGATTCTGCGGTCCGGCGACAGAAACGCTGTCGTCCGTGCGATCCCGAAAAAGACGGGTGCATGATTATTCTAGGAGGACTCTTGGTGCGGCGGTTTTATCCTTGAAAAATTAGCTTCGGGTGCGACACCGAAAGGACTCAGAACGGGAACAGGGCATCGTAGATCTGCTGGCCCCAGCGGGCCTGCTGGGCATCGGTAAGCTGGCCGCGTCCGCCGTAGCTGATGCGCGCCTCGGCGATCTGGCTGTGGCGGATGGAGTTGTCGCGGGCGATGTCCTCGGGGCGGATCACGCCGGAGACGACTAGTTCGCGCAGCTCGAAGTTGACGCGCACTTCCTGCTTGCCGCGGATCGCCAGGTTGCCGTTGGGCAAGACGCCGGTGACCGTGGCGGCGACGGTCATGTTGATCTGTTCCGAACGCGAGGTGTTGCCCGCGCCTACCGCGCTCGATTTCGAATTGGTGCTGGCAAGATTGCCGGGATCGGGATTGCCGGGCAGCACCTTGCTGATCTGGCTTTCGAGCCCGAGCAGCGCGGCGATGCCGCTGCTTTCGCTGCCGTTGCGGGTGCGGGTGGTTGTGTTGGCCACTTGCGCATTATCGGCGATGTTGATGCGGATCGTGACGATATCCCCCACGCGCGAGGCGCGCTGGTCACGGAAGAAGGCGCCGCCGCCGGTGCGGAACAGCGAGGCCCCGCGCGCTACCTCTTCCGCCTGCGGATCGCCGCCGTCGGCCGTGCGGCCCGCCACGGAATGGTTGCCGAGCGAGGGTTCGAGGCGCGGGGCGACAGGCTCGCCCGCCTCTGTCAGCTTCGGCGCCTTGCCCACGTTCTTGAGGCGGCCGACCGAGCCGCAGCCCGCCAGCAACGAAGCCGATACCAGGAGGCAGGTAAGTGCGGCGAAACGGGACTTCATGGGCAGCATTTCCTCAGGGCGCCTGTACGCGCACTTCGCCGGCGGCCAGGGCCACCCCCTCCAGCGTGCGGTTGGTGGCAAGGCTCATCACGCGAACCATATCGCCCCGGCCCGCGTCGCTGAGCGCGCGGCCGGGCGAGGTGATCCGCAGCCCCCCCGAAACGAGGGAGATCGTCACCGTCTCGCCCCGGCGCACGACCCGCGCGGAGGTGACGTCGGCGGCGCGGACGGGGGCGCCCGCGTTCAGGCGGCGGGTGGTTTCCTGCCCTGCCGCCTCGGCCGGACTGAGCGCGTTGCGGGCAACGGCGGGCAGGACCCGCGCGGTTTCGAAATCGGCTTTCGAGAGGACTTCGCCCCGCTCCACCGCACGCGCCAGAACCGGCGCAAACTCGGTCCCGGGTACGGGCGTCGTCGCGGCGGCAACGGCAAGGAGCAGGGCAGCAAGCATTGGGGTCAGACCGTCTGGGTCGAGGTCTGCAGCATTTCGTCCGCGGTCTTGAGGACGCGGCTGTTCATCTCATACGCGCGCTGGGCGGTGATGAGCGAGGTGATTTCCGACACCGGGTTGACGTTGGATGCCTCGATGAAGCCCTGGCTCAAGGTGCCGAATGCGGGCTGGCCGGGGGTAGAGACGTTGGGCTGGCCCGAAGCGCCGCTTTCCAGGAACAGGTTGGAGCCGATAGCCTCAAGGCCCGCCTCGTTGATGAAGGTGGCGAGTTCGAGCTGGCCCACGGTCTGCATTTCGGCCTGGCCCGCCAGCTTCACCTGCACTTCGCCGGTCTTTGAAACAGTGACGCTGAGCGCGCCCTGCGGGATGGTGATGTCCGGCTGCACGCGGTAGCCGTCGGTGGTGACGAGTTCGCCCTGGTCGGAGAGCTGGAACGAGCCGGCGCGGGTATAGCCGATATCGCCCGAGGGGAGCGAAACCTGGAAGTAGCCGGGGCCGTCGATCGCCATGTCATAGGCATTGCCGGTGCTGGTCAGCGCGCCCTGTTCGGTGATGCGGTAGACGCCGCCGGTCTTCACGCCCGCGCCGATCTGGATGCCGGTGGGCACTTTGGTGCCGTCCGGGCTGGTCGCCGCGCCGGGGCGCGAAACCTGCTGGTAGAGCAGGTCCTCGAACTCCGCACGCTGGCGCTTGAAGCCGGTGGTGTTCATGTTGGCGATGTTGTTCGAAATGACGTCGACGTTGGTCTGCTGGGCAAGCATCCCGGTCGAGGCGATGGAGAGCGAACGCATGGGGGACTCCTTCGTAAGGTTGGGGTGCTGGCGCCGGGCCAAACGAATCAGGTGAGCTTGCTGAGGCGGCCGATGGCGTTGCGGCGCATGTCGGCAAGGTCGGACGAGAGGCGCTGGCTGGTCTGGTAAGAGCGCAGGATCTCGACCATGTGGGTGGTTTCCGAAATCGCCTCGACGTTGGAGCCTTCGACGCCGCCGCTGCGCAGTTTTGTCTGGGCGGCGGTCATCATCTGGCCGCCGCTGCCGGTCAGCACCCCGTCGCCGCGCGCCTCCAGCATGTTCTCGTCCGCGAAGCTGGTGACGGCAAGGCGGCCCACGGCTTCCTCGCCCGCCATGACCGAGCCGTCCGGCGCGATCGTCAGGCTGCCGACCTGGTCGGTGGGAACGGTGATCGGCCGGCCGTTCTCGTCAAGCAGGCGCTGCCCGCCCGAAGTCGCCAGTTCCCCGGTGTCGAGCACCTTGATGAAGCCGGCGCGGGTATAGGCGGTGGAACCATCGGGCAATTGGACGTTGAGGTAGCCCGGGCCGTCGATCATCACGTCCAGCGCGTTGCCGGTGGCCTGGAAGGCGCCTTGCGAGACGTCGTGGACAGCGCCGTAGTCGAGCACGAACGAGGTCTTGCGTGCATCCTGGACGGGGGCGTCCTGCGCGTTCTCGACATATTCGTGGAACAGCGCCTGTTCGCGCTTGTACCCCGTGGTCGAAACGTTCGCCATATTGTTCGCAGCCACGTCCAACTGGCGGCGCAGGGCCTGCTCATGGTTCAGCAGAACGAAGGAGGAGACGTCCATGGCGGCACCTTCACGAAAAAGTTCGGTATAACCCGCCGGGAAGGGGCCCCGACCGGGAAACAATCCTATATATAGGAATGAAATCGTGCGCGCGGATGTGCGGGCAAGATTTAATGGCCGGGTGTCAGGGGTGATTACGTGTCCAGCGAGGTGATCGACGTTGCGCCGGTCGAGGTGTCCGAAGGGGCAGCAGACGGCGCGGCCGCAGCAGCGAAGAAGAAGCGTAACCGTCTGATCGCGATTGCCGTCGTGGTGGTCGGGATGCTGGCCGGCGCGGGCGGCGTCTGGTGGTACATGCAAGGCAGCGCCGAACATGCAAAGCCGGAGACTGAAGCGGAAGCGCCGGCTGAAACTTCCGGGCACGGGGGCACAGCGGACGCCGACCCTTCGGCCGCCTATATCGAGGTTCCACCGATGATGGTGAACCTGCGCGGCGGCGGCGCCCAGGCCAAGTTCATCAAGCTGCGCTTCATAATCGTCGCCGCCGACGGCAAGACCGACGCCGTCAAGGCACGCCTGCCGGTGATCCTCGACGCACTGCAGCCCTTCCTGCGAGAACTGCGCCCTGACGACCTCAATGGCGCGGCTGCGGTGTTCCGCATCAAGGAAGAAATGCTGCGCCGCTCCACCCAGGCGCTGGGCGCAGGCATGGTGCGCGACGTGCTGATCCAGGACCTGATCCAGCAATGACCGGCGAGCATGACGATCCGGCTTCTTCCGCACCTCGCCCGGAAACCATCCGCCTTGCCGCGGTGGACGGTGACACCGTGCCCCGCCGGGGCCTGAAGGCCGTGCTGGAATCCAACGTCATCAGCCACGAACGGCTGCCGATGCTGGAAGTGGTCTGCGAGAGGATGGTGCGCAATTTCGCCACCTCCATGCGCAACCTCACGTCCGATGCGATCGACGTGAACCTCGAGGCGATCACTTCGGTGCGCTTCGGCGATTTCATGGGCAACATGCCGCTGCCATCACTGTTCGGCGTGTTCCAGGTGAAGCCCTGGGAAAGCTACGGCGTCGTCACCGTCGATGCCGGGCTGATCTATGCCATCGTCGATGCGCTGCTGGGCGGGCGCGGCGGCGCCCGCACGCAGCCTTCCGAGGCGCGCAGCTTCACCACCATCGAGATGAGCCTCGTGAGCCGCGTGGTGCAGATGGCGCTCGACGACCTGGCCTCCGCCTTCGAAGAGATCGCCGCCGTCACGATGGGGCTTGAGCGCATGGAATCGAGCCCGCGTTTCGCCGCCATCGCCGAGCCCAGCAATGCCGCCGCCGTCGCCAGCTACAGCGTCAGCATGGAAGGCGGGGGCGGTGTGTTCTCGATCCTGCTGCCTTATGCGACGATCGAGCCGGTGCGCGACAAGCTGCTCCAGCGCTTCATGGGCGAGAAGCTGGGCCGCGATCACATCTGGTCGGCGCACATGGCCAGCGAGCTTTACAATACCGAGGTCACCGTCGACGTCGTGCTGGGCGAAAAGATGATGTCCCTGCGCGAAGTGCGCAGCCTTGCGGTGGGACAGACCATCGCGCTCAGCCATAGCCCGGAAGACGCACTGCAGGTCCACTGCGGCGGCGTACCTCTGGGCCGCGCGCACATCGGCCAGCGTTCCAGCAACATCGCCATTCGCATGGCCACCGACATCTCCAAGGGATATCCGAAATGACCGCAGGACTGACTGCCGCCGCCGCGATCAACCTTGTCCTCGTGGTGCTATGCGTGTGCGTGCTGGTGCAGAGCGTGCGCATGGACCGCCACATCCGCACCTTGCGCGACAACAATCTGGGCGAAGCGGTGTTCCGGCTGGACCGTGCAACCCAGCAGGCCCGCCTGGTGCTGGACGACCTGCGTTTCGTCCTGGCCAACGACGTTGCAGCACGCGCGGAAGGCGCCGCTGCAGCCGAGGCCCTGCGTGAAGAACTGGCGATGATGGTCGATATCGGCAATTCGGTGGCGGAGCGCATATCGGACGCGGCAAGCGAAGCACAGGCAGCAGAAGTGGCCGCAAGGTCGCGCAGCCCCCGGGCCGCCCAGATCGAGGCCGCTGAAGGCGCCGCCGGGCAGGCCAGTCGGGCAAGCGCGGATGCACTCGCCTCCGCCCGGACCACGGAATTGAGCAGCAGGGTGTTCGACATCCTGTCCGCGCACGTTCCGCGTGGCAGCGCCGTGGCATGATCGGCCTCAAAGCCCTGGCCCGGCCGACGCGGCTGATGCTGGGCGTCGCGGCGGTGGCAGCGGTTGCCAATGCGATCGCGCTGGCGGCCTCGCCCGACATCGCCGGCGCGGCCGGGCCTGAAACCAGCCGCCTGGGCGCCTCGCTTCAGGATGCGGCGGCGCAGCGGGATCGCACTGCGGTGGCGAACCGCCGCAAGCTGGAAATGCGCGAACAGGCCGTCCGCGCAGGCGAGGCGCGCCTTGCGGGCCAAGTGAAGCAGCAGCAGGCCGAAGCCGCCGCCAAGCCCGCCGCTGCGGATGCGGCAGGCGGAGCCGGCGCCCCGTCGGTGCCTTACGACAACCTCGCGCGCATCTACCAGACGATGAAGCCGAACCGCGCCGGACCGATCTTCGAAAAGCTCGACATCGAAGTGCAGAAGGAAGTGGCCACCCGCATGCGCGAACGCGCCACTGCGCAGATCATGGCCAACATGTCCCCGGCAGGCGCGGTGGAACTGTCTATGGCGCTCGCGGGACGCAAGGTAATCAAGGGCGCAGGCGGCGCGAAGCAGGCGGCGAAGTAAGGCCAAGGCGGGGCTCGGGGTTCAATACGGCCCGGCTAACCATCCGCTCCAACCTGCCCGCTTCCTCACGCCTCCGTCGCGGAGACCTTCACGATCAGAACCTTGTCGACGGTAGCGTCCACCCGCTTGACCGGCAGGGTGATCGTTGCGGCGAGGCGCTCCACGTCTACCGGGGCGAAGCGCGAGGCGCGCAGGCGGGCGAATTCGATCGTTGCGGGCAGCGCGGCGGCGCGCAGTTCGGGCATGCGCTTGGTAAGGGCGGCGGCCTCATCCTCGGACTTGGCCTGCACCGTGATGGTGACGTGCAGCACGCCGTCCACCCGTCCGGCGTCCACGATCGGCGCGTCGATCGATTGCATCGTCACGAAGCTCGCATCGGCCGGAGGGACTTCGGCGGCCTTGCGCGGCTCGGTGTTGGCGCCGTGAACCGGCACCGCCGCCGCCAGCAGCAGCACCGCTGTAACGCGGCGATAGGGGACGCAAGAGGACATCGACGACTCCGCAGATAGGCTTCGCGCTGTCCGCAAGGCGCGCCGCCCTTCTATAATAGGATGAACGTTAAGGAATTCCGTACCAATGAGCAGCGATCGGCGTCCGGCGAAAGTGCGGGTCGTTAATTCCAGTGCCGTACAGGCCGTGCCCGCGCGCCGCCGCAGCGATCAGGCGCAGGACGACGGGGATCAGGCGACCTCCGCCATAGCCGCCGCGCCGGCGCGTCAAGGCGGCAGCCTGCTGTGGATCGTCGGCAGCGTGGTGCTGTTCCTTATCGGCTGCGCCATCGGCGGCGCGCTGTTCGTGCTGTCGGGTTTCGCTGCGGAGGCGCAGCTGTGAGCCGCGCGCGTCTGCTTGCCTGCGCCGCTCTACTGCCCGGTGCAGTGATGCTGTCTGCGGTTACCGAACCTGCCCCGGAACCTGCGCCCACTTACGCGCCGCGCCTGCCCGGTTTCGCGGCCGAACTGGCCCAGCGCCCCCCGCTTGCCGGCGCTTCGGCATGGGCACCCATGGCCGAGCGGGAGGCGTGGAAACGCCTCGCCGCTGCTCCCACGGCCGAGCGGCAGGGCGTGCGCTGGGACTTTGCCCGCAGCCTGATCGCGGATGAGCGCGGGCCCGACGCCCTCGGCGTGCTGGAAGTGATGCGCCAGGACGACCCTGACCTGAGCATGGTCGATGCCTACCGCCTTGCGCGCGGAGCGGCGCTTACCCAGCTCGGCCGCGCCGAGGATGCGGTGAGCGCGCTCGACATGCCGGGCCTTCGCGCCGCTCCCGAAGCCTGCCTGTGGCGCCTGCGCGCGTTGGCGCAGGCGGGTCTTGCCGAACAGGCGCTGCAGCAGCTTGCCTGCGCCGGCCCCGCGTTGGCCAAGCCGCGCGCCGCGCCTTTCGTCCTTGCCGCCGCTCGGGCCGGGGTGGAGGGCGGCGCGCCCGACAAGGCGCTGCATTGGCTGTCCTGGCTGCCAGACCGCGATCCCGCCGCCAATCTCCTGCGCGCCCGGGCACAACTGGCCCTTGGCAAAGTCGACGATGCCCGGCTGCGTTTCGCCCGCGTTGCCCGTTCAGGCACGCCGGAGCAGCGCATCGATGCACAGCTCAGCGAGCTGGAAGGCGAAGTCGCCCGCAAGGCCATCAGCCCCGAAGCGGCACTCAAGAAACTCGACACCATCCGCTACACTTGGCGCGGCGATGCGATCGAGGAGCGCGCACTGCGCCTCAGCTACAGTCTTGCCGATGCACGCGGCGACCTGCCCGCCGCGCTTTCCGCCGGTTCTGCTCTGATCCGTTATCATGATCCCGCAAAGCAGGCGCCGGAGTTTCTGCCGTCCCTGCGCGCCAAGCTTTCCGAAGCACTGGACCCCGCGCAAAAACTACCGCTGGACCGGGCGGCGGGCCTTTACTGGGACTACCGCGACTTGGCCCCGTCCGGCGCCGAGGGCGACCTTATGGCCAGCCGCCTCGCCGAACGTCTGCAGCAGGCGGGCCTGTTCGAACGGGCTGCGGACCTGCTTTCCTACCAGCTGACGGTGCGCGTAGGCGACCTTGCGCGCGGGCCGCTTTCGGCGCGGGTGGCCAGCCTCTACATTCTCGCCGGACGGCCGGAACGTGCGCTCAAGACGCTGCGCGATACCAACGATCCCAACCTGCCCGATACGATGCTGGCCGAGCGCTCGAAGGTGGAAGCTGCCGCGCTCACGCAGGTTGGCCGCGTCGACGAAGCGCTCGCGGTGTTGCAGGACCTGCCGAACGCCGGTGCGATGCAGGCCGAGATCCTGTGGCAGAAGCGCAATTGGCCGCGCTACGCCGAAATGTCCGCCGGGGCGCTGCCGAATGGGCGCGGGCTGGACGCGGTAGCGCAGGCGAAAGTGCTGCGCCACGCAATCTCGCTGGCGATGCTGGGCCGTGAGGACGCACTTGCCGGACTGCACAGGCGCTACGGCGCGGCGTTCAAGGGCCTGCCCTCAGCCCCGGTATTCGAGATGCTGACCGGCGCACCGGGCGCCGCCGATCCAGGAAAACTGGCGCAGGCGATGGCGGCGATCCCCTCGGCCAGCCCGGCGGGCGAATTTGCGGACTTGCTGGAGCAGGTGCCGGCCAAGGGACCAAAGGGTTGAGGGAATATGGGTTCGCGCCCATGCTCCCCTGCCCCCTATTTCCTCAGCCGAACCCGGATCAATCGAGGAAGTTCACCAGCGACATCGAACTGAGCTGCGAGAAAACCGAGTAGCTCGCCTGGAGGATCGTCTGGCGCTGGGTGATGTCGATGGCGACTTGCCCCAGGTCGGCATCTTCGACCGAGCCGATCACGCTGGTAAGCAGGTCAACCCGGTCTTCCGCGCGGGTGGCGAGCGTTTCGACCTGCGCCTGCTTGCGGCCGTTCGAGGCATTGACCGAGCGCACGCCGGTGATGCCGGTGTCCAGCAGGTCGAGCGCGGCGGTGATGGCAGCCTTCTGATCGTCGGTCAGGGTTTCGCCGAAGGGGCCGGCTTCCGCCAAAGCTCGGAAAGCGGGGATGAGCTTGCCTGCCACGTCGCTGGCGCCGATGCCGTATGCCACGTCCACGCCTTCGCCCGCCCGCGTCGACTGGCGCACGCCGTCGTTGCCGAATGCATCCGCCGCGTCGAGCCCGACGGTGTCCTGAAGGGTTTTCGGGATGAACGGGGTGTCCGAGGTCTGTGAACCGGCGAACAAGGGCACGCCGCCTTCCTTGGCGTTGAGCGAGGCGCGCAGGCCGGAAAAGGCGTCCTCGATCATTTCCTGAAGGCCGGGGGAATTGCCGGTGCCCACTGCGCTGAACAATTCTTCGCGCAGGTCCGCCATCGAACCGTCGATCTGCTCTAGGTTCGCCTGGTATAGCGAAAGCGTGGTCGAGACGCGGCTGATGTTGGTCTTGTAGGTTTCCTGCGTGGCCAGCATCGAGCGCGCGGAAAGCGTGCGCACCGCATCCAGGCCAAGCCCGGCGTAGTCGTTCACCTTCTTCTCGGTCGCCAGTTGCAACTGGCTGGTGGCGAGGCTTTGCTGCGAGCGCTGGATCGCGCTGGAAAGGGTCTGTTGCAGCGCAACGGTGGCTACGCGGGTCATCGTCGTGTCCTCAGAGCATGTTCAGCAGGGTGTCGTACATCTGCGAGGCAGTGGTCATCACCCGCGCGGCGGCGGAATAGCTGTTCTGCAGCACGACCATTTGCGCCAGTTCCTCGTCGATGTTGACGCCGGAATAGGAATCGCGCCGGTTGACCGTGTCGCTCAGACGGGCCGAGGCATCGTCTGCGGCGGTCTTCGCCAGGGATGCGGCAGACCCGGCGCTGCCAAGCAGGCGGCTGGCGAAGCTGGAGATCGTGGAGCTGCCGTCCTTGCCGAAATCGGCGGTGGCGGCGAGCGCGTCGACAAAGGCGTTGGCGCCCCGGATATCGCCCGCGCCGATCGCTTTCGTCCCGATCGCCGCGTCCAGCTGCAGCCGGGCCAGCGGCAGGCGCGTGGTGTCGTTCAGGATCGCGGCGGGGACTTCGGCGGTGCGCAGCCCGCTTGCCGCCCCGGTCAGACCCGAGAGCGCCGAGAACGACAGGCCGGTGCCGCTGCGGTCCGTCGAATCCGAGGGGATCGATATCGTCGCCCCGGCGCTGGCGGACTTGGGGGTGAAAGCGACGCGGCCCCGCTCGTCGAGCGCGAAGGAACCAAACGCGCCCAGCGCGCCGGAATTCAGCCCGCCGATAAGGTCGCCCCAGGTCGAGCCGGTGTCACCGCTCAGCGTCTGTGTGGCAAGGACTTTGCCTGCCGCGTCGCGCAGCACGATCTGCGCGGTTTCGCCCGCACCGAAGCCGTGGGGGTCGTCGGCGGTAAAGCCGGAAGGGGCCAGCGCACTGTCGCCCGAACGCACCAGGTTGTTGAGGCCGAAGAACTGCGAGAAACCCACCCCGGCACGGTCGCTGGGGGCATCGGCATCCTGCGCGACGGCAACGCCATAAGCGCTCGACGCAGCGGCGATGGACAGAACGCCGTCCTCGATGCTGGCACTCGCCATGGGCGAGAGGCCGGCGTTGATCGCGGCCACCGCGTCATCCACCGTGGCGCCCGAACCCAGCGCGTCGAAATCGACGGTGGTTCTGGCCACCAGCGTGCCGTCCTTCGCCAGCACCGCGAACGTCGCCTTGCCGGTGAAGCCGAGCCGGTCGCTGCCGATCAAACCGTTGGCTTGCCCGGTCAGGGTCTGCGGCGGGGGCAGGGTGGTGCCCTCGTTGGCGACTTTGTTGAGCGTTTCGGCAAGGCCGCTGAACAGCTGGCCCAGTTGCTCGGAGAAATTCGGCAGCGCGCGGTCGCGCATGTCGAGCAGGCCGCCCAGCTTGCCGCCGACTGCCGTGGAATCGATCTTCTCGCCGGTGGACGCGCCCATCGAACCGTCGGCATTCGTGAAGCGGATATCGATCGGCGCATAGCTCGCCTGCGAGACGGCGACGCCCGAGGCGTAGTTCAACTGGCGCAGGCGCTTGTCGAGAAGCACCTGGCCCGAAGCGGTGTCGATGGTGACGCGCCCGTCCGGCTGCTCACGCACGCTGACGTCGACGAGGCCGCTCAGTTCCTCCAGCGCCGACATGCGCGAATCCGCCGGGCCGGACGTGGTGAGGCCAAGGCCCTGCAGGCGCGAGACTTCGTTATTGAGGTCGTGGATCTTGCTCAGCAGCACGTTGACCCGGCCGACCGTGTCCGAAACCTCGCTCTCGACGTCGGCCTGCAGGTTGGCCACATCGCCCTGCAACCCGCTGAGCGTGTCGATGGTGTCGGAAACGGTGCCGGTGAACTGGGCGATCGCCTCGGGCGAGCCTTGCAGTCCGGCGATCGCGGAAACCGAACTGGAGATCGCGGTCAGCCGCGCCGCCAGCCCGGAAGCACTGCTGGGCGAGCCGAGCAGCGACTGCAGGCGGTCGAGATAGTTCGACACCGCGTCCGTTCGACCCGCCGTTCCCGCGCGCTGGTACACCGAGTTCTCGAGGAACTTGTCCGCCACCCGCGCCGGTTCGCCGACGACCACGCCGTTGACGTTGCCGCCCGCCACCGACGCGCTCTGCGCCAGCTTCTGCCGCGCATAGCCGGGGGTGTTGACGTTCGCGATGTTGGTCGAGACCGTCTGCATCCCGGCCTGCGAGGCCGAGAGGCCCGACATGGCGGAACTGAGGATCGAGTTGATGGACACGGATCAGGCCGCCTTGATCGCTGCCGGGCTCAGCGCTTCAGGTTGCTTACTTCCTGGAGCATGTCGTCGACCGTCGTGATGATCTTGGACGAGGCCGAGTAGGCGCGCTGGAACAGGATCATGTTCGAGAACTCCGCCGCCAGATCGACGTTCGAGGCTTCGAGCATGCTGGCCGAAAGCGTGCCGCCGCCGACCGTGCCCGGCTCGTTGATGGCCACGTTGCCCGACTGTTCGGAAACGAGATAGGCATTGCCGCTGATGCGCGTCAGCCCGTCCGGGTTCTGGAAGGTGGCGAGCGGAAGCTGGTAGATCGGGCGCGAGGTGCCATCGTCGAACACGGCGCTGACCACGCCCTTGTCGGAAATCTTCACCGAGGCGACCGTGCCCAGCATGCCGCCGTCGACGGTCGAGGATAGCAGCGCCGAGGTGCTGCCGAACTGGGTCAGCCCGTCGAGCCCGGCATTGCTGCCCATGTCGAGGCTGATCGGGGTGGAGCCGGCGCCGTTGGACCAGGTGATGTCCAGGTTGCCCAGCAGCGACTGCGCGGTGCCCAGGTTGAGGCTGCCGTCGGCATTGAAGCGGATCGTGCCGCTGGCAAGCAGGCCCGAAGCGGGGACGGCATTATCGCCGATGGTGGCGATCTCGGCCGGGTCGCCCGTCACTTCGGTGGCCCAGGCGTTCGCGCCGGTCTTGACGAAGTTGAAAGTCAGCGAGTGCGAGGTGCCCTGCGCGTCATAAACCACCACCGAGCGCGAGAACTGCGGGGTGAGAGTGCCTTCGCTCATGGCGCCCGCCGTGTAGCCGGCGACCGGAGTCGCGGTGGAATCGAGGTTCGCGCGCAGCTGGATCGCAGTGGTCGGGGTTGCCGCGCCGGTCAGCGCATTGGGCCGGATCGGCTGAAGCGAAGCCTCGCTGCCGTTATTGACGTAGGACCCGGTCGCATCGAGCGGCCAGCCCATCAGGTAATAACCGGCGGTGTTGCGCAAGTAGCCCGAAGAGTCCGTGGTGAACGATCCGGCGCGGGTATAGGCAGTGGTGCCGCCCGCATCGGGGCTGGAGCGCACGACGAAGAAGCCCGCGCCGTCGATGCCGATGTCGGTAAGGCTGCTCGACGCCTGGAGCAGGCCCTGCTTGGAAATCAGCGCCTTGGGCGTCGCGGTGACGCCGCCGGCGGAATAGCTGCTGCTCAGGCTGCCGCCCGTGACCAGCGTTTCGAACTGGGCGGAGACACCCTTGTAGCCGATCGTATTCACGTTGGTGATGTTGTCCGCAACCGTGGCCATGGCGCTCGACTGCGCGCTGAGACCGGAAACGCCGGCATAAAGAGCGGAATAGAGGCTCATGTATATTCTCCTGTGCGTGCGGACGGGCAGCAGCCTCGCGGGACCGGACACAGGCATTGTAGGAAGAAATCTTATCTGGCGGTCCCTGCGCGCAGGAAAATGAAGGAGGCGGCAAATTTTGCCCACCTGCCGCGCACCGAGCCATTTTTCATCCTATAATGCTGGAGTCTAAAATAGGGCTTGGCTGGACATGACGCTTCGCATTTCGCTTCGCAACGGAGAGCCGGTGATCGTGAACGGCGCGGTCCTGCGCGCGGTTGGCCGCACCGATCTCGTCCTCGAGAACGAGGCGACGATCCTGCGGGGGCGCGAGGTGATGAAGCCGCAGGACGCCGATACTCCCGCCAAGCAGCTCTATTTCGCCTGCATGATGGCCTATATCGACCCCGCCGACATCGCCCGCCACCAACAGACCCTGCTCCAACGCCTCGAAGCCTTGATGACGGCGCTGGAATCGCCCGAAGCGAAGGGGGTATGCGTTCACTTCGCGCAGAAGGTCGCGACCGGCCAGTTCTATCAGGCGCTGGGGGAATGCCGCTGGCTGATCGCCTATGAGGCCGATGCACTGGCCCGCGTTCCCGCTGCTCAGCCCCCCGAAGCGGCCACCCCCGCCGCCTGACGGGAGGGTGCGCGGAATGATCCCCTTTTCGCCACTGCAAACGGTGAAGCAGGCGCGATGAGCAGCCTCGCCTCTGCCGCCGAGGGCCTGCGCATGCAGACGCCCGACCAACGCTACGGCCGGGTCGTCGCGGTGCGCGGCGCGTTGATCGAGGTGGACGGCCTTGCCGGCGCCGCGCGCATCGGCTCACGCGTGACGCTGCGTTCGCAAGCCGGCAACGTCGAGGCCGAAGTGATCGGGCTGGACCACGGCATCGCCCACTGCATGCCCTTCAACGAGCCGGAGGGCATCGCCTCGGGCTCGCGCGCCGATCTTTCCGCCGGACAGGCGGGCCTGCGCCCCTCGGCCAGATGGCTGGGCCGGGTGGTCGATGGGCTGGGCCGGCCGGTCGATGGCAAGGGGCCATTGCCGCAAGGCCCTGTCCAGCGCCGCATCAAGGCCGCCCCGCCGCCCGCGTCCTCCCGCGCCAGAGTGGGCTCGCGCATCGAAACCGGGGTGCGCGCGCTCGACCTGTTCGCACCGCTGTGCCGGGGGCAGCGCCTGGGCCTGTTCGCCGGATCGGGCGTGGGCAAGTCAACCCTGCTGTCGATGCTGGCGCGCTGGACCGAATGCGACGTCGCGGTGATCGGCCTGATCGGCGAACGCGGCCGCGAAGTGCAGGAATTCATCCAGGACGACCTTGGCGAGGAGGGCCTTGCCCGCAGCGTCGTCGTCGTCGCCACCTCGGACGAGCCGGCCCTGCTGCGCCGTCAGGCCGCATGGACGACGCTCGCGGTGGCCGAGCATTTCCGCGATGAAGGCTGCGAAGTGCTGTGCCTGATGGATTCGGTCACCCGCTTCGCCATGGCCCAGCGCGAGATCGGCCTGGCCGGCGGCGAACCGCCCGCGACCAAGGGCTATACCCCCACCGTCTTCGCCGAGCTGCCACGCCTGCTGGAGCGGGCCGGGCCGGGCGCCGCGGTGCAAGGATCGGCGCCGCAAGGTACGATCACGGGGCTGTTCACGGTGCTGGTGGACGGCGACGACCACAACGAGCCGGTCGCCGATGCGGTGCGCGGCATCCTCGATGGTCACGTCGTCATCACCCGCCAGATCGCCGAGCGCGGGCGCTATCCCGCGATCGACGTGCTGCGTTCGGTCTCGCGCACGCTGCCTCATTGCCTGAGCGTGGAAGACAATGCCCTGCGCCTGGCCGCGCGGCGCGAATTGTCGACGTGGAAGGACATGGAGGAGATGGTGCGCCTCGGCGCGTACCGTGCAGGGTCCAGCGCCGAAGTAGACCGCGCCGTCGCCATCGCCCCGCGTATCGAAGGCCTGCTCCAGCAGGACCGACTGGCACGCAGTTTCGCCGCGCAGGACTTTGCGGCGTTGGCCGCCATTCTGGAAGGTTCGCCATGAAAACGCCTTACGACGCCGCAATGCGCGTGCGCCAACGCGAACTGGACGAAGTCAGCACCGCGATCCGCGCCGAATCCGGAACGCTGAGCGTACTCGAACAGGAGCGCGAACGGCTGCGCGCCGCGCTGCGCAGCGAAGCGCAGGTCGCGGCGGAACTCGCGCTGTGTTCGCAGGCCTGGCAGGGCCGGATGCGCGGCCACGGGCGCGAACTCGGCATCCTTCAGGCGCAGGTTCAGGGACGGATCGAGCACTTACGCGAAGTGGCTATCGATGCTTACGGCACGTTGCGCAGCATCGAAACGGCAGCGGAAGACTACCGCCGCGACGCCGCCCGGGTCGAGGCCAGCGCCGAACAGTCGGCGAGCGACGATCTGGGCGCAGTGGCCTTCCTCAAGGCGCGCCGGTCGATCCGACGTGAAAACCCGCGATGATCGACGGGCCGAAGTCCTCCGGCATCGGCGCTGCCAACCTGACGGCGGCGCAAAAGGCCAACCTCATCTACAACGAGGCGCGCGGCGAGCTTTCGGGCCGGCTCTGGCGCGCCGCCCTTGGCTCGGCCGAGGACGATCAGCGCGCCCAATCGACGCCCGGGCAGGTGACGGCGGGAACGGCCGCCGAACCGATCGGGCTGGACCGGCTCCTGGCGATGCTCGATCCGGCGGCGCATGCTGCACCAGCTGCTTCCGCGCCGGGAACGCCCCTGACAGCAGACGAGGCCCCTGCCTTTTCCGTCGGCCACGATGCTGTAGCCGCGATGCAGGACGGCCCGAATGCGCGCTATGCCGGGATGCTGGACGCTGCCGCCGCGCGCAGCGGGATCCCGGCCTCCGCGCTTGCCGCGATTGTCGACGCCGAGGCGGCCAAGGGTGCCGGGGGCACTTGGCAATCCTATTCGCGCAACCCCCGATCGAGCGCGGCGGGACTTGGCCAGTTCCTGAGCACGAGTTGGGAAGGCGAGGCCGAACGCGCCGGAACCTGGCTCAACACTACGGCGCAGACCAACGGGTGGCTTAATGCGAAAGGGCAAGTGAAGTCCGAAAACCGCTCGGCCCTGCTGGCGCTGCGGTACGATCCGCGCGCCTCTATCGAAGCCGTCGCCGATTACGCCAGCGCCAATGTCGAGGCACTGCGCGGATCGGGCCTGCGGATCGGCGGCGAGGTTTCCGAGGTGGCGCGAGCCGCCTATCTTGGTCACCACCTGGGCCTCGGCGATGCGCGGCGCTTCCTTGCGGGCGGGCTTGAGCCTGAGCGCGCGCGAAGGCTGCTCAATGCGCAAGTCGGCGGGGCGGACGCCGAACGCCGCATCGCCAAGGCGGGCAGCGCGGTCACAGCGCACCGGGCATGGCTGCTCGATTACGTAGGCCGCCATGTGCGCCCTGAAAAGTTTGGCTGACAGGTAAGGCGCCACTTTTTTCGCAGGCCGGACCAGAACGCGAAATCCGCCTTGGCGACGAGCAAAAAAGCCTTTGATTGAAGGCGAACCGGGCCAAAGCCGAGGCAAAATCCGATGTCTGCGACCGTACCGGCGCATCAGCGCGCTATCGCACGCTAGTGGATAACTCAGATATAGGATTGTTGGTTCCCGAATTATAGGAATAGATTCTCGTCTTGTGGACGTGGTGCAAGGGGCCCCGCGCGCCGCTGGGGTTCGTCATGTCTAAGATCACTGCCGCCCTCGAGGCATCAGTCGCGACGGTCAGGGACAACACGCCGCCGGAAGGCACTGCACAGACCCGGCGCCAGCGCGCCTGTGTCGACCATGCCTTTGCCGGGATTCTCAAGCTGATCGCGCCGCGTATCCGCCATTTCATCCGCCAGTACGGCCTTGCCGGACACTGGGACGATGCCGAGCAGTGCTGCGCCATCGCCGTCCACCGCGCGATCCAAAGCTACGAGCCGGAAAAAGCGCAGTTCACGACCTTCGTGAACTGGCAGATCCGCGGCGAACTGCAGAGCCTGCGCTTCCGCGTGATGACCGACCAGCGCCCGTCGGCCCGCAAGGTCGAGGCGACCACCGTCTCGCTCGACGCGATCACCGGCGGCGAGGACGGCGAGGGCCTGTCGATCCTTTCCGCCATCGCCGACGAAGACGCGCTCGGCCGTACCGAAGCGGGGGCGTCAGACTATCTTGCCAAGGCGGCGATGAATGCGCTGACCGAAAGCTACGTCGAACATCTGCGCAATTCCGGCCTCGAACGCATTCGCCGCCGTGCGCACAATGCCCAGCCCAAGCCGGTAAAGGCCAAGCGCCCCGACAACGCCGCCACAGCGCCGCCCGTGCGCCGTCCGGGCCGAGCGCCGCTCGATCCGGCGGAATTGACCGAGCTGGAACAGCGCCTCGAACACAACCGGCAGGTCGTCGAAGGCCGCCTGTTCGAAACCGCTCCGCCGCTCGATCTGGGCGAGGACGAAACCGGGCTGGCGCGCGAACGGGTGCGTCAGGTGGCCAAGCGCGCCGCAAAGACCATGAGCGATCTTGCCGTGATGGACCCGCGTTTTTCGCTCATGGCCGAATACCGGCAGGCAATGCTCGCCGCGCACTGAGGCTTGTCAGTGGGCGCCGATCTCAGGCCCGGTCTCAGGCTGGGGCGCCGTTTTCGTTCGAAAGACCGCTGATAACGGCGCGGTTGACAGAGATCAGTTCGTCGATCGCCTCGCGCCCGGTAATGACCAGCGAGGTGTACTTGTCCACCCACAGGCCAAGCGAGATGATCCCGGCCCGCAGTTCGTCAGGCAGGCCGTTTTCGGGGGACTGGCATAAGTTGCGAAAGATCGTCCAGGCCTGCCGGTTGCGGTGAAGCGCGGGGGCCAGCTTCACGCCGGCAAGTCCGGCATCGCGCGCGGCGATCATCTCGCTGGTGATCTCGCTCATCAGCCGGTATTCCGTGCTGCGCGGCGTGGCGGCGACTTTCTGGGCGCGGACATAGGCATTGACGGACATCGCGAGCAGGCTCCGGCTTCGATGCACCATGGCCGAGAGGGGCACTCGGCCGGGCGCCTTTCTCATATAGGACGATCGAAGGCGAACCGGTCGCGGCTCGAACATCGGTGGCGGAAAATGCGCCCATCGCACCGCATCCCGGCGCAGCGTCCTATAACTAAGCCGTAGACCGCGCGCGCGGTCCCCTATTTGCGGACTTCCTTTTCATGCTGAACATCGTCGGCCTTGTCGTCATCCTGCTGTGCGTCTTCGGCAGCTTCCTGATGTCGGGCGGCAGCATGACGGTTATCTTCCATGCGCTTCCGCACGAGATGATGGCGATCGCCGGCGCGGCGCTGGGCGCCTTCGTCCTCGGCAATTCGATGACGACGCTGAAGAAGAGCTGGGCCGGCGTGGTGCGCGTATTCAAGGGCAACCGCTGGAAGGAGGCCGATTTTCGCGACCTCCTCGCCCTGCTGTACACCCTGCTGGCGACGTTCCGCAAAGGCGGCGCCAATGCCATCGAGCCGCATCTGGACGCGCCTGCCGAAAGCCCGATTTTCTCGCGCTATCCCAGCCTGCTGAAGGACCATGAGCTGGTCGAGTTCATCTGCGACTACCTGCGCATGATGACCGTCAACTTCGAGGACCCGCACCAGCTGGCCGAGGCGATGGAAGGCGACATGGAGCGCCATCATCATGAGGAAATGGCCCCCCAGCACGCGATCCAGATGATGGCCGACGGCCTGCCCGCCATCGGCATCGTCGCGGCCGTTCTAGGCGTCATCAAGACCATGAGTTCGATCGACCAGCCCACCGAAGTGCTGGGCGCGATGATCGGCGGCGCGCTGGTCGGCACGTTCCTGGGCGTGCTGCTGGCCTACTGCCTGGTCGGCCCGATCGCGCAGAAGCTGCAGCAGATCATCGACGCCGACTTCAAGCCCTTCCTCATCGTCAAGACCGCGATCATCGGCCACGCGCAGGAGCAGCCCACCGAAGTGGCCATCGAACTGGCCCGCCGCATGACGCCGTCGACTTACGCGCCCAGCTTCCAGCAGATGGAAGCGGCGCTGGAGGCGGTGAAGGAACAGCTCAATGCCGCTCCGGCCTGACCCGGCGCGCTAGGCCATGGCTGGAAAAGACCCCAACAAACGTCCGATCGTAATCCGCAAGGTCAAGAAGGTCGTCGGCGGCGGCCATCATGGCGGTGCGTGGAAGGTCGCCTATGCGGACTTCGTGACCGCGATGATGGCCTTCTTCATGCTCCTGTGGCTGCTGGCCAACCCCGACGAGGTCCAGCTCAAGGGGCTGGCCGAATACTTTACGCCCGAGACCCAGAAGAACAGCCTTTCGACCACGCTGAGCGACCGCCCCGGTGCGCAGCCGGGCGCAGGAGGCCATGGCCGCAACGACCAGTCCTCCGACAGCGAGGCACGCGGCCAGCCTGCCGCCGAAGCGGGCGCCGAAGGCGTGTCGCGCGGGGGCACCGCGGACGTGCCCGAAGCGGCTCTGCGCGTCATGGCGGAAGAGATGCGGGTGGAGCTGGAACCCCCGCTCGATTCCGATCAGGGCAAGCAGAACATCGACGTGCGGCCCAGCCGCGAAGGGATGCGCATCCATCTGATCGACAGCCCGCAGCGCTCGATGTTCAAGGGCAGCACCGCGCAGCTCAACGACTTCGCCAAGGCCATGCTGGCCCGTGCCGCGCACAAGCTGGCGGGCATTGACGCGCGCATCGCCATCGAAGGCCACACCGATGGCAGCGGCGGCGACAGCGAGGCCAACTGGATTCTTTCGGCCCAGCGCGCCCTGGCCGCGCGGTCGGCGATGGTGGCGGCCGGGCTGCCTGCGGACCATTTCTCCGAAGTCGTCGCCAAGGCGGGCACCGAGCCGGTCTATCCGGAGGCGCCCGACCGCCCGGAAAACCGGCGCATCACCATCGTCGTCATGGCGCAGGCGGGCGCTCTGCCCCGCGACGCCAGTTTCAAGTTCTGAGGCCATGATAAAGCGCATAGCTATCGGCGTCGTTGCGGTGATCGCGGGCCTTGGTGTCGGCGGGGCCGGGGCATGGGGCGTCTCGCACTATCTGCCGCAGTTCGCCGGCGGCGGCGCTCACGGCAAGGCCGCGACGAAAGCCGAGACCACGTTCGTGCCTGCGGGCGAAATCCTCGCCCCGCTGGTATTCGCGGACGGGCGCCTGTCGGGCTACGTCACCTTCGAATGCCAGCTGGAAGTGCCCAAGGACAAGAGCGAGGAGGTCGGCGCGAAGCTGCCCCTGCTGCTCAACGCGATCAACCTGCGCACCTACCGCAGCCCGCTCGCCAGCGGGCCGGACGGGCTGGTCCCCGGGCTGGACGCCTTCCGCAAGGTGGTTATGGAAGCGGCGCTCGAAGTCTACGGCAAGGGTGTGGTGCGCTCCGTCGCGGTGACGCGGGCCTCTCCGGCGTAAGCGCCAGCGGCTGCTTCGTGGGCCGGGTCACCCGAACGCAATCACCGCGGCCGAAGCCAGCAAGGCAAGGACGCTGGGGTAGAAGGTAAGCGCAAACCCGAAGGCCCGGCCCCTGGCGCCATGCCTGTAACCCAGCCAGAACAGAAGCCGGCCAACGGCAAAGAGACAGGCCAGTGCCGCGACCAGCGCATCGGAGCGATTGAAACTTGCCGCGACGATCAGGTGGGCGGCGACGGCAAGGCCGGCCTGCTCGAACGTGTTCTGCAGGATCGCTCCGGCGACCCGGACCTTGTCGGACCCCGATCCGGCGCCGCTGCCGGCAATGTCGCTTTCGGAGAAGAAGCGCAGACGGGCAACATTCGCGATCCCCGCCGCCAGCCAAGCGACCACCAGAAGATCGACACGGATGGCGAACTGCAAACGGGAAAAGAACGGCGCGGCCGCGCTATGATCCATCGTCAGGGCAAGGCCCATGATGCAGATCGTCAGGACGAGAGCACCGGCCATCGCCCATGCAACACCCCGCTGCTCATGCCTGAAGTCCTGCATCGCCGTCATCCGCCCTTCCCTGCATCGTTAGCCAATGCAGGATGAACGAAACGGGGCTTTTTGGCCACCGCGATGCAAGCCGTCAGGCTGCGGCCTGCCGACCTGCCGCTGGCCGGTTTAGCCCGGCCCGCCGAAACTCTTCACCAGCGATCCGGCGACCAGCGCCCACCCGTCCACCAGCACGAAGAAGATGATCTTCATCGGCAGCGATATCGTCGCCGGTGGCAGCATCATCATGCCCATCGCCATCAGCACGGCGGCCACGGCAAGGTCGATCACCAGGAACGGCAGCAGCAGCAGGAAACCGATCTCGAAGGCGCGGCGCAGTTCCGAGATCATGAAGGCCGGCATCAGCGTCGTCATCGGCAGTTCCGCGCGGGTGCGCGGCGTCTTGCCGGAGAGGCGCACGAACAGCTTCACGTCGTCCTCACGCACCTGCTTGAGCATGAAGGAATGGAACGGCCTGCTCGCCCGTTCCAGCGCCTGCGTCTCGTTGATGGTGCCCGCGTTGTACGGCTCCATGCCCTGTTTCCAGGCGGCATCGAAAGTCGGCGCCATGACGAAAAAGCTCAGGAACAGCGCCAGGCTGATGACGATCGGATTCGGCGGCACGCCCTGCACGCCCAGCCCCGAGCGTAGCAGAGAGAGCGCGACGACGATGCGCGTGAACGACGTGATCGTCATCAGGATGCCCGGCGCGAGGCTGAGCACCGTCATGATCATGACGAGTTGGAGGACGCGGCTCGTCATGCCGCCGCCGCCCGCGCCGCCGCCTGTAAGCGCCGCCGTTGCCTGTGCCAGGGCAGCTTCCGGCAGGGCAAGGAGCAGCGCGGCGCCGGCAAGCGCGGCGCAGCGCTTCACGCTCAAGACCGAGTGAAATTTGAGCGCAACGGCTTCAGACATCGGGGGTAATCTCGGGCTTGCGCACGAAGCTATGCAGGGCGGCCCCGCCCTTCAGGCCGAACCTGGACGGCGCGGGATCAGGGATGTCGCCTTGCGCGAACCAAACTTCGGGCAGGGCGGGAATCCTGGAAGCGAAAGTCGCTTCTTCTTCCTTCGGCGCCGCAGGGGCAGGCGCTGCCGGAGCGCGGGCGGTGTCCAGCACCACCACGCCTTCCGGGCCTATCATCAGGCTGAACTCGGTATCGTCGCGGCGCAGCAGAACGACCGAGCGGCGCTGGTCGATCGCCAGCCTTTCAACCACCTTCAGGCGGCGATCAGGTGCTGCATTTGCCAGCTTTTCCAGCCACTTGCCAAGGCCCTTCCCGTCCACCGTCAGGTCGAACCGGCGCACTGCCAACAGGCCGCCCCAAAGCGCACCCAGAACGACACTGAGCGCGCCCAGCGTGCGCAAAAGCTGCCATGCATCCACGTCTCAGCGTTCCCGCTCGACGACATGGGTAATCTCCAGCGACATCGCCTCGCCGTTGACGAGGATGCGGCCCTCGGCAACGAGGCGGTCGTTCACGTAGACGCGCGTGGGATCGTCCTGCCCGCAGTCGAGCGGGATCATCGCGCCGCGGCTCATCTTGAGCACCTGGCGGATCGGAATGCTCGTTGATCCGAGCACGATCTGCAGGTCGATGGGAATGCCTTCGAGGACGGACACAGCGCGTCTCCTTTCATGGCGGATTATAGGAAATAATTTATAGGAGCGATCCGCCACTAGGAAAAAATTGCCTATAAGGATGCCAGGGGTCCCGCCAAGAGTAGGCGGGCATTTGCGGGCAGGAGCGCGTTCGTGGCGGAACTGGGCAATTCGATCGACGTCTCGGCATCGGGGCTGCGGGCGCAGGCGCTGCGCATGCGGGTGATTGCCGAGAACCTCGCCAATTCGGATTCCGTGGCGAAGACGCCGGAAGGCGATCCCTATCGCCGCCGCGTCGCCACTTTCGCCGCCGAAGTCGACCGTGCCAGCGGAGCCACCCAGGTCTCGGTCAAATCGATCGAGGCAGACAAGAGCGCCTTCGGGCGCGTCTACCAGCCCGGCAATCCGGCGGCGGACGGGCAAGGCTATGTCGAGCAGCCCAACGTCAACCCGCTGATCGAAGCGGCCGACATGAAGGCGGCGCAGCGCTCCTACGAAGCCAACCTCAACGCCATCGAATCCGCGCGCGGCATGACCATGCGCACCATCGACCTGCTGAAGTAAGGATAACCGGCAATGTCGATCGGAGCACTCGACGCAGCCTCGGCCTATGGCCGGGCCATGCGCGCCGCTTCGCCGCTTTCGGGCAGCACGCAGGGGGCCGCAGGATTGGGCGCAGCTGGCCTCGGCGCCGGTTCTGCGACGGGGGCAAGCGCCGGCCTTACCAGCATCGGGCCAGGCCTTGCGCCGGGCATCGGCGGCCTTGGCGGAACGCTGGGCACCCAGACCGGCGGCAGCAGCTTTGGCGGCATGATCGAATCGATGGTCTCCGAAACCGCGGGCTCCCTGCGCGCGGCGGAGACACAAAGCGTCAAGCAGATCGGCGGCAAGGGCGACCTGATCGACGTCGTCACCGCCATCGGCGCGGCGGAAACGGCGCTCGATACCGTGGTTGCCGTGCGCGACCGGGTCGTCTCGGCCTATTCCGACATCATGCGGATGCAGATCTAGGGCGATGCTTTCGTCCCTCGTCCTTACGAGCGCAGCAAAGCCGTGAACCCCGAACAGGCCATCGAACTGGCGCGCGCGGCGCTTATGCTGATGCTGACCATCGCCAGTCCCATGCTGATCGCCGCACTGATCGTCGGCGTTGTCATCGGCCTGCTTCAGGCGCTGACCCAGGTGCAGGAAATGACGCTGACCTTCGTGCCCAAGCTGCTGGTGCTGGGCGTGGTCATGCTGATCAGCCTGCCGATGATCGGCCATGCGCTGGGCGCCTTTATGGACCGCATCGCCGACGTCATCGTCTCGGGCTGAGACCATGGACGCGCTCGACCTGGCGACGCTGCTAAGGCTGCCGATCGATACGGCGACTTTCCTGATCCTGTTCTGCCGGGTGGGCGCGGTGCTCATGTTGCTGCCCGCCTTCTCCGAGGAATCGGTGCCTCCGCAGATCCGACTGGTGATGGCGCTGGCCTTCACCTTCGGCATGTACGGCATGCTGGAGGGCCGCGTGGCCCCGGCGGTGAAGTCCGACATTTCGTTGCCGCTGCTGGTGATGGGCGAGGTCATGGTGGGCCTTGCCATCGGCATGGTGGTGCGCATCATGTTCAGCGCGGCCGCCATCGCCGGCGCCATTGCCGCACAGCAGGTCGGACTGTCCTCGGCGCTGGTCAACGATCCGGCGATGGGTGGACAGGCACCTTTGCTCTCGCGCCTGATCGGGCTGGCCGCTGTGGTGGTATGCATGGGCACCGGCGTTCATCACATGTGGATTTCCGCGATCTTCGGCTCCTACGCGGCCTTCCCGGTGGGAGGCATGCCCCCGGCGGCGGACTTCGCGCACCTTGCCGTCTCGGTGATGGGACAGGCGCTGGCGCTGGGGTTGAGCCTTTGCGCGCCGCTGATCCTCTACGGGATGTTGTTCAACCTCGGGCTGGGGCTGGCGGCGCGCGTGGCGCCATCGATCCAGGTGTTCTTCATCTCCCAGCCGCTCAACCTGCTATTGGGCCTGTCGGTGCTGGCGATGTCAATCGGGGCGATGCTGACCGCCTTTGCCGCCGCGATGGCGACGTTCATGCAGGACGGGTGGAAGCTCTAGGATGGCTGACGAAGCCGACAAGGACCAGCGGACTCACGAACCTACCGCCAAGAAGCTGGAGGATGCGCGCAAACGCGGCGAAACTGCGATGGCGCCGGAGATGCGCCACGCCACGATGATGGCGGGCGCGCTGGCGGTTACCGGCTGGCTGGGCCTTTCTGCTATGCAGCGCCTTGGCACCATGCTGAAGCGCCTCTGGGGTAATGCCGATGACTACCCGCTCGACGCGGACGGCGCCCAGAACCTTGCCACCGGAGTGGTGTGGCACGCGGCCTTGTCGCTGCTGCCGATCTTCGCGATGCTGCTGGCCACTGCCGTCGCCACCGTGTTCCTGCAGGGCCGCGCCACGCTGAGCTGGTCGCGGGTGGCCCCCAAGTGGTCCAAGCTATCTCCCGCCAGCGGGGCGCAGCGCCTGTTCGGCACCCGCGCGCTGGTGGAATTCGCCAAGACCCTGGCCAAGATCAGCGCCATCGGCCTGGTCGTGTGGATGGTGCTGGCGCCTCGTCTCGAAGGGGTGGACGGACTGGTCGGCCGCGCGCCGGGCGCGATCGGCGCGGCGGCGGCGGGGCTGGCGTTCGAGGCGCTGCGTGCGGTCGTGCTGCTGGTGGCGGCACTGGCGCTGTTCGATTTCATCTACCAGCGCCGCGCCTTCCTGAAGCGGATGCGCATGACGCTGCAGGAAGTGAAGGACGAGCACAAGCAGGCCGACGGCGACCCCAAGATCAAGGCCAAGATCCGCCAGATCCAGATGCAGCGCGCCAGCAGGCGGATGATGTCGGCCGTGCCCGGCGCCAGCGTGATCGTCACCAACCCCACGCACTATGCCGTCGCGCTGAAGTACGAGCACGGCGTCACCGCCGCGCCGACGGTGGTGGCCAAGGGCGTCGACGCGATCGCCCTGCGCATTCGCGAAGTCGGCGCCGAGGCGAACGTGCCCATCTTCGAAAGCCCTCCCCTCGCCCGCGCGCTGTTCGCGGCGGTGGAGATCGACCACCCGATCCCCATCGAACACTACGCCGCCGTGGCCGAGATCATCGGCTATGTGATGCGTATCGCCCGCGAAAAGGGGCAGTAATAGCGCGGGCGTGCTCCCCAGCCGCCCGCGCTACTGGTGGATAGCCTTGTGCTGCAAAGATGCGGCGACGGCTTCCACTGGTGCGACTTGGGCCTGATCCTGGCTTTCGTCCGCAGCCAGGTCGCCGGTGCCGTAACACCATTTCATCAGGCGGGTGAAGGACGGGCTGCCGGCAAAGGCCACCTCGCCGCCGCCGTAGAAGAAAGTTTCGGTTCCGGTGAACGGCCCCCGCTCGTTCACGGCCTTCACCCGTCCGTGATAGATCTTGCTGTCGCCGGAGCACTGTTCGACGGATTCGAATTCCGCCGAAGCTCCTGCGACGAGGTTCCTCTTCACGGCCTCCTCGACCTCGTTCTTGCACCCGCTCAAGGCGGCCGCCGCTCCCAGCAGCAGTGCTCCAATATGCACGGATTTCATGCTCTACCCCCAAGGCTGGCCCGCCGCTGCCCCGCCCCGGACAGTGTGTTTAACTATTTGAGGTTCGGCAATAATCAGGATCAACGTCCGAAAGCAGGGAGGTGGAATTGCCCCATTTGCACGGCCGGTATTTGTCACCATGCTACTGCGCCGAAACCCGCCGGGCAGAGCCCCGGCGCCCATAAAGTTCTGCGCGGCGAGAAAACCGCATGACGCGCGCCCGGTCTGCGCCCGGTTCATCCTATAATGACCACGATGCCCAGGCTTTCGCTCCCGATGCTTTTGGCCGCCCTCGCGGCATGGCTGCTCACGCCTGCGAGCGCGGTCGCCGGGCCGCAGCCGCGCATCAAGGACATCGTCGACGTCGAAAACGTGCGGACCAACCAATTGGTCGGCTACGGCCTGGTGGTCGGCCTGCAGGGCACCGGCGACCGCATACGCAACGTCCCCTTCACCGAGGAGACGCTTCAGGCCATGCTGGAACGCATGGGCGTGAACATTCGCGGCACCCAGATGCTCACCCAGAACGTTGCAGCAGTAACGGTGACGGCCACGATGCCGCCCTTCGCGCGCTCCGGCTCGACGATGGACGTGCAGGTTTCCGCCTTGGGCGATGCCACCAGTCTTCAGGGCGGCATCCTGCTCGTCTCCTCGCTGCGCGCGCTCGACGGCGAGATCTACGCCGTGGCGCAGGGACCTGTTGCCGTCTCGGGCTTCAAGGCGCAGGGCGCGGCGGCCAAGCTCAGCCGCGGCGTGATGACCACCGCCCGCATCGCCGGCGGCGCCATCATCGAGCGCGAGGTCGCCTACGACCTGCGCTCCGCCCACACCTTGAAGCTGGCGCTCAAGAACCCCGACTTCACCACCGCGCGCCAGATCGCCGCGACCATCAACCGCGAGGCGCCCGGCTCGGCCGAAGTGCTGGACCCCGGCACGGTGGAGCTGCGCCCCTATGGCAGCGTTTCGATCATCGACCTCATCACCCGCATCGAGAACCTGCCGGTGCAGGTCGACCAGCCCGCGCGGATCGTCATCAACGAAGCTGCGGGCACCGTGGTCATGGGCGCGGACGTCCGGGTCAGCCCGGTCGCCATCGCGCAGGGCGGGTTGACGATCAGCGTCACCGAAACGCCAATGGTCTCGCAGCCCGGACCGCTTTCGGGCGGGCAGACCGCCGTTGTCCCGCGCACCACGATCCAGGCCGACGACGGCAGCGGCGCCTCGCTGGCGGTGCTGAACAGCGGCACCTCGCTGCAAACGCTGGTCGCCGGGCTCAATTCGCTGGGCGTCAGCCCGCGCGACCTCATCACCATCCTGCAGGCCCTGCGTACAGCCGGCGCGCTACAGGCCGAAATAGCGGTGCAGTGACATGACCGATCCCGTCGTTTCTCCAGCCGCCGCTCCGGTCAGGCCCAGGCCTCAGGTCGTCACCCCGGACCGCAGCCCCGCAGGCGTCGCGCGCCAGTTCGAGGGCGTGTTCGCCGGGCAGATCACCAAGATCATGATGGAAACGGTGGAGCAGGGCGACGAATTCTCCGGCGGCCACGGCGAGGAGATGTTTCGCGGCATCCTGGCAGAGCAGATCGGCAACCAGATCGCGCAGGGCAAGGGTCTTGGCATAGCCTCGGCCGTGGAAGCGCAAATCATCCGCCTGCAGGGAGGCCAGAATGCCGGAGCAGCCGATGGCAAGTGACGTGATCGAGATCATGACCTCGCTCTCTGCGGTCATGCGCGAGGAAACCGCGCGGCTGAACGCGCATGAGCGAGCGCTGGACCTGGCCGAACTGGCAAGCGCCAAGGCCCGCCTCGTCGGTGCGCTGGAAGAGCGGCTGGCCCGGCTAGGCCGGCAGGAGCCGAGCTGGTCGGCGCAGATGGACGATGCCACGCGCGAACGTTTCGCCGATGCACTGGGTGAACTGCGCGCCGCCTCGATGGTCAACGCCGCGCTGCTGGAACGCCAGATCGAACTATCCGCCGACATGATGTCCGCGATCTCCGCCGAGGCGAAGCGCCTCACCGGCAACCGCACGTATGCCTACGGCGCCAGCGGCAACCTTGCCCGCACCGACCTGACGACGCCGATCTCGCTCAACGGCGAATTCTAGGGCGCAGGCCCGGGATCAACCCCGAATGCCTGACCGGGCTCCATCGCCGCACGGTGGGCGGAAAGGCTCGATCAGGACGGGTTATGGCGGGGCAGCGTGCGAAGCGCTGAAACGATGGAACCTGCTGTGACCTCGACCTGCCGGCGCGCTTCCAAATGCATCAGCGCCAGCCATTCGCTGATGACGTTGATGCCCTGCTGCGTCAGTACCAGATAGACCCGGCGTTGATCCGCGCTGTCCTTCACGTAGGCCACCAGCCCCTTTCTGGACAGCTTGGAAACGTGGTCGATGGCTGTCGTCGTCGGGTATGTGGAGGCCGCGCAGGCACGCGAAACGGTGATGCTGCCGCGTCCGTGGTTCTGATAGAGATCCAGCAGCATCAGCCAGCCGCATTCCTCCACCTCCGGCGCGACCCGGCGCCTGACGGCGATGGCATCCAGATAGACCTGGACGTTGTCGATCTCGCATTCGATCCGGGCGTGGTCGCCCAGGGCCGTCTGCAGTTCATCCCTCAATTCGTCTATTTTCAGCACTGTTCAGCTCCTGCGAGGAGGACTGTCGCAGGTCCAGGATAGGACCCACGCACAGCACGATAAGTTCCGGTATGCTCCAGACGCCCGATATCGCCTTGAACAGCAGCGGCGAGTTCGGTGCGAACTGCCACGCCAGAAACGACAGGACACTGAGCATGTGGAAGGCGCAGATCCAAAGCGGCCAGTACCGGTCCGTCCGGGCCGCCACATGCGCCAGCCCGCCGAGCAGGACGAGGTCGACGATGATCGTCGCATCCGGCAGCGTCACCATTTCCTTCAACGTCGTGGCGCCGAAGAATGTCGACAGCGCCGCGACGAGAAACATCAGGCATATCTTGCGTCCTTCCGGCCCGCCCCAGGCGAGCGCGGGCACGCAAGCGGCGATCATCAGAAGCGTAAAGGCGATGTTGAGAAGCATGACCTTGCGTTTAACCTTTGAGGGCCTGCGTCAAGGTCACCTTCTCCAACCGGATCGAATCAGGCGTGTGCGATCTCTACCGTTTTCAGCACGCCGCTGGGCCTGTCGTCGCCCAGGCAACCCCAATCCGTCTCGCGTTGCTGCGACTCGCCCTTGATGACGGCAAGCTTGCGGTGCATCTGCACCATGTCCTTGCGGCTTTCGACGAGCTTGGAAAAGCTCGCTGCGGTGGAATCCAGCGCGCCCTGAAGGCGGGCTGGCAGAACCGACGAAGCGGCATTGGCTTCCATGATCGTGGCCGCAAGGCGGGCCACGTCGAACAGTGCGGTGTCTACGCTCTTGAACATGCAGGTAATATCCGCGGCGACGGCACGGCCGCCAGCATCCGAAAGGCGCATAATACTTCTCCGTTGCGTGAGGCACGCTGAGGTTGCTCTGTGATGGAGTTCACCTGCCCAGCAGGTTGAGAATGCCGATCATGATCGTGACGATGGCTGCGAGCACCGCAATGGAGACAAGTCCGATCTGACCCATCGCCGTTATGCGTTGCACCAGCGTCAGATCATGACGTGGCCCCCCGACCGGAGGAAGTCTCAACAGCGAGGAGAGCGCTGGCCGCGATACGGACGGTTGCACCTGAGCCTCGCCGAATGTTGGGATTTTCTCCGGCTGACCTGCTTGTGCACCGGGATGAGCGGCAAGGTCGAGGCCTTGCGAGGTACTAGGTAGTCGCTCCCTAGGCTTTGAAATGTCTAGGAAAATTCGGGCCGCGTCGGCGCGGCTCGAAACGCCCAGCTTTATCAGGAGGTCGGCGACGTGATTATCGATCGTCTTATACGAGAGCCCCAGGCGCGCACCGATCTCCTTGGACGACAGGTGCCGCGCCACGAGTGACAAAACCTCATATTGTCTAGCCGAGAGCTTCTGCCGAAGCTTGGCCTCACTCCATTCCTGCATCGTGCGACCCTTGCACCCTGCCCAAGGGCAGTATTTCGCGTCCGAACCTCGGGTGAATATCAAAAGTTAACGGTTTGCAATGATTAACATTATTCAGCCATAGATATAGTCCGGCTGCCCGGAGGCACCGCGGGATCCTCGTCCAAAAAAAGCGGCTCCGTCCGGCAGCAAAGCATACACTGCCGAGGGCCGAATATCGGCCTTGATGATCATCGGGAAAGGGATGCGCAAGCACCGTTCCAAGCCTGTTCCAATTCCGGCCAGAGCCGGCGACGGGACCTGCTACTCGAAAACGGCGGAGAGCACGGCGGCCACGGTGGACGGCTCCAGTGCGTCGATCGCGACTTCGAGGTCCGGGCTCTCACTATAGCCCAGCATCCTGCCATGACGGTCGGCGGCTACCGAGAGCACCCGCAGGCCGCCCTCCTCACGGACTACGGCCAAGCCGCCGGTTGCAGGATAACGGTCGGGGTCGACGACCAGAGTTGCGCGGCCGGGCAGGCCGGCGCCCAGCGTGGGGCGGCCAAGGCGCAGGCCATAAGCGCGCGGGCCAGCGCCGCGCGGAGCCTCGACAACGGCGCCGGTAGGCGTCTGGGCGATCAGGCCCTCGGGCAGCGGGGTGCCGAAAACGGAGAGCAGGCGGATTCGCGCAGTTCCCGTTTCGCTTTCGGCAGGTTCCTCGGCGGCGGTCTGGGCCAGCGGCGCGGGCTTTTGCGGGACCGGTGCGGCGCTGGCAGGCACGGCCAGTTCTTCGTGCAGGGCGGCAATGCGGGCGCGCGACTTGGCGAGGCGGATTTCGGGGTTGGCGACCAGCGGCAGGACCGGGGCAAGGTCGCCGCGCGCGTGCATTGCTTCCACCTGGGCGACAAGCGCGGCGTCGTCGGCCGCGCCGAACAGACGGCGCAGGGCGGCGCGCACATCCCCGTTCCAGCGGCCTAGCGGCTTCAGGGCGTTCTCGATGCGCGAAAGCACGACCGGGGCGATGCCGTAGTCCTGTTCCAGCACCGCGATCGTCAGCGCCGGATCACCGCCGCGCCGCGCGCGCAGGGCGGCGGCCAGCAGGACCGCGCCGAGTTCTTCCTCTGCATCGGCAGGAGCGGCGCCGTGAAGCGGCTGGGCCCAGGCGGCAATATCGAAGTCGGGATCGTCCACGTCGACCAGAAGGTCGTCAGGCTCGACGCCCAGCGCCTTGCCGAGAGCGCGCAGCTCGTCGGCGCGGGCGAAGATTTCTCCCCGCTCGATCTTGGAGAGGCGGATATAGGTGATCGTCGGAAGCCGGTCCGACAATTCCAGCAGCGAGCCGATATTGAGTTGCTTGCGGAACTTGCGAATACGGTTCGGGAAGACAAGCGTGCGATGGCAATCGATTTCAGTCACGGCCGTGCTCGTTACTTGTTCCTGCGCAGGTTGCTGCCGTAACCTTGGCGATTTCTCGCTCATCGTGTTTCTAGTCCGTTCATGGGGTGGGCAGGCTTTTTCATGCCTGTCCTGGGCGGTCAATGCATCCAATCGGGGGTAATCCGAATCGGGTCTTTTTCCCTGCTCTGGCCCACGATCATGATGACTTGGCAATGTGGCGGCTATCCTGCTTCGATCTCCTTAAAATTACGGATATATTACGCAAAAGCCGGTCAATAATCCGCAAAAAGGTTGTTGGAGCACGCAAAAGCCCGGAAATCAGCGGTCTTGATGACCACCGCAGGACCGCCGCCCGGCCCGTTTCCGGCTCCGAATTGGATGCAAAATTGTGGATCACCGACCCGCCCTGATGCCCGCCCCCGCATTTTTCGAGGATCAATCCTTTAAAACCGCACACCCGACGGCAGTTCCCGCAGCCCCATTTGCCGGCGCGATTCGGGGTAACGGGAGAGGTCTTTCCGTCAGCCCTTGCCGATCGCCGTCTTCATCAGGCCGATCTGCTTGCGGTAGAGGTTGGTCATTGCCGCATAGTCGGACTGCACCTGCCCCAGCGAGAGGAGCTGGTCTTCCAGCGTCACGTTGTTGCCGTCGGGCTTGGTTTCGCTGGTCTCGCTGTCGAGAATAACGCGCCCGCCGGCCTGCGGCGGCCTGGCGCCGAGGGCGGCCATCCCGCCCGACAGTTCGACACGCGGCCGCGCGACGCGGGGGGCGCCGCCGACACCGGCCTGGCTTTCGACCAATGCGGAGAAGTCCGGCGCCTCGACTGTGCGGGCCTTGTATCCGGCAGTCTCGCTGTTGGCGATGTTCTCCGAGATCACGCGCTGGTGCTCGGCCATGGCTTTCATCGCGCGGCCCATGCCGTCGAAGATGGGGGGGAGGGAAGAGGACATGGCGTTCCTTTACGAACCGGCGATCACGAGCCGGTCAACCGCGAAAGCGCGGCCTGATAATTGGCGAGCTGGGCCTTCTGATAGGCGGAACCGCCACCGGTGGGCTGCACCCCGTCCACCAGCGAGGCCTTGGTAGTATCCCAGTAGAGCGAGCGATAGGCCGACTGTGTCATCGAAACCGCCGACTTGATCTTCGACAGCGCCGTTGCCGCCGTCTTGGCATCGAGCAGGGTCAGCGCGTCGCTAAGGCCCAGGTTGTAGCGGCCGCCCGGCGTTACCTTGGGGTCGCTCTTCGCGGTGATCCTGGGCGGGACCAGGCGCACCGGGTCGAGCCCCAGCTTGCCCAGCGCATCGCGCCCGTCCGCTCCGGCGACGAGTTCCAGCGTATGGCCGGACATGACCTCGATCTTCAGGCTGGAGCGGCCATCGGTGAAAGGCGTGGTGATCTTGGCGTCGGTGCCGGTGATCCGGCGGATCTTCTGCGCAAGGCTCACCATGGTCTCGCCATTCTCTATGGTGACGGACCGGGCGGTCTCACCATCGACGCTGATCTTGAAGCTGTCGCCGACGCGCAGGGCGGTTTCGTCCACGAGATCGCCGGTGGTCTGCTGGTTGAGCAGCCCCCGGTGAAGCCCCAGCGCGCCCAGCGCGGTTGCCCCGCCCGCCACGGCGGTCAGGCGCACCGGCTCGACCGAGGAGGTCAGGCGGCCCCACTGCGAGACGGTCTGCACCGATCCGTCGGCCGCGTCGATCCGCGCGACGAATCCGTCGACCTTGCCCACCTTGTCGCCGCTGAGCGTTCCCGCCGTGCGCCCGCCCACGTAGAGCGCGCCATTGAGGAAGGCGACGCTGTCCGCCTGATCGCTGGCGGCGGTCCCGATATAGCTTGTGCCGGCCACGGTCAGGTCGGCGCCGATCAGGGTCACGAAGGCGTCCTGCCCCCCGCTGGGGGCATTGACCTGCGGGCCGTTCAGCGTGGTCCCGGTCGAGCCGACGACTGCGATCTGACCGGTTTCGGAAACCGCGATGGCCCGCGCCGAGGCGTTGCCCAGGGCGGCGGAACCCAAGTCCTGCGTCAGCGAGCCCGCCGCGATCCTGCGCAGGGTGGCCACGCCGCTTTCGTTGGTGAGGGCCAGCAGGTTGCCGTCGTTGTCGATGGCCAGCGCCGAGATCGAATCCGATCCGCCGCTGTCGATCGTGCGCCGCTCAGTCAGTTTACCGCTGGCGTCCAGCTTGACGATCACCGCATCGCCGCCCCCGCTGGAGGCCCGGCCCGCAACGTAGATGGAGCCGTCCCTGCCCACCGTCAGCGCCGAGGCAGTCTCGTTACCGACTTGGCGGATCGCGGTGCTGGAAAGTTCCTCGCCCTTGGCGTTGAAGCGGGTGACGACGAGGTCGGTCTGGGTATCGTCGCTGCCGGCAAAGGCGCCGCTGACGGTGCCCGCCACGACGATCTCGCCATTGGGGGCGATGCCCACCGCCGCACCCTTGGCGCTGCCGGCCGCGCCGAGGCTGCGCTGCCATACGACATTGCCTTCGCTGTCGACTTTGGTGAGGAACAGGTCGTCCTTGCCATCGGTGATCTGCGCGCCAAGATCGCCGTCGGTGGTGCCGACGATGTAGCTATAGCCCTGAGCGTCGGTAACGATGCCGTTCGCCGCCGTGTCGGCGAAGACGGTGTAGTCCTTGCCCTCGACGTCGTCCTTGCTCGCGGCCGCCTTGGCGCGGGCAGTGGCGGCGGTGTCCACCGCGTTGATCTTGTTCAGCCGCTCCCAGGTGAGCGAGCCTTCGAGGTCCTCTATGCGGTAGATGTCCGCGCCCGTGGGGGAGGACGGCCCGGTCACCCCGCTGGCCACCATCAGCGCGTCGCCGGCATCGACCTGGTCGATCGACACCTGCTCGATCCCGGCGGGATTGAAGACGAGGCCCCATTTGCCATCGGTCTTCTCGACCGTGAATTTCGATTTCCAGTGGCTGGTCGCATTGCCATCGGCATCGAGCACCGGATTGCCCTGAGCATCGAGCGCGGGGCGCGCACCGATCGCGGCATTGATCGCAGCGGCAACCGAATCGAGCGTCGGCGGCTGGCTGGTCTGCCCCAGATCGACCTGGACGACCTCGCTGGCCCCGCCTTTCGAAAGGGTGACCTGAAGAATTTCGCTACCGGAAAGTCCCTGGATCGCCGCCGCGCGGGTCTTGGAAACGCCGGTCCCGACCATCGCGCTGGTGGAGTAGCGCGCCTCGACGCCAAGGGTGCGGGTGCTGCTCGTGGTGTTGCCGAAGGCCAGCGTCAGAAGGTCGGTATCGGCCGATCCCAAGTAGGATTGCAAGTCCGCCATGCCCTTGGCGAAGGTCTTTTGAAGGGCCGCGCGCTCGGTGTCGGAGATCGTTTTCGAGGTCCCCGCATCTGCCAGAATACGAAGGTTTTCCAGTGCCTTGTATGCTGTGAAAGCGGTTTGCACGTCGGGGAGGTCCTCCAGCGCGCTGTCGCCCTTGGCATCGATGATCGTCGACAGGCGCTTGATCGCGGCGATTTGCGCGGCAGTGCTTCCGGTGGGTTCGGTCAAGCCTTGCCATGGGGGGGTGGTGGCCGGTGTGGTGAAGGCCTTTCTGGCCGCGATCACCGCCGGGCTATCGACCGCCGAGGCATTGCTGAGGTAGGAGGAATAAGCCGTGCTTCCGCCCAGGACAGATAATCCTATCAACCCGTTATTCAGACTTATCGTCAATTGTGCCTCCTGGGCCGGTTGCGCGGGTGTTCCTCCTATAAATAGAAGGAACTCTCCGGGATCGGATTGAATCGGACAATTTTCGAAGGGTCTCGCAGGTGAACATGATGACCGCGGTGGGCGAACCACCGGAGCTCAAGAAGTACTCAGGTCTCCAGCGCGCGGCCGCGCTGCTGCTGGCGCTGGGTCAGGAGCACGGCATCCCGATCTGGCAGCAGCTGAGCGACGAGGAGATCAAGGAGCTTTCGGGCAGCATCTCGCAGCTCGGCCGCGTGCCTGCCGTCGTCGTGGAATATCTGCTGGCCCAGTTCTCGGGCGAGGTGTCCAGCATCACCACGCTGCACGGCTCCTACGAGACGACCGAGCGCTTGCTCGAAGGCGTGCTTGCGCCCGACAAGGTCAAGGACATCATGGAGGACATCCGTGGTCCTTCGGGCCGCACGATGTGGGACAAGCTCTCCAACGTCAGCGAGGGCGTGCTGGCGGGCTACCTCAAGAGCGAGCACCCGCAGACCGTGGCGGTGATCCTGCAGAAGCTGAAGCCCGATCATGCCGCGCGCGTGCTGGCTTCGCTGCCGCGCGACTTCGGCACCGAGGTGGTGATGCGCATGCTCAAGACCGAGACGGTGCAGAAGGACGTCATTGTCCAGGTCGAACAGACGCTCAAGACCGAGTTCATGACCAACCTCTCGCGCTCGCAGCGCCGCGATCCGCACGAGAGCATGGCCGAACTGTTCAATGCGCTCGACCGGTCGACCGAGGAAGACATGCTCGGCGCGCTGGACGAACGCGCGCCCGAAGCGGCGGAGCGTATTCGCGGCCTCATGTTCACGTTCGAGGATCTGGGCAACCTGCTGCCATCCGCGATCCAGGTCATCGTGCGCAACTGCAACAAGCGCGAACTGGCGCTGGCGCTCAAGGGATCGCCGGAAGAAATGAAGAAGCTGTTCTTCGGGGCTATGACCGAACGCGCCGCCAAGCTGATGCGCGACGACATGCAGGCGATGGGTCCGGTACGCGCACGCGAATGCGAAGCGGCACAGGGCAACCTGGTGCGCCTTGCCAAGGAACTGGGCGAACGCGGCGAAATCATGCTGGCGGACCCCAAGAGCGACGACGCGATGATCTACTGATGGGGTCCTGAGTGAAGGCAACAATGGACGGCTTTGCGACGATACAGCCATTCGGTTTCGACCGGGTGTTCCACCTCGTGGACACCCATGCGCCGGAGCCGCAGATAGCCGGGGAAGCAGGCCTTGTGCTGCCGCCCGAGGACCTTCACGAAAAGGTCGCCGAACTGGAGGCGCGCATCGAGCGCCTCCACGCCGATCACCGCGCCGAACTTACCCGCGCCCGCGCCGACGGTTTCGAGGCGGGGGCCACGCAGGCACGCTCGGAAAGAGGCGAGGCGCTGCTTGCGGCTACCGACGCGCTTCACGCGGGTCTGGGTGATATCAATGCCCGGTTCGACACTGCCGCGCGCACCATGCTGGCCGAGGCCGGCGCCGTCGTGCTCCACGCCGCGCAGTTGCTCGCCGGCCATGCCATCGACGCGGCGCCCGCGCGCGCCGTCGACGAGGCTTTGGGCCGCGCCCTCGAACAGGTGGCGCAGGGCACCGCGCTGGTGGTGCGCGCCAACCCGGCGATGCGCGGCGAGATCGAGGCGCTGGTCGCGGAACGCAGGGCCCGGGCAGGCCGCAATCTGGCGGTCACGGTGGTGGATGACGCAGGCGTGCCGGAAGGCGACGCGCGGATCGAATGGAGCGCAGGCGGCCTCAACATCGATGCCGAAGCGCGGCGAGCGGCCGTGATGGCGGAACTGGCCGGGACGCTGGCCGCCGCATAGCCGCCCGCCGCGGGTGCGCCGGCGGGCATTTTAGGGGTACTGAAACGCGAAGCCCCACCTTTGCGAATAATCCCGGTAATTCAATGCCAGCCAAATAATCGACGCAAGCATAATTTAAGATGTCGCCTGACAAATTCTTCTAATTATTTGAAAATCGGCCCTCGACGCTCTCCTGTTGGCCCAGTCCCGCATCTTTCGGAACAACTGCCCTCGAATTCAGGTCGCGCCGGTAAATCCTACCTGATAATTCCACCCAGGTATGAACGTTTGCGCGGGCCGGTCTGCATCGGTTCACCGCACGATCCACTCGAATTAGCCGGACAGCCACCTGTGTTACGGGGGGTGTTCATGTAACCGCAAGGTTGGGATGAACACGCAGGATGTCCATGATGTTCAGGTTCAGGTGCAGCTCCATGCCGCACTTCTCATGAAGCCAGATGGAGGGGTTCCGACAGCCCGATACGCCATCCCGGCGGCGGCAGTTGGACGACAAGCTGCGATCTCGCAGGCCCGACAGGTCGAGTTTGAAGGAGTAGCCCAATGAGTGTCATTTCCCACAGCCCCCGCGTTCTCTTGATGGCAGCACTGCTTGCCGGAACGGCGGCAGGCAGCGTGTCCGCGCAGACGCAGGACCCGTCCGACGGCGGCCTCGCGGTGACCGTTTCCGACACCAGCCCCACCGATCGGTCGGCAATGACCGAAGGCCCCGAGGTGAAGGGCATCATTTCGGCGCGCAGCGGCGCCAAGGTACAGGTTACGTCCGCGGACGGTAACCGCACGGTGGTCGTTGTCGACGATGCCACCAAGATCAGCGCCAGCAAGGGCCTGTTCGGCATGGGCAGCAACAAGCTGGCGGCGACCTCGCTGCTCAACGGCCTGCCCGTGAGCATCAAGACGCTGCAAGGCGGCGGCACCCTGCTGGCCAGCGAGATCAAGCTGCAGAACAAGGATCTCAAGACCGCCACCATGATCCGCAACGGCACCGATCAGGGCTTTGCCGAGCAGACTGCGGCAACCGAAGCGCTGCGTGGCCGCATGGGCGATATCGGCAAGTACAACATCAAGGGCACGACCAACGTGAACTTCGATACAGGCAAGTATTCCCTGTCGCCCGAGGCGAAGCAAAGCCTGTGCGCTGCGGCATCGAGCGCCGAGGGCATGGACAACGCCCTGCTGCTCGTCGTGGGTTACACCGATTCCACCGGCAACCCGGAATTCAACCAGGTGCTCAGCGAAAAGCGGGCCGGCGGCGTCGTCAATTTCCTCCAGCAGGCCTGCCACTGGAAGCCCTACCGGATGCTTACGCCCACCGGCATGTCCGAAGCGGACCCGCTGGCGGACAACACCACCGAAGAAGGCAAGGCGCAGAACCGCCGCGTTGCGGTCAACATTCTGGTCAGCAAGGGCCTCGACGGCCTGTAAGACGTTCGAGGGCGGGTCCAACCCCGCCCTCACCTTCGTTTTTTACGCAAGACTTGCCGGGCGACAGATTTTTCCTTCGCCCGGCAAGTCTTGCCTAGTTCTCATCCTATAATGCCCGGGGGCGACGCAGGGGCGCGGCGCCATTGACCTTAGAGGCCGGGCTTGAACGCGCTACGCAACTTCATCGGGCAGATCGGGACGCGCCGGGCGCTGGCGATGGGCGCTGTCGCGATTGCGCTGCTGCTCGGGCTTGGCTGGATGGCCACGCGCACGCCGCAAAGCGCGATGGGCTATCTCTACACCGACCTCGACCCCGCCGCCGCCGCCACGATCACCGAAAAGCTCAAGGCGCAGGGCGTCCCGTTCCAGCTTTCGGCGGACGGTTCGGCTATCATGGCCCCGGCCGACAAACTGCCCGAACTGCGCATGTCGATGGCGTCCGAACAACTCGGCGGCAAGATCGGTTATGAAGTGCTCGACAGCGAGGAGCCCTTCGGCATTTCCTCCTCCCGCGCAAGGCTGAACGAAACCCGCGCGGTCGAGGGCGAACTGGTTCGCTCGATCGAGAGCCTCGACCGGGTAGCCCGCGCCCGCGTCCACGTCGTCATGCCCGAGCGCGCGATGTTCGAGACCGAAGCACGCAAGGCCACCGCTTCCGTCACCGTGAAGACCAACGGCCGCCTGCCTGCGGAAGCAGTGCAGGCGATCCGCTACCTTGTCGCCTCCGCCGTACCGGACCTGTCGCCCGAAGCCGTCTCGGTGGTCGACCAGACCGGCGCGCTGCTGGCCCGCGCGGGCGAGGGCGAAGGCGCAGCAAGCGACCTGGAAGACCGCCAGAAGGCCGTCGAGGCCCGCCTGCGCGACCAGATCGAAACCATGGTGGAGCCGATCGTCGGCCGCGGCAAGGTCCGCGCCGAAGTGGCCGCCCTGCTGGAACGCGATCAGGTGCGCGAGGAATCCGAAACCTTCGATCCCGATGCCCAGGTCATCCAGCACCAGGTCACCGTCGAATCGGGCAGCCAGAGCAACGAGAACGACCCCGGCGCGCAAGGCGCCAGCGTGGCCGCGCAGCTCCCCGACAATCAGGCTCCGCCTGCCGGTACCCCCGGTGACAACCGCCGCTCCGCCCAGAACGAGACGTCCGAAGACGTCACTTACCAGAACAGCCGCACCCAGAAGGTCGCGGTGCGCAACCCCGGCCAGATCAAGCGCCTGACCGTGGCGGTGATGGTCGACGGCGGCGAGAAGGGCCTGCCCGCGCCGCAGATCGAGCGGCTGCAGCGCCTGGTAGAAAACGCGGTCGGCTACGACGGCCAGCGCGGCGACAGCGTGGTGGTGGAGAACATGCCCTTCGCCGCGCCCGGCGACCTCGACGGGATCGACGGCGGCCTGCCTTTCGGCCTGACCGTGGACCGCATCCTCGACGTGCTGAAAATCCTGCTGGTGGGCGGCATCGTGCTGTTCGCCATCCGTATGCTGCGCCGTCCCAATGCACCGGCATTGCTGCCGCCGCCTGGCGAGCGCCTGGACGACGAAGATCGCCGCGAACCGGGCAGCGGGCTGACGTATGCACAGCTTGAACCCGGCGAGGACGGCGCGATCGAACCCGGCGGGCTACTCGATCAGGAAGTGTCGCTCGCCCATGTCGACGGGCGGATAAAGCTCTCCGCGCTGCGGCGCATCGGCGACACGATTTCGGCCAATCCGGCCGAATCCGCCTCCGTAATCCGCCAGTGGATGAACACGTGAAAGGTATCCGATGAGCGACGAGCCAGAGACCCGGCAGCTCGCCCCCGTGCACTTGCCCGAAGACGCCGCTGCCGCCAGCGATGCGGCCGCAGGGCTTGGCGCGACTTCGCTGCCGCCGCGCCCTGCGGCGCCGCCCTCGCCCGACGATCTCCAGGCCGTGTTCGACGTGCCGGTGAAGGTGCAGGCAGTCTTGGGCCGCTCGCGCATGGATATCGGCGACTTGCTGCGGCTCAAGCCCGGCATGGTGGTGGAACTGGACCGCCGCGTGGGTGAGCCGGTCGACATCTTCGTCAACAACCGCCTGATCGCCCGCGGCGAGGTGGTGCTGATCGACAGCACGCTGGGGATCACTCTCACCGAAATCATCCGCAAGGAAGGATGATGACCACCCGTCTCATGCTCGTGGGCGAACTGGGCGACGCGGTGGGGCTGGCGACCGAGATGGTGCGCGGGTCCGCCGCCCGGATCGGCGTGGAGACGGCAGGCCCCGCAGCCCTCGAAGCATGGGCCGAGCCGGGCGAGCAGCCGGACGGCGATGTCGTGGTGGTGGACCTTGCGGTGAACCTCAAGGACGTGCTGGCCCGGCTGCGCGGCGACCGGCGCGATTTGCAGTCTGTGCCCGCTTCGGTCTCCGGGCTGGTCGGGCAGAACATCGCCGACGTCGAGCGTGAACTGATCCTCCAGACCCTGCGCCACTGCAGCGGCAATCGCAGCGCGGCAGCCGTGATGCTGGGCATTTCGGTGCGGACCATGCGCAACAAGCTGCGCAGTTTCCTGGCGGACGGGATGGCGGTGACGCCCTCGCTGGCAGGCGGCGCGGTGCGCCACGAAATCGCGGCCGGGGCCTGAGCGCTTCATGCCTTCAGGCAATTCCGTAGCGGCGCCGTGCCTTGGGGGCTTCGACAGGCTCAGCCTGAGCGGGTTTGAAAGGTCGCCTCTCGCCCCTCTCAGCCTTAGCGGATTTGAAAGGTCTCCTCTCGCCCCGCTCAGCTTGAGCCGGTCTGCAAGGTCACCTCTCGCCCCG